>Ga0247843_1000361_pt1 | contig 108520 bp, 107 predicted proteins | sample LaCruzMarch2017__FD_192420 | JGI IMG/M metagenome (GOLD analysis project Ga0247843, IMG submission 192420) | Freshwater microbial communities from meromictic Lake La Cruz, Castile-La Mancha, Spain - LaCruzMarch2017_8m | ecosystem: Environmental > Aquatic > Freshwater > Lake | place: Spain...
GTTGGCATCGCTGATCTGTGCGGGCCGAGGAGGACCTCGGCGTTCCCGGGTAGGGGGGATACGAAATGCGAGGTGGTGGAGCTTTTCGCCCTTGATTACGATTCGCGCTGGGTGAATGAATTTATCGGCAGCGGTGCACGCCGCCCGGAGGTAAGGATGTCTTATACAAAAGCCCCCTAAGAAGTAGACTTCACAAAAAAGTTCCGCCTTGATCTTTCAGTTCCCGCACACCATTATTTTAGCGTCCAATGCGGGTGTAGTTCAATGGCAGAACGGCAGCTTCCCAAGCTGCATACGAGGGTTCGATTCCCTTCACCCGCTCCCCGCTTTTATCCCCTGCAGCCTTTTAAATAAAGAGTCTGCGTGCTGCTGGATAGCTTTCATGAGTAGCAGCAAATTTGACAGAGTTGAGAAAGTTTTGTCAGGGTTTTTCAGGAAAATCTCGACGGGGACGCCTCCCTTTTACCCGTGTGCAGGAACTCCGGAAATTGACCAATGCATTTCAATCGGCAGCAGTCGACAAGCCGACCTACCCGACCGCAACTCGGAACGCCTCGTCTAGGGCGAATAGCAAAAACGCACCGGAACCCCTTTCCAAATCAAGAAAGCAGGATGCGAAGGCATCAAGTCCCATTTGGTCGAGTGAGTTTTTCTCTATTTCTGGATTCTTGGATCGAAGCCTTGCCAAAAAACATTTCCCGTATTAAACGCCTTACAATAAGATTATAAGACACCGCACATAAAAACGATGTATCTTTCTTTTCTCTATCTCACGGGATTTGTAGTCTTCCTCGTAAACGCCTTCGGAGCTACTTTTGGAGACTTCACCTACACGGAAGCGTCCGGACAGATCACCATTCCAGACTACCCGACGAGATCCTCGGGGCTTGTCGAGATACCGGCAGAAATCAATGGCAAGCCGGTTACGAAAATCGGGGATTGGGCCTTTGAGGGATGCAATGCGATTACGGCGGGATCGATCCCGTCATCCGTGACTCAAATTGGTGGCTGGGCTTTTCAGAATTGCTCGGCTCGCACCTCCATCTCCTTGCCAGGAAAATCGGTTTTCCCCGTGCCTGCCTTAACCCGAGGGCGCGTGAGAGCGTGGGAATGTGGGTCATCCCGAAGTGGGTAGGCTTCGGCGAGGCAATCGAAACCCAGAGAGGAGTAAGGGCCTGTCATAAAGAAACGCCGCGCCTTCTGCCGGCCCGGTTACATTCCACGGATGGGCGATCCCGGCCGTTCTATCCGACTGGCATGAAGGTCATGGAAGATGAAATGGCTCCACTGCAACTCGCAGGGGGGCGCTTGCCATGGGGAGTGGGATCATCGGGTAAGGTTGAGGAATGAAACGTCCAATGAGCCGGTTGTTTGCTGACCACTCCCCAGTGCCATTTGGGACCTGCGTTGATTTCTGAACGACTCCTCAGGCTGGGAGAGGGATGTGGCCGGTGAGTTTTTTCCAAGCTTCCAGATACTTGAGGGACGTTTTCTCGACGACCTCGGGGGGGAGGGGCGGGGCGGGGTCGGCCTTGTTCCAGTCGAGGGTTTCAAGGTAGTCACGCACGAACTGTTTATCGTAGCTCGGCGGGTTGGTGCCGGGTTTCCAGGAGTCAGCGGGCCAGAAACGGGAGGAGTCGGGAGTGAGGCACTCATCGATGAGGATGACCTCCTCGTCGGCGATGCCGAATTCGAATTTGGTATCGGCGATGAGAATGCCGACACTGGAGGCGTGGGCGCAGCCGTGCCCGTAGAGTTCGATGGTTTGCTGGCGAACTTGGATCGCGAGATCGTCGCCAAGAAGACTGCGGCATTGGCGCCAGTTGATATTTTCATCGTGGCCTGTCTCGGCTTTGGTGGAGGGGGTGAAGAGCACTTGCGGAAGACGCGAGGACTCCAGCAGGCCGGGTGGGAGGGCGTGCCCGCCGACTGTTCCTATGGATTGATATTCTTTCCATGCGGAGCCGGAGAGGTAGCCTCGCGCGACACATTCGACGGGAAGGGGGTTCGCCTTGCGAACGAGCATGGATCGGCCACGGAGCTGTTTTTCGAAGGGTTGGAGGCACTCGGGAAACGATTCGAATCGGGCCGTGATGAAATGATTCGGGACAAAATCCAACACGCCAAACCAGAAGACGGTCATCTGCGTGAGGACCTCGCCTTTGCGCGGGATGCCTGTGGGGAGGATGCAGTCAAAGGCCGAGATGCGGTCTGTGGCTACGATGAGAAGGCAGTCGCCGAGATCGAAAACCTCGCGCACTTTTCCGCTCCTGAGTTTTTTGATTCCGGGAAGGTTGCATTCAAGAAGTGTCATTGCTTTTGTCGTTTCGGGCGGGTCTCTGGTCAGGGTTCGGGATGGGCTTTGATGAAGTTGCGGAACCAGAGGCCGGAGGGCCCGATCTCCAACGCCATCCTTTTTGTATCCACATGGGTGAGCCCGAAGTTGGCGGCGTAGCCTTCAGCCCACTCGTAATTGTCGATGAGCGTCCACGGGAAGTAGCCACGAATGTCCACACCGTCTTCCATGGCTCGGCGCATCTGGTTGACGTGTTCGCGGAAGTAGCGGATTTTTTTCTGCTCACTTTGGGTGCCGATGCCGTTTTCGGAAATGACGATGGGTTTGCCGTAGCGCTTGTAAACGGTGGTGAGCACGGTGTGCAGGCCCTCGGGGTCGATGAGCCATCCGTTTTGCGTGTAGTTTGAGCTTTGCTCTCCCTTTGGGCGAACGATGAACCGCCTCACGGAGGCATCCTGCGAGTAGTAATAATTCACGCCGATGAGATCTATCGTGTCGGCCACTTGGTCGAGGTGGTCGAAGTTTTGCCTTTGCATCATATTGTAAACAAAAGCGGTCGGATCCTGGAGAAGGTTGCGGCGCCAGTTCGGCACGGAATAAATACCCATGACGAGCGCGTTGGGGTGGTCTTTGCGAACGATGTCCGCTGCCTCGCGGAACATGGCCACTGAGACACTGGTGGCCTTTTTCAGAGCGCCGGGAGTGAGGAGGAGTCCGGGCGGCCAGTGTCCTCCAAAATAGCCGATGTAGAGGTCGCCGTTCGGCTCGTTTTGAGGCACCCAGACATTCACGTGCGGTGAGAGCGCGGCGACCACGCGGGTTACGTATTCCCGCCAGTGCGTTTGAACATCGGGATGCAGGAAGTTCGAGCGGGACTTTTTATTGGCGTCGTAGAGCCATGCGGGAAAAGTGAAATGCCACAGTGTGACCACGGGTTCGATGCCGGCGGCTTTCAGTTTGCGAGCCATTCTCGCGTATTGAGCGAGGGCCTCCTCGTTGAAGACCCCGGGCTTCGGCTCCACGCGTGCCCACTCGATGCCGAAGCGGTAGTGGTTCACACCGATTTTCTTCAGCGCGGCGATATCCTTGTCAAAATGCGTCCATGAAAAAGTCGCATTATCCCCGCGTGGCGGGATGCGACCTTCCTCGGCGAAAACGTCCCAGTCGGTTTTGAAATACTGCGCCGAGTCTACAGGAACACCGCGATCCTCGTTCTGGAAACTCGCTGTCGACGTGCCCCACCAGAATTTTCCCGTCCTCACGGGTTTCGTCGCTGCGGTGGATGCCGGCGCTTTGTAGGGCTTTGGCGGCATCACGCAGCCCGCAAGGGGAAGGCATGCTAAAATCGGCAGCAGGCACCGAATCGGATTGAGTCTCATCTCGTGGAATTTATATTTTGTGAGCATGTTCACTTCAACGTCGAAATGGATTCTTCTCCACCTTGTGGCCGTCTCCGCTCTGCTCCACGCCCAGGCCGAGGGATACGCGGAGCCTGATAAAATCATGCTCAAGGACGGGGCTATGCTCCGTGGCGTGGTCGTGAGGAACAGCGCGGACGCGGTCTGGATGCAGGAAAGATACGCCATCACGAAAATTCCCAAGTCCGAAATCGTTCGCATTTTTGACGAGGCGGATACGGGCCTCGAATTCACCGAGGCGGAGAAGAGAAGCGATCTTCCCTCATGGCGGGTCATGGTGAACGACCTCCGGAACAACGATGCGATCAAATCGCTCGAGCAGATTCCGGCAACACACATCGACAATGGCTACTTAAAAAACGTCCCTTACCTGTCTTTTCGCATCAACGAATTTCTGGAGATGAACGTCTACGGCGATCCGGACAACCCAGCTGCCGTGGAGATCGGGGCCTACGGCAGGCCTTCCTCAAATGACAAGCTGCGCCGCACGCTGCGCAGCTTCATGGCCGGTTTTCTAAGCTCCCGCAAAGAGATCGCCGCCATTTATTCGATCCCTTTCAGCGGGGGGCAAAAGGCCGTTGGCGACACCTCTATCAAAATCACCCCGGCCTCCGCACCGGATGCCTACGGCGGGTGGTGGATCAGTGTTTATCTTCCCAAGTCGGTCGAGGGCTCTCGCCTCAGCGATGCCGAATACGCCCGTCTGACGCGGCCTCCCGATGAAATCCTAGGCAAAAACGGACGCATCAAGCGAGGCGCTTGGCAGGCCGACGATCTCCAACTCTCCGCCCGCACGCGGAAGCTCGGAGACAAAGCCGCCATCTTCGTTCGCGGTTTCTTTCGCGATGCCTCCGGCGAGTTCAGACCCCTGCCGGGAAATCCCAACTGACGCTCCCGAAATTTGCTGGAAATCCTGCAGTGGGGCCGCTATGAAGAGCCCCTAATATGGCCGCCGACCACAACCGCAGAGACTCCGACTACCTGAATCTTTCCCATTCCGAGGATGCCGGCGAACTCGGTGACAAGGTCCAGCAGGTGCGCGCCGAGCTTGAGAGCCTCAAGCAAAAACAGGAGGAAATCGAACGGGAAAAAGCCCGCCTTGAGGAGTTGAAACGCCGACAAGACTCCCTCGAGCACGGGCGCTCGGAAATGCTTGACAAACTCACCCGCGCTTTGGTGGTGGTCCAACGCGAAATTGAAGAGTCTCAGAAGAGGGTCGAGCAAATGCACTCCATCTACAATTCCTTCACCCAGCATTTGAGGCACATGGAATCCATCAACGCCAGAGCTTGGAGCCCCCAAGAGCTGCCCCGCGAGTTGAGCAAGGCCCTTAGCTCCGTCGAGGATGCCCGTGCCGATTACATCAAATCCCAAGCCAAACTTTCGGTGGATACCTCTTCGGATGCCTCTCCGGGTTCAGCCAACGACGCCGACTACCCACTCGATTTCGACCACGGTTTTATCTACTGGTTGCGCACTGGCTTCGCATTCACCCTGCCACTGCAGGCGATCGCCATCGTGGCCCTGCTCATTTACATCTGGTCTTCCACATCCGCAAAGTAAGCCATGTCAATCAGAAGACCCAGCCTCCCAACAAAAGTCAGCGCCGAGGAGCGTCGCTTGGACAAAGAACAGCAGGAGCTTCAGCGCCGTTCCGAGGAGTTGCAGAAAACCTTGCGCGCCATTCCCAAGGAAATCGAAGCCAAAAAAGCCAAGGATCTCGCGCGCAAAAAGCTCGAGGTCTCGGCCATAGCTCCCGCTATCTCACTCGGAGGCGCCCGCAGTGCCCGCAGCGCCCACATCCCTCGCAAATCCAAGCCGCTGCCTGCCCGAGAGTTCAACTCGGCACGCATCAAATTTCTCATCCTCTGCCTCATCCTCACGACCATCGTGGTCATGCTGTGGCGCGCCATCCCCACATGAGGAATCCCCTCAAATCGCTCGATACCTCTCCGGTGTGAATCCGCCCGCTGGATTCCAGCGGCCCGGGAGCAGCCTGTCGCTCCGCCCTCCGTGGCATTTGGCCGGTTCGCGCGCAAGCGCTCCCTCGCAGCGCCAGGCCGCGCTCAATCATCCATTAGCTTTGCTGCAAAAGATCGGAGCGAGGAAATGCCACCCATGGCGCCTCGAGGCTCCGAAAACTGCTTGGCATTTACTTCGCACTTCGGGCGCATTTTTTTGCGGTTCCTTGTGCCTCGTCTTTTGACGTAAAAAACCCCGCAGGCTTTGTATTCATGCGGGGTGAGGGGGGAGAGCCGACAGTCGGATTCGAACCGACGACCGGCGGTTTACAAAACCGCTGCTCTACCACTGAGCTATGTCGGCGTGGCAGGGAGGGTGAGATTTCCACACTTCCGGTTGGGATGCAAGCGCGGGGTGGGATTTTCAGAAAATCCCTTTGCAGGGCGGGTGGGGTTGCTGGAGTCTGGCTCAATGAATCGTGGCTTGAAATGTGCGGCCGGGCGCTTGCTGAGCGCGGCATGAGAGGCATGCGGACGCTGCTATTTGTTGCTCTGCTGCTGGCTGGGGGAAGCTTGGCCGAAGCGGGCGGGTTCAGGCTTCCTTCTGGTTGCCACCAGTGTCTGGTCGCGACGGTTGCCGGTTGGGAAGCGACGACGGCCACGCTCCGGCTCTTTGAAAAAAGCGGTGCGCAATGGCGGTTGGTCGGGGGGCCTTGGAAGGCGCGCTTGGGGAGGGAGGGCCTTGTGTGGGGAGTGGGGCTCCATCCCTCGCCTGTCGGAAGGCCACTCAAGCGCGAGGGCGACTGGCGCACGCCGGCAGGTGTTTTCCGGATTGGCGGGGCTTGGGGTTATGCACCGGATGTGGCGCGCAAGCCGGGCCTGCCCTACACCAAGATCACTCCACGCGATTTGTGGGTCGAGGATCCGGAGTCACCGCATTACAACCGCCACGTGCGTCTCGGCGCAGAGCCTCTGAGCGACTGGGAAAAAAAGCAGCAGATGAAGCAGGGGGACGCCGCGCACGCTTTGAAGCTCTTCATTGCCCACAACGCCGGGCCGCACATTTTTGCGGGAGCAGGCAGTGCGATCTTCTTTCACATTTGGCGTGGTGGTGGCTCGAAGCCCACTGCTGGCTGCACCACGCTCTCCGAAGAAAATCTGCGCGATCTCATCGCGGCGATCGATCCTGCGAAGGAACCGCTCTACGTCATCCTTCCCGAGGAGGAATACGGACGCCTTCGGGAGTCGTGGAAGCTGCCTTGATATCGAGTGCCTGCGAGGCGGCAGGGCTTGGCATCTCCCCGCCATCTCTGGTTCATTGTGATAATGCTTTGGGAACACCACACCGAACCCCTCGCCTCGGGACGCGTTTTCGCGGGGCGGATTTTCAGGCAATTGGTCTTCGCTTTGGGGCTGGTTGTCATCGCTCTCGCGGGGGGGATGCTCGGCTACATGCTCATTGCCGGTCTCGATACAGTGGATGCGTTTTTGGAAAGCAGCATGCTTCTGAGCGGGGCGGGCCCCCTCTACACAGAGCGCAGTTCAACGAACACGCTCAAGATTTTTTCCTCCCTCTACGCGCTCTTCGGCACGCTTGTGGTGGTGATGGCGGTGGGCCTTCTCGGCGCGCCAGTCCTGCATCGCATTCTCCATCGCATCCACGCGGATCGCTCGAAAAATCCCCGCAGTTGATTCCAAGCCCAGTCCCTCTTGGCGCAAATTCAGGCCGAGCGTGTGTTCTGTCTTTACAGCAAATTGGCGTCTCGGAGATAGTGCGCCCTTTTCAATGACTCGAACAATCGGCATAGGACTGGCGGGATTCGGCACCGTGGGCGCGGGGGTTTACAAGAATCTTCTCAAAAACGGCGCCCTCCTCGAGCAACGGATCGGCGTGACATTCGACATCCGCAAGATTGCCGTGCGCGACCTCTCGAAGGCACGCGATGTGGTGGCCCCGAGCGAGCTTTTCACCGCCTCTGCGGACGATTTGCTCGAGGATCCCTCGATCGACGTCGTTGTGGAACTCATGGGCGGCGTCGACATTCCGCTCCGCTTTGTGAAACGGGCCATCGAGGCGGGAAAAATCGTGGTCACGGGCAACAAGGCGCTTCTTGCCGAGCATGGCCAGGAAATCTTTGAACTGGCCCGGCGGAGGCGCGTGCCCGTCTTCTACGAAGCCGCCGTCGCGGGAGGTATCCCGATTATCAAATCTGTGCGGGAGGGATTTGTCGGCAACCGCTTCGAGGCGATCCACGGAATTCTCAACGGCACGAGCAACTACATCCTTACCCGTATGACCGGGGAGGGGCTCGACTTCGCCCCGGTGCTTGCGGACGCCCAGAAACTCGGCTACGCGGAGGCGGATCCCACACTCGATGTGAACGGCTGGGACGCCGCCCACAAGGCCATTATTCTCGCTTCGCTTGCGTATGGATTTTGGATTGAGCCGAAGGACGTGCTCGTCGAGGGAATCCAGAAGGTCACCGCTGCGGACATCCGCTTTGCCGATGAGCTTGGCTATCGCATCAAACTGCTCGCATCCATCAAGGCGGACGAATCAAACGTCATTGAGGTTCGCGTCGTGCCCACCCTCATCCCAAAATCCCACGTCCTCGCCTCGGTGAATGGTGTGTTCAACGCCGTCGCTGTGAAGGGCGATGTGGTCGGCGAGGCCTTGTTCTACGGGCGCGGCGCCGGTCAGGATCCCACTTCCAGCTCGGTGCTGGGCGACCTCGCGGAGGCGGCCGCCTTTCTGGAGTCCCCCGGCCAGTGCGTTGGATTCACCTCGCACGGGCTCTACGGTCGCTGCAAACCTGCGGAGAAAACCCTTTCCAAATACTATCTGCGCCTCGGCGTGGAAGACCGCCCGGGCGTGCTCGCCCAGATCGCCGGCACGTTGGCAAGGGCGGAGATCGGCATTCTTTCCGTCATCCAGCCCGAGGGCCTTGTGGACGGCTCTGTGCCGCTTGTTCTCACGCTCCACGACGCACCCTACGGACCCATGAAACACACCGCCAACGAGCTCGCCTCGCTTCCCTGCGTGAAGGGAACCCCGCTGCTTCTTCACATGGAGTCTTTCGCGTGAAGGCCCCGCTCAACGACAGAGGTGTCATCCACCGCTACCGCGAGTTCCTGCCTGTCACCGATGCCACACCGGTGATCTCGCTCAGTGAAGGTTCGACGCCGCTCATCCACTCGCCGCGCCTCAGCGAGCAGGCAGGGGCCGAAGTTTACCTGAAATTCGAGGGTCTCAATCCCACGGGATCCTTCAAGGATCGAGGGATGACGCTGGCGATCTCCAAGGCTGTTGAAGCCGGTGCGAGGACGGTCATCTGCGCCTCCACGGGAAATACAAGCGCCGCTGCGGCGGCTTATGCGGCGCGGGCGGGCATCCAGTGCGCCGTGCTTTTGCCTGCGGGAAAAATCGCTATCGGCAAGCTCGTGCAGGCCTTTGTCTACGGAGCCAAGGTCGTCGCCATTCGTGGTAATTTCGACGACGCCTTGCGCATCGTGCGCGAGTTCGGCGGCATCGAGGGCGTGGCCATCGTGAACTCCATCAATCCCCATCGCATCGAGGGCCAGAAGACCGCTTCGTTTGAGGTCATCGAGGACCTCGGAGACGCCCCCGATATTCACATCCTGCCGGTCGGCAACGCCGGCAACATCACCGCCTACTGGAAAGGCTATCGCGAATTCCACGCGGCCGGTCGCTCCACGCGCCTTCCCAAAATGACAGGGTTTCAAGCCGCCGGGTCGGCTCCGATTTTTTATGGTCATCCGGTGGAAAAGCCGGACACCGTCGCCACCGCCATCCGCATCGGCAACCCCGCCAGTTGGCAGGGGGCGACCGACGCCGTGAAGGAATCCCACGGCTGTATTGATATCGTTACGGATGATGAAATCCTTACCGCACAGGCTTGGTTGGCCGCCCACGAAGGTGTCTTCGTCGAGCCCGCCAGTGCGGCCAGTGTGGCGGGATTGATGAAATGCCATTCGTCCGCGCGCTGCGCCGGATGCCCGTTCCACGAACCTCTCCGACCCGGGGCCAAAATCGTCCTTACCGTCACCGGGCACGGCTTGAAGGACAGTGAATCCCCCATCACGTTCGGCGGCCACACCCCCGCCGAGGCGGATGCCACGCTCGAGTCCGTGCGGGCTGTGCTCGACAGGAGCTGATCCTTTTTTTTCCATGGCACTCATCGTTCAAAAATACGGAGGCACCTCCGTCGGCAACCCCGAAAGGATTCAAAATGTGGCCCGCCGCGCCCTCGCGACCCAACAGGCCGGAAACTCGGTCGTCGTCGTCGTCTCGGCCATGTCGGGAGTCACAGACAACCTCATCAAACTCGCCCGCGAAGTCTCCGCCTCCCCCACCGAGCGCGAGATGGACGTGCTTCTCTCCACCGGGGAGCAGACGACCATTGCCCTCACCGCGATGGCCATCAACGCGCTCGGAGGCAAGGCCGTCTCGCTCACGGGGGCCCAGGCCGGCATTATCACCAGCGGGGTTCACATGAAGGCGAAAATTGCTAACATCGCCCCAGGGCAGGTTCGAAAATATCTCGACGAGGGGAACATCTGCATCGTCGCCGGATTCCAGGGCCAGACGCTCGAGGGCCGCATCACCACGCTCGGTCGCGGCGGTTCGGATCTCACGGCCATCGCCATCGCGGCCGCCGTCCATGCCGATATGTGCGAGATTTACACCGATGTCGACGGCGTCTACACCTGCGATCCGCGTGTCGTGCCCGATGCCCGCAAGATCGACGTCATCGCCTACGACGAGCTTCTCGAAATGGCCAGCAGCGGATCGAAGGTCATGCAGTCCCGCTCGGTCGAATTCGCTAAAAAATTCAAAGTGCCCTTCGAGGTGCGCAGCAGTTTCAACAACAACAGGGGAACCATCGTGAAAGAAGAATCCATCGGACTCGAAAACGTCGTCGTGCGCGGCATCAGCCTCGAACGCAAACAGGCCAAAGTGACCATCACCCAAGTGCCCGACAAACCAGGCACCGCCTCCCGCATCTTCACCTCGCTCGCCGAGGCGAGTGTGATCATCGACGTGATCGTCCAGAACGTCTCGGTGAGCGGAACGACGGACATCTCGTTCACAATGGGAGCGGAGGAACTCGAAAAGCTTGGGCCTGTGATCGATCGCGTCTCCGCTGAGATCGGAGCCGGCCAGGTCATCAAAAAAAGCGGCATCGCCAAACTCAGCGTCGTTGGCATTGGCATGCGCTCGCACTCCGGTGTCGCCGCCACTCTCTTCGAGTGCCTCGGCCACGGGGGGGTGAATATTCAAATGATCTCAACCTCCGAAATCAAAATCGCCGTCATCATCGACGAGGAGCAAATAGAAAACGCCGCCAAGCTCGCCCACGCGGCCTTCGGTCTCGCGCAGGGCCCGCTCTAGGGAAGTCCGCGTCGGTCACGAGACCGGCGTCCTGCTTTTCTGGATTGGCGGAGCTCCGCACGGAGAATAGTTTTTCGCAATGAAGTATGCATTGGATTGGACACCCGCCGGCACGTATCAGGACATCCGATACGAGAAGGCGGAGGGGATTGCAAAGATCACGATCAATCGTCCGGAGACGCGGAACGCATTTCGTCCGCTGACGGTGGATGAGATGCGGAAGGCTCTGCAGGACGCCCGGGAGGATGCGGCGATCGGCGTGGTGATTTTGACCGGTCAGGGCGAGCTGGCATTTTGCTCAGGGGGCGATCAGAAGATTCGCGGCGATGCGGGGTATTCGGATCAGGGCGGCGTCGAGCGTCTGAATGTGCTCGATTTCCAGCGGGAGATTCGGACGTGTCCGAAGCCCGTGATCGCGATGGTGGCTGGCTACGCGGTCGGTGGGGGGCATGTGCTGCACGTGGTGTGTGATCTCACGATCGCCGCCGACAACGCAAAGTTCGGGCAGACGGGGCCTCGTGTGGGCTCGTTTGACGGCGGCTTCGGGTCAAGCTACCTCGCTCGGATCGTGGGTCAGAAAAAAGCTCGGGAAATCTGGTTTTTGTGTCGGACGTATGATGCCGCCGAGGCTCTTCGGATGGGGCTCGTCAACACGGTCGTGCCCTATGCGGAGTTGGAGCTCGAGACGGTCAAATGGTGCCGGGAGATTTTGGAGAAATCGCCGCTTGCGATCCGTTGTCTCAAATCGGCGCTGAATGCGGATTGCGATGGTCAAGCGGGTCTGCAGGAACTCTCGGGCAACGCAACTCTGCTCTACTACATGAGCGAGGAGGGGCAGGAAGGCCGGAATGCGTTTGTGGAAAAACGCAAGCCCGACTTCGGTAAATTTCCAAAACGTCCGTGAGCGCGTGCGTGCGTGCATGGTTGCTGGCGTGTCGCCCGAAGACGCTTTTTGCTTCGGTGGCGCCGGTGGCTCTGGGCACGGCATTGGCTTTTTCGGAACGGGCGGGACATTGGGGTGCGGCGCTGGCCGCCTTGCTCGGAGCGCTCAGCATCCAGATCGGGACGAATCTGGCCAATGATTACTGGGACGCAAGAAAAGGTGCCGACACGGCGGAGCGGTTGGGCCCGCTGAGGGTCACTTCCGCAGGTCTGCTGCAGCCGCGAACAGTTTTTCGTGGGATGGTGGCAGTCTTCGCGGTCGCGTGCGCGGCGGGGTTATACTTGGTGTCGCGCGCCGGTTGGCCCGTTGTGGCGATCGGCTCCGTCTCGATCGCCTGCGGAATTCTTTATACAGCCGGCCCGTTTCCGCTGGCCTATGTCGGCTTGGGGGATGTGTTCACATTTGTTTTTTTCGGGCTCGTAGCCACGGCGGGAACCTATTTCGTGCAGGCACTCGCCATCACTCCCGCAGCGTTGATGCTCGGCTGTGTGCCGGGTTTTTATTCGGTGGTGCTCATTGCACTCAACAATCTACGGGATCGCGACACCGATGTGCTCGCGAACAAGCGAACGTCGGCAGTCCGCTTCGGCAGCGGCTTCGCGCGCGCCGAGATCGTTTGCTGCCTTCTAGCGCCGGCTGCCGTGCCTCTGTGGATGGCGATGGAGGGGCTTTCCCATTGGGTGCCCGCTGGTGCGGCGGCAGCGGTCTGCCTGCTCGTCGGTTGGCCTGTCGCGAGCGCTGTCCTTCGCATCACGGACATGCGCCGGATCAACGGGCTTTTTCCACTCACAGCCGCGGCGAGCCTCGTCATGGCTGGCGTCATTTCGCTGCTCCTGTTCATTTGAAAGGATGAACCCGCGACCGATGCCGAGCCACGATAGCCCGTTTCCCGGCCACTGCGGACTCTTCGGCGATGCCGTCGCGCTCGAGGACCGCACGGCGTCACAATCTGTGCGCTATCCGGAACTGGGCGATTTTTTAAGCAGGGCTTGGACGCGTGTGGAGGTCGAAAAACCCAGCACGCTTGCGACGTGGGCGCGCCCGACTTTCGAGCACGCCTCGATCCTGCTCGCCGCCCTTGCCGGGGGATGCGTTGTGGCGCCGCTGGGTTTTCGCCTGCCACGCACTGAGGTCCGTCGCCGGGCGATCGAGGCCGGCGCGGGCCTGCTTTTCGATGGGGCGGAATTCGAGCCGCTCCCCCCTCCAGAATCTTCCGTTTCACCGCTCGGCGCGGGGACTCTCCTTTTCACCTCCGGATCGAGCGGGCCGGCGCGCATGGTGAGGCATCCCTTGGCTGCCCACCTTGCAAATGCCGCCGGGGCAGCCGAGCGGATTCCCCTGGAGCCGGGATGCGGATGGCTCCTCTCGCTGCCACTCCACCATGTGAGCGGGTTTTCCATCTTAGTCCGTTGCCTCACCGCGGGGGCCACCGTGGTGTTTCCCGATGCGAACCTGCCTCTTGAAAAACAGATGGAGGATTCCGCCGTCACGCATCTCTCGGTCGTGGCAGTCCAGTTGCGCCATCTCCTGAAAGTCGGCGCGCCGCTCAAGCGCCTGCGCGCGGTGCTGCTGGGCGGCGGTCCGATCGATCCAACTCTTGTGCGCGATGCCCTGCAGGCCGGCGCGCCGTTGTTTGTGACCTATGGAATGACCGAAACGGCTTCCCAGATCACAACAACGGAGCAACTCCTCTCGGCTCCGGCGGGCATTCATGCGGGAAAGACCCTGCCCGGCCGTGAAATTCGATTTTCTCCGCAGGGGGAAATCGAAGTGCGCGGCCCTGTTCTGGCTGCGGGAATCTCCACGCATCCGGAGGGCTGGTATCCCACAGGCGATGCCGGGAGCTTTGATGCCGAGGGGAACCTGCTCATCCACGGGCGCAGGGATCGGATGATCATCTCCGGCGGCGAGAACATCCATCCCGAGACGTTGGAGCAAATCCTAGGCACATGTGCCGGAGTGCGGCGTGCGGTGGTGGTGGGCGTTCCCGACCGTGACTACGGTCAACGCCCGGTCGCCTTTGTGTGCGGGCAGGTGGACGCGCAGTCGCTGAGAAATTGTTTGGCTACACAGGTCGAACGCTTCGCGATACCAGACCGGTTTTTGCACTGGCCGGCCGATGTCGACCCCGACTCCGCAAAGCTGGATTTTCGCAGGATGGAGCGCTTGGCACTCGAGCATCCGCCAGTGCCTTGAAGCATCACTTGCCCGGCGGCTTTCCGTTTTGGTAGGATCAGACCATGAATCGACTTCTCCTGTTTCTCGCATCGGCCGTCGTGGCGTTTGTTTTCCCGGGATGCCTGTCCTCGCCTATTTCAAGTTCCGGAGGGATCGGTGCGGTCACTGTTCACGACACGAATGCCACGGTGGTGACGGCGGCGGCGCAGAATGTTTTTGCCGCGCGCGGCTACACCTTTGCGGGTTCCGACTACCCGGACTCCATTTCATTCGACAAGCCGGCTGGAGGCTTTGGAAATGTGATGTGGGGCAGCTACGGCGACCCTCAGACGATCCGGGTCAAGTTGGCGATGGTGCCTGTGCCTGGCACGGATAGCATTCGTCTGCAGCCGAGTGTTTACAGCGTTGGCAACGCGGGCTCGGCGGGATTCGACAGTGAGCGGAGGTTGCTCGGACTTTGGAATGCGGAGTTCGGGCCAATGCTCAAGCAGATCGCCAGGCAGGCCGGGGATTGATCTTTCAGCCGCCCCGCATCGCAATTGACACGACTGGTCCCAACTCCTACAAATCCCAATCCCAAACATGAAGATAGCGGTCACCAAAGAAGCCCTGCTCGAAGGATTGCAACGCATCCAAAACGTCGTCAGCACACGCCCGACACTTCCCATTCTCACCAATGCCCTGCTGGAGGCGGACGAGCGTGGGCTCACGCTCACGACCACGGACCTCGAGGTTGGCATTCGTTGCCACGTGGATGCAAAGGTTGAGGAACCCGGCTCCACCACGGTTCCCGCCCGCAAGCTCGTATCAATCATCCGGGAGATGCCAAGCGCGGAGATCGTGATCGAGGTTGATTCGAAAAGTGCTACTTCGATTCGTTGCGGCGCCAGTTACTTCAAAATCTTTGGCCTCCCGAAGGAGGAGTATCCCGCCTTTCCTCATTTTGAGAAGGACTCCGCCCTCCACGTCAAACAAGCGGAACTCAAGGACGGTTTGCGCAAAACCTCTTATGCGATCTCAAATGACGAGGCCCGCTATGTTCTCAACGGTATCTTGTTTTCGCTCGCGGAGAACAAGCTCGCTCTCGTCGCGACGGATGGCCGCAGGCTGGCCTTGTTCGACACGGATCTCGAATTCCCGGAAAGCCAAGAGAAGGACTTCATCCTGCCGACAAAGGCCGTCACCGAACTGCAACGCCTGCTGGGCGACGACGGCGAAGTCCTTATTTCCAGCTCCGACAACCTCGTCTCCTTCGAACTCAACGGCACACAACTCGTGTCCAAGCTGGTCGAGGGGAACTACCCGAATTACCGCCAGGTCATCCCCGGCGAGGCCAAAGAGCGCATCACCCTGGAACGCGAATCCTTCCTCAATTGCGTGCGCCGCGTCTCGCTTCTCAGCACCGACAAGACGAGTTCCGTGCGCCTGAATTTTACGAAAAACAACCTTGACATTACAGCCAATACACCGGCTGTGGGCGAGGCGATGGAATCCCTGGCAATCAACTACCGCGGCCGCGATATCTCGATCGCCTTCAATCCCGAGTTCCTCATGGATCCGCTTCGCAACCTCCCGAACGACGAGGTGCACTTGGAACTCATCGACGAGATGAGCCCAGGAGTCATTAAAATCCAGACGCCCTTCCTCTACGTGATCATGCCCATGCGGGTCTCCACGTGAGCACGCCACCTCTCCTTTGGGGCATAGACCTGGGGGGGACAAAAATCGAAGGTGTGATCATGGATTGCGCCCGGCCTGGACTTCCGCTGCACCGTTTGCGGGTCGAGACTGCTGCCTCATTGGGATACGAGCATATTATTTCGCAGATCACATCCCTTGTCGGCAGCTTGGAGCGCTCGTCGGGACTTTCCCGGCCTGCGCGCATCGGCATCGGAACACCCGGCGTCATCGAACCTGCGACAGGCCGAATGAAAAACTCCAATACCACCTGCCTCAACGGGCGTTCCTTGAGGGACGATCTCGAAAAAGCTTTGGGATGTGGAGTGGCGATGGCGAATGACGCCAACTGCTTTGCTCTTGCCGAGGCCCGCTGGGGCGCGGGGAGGGGAGCGGGGGTCGTTCTGGGCCTCATCCTGGGAACAGGCGTTGGGGGAGGGATTGTCGTTTTCGAGCGGCTTTTGGAGGGACTGCATGGCATCGCGGGCGAGTGGGGACACAACCCTCTGCGCGGCGAATCGCACCCGTGCTACTGCGGTCGAACCGGGTGCATCGAAACAGTGATCTCCGGCCCCGCGCTGCAGCGTTTTTATCACTCTCGCGGCGGTGAGGCTTTAGGCCTGCCCCAGATTGCTGAAAGAGCGCGGCAAGGAGACGGACTCGCCATCGAGACCCTCGCACGCTTGACCGCAAAATTCGGCGAAGCCATCGCCGCCGTGGTCAATATTCTGGATCCCGATGTGATTGTGATCGGTGGAGGCGTTGGCAATCTGCCAGTTCTCTACGGGGACGAAACACGGAGGGCGATTCTCCAGCACCTGTTCAACGCGGAGTTGCACACTCAAATCCTCGCCCCGCAACTCGGCGACAGTGCCGGGGTGTTCGGCGCGGCCTTGTTGGTCGACCAACTCCCGCTTGCCCGGGCCGCCACCGGGTAAAAATCAGCGGTGTGGCACGGGGGCCATCGACTCCATGGCAAGCCTCCGCGCGTGCGATCTGAGAAATGCCCGCCCCTTTCTTGCGCGGCTCATGATTTCCTCTTGGTCGGAGCCCCCTGCGATCTCCAAAATAAAGGCCCCGTGGAAGTTGACTTGGATGAGCTCCCGCAGGAACGCGCCCCAGTCAATGCGTCCCTCGCCGGGTGGGAGATGGTCATCCAAGTGCCCCTTGTTGTCGTGCACATGGAGCATGCGCAGGTAGGGCATGAGTTTGTAAACAAGACTGTAAAGATCGCCGGAAAGAAAGGCGTGGCCGGTATCCAGACACGCGCCGACCTGAGTCGTCTCGAGGGCCCCAAGAATCCAGACGATATCGCCCGCGCTTCCAAAGAGCAGATGGGGCAGCTTGTTCTCCAGAACACAACGAATTCCCAACTCCTCGCAGCGCATCGCCACACGGTTCAGCACCGAGACGACGTTCTCGATGCGAATCAGACGTTCCTCCCGCGAAGGGGTGTCGGCATTTTCCGGTCCCGGATGGATCACAAAATAATGCACCCCTAGGACGGCGGCCGCCTCCACCGCCTTCAGGATTTCATCCATCGCATATTCACGGCAGGTCAGGTCCGGCGAGGAGATATCAATGTCGCTGGCGAACGGGGCGTGGAACGAATACGCCTCCATGCCCAGCGATTCAATGCGCAGCGCGGCCTCTCTCACCGCGAGCAGGTTCTTGTAGTCCAGATGCGCAGGCGAAAAAACCACCTCCACAATGCTGAAGCCGCTCTTCCGTATCGTCTCAAGACAATCAAGAATGTTCGTCTGATAAAAACACCCGGTTGAAATTCCAATGGGCCAGCTTGTCATAATAAAACTCCTTTTTTCTCCGTGGGGGAGGAGAGGCTTTCGTCGGATTTCGCGTCGCCCCCCCTTGGTATCTCTGCGGCCTCCTCGGCGACACTGGTCTCGAGTCCCGCAAAAATTCGTGTGTAAAAATCCGCCCGCATTGCAGGCGAGTAGTCCACCCAATGCCCACCCCACCCGTGGTCGCGCTCAAATTTCGAGCGAATGAGTCCGGCGATGTGGCGTGGATGCCAGCCTTGCGCCATCAACGCCTCGGTGACAGCCCGCATGTTTCGCGGCCGCAGCAGGAGATCGTTCGGAAAGGCGAGTGCCTCGCGAACCCCCTCGGGCAGGCCCTCCAACGGTGTCTGGTCATACGTAATCCCCCAACTCTCCGGAGGCTCGTGCTCCTCGGAGTAAAAAAAGTCATGAAACCGGCGCAGCTTCGAGGCCGCGTAGTCGTGCAAGAGCCTGCGGCTGCCTGCGGTGGACTCCGGAATGCCCGCCGACGTGCGCTCGGCCAGTTTCGCCGCCCGTTCCGGGTCACGCATCACCGCCATCGCACCGGTAGTGTCCGAGTCCTCCACCGGCACAAAAATAATCGGCCCGATCCGGCCGATGTTTTCACGTCCCACGGCATACCATTGTTGCCACGGCTTCAAATACCCGCCGAATGGCACCCGCACCGTCCGGGTTTGTAGCGGATCCCCGTATTCCGACAAATCCACCGAAATCATCTCGCGCCCGCGCTGCGAGGGTCGCACGTCCACCGCCGTCAATTCGACCGGAATCCGACACAGCGGCCGCGCCAACTCGATCACCAGACGTCCCAAAAATTCCATCAATAGGCCAAGCCCGGCAAAGGCCAGCGCGATGCGCGGCGTGTCGTATCCATCACGCATCCGTCGTTGCGAGACGGTATCCACCGCCGCGCTCCGCCCGATCTCGCAGAGAAGCCCAAAAACATCCGAGTCCCGCCGGATTCGCCAGGCGTAGTGGTGCCCGCGTCCACTCAGCACATGAAGCGCCTCGATCCCGTAGTGCGTCAGCACCCGCTTCACCGCACGCTCTACCGGGGCCTGCAGCTCGAATGTCCGCACCGGATCGAGATAGGCCTCCGCCGCAAAATCAAAATTCACATACTCAATGTCGAGATGCGCGATGAGCGATTCGCGATCCCAAAGCGAACGACAAATATCCAATCCCTCCTCCAGACTCGGGAAAAGCTCCTCGGGCATGAGCGGTTCTCTCAGTGCCCAACCGGTCCCGTCCGCCGTGATGTATTCGCAGGTTGCCTCGGACGGGGTGTCACCTCCCAGAAATTCCAGAATCCGCGAGCGAACAGCAGGGTTTTTGTAATAGGAACGCAAGGTGTGAAGAATGTCCTGCATGGCAAGGCGTCGGCACAGGGGTGGGTGAGTTGAACGTGCGCGCCCGATGTGGGCGCGCACGAGGACGAACTCTTGTCAGCTCACCGGAATTTCCAGCGCTTTGGGCTTCACGCTTTCCCCCTTGGGAAGGTGCACTCGCAAGAGACCATCCTTAAACTCCGCCGAGACCTCGTTTTTGAGGGTGCCTTCGGGCAGGGAGAACGATCGCTCGAACGTGCCATAGCTGCGCTCGAGACGGTGAAAGCGGTGGCCCCGCTCTTCCTTCTCCATCTTGCGCTCGCCGGAGATGCGGAGCGAGCCGTCTTCGACACTCACCTTCACATCCTCTTTCTTCACCTCGGGCAGTTCCGCCTTGATGGTGTATTCCTTGTCGCTTTCCTCGACGTCAACAAGCGGACACCACCCGGTCTCGCCAACCTGCTCGTCGTAGGCTATCGGGAGGAGCGGCCTTGAAAAAAGACTGCCCATCCGGTTTTGCATGCTTTCAAAATCCCTGAAGGGATTCCATCGAATCAATGTATTCATTGTGATATCTGGCGGTGTGTTTGGTTTTCCGCGTTCCAGGCCACCGAAACCGAGAATCCGCAGTTGCGTTCACGCTCCCCGTCTTGACGAATCACGTTCACGCCAGCAACAAACCTCCCCCCGCATCCGCACGCCATGGGGTGAAAACCCAAAGTCGGCCGCTGCATGCTTGCCGACCCGCATCCGCAAAGGCTCCGCGGAGGTGCAACCCGGTCGGGCGTCAGGTGCCCGCCAAACGTCTGGGCTCTCTCACGGACTCGATTTGAAGAGTGTGCCCGGTGTCTCCCTCAAAGCAGGCAACCGTGCCGGTGAGTTCAACGACGGGATGGCGGATTGTTTCCAGGCCGAAGCGACGGAAGGCCCGGGCGAAAAGTTCGGTTTCGATGAGGCCGGAGTGGTCGCAGATGGTCATGAACTTCATGAGCTGGCCATTGGATTGATGGTGGGTCCGGTCTGCGACAACCAACCCGCAAATCGTGACCCTTTGGCCGCTGAACTCGGCGAGGCGGGCCACCGGGCAGTAGGTCTTCCAAGCGATGTGCGGCCAGAGGTCGAGGGGATGCGAGGAGACGGGGAATCCGACGAGGTCCATCTCATCGCGCAGGCGTTCGAGCCGGGAGGGTTCGACGCCGGCCGGGAAGCCGGTCGTGGTATCATCGAACATGCCGCCGCCATGGAGAGTCAGTCGGCGGATTTGCCATGCCGCGCTTGTTCGCGAAGAGACGAGCGAGTCGAGCGCGCCCGCGCGGAGGAGGAGACCGAGAGAGGTTTCGCTGGCGGCGGTTCGCTCCACAAAATCGCGAAGGGAGGCAAAGCCCCTGCGTCTCTGCTCGACGCCGATGCGCTGGAGAAGCGCGTCCGGGAGGTCCTTGATGGCTGAAATCGGAACGCGAATGCGCTTGTCCGTCTCGGCGAAATACCCGCTTCGGGACGCGTTCACATCGGGCGGCAGGAAATCAATGCCGAGGTGGCGGCACTCGAGCGAATAGAGGAGCCGGGAGTAAAATCCTTTGCCGTGTGTGAGGACGGAGGCGAGGAACTCGGCCGGATGGTATTTTTTGAGCCAAGCCGCCTGCCAAGCCTCGAGGGCGTAGGCGGTCGAGTGGGCGCGGCAGAAGGCATAGCCTCGGAACATGTGCACGAGATTCCACACGGCTGAGATTTCCTCTTCCGATCGGTTGTTCCGGCGGGCGCACTCCTCGAATTCAGTCCGCAGTGTTTCGATTTCGGTATCGCGCATTTTGACGAGCGCCCGGCGAAGAATGTCGGCGCGCCCGGGTGGCATTCCGGCAAAGGTGTCTGCAATTTGGAGGATGTGTTCCTCGTAGGCGACCACCCCGTGCGTGCTGCGGAGCAGGGGTTCCAGCGAGGGGTGGGGGTAGGAGGGTTTTTCAAGGCCTAGGGCGCGGCGGGCGAAGGTGGCTTTGCGGAGTGTGTTTGCCGCGCCCGGCCGGATTACGGAAACAATGGCTACCAGTGAGTCGATGTCGCGGCAGGCACACATTTTGGCGAGGCTCGTCATGGCCGGGCTCTCGATATGGTGCACGCCGCGCGCATTGCCGGTGGCGATCATGTCCCACACGGCGGAATCCTCCCATGGACCGGAAAATCCGGACGGCACGCAAACCCCGCGGGCGGCGAGGCGCTCGCGGGTGTCGCGGAGAACGGCAAGTCCGCCTTGGGCGAGGATGTCGAGTTTGACAAGGCCGACCTGCTCGACGGCATCCATGTCGAAATGCGTGGTTGGCCAACCCTTGCCGCTTGGGAAGGTGGGTGTGAAATCGTGGATTCCACGCCGCGAGAGGACAACTCCGCATGGATGCATCTTGGCGTGGCGGGGGAGCCCCTCGAGCTGCGCAGCGAGGACCAGTGCGGTTCGCGCCGGATCCTCGTCGAAAAGCCCCTCCGCTTTCGCGCTCCCGGCCCCGGCGGCGTTCCCGACCTCGCTCGCCTTGGCCATCCAGGGAAAATGCTCGGTCATCCGTCGCACTTGACGCTCCGGGATTCCGAGCACCTTGCCGATCTCCGCCAGAGCCGAGCGCGCGTGGAATGTGTTGAAGCCCCCGACCACGGCAACCTGTCCCGGCGGGTGCAACTGGAACACCTTTGCCACGACATCGTCTTTCCGGTCGTGGGGGAAATCCAGATCGATGTCGGGAAGCTTTTTCAACGCCATGCGATCGCGATTGAGAAAGCGCTGAAAGTAGAGTTCGAAACGGACCGGGCAGACATCACTGATCCGGAGACAAAAGCAGACGAGCGAATCGGCGGCGCTGCCGCGTGTAATCCATTCGATGCCATCGCGGCGACATTCTTGGAGCAGCCCCCAGACCGTGAGAAAATACTCCTCGTAGCCGACCTCGGCGATCATGGCGAGTTCGGTCTCGAGTTGCGGGAGGTGCCTCGAGGCCCTCTCCCCATAACGCTCCACAAGCCCTCTCCGGGCGAGGCGGCCGAGGAACTCGCGCGGGCTGCAGGACTCCGGCACATCGAAATGCGGGAAGGAAAGCTCGCCGAACTCGAATTCAAACCCGCACTCCGCCGCGAGGGCCTCCTCATTGGCTGCTTCGCACAGGCACTCCTCCAGCGAAACACCGCTACGCGATTTTTCTGGGTGAATCTCGTTGAGAAGGGTGAGGGTGCGGATGCTTTGGAGGATGCGGAGATGGCGGATGTCTCCGGGTTTTTCGCAACGGATGGGAGGCGGGGTGCCCTTGGAGGCGATGAGCCCCCCGCGGTGGGCTGTCCAGAAATCCCGCGTGATGTTTTGTGTGGAAAGCAGTCGGCACAGGTTGCGGTAGCCTGTGGCATCGCGAACGTAGAGTTGGCGGGGTTGGGAGTTGATGACGACCTCCGCACCGACAAGGGGCTTCAGGCCCGCCGCCTTGGCAGCTTGGAAAAACGGCACGGCGGCGTGGAGGTTGGGGTCGCAGATTCCCACGGCGCGGCAGCCTGCCCTTGCCGCCAGTTCCACAATACGCTCGGGCGTGAGGAGGGAATCCATAAAACTGTAGCAGGAACGGAAGTTCAAAAGAGCCGCCGGCCGCTGCGGCGTGCGGGGGATCAGGATTTGCGGAGTCCTCTGCTCCATGGCTTCCCGTGGCTTGCCGTCACGGGCGCGCAGCCAGAGGTCGTGCCCGCGCAGGATCGCCGCGTGGCCAAGTTGCGAACGGATTTTATCGATCGCTTGCGAGGCGCGGTGAAGCACTGCGGAGTTTTGCGCGGGGGGAATGATTGCCAGCTCCGCGAAGACAGCGCCCGCGTAGAGGTTTGAAAGCCGGAGGGAAACCAGGCGCAGGCTGACGCGCCGCTCCCAGGCTTTATTGAGAAGTGCGGCGATGTCTCCATAGACGCTTGTTTCCAAGTCCGTCGGTTCGTCCAGGCTCCGGCTGCGCAGGCATTCCTGAAAATCGTTGTAGCGCACACGCACGCTGATCGTTCGGGCGGCCTGGCCCTCGGCCCTGGCTTTTGAGAAGAGCCTGTCTGCCATGGATCGCAGTGTCGCGAGCACAAACGCCTCATCGGTGACATCCTCCTGGAACGTCTGCTGCTCGGAATAGGATTTCGCGGCGGGGGTTTCGGGAACAACCGGACGCTCGTCCACGCCGTTGGCGAACTCCCAAAGGGTGCGTGCGTTCTTCCCGGCGAAAAGCGAGAGCTGTTCCGGTGTGCTGCGGGCGATGTGTGCGACCAGAGGAAGGCCTGCGCGGCGCAGTGTGGCCCCAAGTTGAGGGCCGATGCCGGGCAGCCATTTGTTTTCCAGCGGAGCCAGAAACTCCCGCTCGTTGCCGAACGGAATCTCGGTGAGAGCATCCGGCTTTTTCCATTTGCTGGCGATCTGCGAGACGAGTTTGTTCGCGGCGATGCCCTCGGAGAGCGTGATGCGCAGGGTTTCCCGCACCACACGGCGAATCGTCTCCGCGATTTCCCGGGGCGGCTTGCGGGTGTTCCCGCGCAGGTCCGCATAGCCCTCGTCGATCGAGCCGACCTCAACCAACGGCGTGAAGTCGTAGGCGTAGCTGAACATCATGCGCGAGAAGTGCTCGTATTTTTCAAAGTCGCCTGGAACGACGACGAGCTTCGGGCACAACCGCCGCGCCTGTGCCACCGGCATCGCCGCAGTGATCCCATAGCGCCGGGCCTCATACGAGGCCGAGGCCACGACACCCCGCGATGAACCTCCCACCGCCATGGGCTTCCCCCGGAGACGCAAGTCTGCCGCCTGCTCTACCGAGGCAAAAAAAGCATCCGCATCGAGGTGGAGAATCATGGTGGTCAAATGAACACCAATCGGACGCCCAAGGCAACTTCCCAAAGTCTCTGCGGTCTCGCCCAGCCTGCCACGCCGGGGTCGGTGGGGGGAGCAAGTGCCCCGAGGGGGGCTGGTTAGAGCTTGTGTTCTAAGGCTTCAAAGCCCTCGAGGGTTCCGGATGCGTTGATGAGGGGCTTGAGGGCGATGTGCACGCTGTAGGTGGATTGGTTTTTGTGGTAGTTGACCATTTCCGTGGTGCAGGGTTCGCGGCGTTGGATGGCTGTGCGGAGGGCCTCGATGCTCTCGGGGGTCGTTTTTTGGCCTTGGAGGAGGCTGCCGGGCTTGCGACCTCTTATCTCTGCGAAGCTGTAGCCGCAGAGCCCGGAGAATGTGGGATTGATGCTGACAACGAGGCCGTGGGCATCCGTGCGGACGCATGCGGGTTCCCCGGCGATGCGGGTTTGGATTTTTTCAAGAATGGAGCGGGTCGCATCCTTCGAGGGGCAGGCGTCCTTGTCCTCAAGCAAGTGGGTGGATAAATCGGAGATCATTCGTTCGGGTGTGTGTCAAATTTTACGGGAGTGGGTTCTATCGGGATGCGTGTTTGTTTTTTTCTTTGAATAAAACCCAAGGATGGCGTCGATCAAGCCGGGGATGTCGTGGGTGGTGGCCTCGAGAGCGACCGGCATTTTGAGGTCTTGCATGGTTCTGGAGGTCACGGGCCCGATGCTGGCGAATTCCACCCCGTCGTGGGGAGGGAGGGCGAGGGCGTGGAAATTCTCAGCGGTCGAGGAGCTGGTAAATGTGACCATGTCCGCGCCCTCCTTGCGGTAGCGTTCGACTCCGCCGCTTGAGTCGTCGGTTTCCGGCACCGTGCGGTAGGCGATGGCCTCATCGACGATGGCTCCGAGCTTTGTGAGTTCCTTCGGCAGCACGTCGCGGGCGCCCTCGGCGCGGGCGAGGAGGATTCTCAGGTTGTCGATGCTGGTCTCTTTCTGGAGGGCGACGATGATCTCTTCGGCCACATATTTTTCGGGCTGCGCATCTACGGTGAATCGGAAAAAGTTGACCCGTGCGGTGGTGGCGGGGCCGATGGCGGCGATACGCACGCCTCCGAGATCGCGGGCATCGCGGTAAATCTCGTAGAACGCCTTAAAGAAGGCATCAACCCCATTGGGGCTTGTGAAGATGAGCCAGTCGTAGCCGTGGGCGTAGGCGACGGACTCGTAGAATTCGCGTTTGTTTGGAGCCTGCTCGATGCGGATGGTTGACATCTCAAACGCGTCGGCCCCGAGTTCGCGGAGGCGGCTGACCACTTCCCCGGCCTGTTGCCGGGTTCGGGTAACGGCGATGCGTTTTCCAAAAAGCGGGAGGGTTTCGAACCAGTTGAGACGGTCGCGGAGAGTCACGACATCGCCGAAGACGACCACCGCCGGAGCCTGAAACGAGACTTCCGCGGCTTTGTGCGCGATGTCGGCGAGAGTGCCCGTGAGGGTGCGCTGGCGCCCGGTAGTGGCCCAGCGAACGAGGGCAACCGGTGTGTCGGAGGCCATTCCCGCGGCGTGGAGGCCGGCTGTGATGGTGGCCAGGCGTTCGATGCCCATGAGCATGACCTTTGTGCCGGGGGCGTTGGCGAGGGCTTTGTAATCGATGGAGGTTTCCGATTTGCTCGGATCCTCATGGCCCGTGAAGATCGTCAGCATGGTGTTGTGGGCGCGGTGGGTCACGGGGATTCCGGCGTAGGCGGGACCGGAGATGGCGGAGGAGACGCCCGGGACGACCTCGAATCTGCAGCCTGCCGCCGCCAAGGCTTCGGCTTCCTCGCCGCCGCGGCCGAACAAAAATGGATCGCCGCCCTTGAGTCGGGTTACCGTTTTTCCCGCACGGGTTTTCTCGACAAGAAGAGCGTTGATTTCCTCCTGCCTGAGGGTGTGTGCCCCGGCCTTTTTCCCGGCGTAGATCGTCTCGGCATCCGGGCGGGCCCATTCAAGGAGGAGGGGATTGCAAAGATAATCATAGATGAGCACGTCGGCGCGCTGAATGCATTCGCGGCCTTTGAGCGTGAGTAGAAGCGGATCGCCGGGGCCGGCGCCAACCAAAAAACAGATTCCTCGGGACATGGGGTCGGCATGGTGTCACTTCCGCACGCGTGAATAAATCCTTTTGATTGCTGGATAATTTTTTCCGCCATGGCCATGCTGCGCGCATGCTCGAAGCCATTGAAAAACTTCTCGCCCTCCAAGACCGCGACCAGCGCCTCCGCACGTTGCGCCTGGAATTGCAGGGGCTTCCGGGAGAGATCACGTCCAAGCAAAAACTCATTGCCGACTCCGCCCTGCGTCTTGAAGCGGCGCGCTCCCGGGCCAAGGCGATCGAGGTGGAAAAGAAAACCCTCGAGGTGGAGGCCAACTCCAAGCGTGAGCAAATCAACCGCTACAAGGGTCAACAACTCCAGACGCGCAAGAATGAGGAATACACCGCCCTCTCGCACGAGATCGCCAACGCAGAAAAGCTAATCTCCTCCATCGAGGACAAAGAGATCGTTTTAATGGAGGAGGCCGAGAGCCTGGCTCCCCAAATCACCGCTGCGGAAAAAACCTGCACCGAGGAGAAGGCCCGCTACGAGGGCCAGATCGCCCTGCTGCGTGAGAAGGAGATCAATCTCAAGGCGCGCATCGAGGATTTGGAAAAAAACCGGCTCGTCATGTTGGCGGGAATCGACGAGGATTTGCTCGAGACCTACCAACGTCTCTTCGACACGAAAAACGCGCGTGCGGTGGTGGCGGTGGATCATGATATTTGCGGAGGTTGCCACATGAAGATCACGGCGCAGACGAGCCTGGCCTTGAGGTCGGGAAAAGAGATCACTTCCTGCCCGCAGTGCGGCCGGATTTTGCATTTGCCGGCCTGAGGCGGCGAGGGGTCGCTGTCGCCTTCTCCGCAATGCATGGACGGGCGGTGACGAGTCCACCGGTGACTTATATCATGGCCATCCCATCGCCTTGCCGGTATTTCGATGGGAATCTTTATGGGTGGGATATTTCTGGTTTTTAGCGGTGTTCTCGGAGCGATCGTGGGGTCGTTTTTGAATGCCGTGATTCATCGGATGCCCCGCTCAATGAGTCTCTCCCGGCCTCGGCGGTCCTTCTGCCCCGGGTGCGAGCGGGTTATCCCCTGGCATGAGAACCTGCCGCTGGTGAGTTGGCTGGTTCTGCGAGGCAGGTGTTCCGGGTGCGGGTGGCGGATCCCGGTTCGGTATTTTTTGGTGGAGGGGCTCACGGCCGGCTTGTTTCTAGCTGTGTGGATGAGGTTCGGTCTGCCATTGGCTCCGGCTTACTGGGTGCTTGTCGGCTTGCTGGTCGCGGCGACGTTTATTGATTTCGAGCATTTTATTATTCCGGATGAAATCACTTGGGGCGGCGCGGTGGCGGGTGTGGTTTTGAGCGTGGCCCTGCCCGGGCTCATGGCAACGGATTCGCGTCTCGCGGCTCTGGGATGGTCGCTCGGGGGGGCGGCGTTGGGGTTCGGCTTGCTCTTTCTCGTCGTGGAAGGGGGGAAGTTGGCGTTTGGAAAAATCCGCCACACGTTTCCCGCCCCCGAGGATTTCGAGTGGCGGAAGGATGGGGAGCGTGTGGTGGTGCGCCTTTCCGGGGAGGAGTTGGATTGGCTCGAGATTTTTTCGCGCGAGCGGGATGTCATGACCGTCGAGCTGGAGGGGGCTGCGGAAGCCGACGGGAAGGAACTGCCCGGACGGGTGCTGAAATTTCTCCATGACCGCGTGGAAGCCGGGGGCGAGGTCATCGGATTGGACGGGTGCGGCCGCATCACCGGGCGGATGCGCGCCGTTGTCATCCCAAGGGAGGCCATGGGCTTTGGCGACGTGAAATTCATCGCGTGCATCGGGGCGTTTCTGGGTTGGCAGGCCGTGGTTTTTTCGATTTTTGCGGGCTCGGTTGTGGGCTCGGTTGTGGGCTTGACCGGGATCGCTCTGGCGCGCGACAAGGCCGGAGTGAGGATTCCATTCGGGCCCTTTCTGGCTCTAGGCGCTTTGCTGTGGCTCTTCGGCGGGCGCGAGTTGGTGGATTGGTATTTCGCCGGCTTGCGCGGCGGACTATGAGCCAAAGACAAGTCGCAGGCTGCCGAGAAGGGAGAGAACGATAAGCAGCCACTCGAAGACCTGCTGGTTGATTTTTGTGAGAAGAATCCTCCCGAGGGTCACCCCCGCGACCACTGCGGGGGCGAGTATGAGGTTAAAAAGCAGGGTCTCCCGGGTGATGAGGCCCAGCGAGGTGCTGAATGGAACTTTGATGATGTTGATTAAAAAAAAGAACCACGCCGCGGTGCCGACAAACTCGTATTTTGGGAGTCGGCAGGCCAGAAGATAGATCGTCATCACAGCCCCTGCCGCATTCGCAAGCATGGTGGAAATGCCGGCAAGAAGGCCGAGCGGCCAAGTGACGACGGCGTGCTCCGCAACGACACCCTGCAGCCGGCGAGAGCATTTCTGGAGGACTGTCAGGACAAGTAGCGAGATGAGCATCCATCCAATCAGCGGGGTGAAAACCTCTGCAGGAATCTCCGGCATGAAAAACCAACCGAGCGCAACCCCCGCCACCGCGGGGGGTAGGATTTTCAAAAGCACTCTCCAGACCGCGAATTTGCGGAAGGCGTGGACGGCGAAGACATCGGCAAGAATCAGCATCGGTAGAATAACTCCGGTGGATTCCCTCGGAGGGATAACCTGCGTCATGAGCAGGATTCCCGCAATGGCGATGCCTCCGAATCCGGCCTTGCTGAGTCCGATGCAGAGGGCGGAGAGGCCTGCACAGGTCCATTGAAAAGCAGTGATGTCGGTTGGCATCCTCTCGCAGCTTTCCCGCATTCACGCGTGTGGCCAGAAAAAACGTTTCGGGCGCGACGCGGGCGCGGGTTCCAGCTCCAGCGCAACTGCGGCGGGACGATCTCCTATTGAGCTGTGACGCCGGGGGGAGGCTCGGCATCGAAGGAGAAGACGGGGTTTTTTTCTTCGAGGTAGCCGATTGTCCAAGTGCTCGGGAGGAGGACAACCCAAAAGCCGGAGGCGTCTTTGGCGAGCGTGCATCCAGTGGGAAGGAGGATGTCTGGTCGTTCTGCGAGTGGTTTGCCATGGAGTCGCGGCCAGCGGGCAAATTGCCAGGGAGCGGATTCGACGCGGCAGTCGGCACTGTATTCCGTCTCCAGACGGTATTGCATCACCTCGAATTGCAGGGGGCCAACGGCGCCGAGGAGTGGCACGCGTTGGAGGGAATCCGGGAGTTCGAATTGCTGCGCCACGCCTTCCTTGAGAAGTTGGTCGAGGCCTTCACGGAAACGTTTGAATTTCGCCGTGCTGGAGTTGCGCAGATAGGCAAAGCACTCGGGGGCGAAGCGTGGGGTCTCGTCGTATTTGATGGAGGGATCCTCGCTCACCGTGTCTCCGATGAGAAAGTCGTAGTTGCCCACGATGCCGACGACATCGCCGGCCCATGCCTCGTCCACGGTCTCGCGGTCCTGTGCGAAGAGGCGTTGGGAATTGCCGAGACGGATGGTTTTCCCGAGGCGGGAATGTGTCGCCACCATGTCGCGGCGGAAGCAACCCGAGACCACCCGGATAAAGGACACACGGTCGCGGTGCTTGGGATTCATGTTCGCTTGGATTTTGAAAACAAAGCCGGAGAAGGACTCCGAGTGCGGATCTACAGATGTGCCGCCACTGTCGCGCGAAGCGGGCGGGGGGGCGAGTTGGAGGAAGCTGTCGAGCAGGAGTTGGACGCCGAAGTTGTTGGCCGCGCTGCCGAAGAAGACGGGCGTTGCACTGCCCGAGCGGACGGAATCGAAATTGAAATCGGTGCCTGCGCCATCGAGGAGTTCCAGTTCGTCGCAGACTTTGGCGTGAACGCCGGGTGCGAGGGCGCTGCGGACGACCTCATCCTGGATGCCTGCGACTGAGACCGGGGCCCGGTAGGCGCCGGCGGGTGTCCTTTCAAACAGGTGCACGGATTTGTCGCGGCGGTCGAAGACGCCACGGAATTCCGGACCGTCGCCAAGAGGCCAGTTCAGGGGCAGGGCGTGGATGCCGAGGACGGACTCCAACTCATCAAGAAGCTCCAAAGGCGGGCGCGCGGGGCGGTCCAGCTTGTTCATGAAGGTGAAGATCGGCACTCCCCGCTTGCGGCAGACCTCAAAAAGCTTGCGCGTCTGGGACTCGATTCCCTTGCCGGCATCAATGACCATCACAGCGGCATCGACGGCTGTGAGGACGCGGTAGGTATCCTCCGAGAAATCCTTGTGGCCCGGTGTATCGAGGAGATTCACGACGCAATTGCGGTAGTCGAATTGGAGCACGGTTGAGGACACCGAGATGCCGCGTTGCTTTTCGAGTTCCATCCAATCGCTTGTCGTTGCGCGCTGGTTTTTGCGTGAGGTCACGCTGCCGGCAAGTTGGACGGCTCCGCCGTAAAGGAGGAATTTTTCGGTGAGTGTGGTTTTTCCCGCATCCGGATGCGAGATGATGGCGAACGTGCGCCTGCGCGCGATTTCGCGCTCTGCGGTGGTCATATTTCGAACGGCTTGGGGAGCTGTGTGAGGAGGCGGACGCCGGTCTTGGTGATGAGAGCGACATCCTCGTGGCGGACGCCGCCGAGGCCGGGCATGTAGAGACCGGGTTCGACGGTGATAATCTGTCCGGGGAGGAAAAATGTGTCGGAAAAGCGCGGGGATTCGTGGACCTCAAGGCCGAGACCGTGGCCAGTGCCGTGAAAGAAGCCCTGCCAGCGTCCGTTTGCGATCTCTGTCGGGTAGCCGTGATCCGTGAAGTATTGTTTGACCATGTTGTGAATGATGCGGCCTTCGGTGCCGGGCTTCATGGCGTCGATGGCGAGTTGTTGGCCGGCGAGGCAGGTCTCCCAGAGTTTCCTCTGTGCGTCGCTGGCTTGGCCGCGCACGACCGTGCGGGTGATGTCGCCGAACCAGCCTGTGCGGGTGTCACGTGGGAAGATGTCGAGAATGATGAGTTGATTTGCGAAGAGGGGACCGGTGCCGCGCTGGTGGGGGTCGCAGGCCTGCTCGCCCCCTGCAACGATGGTATCGCCCCGGGCCTCGCCGCCGGCGCGGAGGATGGCGGTTTCGATCTCGATGCGCAGCAGTTCGGAGGTGAGGGTCTGCCCGTTGAATGACAGGCTGGCGTCCTTGCGGATGCGCGATGATCGCAGGACTTCAATGCCGCGTGTCATGCCTGTCTCGGCGATGCCCAGGGCGTTTTGCATCGCGGTGATTTCGGCGCGGGATTTGATCTCGCGATGAGGAAAAAGCGGTCCTTGAACGGGCTTCAAGGAGATGCCGAGTTTTTTGAGATCGCGGGCAAGCCCGAAGGGGAAGTCGGCGGGAACCTTGAGCTCGGCTACATTTTTTGAGGTCAGCCAAGCGGCGATGACTTTGGGCAGCGGCGGGCGTTTCTCTGGCGATTTGAAAAGCGATTTCTCGACATCCGAGTAGGCGTCGATGTGATCCACCTTGGCTTCGGTGCGGCCGCGGTCGATTTCCAGATCGTTTAAGAGAATGTGTTTCTTGCCTTCGATTTCGAGGAATGCGAAGGCGTCCGGCGCACGAAACTTTGTGGCATGGAGGAGGTCGGCGCAGGTCTCCGGGCATCCGAAAATAAACTTTGGTCGGGACATGGGCGCCAACTTAGCAGTGGTGGAGCGAAAAGCCAGCCGTGCGAGTCTGGCGGATCAGGGGGGGGCGTTGGATGCTAAATTCCCCGCAGGCCCGTGAGAAGGAGTTCGGCGTTGGAGCGGGTGTGTTGAAGGTTGGTGACAAGGATTTCCATGGCCTCGGCTGCGGGGAGCTCGGAGAGTTGTCGGCGGATCAGCACGATGCGTTCGTATTCGTCGGGGTGGAGGAGCAGTTCCTCCCGGCGGGTTCCGGACTTCACGATTTGGATTGCTGGAAAGACCCGCATATCGGCAATGGATCGGTCGAGGTGGATTTCCATATTTCCGGTGCCTTTGAATTCCTCGAAGATCAGGTCGTCCATGCGGCTGTGGGTTTCGATGAGCGCGGTGCCGAGGATGGTGAGGCTGCCGCCTTCCTCGGTGTTGCGCGCTGCTCCGAAAAACTTGCGTGGTCTGGCAAGCGCCTTCGCATCGACGCCACCGCTCATGGTGCGGCCTTTTCCACTTTGGATATTGTTGTAGGCGCGGGCCATTCGAGTGATGGAGTCGAGAAGAATGATCACGTCGCGGCCGAGTTCCACGAGTCGCTGGGCACGATCGGCGACGGACTCGCAAATCTGAACATGGCGGGCAACGGGTTCGTCAAAGGTGGAGGCGTAAATCTCGCAGTCGATGGCGCGCCGCATGTCGGTGACCTCCTCCGGGCGTTCATCGACGAGGAGCAGAATGAGCGCGGCCTTCGGATGGTTCTGGCGGATGCTGCGGGCGAGTGTTTGCAGGAGGATTGTCTTGCCGGCGCGCGGCGGAGCGGCGATGAGACCGCGCTGCCCCATTCCCAGCGGTGCAATGAGGTCCACTGCGCGCGCGGCGATCTCGGGATCAACCGGGGTTTCCAGAAAAACCCGTCGGTTCGGAAAGAGCGGTGTGAGTTTGTCGAACTCGACGGGGGGCCTCCACTCGGCGGCCAGAATCCCTTCGATACTCACAATCTCATCCACGACGAGACCGTGCTCACGATCCCTCGGCAGGCGGACTGTGCAGGTGAGCATGACGCCGGGATGGAGAGAGTATTTGCGAACGAGAGGCGAAGGGACAAGAAGGTCCTCGACTCCGGGACGTAGATCGTAGGCGGCCCAGCGGAGAAAGTATCCCTCCTGCGTGCGTTCCAAGAGACCTGTTCCAGTGACGGCGCCTCGCTGCAAGAGGTGGTGGCGGATCTGGTCGAAAATCATGTGGCGCCGTGTGAGATCGGGTCGGAGACGGAGCCCCGCAGCCGAGGAGCGTTGCATGATTTCGTTGAGTCGCAACTTTTGAACCTCGTTGATCTGGAGCGGAGGAGGCAGTGTGTGCGACTCGGGAGTTGCTTCGATGGAAGACATTTCGTGGGGACTTAAGTTTGAGATTTAAGTCGGAGGTTCAAGCTGCGGTCCTAGTGGTGGAGAGGGCCTCGGAATGGGTGGAGAAAACGAGGCCCGGACTGCTGCAAAATAACCCAGGTGAAAACTGGGATCGCCTAGTTCGACTTTGGCGGGAAGTAGGTGGGCGCGTCGGGATCCGCGACCTCGCTACGGGTGGCTTGCTGTTGGTCTTTAACTTCTTTTTTCTCCATCTTCTCGGCGTAGCCTTTGATAGTTTGTGACGCGGGATGCATTTCGCAGCCCACATGGAAGAGCGAAAGCACGAGAAGGGTAAGTAGAGAGGTGGCTAGGGATTTCATGGTTCGATGATCTCGATGGAAGCGGAGAGTCCTCGCCGGCGTGCGGAGGCTGTGAGAAGGGTGCGCAGAGCCCGGATCGTATGTCCGCTCTTGCCAATGATCTTGGGAATGTCCGAAGCCGGCGCTGTGACGAAGAAGCCGATGCGACCTGGGGTCTCCGTCTTCTTGATCACAGCCTCGTTGGGAAACTCCACTAGGGAGCTGATGGCGTAGCGCAGGAATTCCTCCATGCCGCGGGGGTGCTCAGGCAGCCAGTTTTTTACGCGCTTTTGTGATGATGCTTCCGACGGTCTGGCTCGGGCGGGCTCCGCACTGGATCCAATGTTCGGCACGGTCGAGTTTGACGGTGAAATTCTCACCCTCTTGCTTGGGATCGTATTTGCCGATGATCTCAATGAACTTTCCATCGCGGGGGCAGCGCTGGTCGGCTACGACGATGGTGTAATACGGGTGGTTTTTTGCGCCTTCGCGGCGGAGTCGGATTGCTACGGCCATAGGTGGTATTGGTTTTGGAAACTTGCGGGTTTGGGTTTTGTGGTGATTGTCGGGTTGCGTTACGGAGCTCAGAACGGACGTCCTGCACCGGCGCGGGCCATGAATTTCTTCATGGCTCCCATGTTTTTCATCATCTTGCGCATCTGGTTGAAACGAAGAATCAGATTATTGACCTCGCTGACGGTTACGCCGCTTCCACGGGAGATCCGCTGGCGGCGGCGGGCGTTCAGAATATCCGGACGCGCTCGCTCCTTTGGAGTCATGGAGAGAATAATCGCCTCCACCCGTTTCAGTTGTTTTTCGTCAACCGAGGAATCTTTTAATTTATCCATTCCCGGGATCATGCCAAGAATATTTTCCAAGGGTCCCATTCGTCTGAGCATTTTGAACTGTTGGAGAAAATCATTGAGGTCGAAACTTGCTGTGCGAAGTTTTTCCTCCATGCGGCGAGCCTCGTCTTCGGAGATGGCCTCGGAGGCGCGTTCGACGAGGCTCACGACATCGCCCATGCCGAGAATGCGACCGGCCAGGCGGTCGGGGTGGAAGGTCTCGAACTGCTCGATTTTTTCTCCCACGCCGGCGAATTTGATCGGGCGTCCTGTGACTGAGCGGAGCGAGAGAGCGGCACCACCACGGGCATCGCCGTCAAGTTTGGTGAGGATGATGCCGGTGAGGCCGAGGGCTTCATGGAAGCGTTCGGCCACGCTCACCGCCTGCTGGCCCGTGGCGGCATCGCACACGAGCAGGGTCTCCTGGGGCTTGAGAAGATCGCGCAGTTTTTTGAGTTCCTCAATGAGAGGTTGGTCGAGTTCTTGGCGGCCTGCGGTATCGAAAATCTGGACGTTGCCGCCAGTGGTCTGGCACCACTCGAGGGCTTGCGGAACGGTGCGGAGCACGTCGGTCTCGCCTTGTTCCGGCCGAAAAACCGGAACATCGATTTGCTCGCCCAGCACGGCGAGTTGCTCGATGGCGGCGGGGCGTTGCAGATCGCAGGCGATGAGCAACGGCGAGCGGCCTTGGGACTTTAGCAGGCGTGCGAGTTTGGCCGATGAGGTGGTTTTCCCAGCTCCGTTGAGACCCACGATGAGGATGCGCGCGGGTTTAGTGAGGTCGAGCTCCGCTGCATCGCCGCCGAGAAGAGCACAGAGTTCCTCATGGAAAATCTTAACGATTTGCTGACCGGGTGTGATGCTGCGGAGCACCGCCTCGCCAAGGGCTTTCTCCTTGACGCGTGCAATGAAATCCTTGGCGACTTGGAAACTCACATCCGCATCGAGCAGGGCCATGCGAACTTCGCGGAGGGCGTCTGTGATATTGGATTCGCTGATTTTACCCTGACCGCGGAGGTTTTTGAAAACGTCCTGAAGTTTATCGGAAAGTCTGCCAAACATGAGGGCCCAATGTAAGCGGGGCGGCCGCGATGGGAAGGGGATTTTTAGGTGGAGCGACAGCGCTGTGTCGCAGGCGTGCGCTATTCCCGCGCTATCCTTCAAGGCTTCTTTGTTGTATGAGTCTTATGGAAACCAACACATCTGCCATGCGCCCTGAAAAATTCACCATCAAACTTCGTGAGGCCTTGAATTCCGCTCTGGAAATGGCCTCGAAAAATGACAATCCAGAGATTGCGTGCGAGCATTTCTTACTTGCCCTGCTCGGCCAATCCGAAGGCTTGGCGCACCCCTTGCTGGAAAGGCTCGGGGTTTCGATACCTGCACTGGAAGCACGACTGAAGGATGTTATCGCCAATTTGGCCCATGTGCGAGGCGGTTCCCAGCCGCAAATGGGCAATGAATTGCGCAAGGTGCTCGACGGGGCGGAGGGCGAGATGGCGATGCTGAAGGACGAATATGTGAGCGTGGAGCATTTCCTCCTGGCGTTGCTGACCTCTTCTTGCGGTGCGGCCAAAATGCTTAAGGAAAGCGGAGTGACTCGCGACAAGCTCATGCAAGCGCTGGCCGCGGTGCGTGGAAACCAACGTGTTACGGATGAGGACCCGGAGGGTAAATACCAGACATTGGAAAAATATGGACGCGACCTTACGGCCATGGCCCGGCAAGGAAAGATCGATCCGGTGATCGGCCGCGATGAGGAAATACGCCGCACGATGCAGGTGCTCTCCCGACGCTCGAAAAACAACCCGGTGCTCATCGGTGAGCCCGGAGTCGGCAAGACAGCCATCGTTGAGGGCCTCGCCCGCCGCATCGTGAGCGGCGATGTGCCCGAGTCTCTCAAAAACAAACGTCTCATCGCCATGGATATTGGCTCGATGGTCGCCGGTGCGAAGTTTCGCGGCGAGTTCGAGGACCGGCTCAAGGCTTTTTTAAAAGAAGTCACGGCCAGCGAGGGGAAGGTGATTTTGTTTATCGACGAGTTGCACACAATTGTGGGAGCCGGGGCGGCCGAGGGCTCGATGGATGCTTCCAATTTGCTAAAGCCCCAGCTGGCACGGGGCGAATTGCATGCCATCGGGGCAACCACGCTCGACGAATACCGCAAATACATCGAGAAAGACGCGGCACTCGAGCGCCGCTTTCAACCTGTGATGGTCGGCGAGCCCAGCGTGGAGGACTCAATTGCCATCCTCCGCGGTCTCAAGGAGCGCTACGAAGTGCACCACGGAGTTCGTATTCAAGATGCCGCTCTCATTGCCGCCGCCGTCCTCAGCCACCGCTATATCAGTGACCGTTTTTTGCCCGATAAGGCAGTGGACTTGATGGACGAGGCCGCCTCGCGCTTGAAGATCGAGTTGGAATCCCTGCCCACCGAGTTGGATCAACTCGAACGCCAGATCATGCAGCTCGAAATGGAGCGCGAGGCTCTGAAAAAGGAAAAGGACGCCGCGAGCCGCGAGCGCTTGGAGAAGCTCGAAAAGGAACTCGCCGATGTGAAGGAGCAGTCCGCCGCGCTCCGCGCCCAATGGCTCAAAGAAAAAGAGGAGATTGGAAAATCCCAGAAGGTCGCTGAGAAAATCGAGCAGCTGCGCTCGGAGTTGGAGCAAGCCCAACGGAGTGGAAATCTGCACCGTGCCAGTGAAATCCAATACGGCCTCATTCCAGACATGGAGCGAGAGCTCAACAAAATCGAACCCGCCGGCGGGTCGAAGGTCCCCACCATTCTTCGGGAGGAAGTCACTGAGGAGGATATCGCCAAAGTCGTTTCCACTTGGACCGGGATTCCTGTGTCGCGCTTGCAGGAAGGCGAGCGCGCCAAGCTCGTGCGAATGGAGGAACGACTCATGGAGCGCGTAGTCGGGCAGGCGCAGGCCATCAAAGCCGTCTCCAACGCCGTTCGCCGTGCCCGTGCCGGCTTGCAGGACGAGAACCGGCCGATCGGGTCGTTCCTTTTTCTCGGGCCTACCGGAGTTGGAAAAACCGAGTTGTCCAAGGCGCTCGCGGAATTTTTATTCGATGACGAGAGTGCCATTATTCGTCTTGACATGTCAGAATACATGGAGAAGCACACCGTGGCGCGCTTGATTGGTGCTCCTCCAGGCTACATCGGATACGAGGAGGGGGGGCAACTCAGCGAGGCTGTGCGCCGCAAGCCGTATTCGGTCGTCCTCTTCGACGAGGTGGAAAAAGCCCACCCCGATGTTTTCAATGTGCTCCTGCAGGTGCTCGACGATGGACGCATCACCGACGGGCAGGGCCGCACGGTGGATTTTAAAAACTCCGTTCTGATCATGACCTCAAATATCGGCAGCCAACACATCATGGAGGATTTGCCTGTGGAGGAACGCAACCGCCGCGTCCAGGAGGCCCTGCGTGCTCACTTCCGCCCCGAGTTCCTCAATCGCATCGACGAGATTATCATCTTCGACCGGCTCGACAGCAGTCAGATCACAAGCATTGTTGACATCCAGCTGCAGCGTTTGTTGGCGCGCCTGCAGCGGCAGAACATCACGCTCACGCTCGATGAAGGCGCAAGAAAATTCCTCGGCACGGAGGGCTATGACCCGGCATTCGGCGCGCGTCCGCTCAAGCGCGTCATTCAGCGCGAAATCCTCGATCCCCTCAGCCTCGACATCCTCGATGGCAAATTCGGCGAAGGCGATTCCATCCAAGCCGAAGTCAAAGGCAGCCGGTTGGTTTTTAGCAAATCGAGCAAATAGGCGCCCTCCGGCCCTTGGCACCGACTCAAGGAAGACGCCGCATCACTTCGCGGCCTTCTTGCTTGGCTTGGCCGTCTTCGAGGCTTTGGGCGGTGTCTTCACCGTAGTGGAGGGTGCCTCCGCGACCGGTTCCTCTGCTGTGACCGGTGCAATTTCTTCAACCGGTGGTGTGGTCGGTTCGTCAAAGCCGGCCGGGGAAAGCAAGGAATCCACAAAATCCTGAGTCGAGGCGAAGTCTGCGGGATTCGCCGACGGACCCGTAGTCGCCGCGGGCTCGATCTCTGCAGGTGCTGGCTCCACGGCGTCGAGAGGCCCCTCGGGACGTGATTGGATTTCGGGAATCAAGGGCGCAAAAGGTGCTTTGGGGGGGAGAACTGGAGCCGGGCGGGAGATGGGAGCAGACGCATCCCGCTCTGGAAGGTGCTGCAAGAGCCGTTCCACAATCTCAAAAACCTCCTCTTGGGCCCGCGTGAAATCTGTTTCACGCAGAACAAAGGCATCCCGCTCGCCACCGTCGTTCCTATCCGTCCAGCCTTGAATGCTATAGTCTCTTGCCGAGCCTGTGAGCCGCGCATGAAGGGAGATTTTTGTTTTTTGGGGGCCTGCGGGAGTCGAGAGGAGGACTTGGAGCGCGCCAGTGTGGTCGTTGAAGTTTGCCGAGCGTTGAAAACCCCAGCTCCCACCCCCAAGCGGAGGCGACGAAAGGGCATCCTGAAAAAAAGTCTCTGCCAGAGCCACAAATCCAAAAGGGGTCAACTTCATAGTTGCCTTATCAACACTGCAAACCGAGTGCCGTGTCAACCGGAGAATTTGCATCCCGAGCCGCTCGCCGGATCTTTCTAAAAAACCGTCTTCCGTATCCCGGCTTCATCAGATTTTTGATCGTCTCGGCTCGCAGCTCGCCCCCCGCACCTCGCACCTCGCACCTCGCACCTCGCACCTCGCACCTCGCATCGGGGAAGGGGCGACTAAAAAAAGGAACCGGGTGGCGGCACCTGCCACACACCCGGTTCCCACCCTACCCATGAAAAAATGTTAGACCGGACACTCTGCCTTGGAGCGCTCTTTTTTGCTCAGCGCCTTGCGGAGCTTGTGGAGGGCAATATTTTGAAGCTGTCGAATGCGCTCCCGCGTCACGCCGAACTTCACTCCCACCTCTTCGAGAGTCTTCGTGCGCTGTCCGTCCAAGCCGAAACGCGAGTTGATGATCTTGCGCTCGCGGTCGTCGAGAACATCTAGCAAGTCGCCCACTTCGCCACGGAGATCCTTGTCCCGAAGAACCTCGTAGGGATCCAACGCCTCCTCATCGCCAATGATGTCTCCCAAGGCTGTTGAGTCCTCGTCGTTGAGGGGTTGGTCGAGTGAGGTCGGTCTGATGGCTGCGCTTTTGAGCGCGCCGACTTTAGATGCTGCCATTCCGACCTCTTCCGCCAATTCGTCGTCGGTGGGTTCGCGTCCGAGTTCCTCTGTCATTTGAGTGGAAACCCGGCGGAGCTTTGCGATTTTGTCCACCAAGTGAACTGGCAGGCGAATCGTTTTGCTCTGGTTGGCCAAGGCGCGCTTGATCGACTGCTTAATCCACCACGCAGCGTAGGTGCTGAGTTTGCCTCCTTTTTTCGGATCGAACCGCTCCACCGCCTTCATGAGCCCGATGTTCCCTTCCGAAATGAGATCCAAAAGAGGGAGTCCGTAATTGCTGTAGTCGCGTGCGATTTTTACCACCAAGCGAAGGTTGGAACGCACCATGATGGTGCGCGCCTCTTGGTCGCCCCTCTTGATGCGTCGGGCCAGCTTGATCTCGTCCTGAATCGTGAGGAGCGGGTATTCCCCAATCTCACGGAGATAAATCTGAAAGCCTGTATCGTTGTCTTCGAGAGCCATAGTAGTGTTTTTACGTTTGGAAAGTTGTTGGGGATGCCTTTGTGGGTGTTGAGACAAACATCCCTCACCTTACTTTGACAGGAGGGGGGTGGGTTCGTTCAAAAAATATCACATTTAAAAAATCCGCTCACCGCTGGACATCGCCGCCGTATTGTGGAAAATGATTTTTCGTGACAAAGGCGGCAACATCCTCCTGGTCTTCAGGCATGTCCGGTTTGACTAAAAAGTTGAGCGGGTCCCGTGTGCAAAATCTCTCCTTCGGAGTCTGGACGGCCTTGGTTTTCGCCTTTCTCTACATCCCGATCATCCTGCTGGTCGTCTTTTCCTTTAACTCCTCCCGCCTCAATATCCGTTGGGAGGGATTTTCCTTAAAATGGTATGAGGCCCTGCTCTCGAACAAGGTGCTGCTTGCCGCCTTTCAGAACAGCCTGATTGTGGCGTCCTGCACCACTGTGCTTGCCACGATTCTTGGCACTTTGGGAGCTTGGATGCTCTACCGCTACCGATTTCCTCTCCAGCGCACTTTGGGATTACTCATTTTTATTCCGATGGTTATGCCGGAGGTTCTCATGGGGGTGAGCTTGTTGGTTTTGTTTGTTCAAGTCCTGAGCATTCCCTTGGGCTACACAACCTTGGTGATTGCTCATACCACGTTTTGTTTTCCCTTTGTGCTGGTAGGTGTGCAGGCGCGGTTGCAGGGGCTCGACCCCTCTCTCGAGGAAGCCGCGATGGATCTCGGGGCGACTCCGTTCCAAGCATTTTGGAAAGTGATTATTCCTTTCCTCATGCCCGCGATCGTGTCGGGAGCGCTCATGTCTTTTACCCTCTCCCTAGACGAATACATCGTGAGCGTTTTTACAACAGGTTCCCAATCGCAAACCTTGCCACTCAAGGTTTACGGCATGGCCAAGGTCGGCCTGAACCCTCAACTCAATGCCGTGAGTGCGATCTTCATCGCGGCCACGTTCGCCTTCGCGCTCGGCAGCCACCTCATTGGAAAGAAAAAGACTCTATGAAAAAAAAACCAACCATAGTCTTGTCCGCCCTGGCCGCACTGTTGCTGTCCGGTTGTGGAAAAGCCCCTGAAACCCAGTCGCCAACTTCCTCCGAGCCGCCTCCTGGTTCCTCGCCGGGCATTGCCGAATCGCTGCCTAAGACAAAAAACCTCAATATTTACTGTTGGTCGGAATACATACCGCAGGCGGTGATCGATGACTTTGCCAAGGAGTCCGGCATCACCGTCGCTGTGGAAAACTACGCCTCCAACGAAGAGATGCTCGCAAAGCTTGGAGCGGGCGGGGGCAACTACGACATCATCCAGCCCAGTGAGTATGTCACGGAGGCCCTCGTGAAGAGCGCCCTTCTCGAGCCCCTCGACAAGGCAAAAATTCCGAACCTGGCAAACATCGCCCCTCAATTTTTGAACCTGCCTTTCGACCCCGGGAATATTTACTCGGTGCCTTTCATGGCCGGCACGGTGGGAATCGTGGTGAACTCGGAGGTGGAGAAAGCGGACATCAAAAGTTTCGCGGATGTTTTCAAACCCGAAAACAGCCAGAAAATCGTGGTTCTCGACGATGCCCGCGAGATCGTTTCCTGGGCGCTCCTCTCGCAGGGGATTCCTGTCAACGACGTGAGCAACGAGAACCTCGAAAAAGCCAAGGGCGTCCTGGCAAATTGGCTTCCGCTCGTCAAAGTCTACGACTCCGATTCACCTAAAACCGCTCTTCTCAATGGCGACGTCACCATCGGCGTGGTGTGGGGCGGGGAGGGGGCCATTCTGCTCAAAGAAGATAAGAAATTCAAATGGGTCGTCCCGTCCGAAGGCACACACCTCTTCATCGACAGCCTCGCAATTCCCAAAGGGGCAAAAAATGTGGCCAACGCCGAGGCGTTCATAGACTTCATTCTCCGCCCCGACATCAGTGCGCGAATCTCCGAGGAGTTCCCTTACACCAATCCGAACCTTGCCGCGCGAAAGCTTCTCACCCCCGAGCAGTTGGCGAATCCCGCAAGCTTCCCAACCGATGAGGAGATTGCCACCATGGAGACTTTCCGCGACGTGGGGCAGCAGGCCTCCCAAATTGACGAAATCGTCACTTCCCTAAAAGTGCAGTAACCCCACACAACCAATTCCCCATGGAGGACACGGAGAGCATCGAGGAGAGAATGGCAACGGGATTATCGCCCCAACGGGGGCACATCATTTTTCCGTCGTTCTTTTCCTCCGCGCTCTGCGTGGACTCCATGGCCCCCCCCTCCCGCTAGACCTATGGCAGGACTCGCCGCCGCCACCATTCCAGCTCCTGGGGGATTCCGCCGCACGCCGGGCCTGGTCGCTTGGTTGGTTCTCCTCCCGCTGCTGGCTTGGTTGTTTCTTTTTGTCATTGCCCCCACCGCCATGTTGGTGGTGGTCAGCTTTGCCGACCGCGACCCGCTTGGGCGAGTGGTTTACGATTTCAGCCTTCAAAATTATCTTCGGGCCTTCGACTGGCTCTGGCTGAAAGTCATGCTCACTTCGATATGGTATGCTTTTCTCACCACCGTCATATGTATGACGGTCGGTTTTCCCGTGGCCTATTGCATCGGGCGCGCACCGGCCCGCTGGCGTGTCATCCTGCTCATGCTCGTTATGGTGCCATTCTGGACGAGCTTTTTGATCCGCACCTACGCTTGGATTGCGATTTTGAGCCGGGATGGAATTCTCAATGGATTGTTGATGGCCTCCGGCATCACGAACGAGCCGATAGGTTTTCTCTACACTCCGTTCGCGATCATCCTCGGCTTGGTCTACAATTTTCTGCCCTTCATGATCCTCCCTATCTACTCAAGCGTGGAGAAGCTCGACAATGCGATGATCGAGGCCGCTTATGACTTGGGGGCCGGCCCGGTGCGCGCGTTCTCCCAGGTCATTATTCCGCTTACCCGCCCGGGCATCGCTGCCGGAGCGATGCTGGTTTTTGTGCCATCGATCGCCATGTTTGCCATCACCACCCTCATGGGAGGCGGCACAAATCCGACCATCGGAGAAGTCATTTTCAAGCAGTTCACCTCGGGGCGAAACCAACCCTTCGGTGCCGCACTTGGCACCATTCTTCTTCTCGTTTTCATCATCGCCCTCTGGCTCACGCACAGATCCCGCGAGGAAAATCAGTAACAAACAGGGGGACGCGTCAACCCACGGCCGGTTGCTGCTGCGTGAGGCAGTGGAAGGCACCGAGACCCCAGATGAGTTCGCGGCAGTCGATCGGAACAATGCGCCGGGTGGGCAGGGCCTCGTGAAGGGCGGAGATGGCCCAGGAATCGTTGCGCTCTCCAAACACCGGAACGAGCACGACGGTGTTCGCGATGTAAAAATTCGCATAACTTGCCGGCAGGCGTTGGCCCCCGCGCATCATGCGGGTCGGCATGGGAAGAGTGAGAACATGGAGCGGCTCGCCATCTGCTATGCGCATCGTGTGAAGGCGGTCGAGATTGCGCTTCAGAGGTTCGAAATTCGGATCGCTTTCGTCCTCCTCGATGGCGCTGATGACAGTGGAGGGGCCTATGAAGCGAGTGATGTCATCCACGTGGCCGTCCGTGTCGTCACCTTCGATTCCATCACCCAGCCAGAGAATGGTTGTGACGCCGAGTTTGTCGCAGAGTTTTTTCTCAATCGCCGCGCGGTCGAGCGAGGGGTTGCGGTTCGCGTTGAGGAGGCAGCTTTCGGTCGTGAGCAACGTGCCGCGACCGTTCACATCGATCGACCCACCCTCGAGGATAAAATTCGGAAAGTCGAAGAGCGGAATCTGCAGAGCCGCTGCCACAGCGGGCGGGACGGCATTGTCCTCGTCGAAGGGGGAGAGTTTGTAGCCCCAGGCGTTGAATCCGAAATTGACGGCGGCAAGTTGCGGAGCCTTTTCACGCACCACAAAAATCGGGCCGTGGTCGCGGCACCATGGCTCGTCCGTTGGAATCGGGAAAAACTCGATCCGCTCGGGCGGGCAGGATTTCAGGAGCTTGCGCACACATTTTTCCTGCTCGGCACCGCTCACATTGATGCGCACGGTTTCGGACTCGGCGAGAGCCTCGACCATGGCGACGAAGGTTGGAACCACACGGTCGAGGGAGCCCGGAAAGCTGTTCGAACCGGGCTGCGGCCAGGAAATCCAGGTGGCCTCGTGGGGTTCCCACTCGGCCGGCATCCTGTATCCTTTTTCTGAGGGATTTTTTGACGTCATCTGAGGCAACCATTCCCGCTACCACCTCCCGAGAACAAGGGGAAACTTCGGAAAAAGTTTTTCAACAATCTAGAAACCATTTGCATTCCGAGGTCTTCGCCTCCAGCACGCGGCGCGTGGCCCCGGCGAGGGGTCACAATGCCGGACCAACGATTCGCCGCAGCCTCAGCATGCCGCGATGGATGCGTGCTTTCACAGTGCTGAGAGGCTTCTTGAGGCGGTCGGAGATTTCCTGCTGTGTGAGCCCTCCGAAGTAAAGCATCTCGATCACCTCGCGATGTTCGTCGCTCAGCTTCATTACCGCAGAGCGGACGAGTTCGTTCTTCTCCGTGGTTCGCAGAGCGTGTGCGGGAGTCAGGTTGTCGATGGTATCGGCGGCAGGATTTTCCATCTGGACTTCATCTTGGAGGCGCAAGCGGCGCTGCAGGGAGCGAAGGCGGTCAATCGCCTTGTTGCGCGTCATCGTGACGGCCCAAGTGAGTGGCTTGCCGCGTGCGGCCTCATACATGGGGGATTTCTCCCAGAGCATGAACATCACCTCCTGCACGACATCCTCGGCGTCGGTCTGGTTGTTCAGAACCCGGTAGGCCGTAGAATAAATAATCCCGATGTGCCGGCTGTAGAATTCCTCAAAACAGGCGCGATCTCCCATGCCCATGCGGATCATCAAATCGACATCATCAATGGCAGGGGCTTTGCTTTCCACAGCCGAATGGTAGTCGCGGGGAATCATCTTGGCAAACCTTCCTCCCAATCCGCGCGCCGGAATGTGGCCGCCCCCACTCCGGAGAGCACTTTGTTTGGCACGGGCGTCACACGCGATGGAATCCGAAGTGTCCGTGCGCGTTGCCGTGGCACACAGCCTGGATGAGCGGGTCCAGAAGGTTGGCATCACCCGGCAGGAGACCGGCCTCGACATCGCTCCCGACCATGTTGCAAAGAACGCGGCGGAAGTATTCATGGCGGGGGTAGCTCATGAAACTCCGGGAATCCGTGAGCATGCCGACAAACCGGCTGAGGAGCCCGCAATTGGAAAGCGCGTTGAGTTGCATTTCCATGCATTCCTTCTGATCAAGGAACCACCACCCGCTGCCAAACTGGATTTTTCCAGCGACCGAGCCGTCCTGAAAGTTGCCGATCATCGTGGCGAAGCTGTAATTATCGGCGGGGTTAAGGTTGTAGAGGATGATTTTGGGCAGGCACTCTTCGGCATCGAGTCGGTCGAGGTAGCGGGAGAGGGATTGCGCTTGCGGCCAGTCGCCGATGCTGTCGAAGCCGGTGTCCGGGCCGAGCGCGCGCAGGCTGCGGGAGCTGTTGTTCCGGAGCGCCCCGAGGTGGAGTTGCTTGGTCCAGCCTTTTTCAAAATCCAGACGCCCGAAAAATAGCATCAGATTTCCGGCGAAGCCGATTTGCTCCGCGGGGGAGACGGTTTTTCCGGCGCGAACCTTTTGAAAAACAAGTGCGGCCTCGGCATCGTCACAAAACTCGCCGGGGCAGAATTCCAGCCCATGGTCGGAGAGGCGCGCGCCATTCGCGTGGAAGAAATCATGCCGCCTGCGGAGGGCCTCGAGAAATGCTCCGAACGTGTCTGTGGGAGTCTGCGAGCGGGTCGCAAGGAGATCGCACCACGCATTGAAGGCCGACGGATCCGTGAGGCGCATCGCCTTGTCGGGGCGGAATGTCGGGAAGACTCCTGCGGAAACACGCTCATCCAACGCAATCGCGCGATGCGCGGAGAGGTCTTCCACCGGATCATCTGTCGTGCAAACCACATCGACGCGGAATTTTTTAAGAATCCCGGAAGCGGAGAATCCGGGTTGCGCGAGTTGGCGGTTTGCCTCGTCCCAGATGTCGCGGGCGGTGGACGGCGAGATGAGACAATCGATGCCGAAGTAGCGTTGAAGTTCCATGTGGCTCCAGTGGTAGAGCGGGTTGCGGAGCGTTTGGGGAACCGTGGCACACCAGGCCGAGAATTTCTCGAAGGGATCAGCCTCTCCTGTGCAGAAACGCTCGGGGATTCCGTTTGTTCGCATCGCCCGCCATTTGTAGTGGTCGCCCTCAAGCCAAATCTCGAAGAGGTTCGCAAAGCGCCGATCGCAAGCAATGTCGCCGGGGGCGAGGTGGCAATGGTAGTCGATGATCGGCAGCGGGGCGGCCACCTCGTGGTAGAGTCGCCGCGCGGTCGGGCTTTGCAGCAGGAAGTCGTCGTGGATGAATGCGCGCGCCATAAGGTCGTAATTCAATCGATGATCGCCGCGGGAGCAAGGCTCAAGCTGCGTGAACCTTCCGCGGGCGCACACGCAATTCCGATTCTTGTCGATGCGTCGGCGGCCCGTTAGTTTTCCGCTGCATGAGGATTATCGTCACGGGCTTGATCGGCCAGTATGCCTTCGGGGGAGTTACGTGGGACTACATCCAGTATGTGCTGGGTTTTCGCGCTCTCGGGCATGACGTCTGGTATCTTGAGGATACCGGCGTGTGGGCCTACGACCCTGTTAAAATGGAGCCCAGTGCCGATTGCTCGCACAACACCGCCTACCTCGCCCGCGTTATGGAGGACTTCGATATGGGCGACCGTTGGATCTACCGCAATGCCGCCGACGAGACGTGGCACGGGGCCTCCCATCCCTCCCAGATTCTTGCTGCCGCTGATGTGCTCGCCAACGTCTCCGGGGCCTGTTGGCTACGGGGCGAGACCTCGCGGATTCCGCTCAAGCTCTTTCTCGATGGCGATCCCATGTTCACACAGATCGGCCTTGCGACCGACCCCGGCTCCGACTACGCGAGGCATGCCGCAGCCCATGAGCGGCATTTTTCCTTTGGGCTGAATATTGGTCAACCCGGATGCGAGGTGCCATGTGCGGGGTTTGAGTGGAGGCCCACGGTGCAGCCGATCGCACTGGAATACTGGAGTGCCCCTGTGGATGTGGATGTGGAAAAAACACCGCACGTCGCGGATGGAGCCTGGACGACGGTGATGAACTGGGCCAGCTACGCGCCGAAGGAATTCCAGGGAAAAAAATACGGTCAGAAGGATGTCGAGTTCGGGCGCTTCCTCGATCTGCCCACGCTCACACACGAGAAATTCGTCCTCGCGATGGGGCAGGGGATTGGCAATAAGCGCCCCACCGCGATGCTTGAGTCCAAAGGGTGGCACATCATCGAGCCAGACAGTCATCTGCCCGATTACCGCACATACCGGGACTTTCTCTCGCGCTCGAAGGGTGAGTGGAGCATCGCTAAAAATGGCTACGTCCTCTCGCAGAGCGGCTGGTTCAGCTGCCGCAGCGCCTGTTACCTCGCGGCTGGCAAGCCCGTTGTCGTTCAAGATACCGGCTGGAGCGCCCACCTGCCCTCGGGCGACGGCGTGATCGCGTTCACCACGCCGCAAGAAGCCGCCGCTGCGCTCGAGCGTGTTTCGCAAGACTACGCGCACCACGCCCGGGCCGCCCGCGCGTATGCTGAAAAATATTTCGATGCCGCGAAAGTGTGTGCGGCCTTGTTGGAGTAGTCTTCTCAAATGGTTTGCGGATTCCGCGCGGGCCCGGCGATAGTGGTCTCCATGTTCACGGGACTTGTTGAGGAAATCGGGCGCTGCGAGTGGCTGCGCCGCGCTGGCGGCGGAGCACAGTTGGCTGTGAGGGCGCCCGGGATCGGCGCGGATGTCGCCACCGGGGATAGCGTGTCGGTGAACGGTTGCTGCCTTACGGTGACGATGCACCAGGCCGGGTTCCTCGTTTTCGATCTGCTTGAGGAGTCGCTGCGCCGCACGAATCTCGAGTCCGTGGAGCCCGGCGGAGCGCTGAATCTCGAGCGCTCCCTTCGCGCGGATGGTCGCTTGGGCGGGCACTTTGTCCAAGGCCATGTGGACACACCCGTGGTGGTGCGGGGTGTTGAAAACCACGGCGCCGATCTTCGCCTCGAGTTCGAGATGCCAGCGGAGTTTGCTTGCTACCTCGCTTTCAAGGGATCCGTAGCCATCAATGGCGTGAGCCTCACTGTGGCCGATGTCGGCGAGAACACGTTCACCGTATGGATTATCCCCCACACGGCGAGGGCGACGAACCTTGGCGCGCTCAGGCCGGGCGACCGTGTCAACCTTGAGTGCGATGTGCTCGCCAAATATGCCGCGCGAATCCTGCAGGTGCGCGGCGGTGCGTGCGGCGAGACCTAATCAAGCCCGCGCGCGGCGATGTCATCCTCTCCAAAGCCGAGGTAGTGCCCGAGCTCGTGGAGAAATGTGATGCGCACCTCCTCGCGGTAAAGTTCCTCGTCCGCGCCGCACATATCCCAGAGGTTGCCGAGCCAGAGCACAATTCGCGGTATCGAGGGGTTCGCCGCATCGGCCGCATCCGCACCATCAAACAAGCCGAGTTGATCCTGCTCGACACCGTCGGCGAGAAAATCCCGGGAGGGAAACTCCTCGAGAACGACGAGCACACGGTCGAGGGACTCGCGGAGTGGCTCGGGAAGAGCTGTCCGCGCCTCCTCGATCTCCTCGCCCGCGAGCGTGAGCAAATGCGAGAACGGCGCGTTGATGTCGCCCTCAAATCCCATGGTTGCTGTGCCCGTCCGGTTCACCGAATTCCACCGTGCCGCACGCGCTTGCGGGTCTTTTATGTTTGCAGGTGGAATGGCGCATGCCGGTGAGCAACCCTATTGCGAGAGGAGGTTCTTCGGGCGCTTCTCGTCGGCGGGCAGGCGATCGGTTTCGGTGCCCGGGAGCGGAACCGGGCGGTCGGATAACGAAGGCAGAGGACGCGGGGCGGCGTCGGTCTCGGGAGCGATGGCTCGCGCTCCCACGACTCTGATCCCGTCTTTGACCGTATCGATGAGGGAAGGGCGCTTGACGATTTGCGCGTAGGCTTTTCTCTCGATGACTTCGCCGTTGAGACCGATGTGCGAGTAGAGGAACTCTTTTGGTGCGGTGTTCTGAAGCACGTGGATCTGGTTGCGCTCGTCGAGCAGGATTTCGGGGGCCCCATACGAGACGACGCGGCCCAGGCGATGGGTGCAATACACCGAACCCGACTTGCCATCCTCGATGCGGATGTAGAGTTGTGTGCTGGCGGGCAGCCTGTGGGTCAGCAGGGTAATGTTGCGCAGGCCACCGCCACCAGGGGCTCCATCGGGGACGCCCACGGATTTTTGATAAACTGGCCGACCCTCGGTGATCTCGATATTGAGGGGAGGGGAATTAAACGACTTGCCGAGCGAGGCCGCATAGACACTGGCGCGCAGGCGGTAGCCGCCGAATTCGGCGATGGGGTAAAGCGGCGTGAGATTGACTGTGCGGGTGATCTTTTGCCCCGGCTCGAGCACCAGGGGCGGGTTGTTATAGTCGGTGCTGCGGGGTGCGATCGGGCTGCCGTCCAAGGTTTCGATCTGGAAGCCGAACCAATGGACCCTGTTCTCGTCGCGGAGGGTGAGGGGATTGCCGCTGAGGTTGGTGATGCTGACGCCAACAATGAGCGGCTCGTAGGCGATGTAGAGGGTGCGCTTGAGGTTGATGTCCACTTGCAACTGCGCGGGGGCCGTTTGCAGCAGTGCGGCGAAGAGCAGTGCGGCGAGGAGAGGTTGTCTTCCGCTCAATCTCATTGTGTGTCCGCTGAGTCGGAGGCGGTGCGGAAGCCGAGGGCGTCGTCGCTCTGGTATTCGGCAAGTTTGGCGCCCCTGCGGGTCGCGGTGGTTTGGTCCCTCGTCTTCCAATTGCCGCCACGATAGACGGGAACCTTGGCGCCGGTCTGCATGGCATCGGAGTCCCACGAGGAAGTCCATTCGGAGATGTTGCCGGCCATGCCCATCACGCCATAGTCACTCTTGTCGGTTTTGGGCTGGTTCACCGGGCTCCAGCGTTTGAAGCCATCCTTCTCACCGCCGACCTTCGCATCGGGGTTGGGTGTGAAGTCGATGCCTGTGTTGGCGAGTTCGAAGGTGTTGGCACTGCCCCACGGGTGGATTTCCCCACGTTTCCCACGTGCGGCTTTTTCCCATTCCTGCTCGGTGGGCAGACGTTGACCTTTCCACTTGGCGTAGGCGTAGGCGTCGAACCAATCGACTCCGAAAACGGGGGAGTCGAGTGTGAGTGGAGCCCCTTGGAACTGGCCCCATTTTTTGGCGCGAGCGTAGTAGCCGGGATTGGGGGGGGTGATTTCGGTCATGTCGGCCCATGCGGTCGGGATGTGGGATTTTCCCGGTGGTTGGTCGGGATGGGCATATTCCGCAGCCTTGCCAGGATTCTGCGCGAGGTGTTTGAGGAAGTCGGCGTATTCGGCGATGGTGACCTCGTATTTGGAGATGTAAAATTTCGGCAGAGTGATGCGCTCGTCTTGGAATTGGAACGCACCGGCTGGAATCTCGACCATTGTGCCCAGGTCTCCGACGTTGACTTGGGATTTGGTGAGAGCGCCGTAGGTGAAGTAACAGGCGATGGCGGTGAGGCCGAGCGAGACGGCGCTGCCGATGATCACATTGCGCCGATTTTTTAATTTTGTGGCTTTCACGGCGTCAAGCAGAGCGATGTTCTGAGCCTGGATTTTATCGACATCGGCAGGGGCGGATTTTGGCATCTGGCTTTGTGCCAAAGCGGAGATTTCGGACCATGCCATGGGGGTGCCCTCCGCGGTGTTTCGCAGTTTGGCGGCGACAGCCCGGGCGGGGTTGGAGGCCTTCGAGGGCTCGAGGCATTGGAGGATCATTTCGCCGAGGGAGCGGATTTCTTGGCAGGGATCCAGCGGAGCGGCGAGTTCCTGGCAGGCGACATTCGCCATGCGGGGAGTGGCTCCTGGTTTGAGCAAGATGGAATAGCCGTCGATCGGGTCGTGCTCGATGTTTTGGCGCACAAAGAATTCTAGGACATCGGCGACCATTTTAATGATCTGCAGGGCGGTCGTGCCATCAATGGGCGTTCCCTGCTCTTGAAGTCTCGAGAGGGTCGGGGCGCCGACGTATTCGCAGGAATAAAAAGGAACGCCGTTGCTCTCGCCGCCCTCGTAAACGGCAACGACGAGTGTGTGCGAGACGCGGGCTTTCGCACGGGCATTTGCCATGAAGCGCGCCACGAAGGCGGAATCCTGCGCGCTGGCGTTGTCGAGGATGCGAAGGACGACGAGGCGGCCGACATTGGTCTGGCGGGCGCGGTAGAGAATCTCGGAGTGGCGTATGCCGATGCACGCCAGAATTTCATAATTCCCGATGGTCGTGCCAACGCGCTCATCCGGCGGGAGGTCGAGAGATGTGCCCGGTGAGTCCCGGGTGGTGGCCGACATCGGGGCAGCGGCAACCCTGACCGGTGGGGTCGGCGTGGCCTTGGCCGTAACTCTTGGAGTGGCTGCCACGGCAGCGACAGGGACCGGTGTGGCTTTCACCGAAGGTGTGGCAGCGGTTGCCACGGCAGCGACAGCGACAGGTGTGGCAGCGGCCACTCGAGGTTGCGCGGAGGCAGTTGCTGCGGGCTGGGCTTTCGCCGTGGGCTCTGGTTGTGTCTCTGGAGCGCTCAATTCCCCTAGAATCTGGCGCAGGAACCCCAGTTGAAGAGGGTAGGGTAGGAAGGGAGCCCCCTCGAGCCTTTCCACGTAGGGAGTGATGTCGTATTGCGAGGTGTAAATCACACGCAGCTGCGGCAGGTGCGGCATGAGCGTGTCGCGCAGCGTGAAACCGTCCGAAGGCGTCAGGTAAACTTCGCAAATCAAAATATCGCAACCGCCATTGGCATTGATCCACTCGACGGCTGAGTCCGATGTCAGCGCCACGCCTGGCTCCGGCCACCCGAGTTCGACAAGCATTTTTGCGGCGGTCTCGGCGGCTTCGGCGTCCGTGAATGCGACAAGGATTTTCATTGGTTTTGAGTGGTGAGGTAAAGGGGGAGGGGATGCTCGTTGGCGAGGGAGCCTGGAGCGGCCCGCGTGTCCTGCAGCTCACTGTTGTAGTAAACTCCCACCACGTAGCCCTCGTAGCTCGTTGAGGATCCCTGATTGTCGGGCTTCGCCGGTGGGGTGTAGGCGGCATTGAGCAACTCGGGCTCGTTCTCGCCCCAGTCCACCGGTGGGCTGATCCACTCGGTGATAATTTTCGAGTCCGTCAAGTGGACTTCGCCGTTGGCATCGCGATCGTAAAAAAACACATGCACGGCGGTCTCGTTGGTGTCGATGTTCTTGTCAGGGCGGCCCTTGATCGCTATGCGCAGGGTTTTTGTGCCGTCGGAGCCATCTTCGAGGCGCGTGTCCACGATGCCAAGCGTCGCGCCGGGTTGGAGGCCGAACTGGTCGCGCATGTCGGCGCCTTCTTCGGCTGCCACGACGGTGGGGGCGGGAGTGCCCTCTGGGACGCTGAGCATGGAAAGCTTGCGGCGTGTCTGCGCGCGCAGGTCTTTCGGCAGGTCGGCCAGTTCGAGCACGCCACGGTAGATTTCCGCGGCGGCCGCGGAGTTTCCTATCTTTTCAAAAATCCGCCCGATGCGCAGCATGATGCCCGGATCTTCGGGCAGAAGTTTCTCCGCCTTGCTGATCTTATCCATGGCCACATCGTGGTCGCCGATTCGGAAGGCCGTGTCGGACTCCGCCACGAGCACGCGGATTTGTTCAACGAGGGCGTTGTCGGGCTGCGAGGTGGCCTCAGCAGTGGACTGGACCTCGGTTTGCGGGGTGGGCACTGGAGTTGAAGCCGTCTCCGGCGCCGCGGCCACGCTTGGTTCGGCGGTGAATTCCTTGACAAGCTTCTTCTGGATCCCGGGCAGGAAATGCCAAACGATGGCAAGCATTTGAAAGACCAGAAAGGCAATAAGCAACCCTGCGGCGACCTTGAATGTCGTGCCGACCGAGTGAGGAGGTATGGGCGGGTGTGAGGAAGGCTGGGTCATGAAGGAATCTGCAACGAAATACCCGCTCCGCGCCAAAAATCAAAGTGCTATTCAAAAAACCCGCAACCGCAGGCCGTCTCCACGCTCGGCGCTACTTGCGGCGGAGCAATGCAAGAAACTCCCTCCCCTCGCGCTCCGGGTAGGTCGGAATCCCGGGGGTGACTTCCAGGAATTCAAAGTTGCTTGCAAAGAGCGCCTCGACCTCCGCTCTGGGACTCGCAAACGGAGGGCATGCGGGATTCGGGTTGTCGGGGCTGTGAAAAAAAACGGCGAGCAGAAATCCTCCGGGGCGCAAGGCCTCGAATGTTGCGGAGGCATAGTCTGAGCGCCGCGCCGGAGGGATGGCGCAAAAACACGTGTGCTCGAACACCCAGTCGAACGGACCCAGCGCCGCAGCCTCGCCGGCTAAAAAATCGCCCAGGATGTAGTTTTCCACCCCAGCCGGTTTGAAGTGCCGGGCGCGTTGCAGCGCGGAAGGCGCGATATCCATCCCCACCACGCGGGTCGCTCCGTGGGCTGCGATCGCGCGCACATCATGGCCGGCCCCGCATCCAGGAACGAGAACGTTGCCAGTGAGCTGGTTTTTACGAAGCCAATCAAGAAGCGCGGGATGCGGCGAACCCTTGTCCCAAGGCGTGTCTGAGGCAAGGTAACGAGACTCCCAGTCAGTGTCGGCGCCACCGGGTGCCAAGGGAGATGCCGTATTGGAATTTTCGGGCGTGTTCACGAATAAGGAAGGGCAGGTTTTTGGATGCCTCCAGTGTAAACCACGGGCTCAGCATGTCGGCGAGAATTTCCTGCGAGGGCGGGGAATCCTCCCTGCCGCCGATCCATTGGCTCTCCGGGGTGAATTCCGGCAACCATGAAAAGGGCGTTGCCAACAGGAGTTGGCCGCCGGTCGCAACGAGGTCCGCCAGCCTCTTCACAAATCGCGCGGGGTCCGGCAGGCGGCAAACAAGGTTCGCCGCAAGCACCACATCGAAGCTCCCGAGGTCCGGGCGAAGGTTCATCGCGTCGCCCACTTCAAACGACACGCGCCCGCGATCAATCCCCTCGGCCACACATGCTCTAAAGTGCAGGCGACGCCGACCCTCGGAGGGCACCGACGCCGCGATGGTTCCTGTGTTTTTCAAATCCCCAGCCGCATCAATAAATGCCCGCGAAAAATCGATCCCGGTCACATTCGGAATCGTTCGCGCCAATTCGAAGCACGAGGCCCCCACCGCGCAGCCGACATCCAGTGCGGTGCGGGCGGGCGGGGATCCCTCCAACAACTCCGCCACCACACGCGCCGGGAAGCCCCATGCACCCTCGGGCACGGGGAGGCCACCCGCAGCCTCCGCGAATGTTGCGTAGTGGAAAAATAGATATTCATCGACCTGCTTGCGGGACTCATAGGGATTCTCCATCCAAGGACCCTAGCACCCCGTGTTTCCTGCAAGCAAGAATCCGAGCTTGGACAAATGCCCATGCCTCCTGCTACAAGGCGGAATGCTCACACGCGTCTTCTCTGCGGCTCTCCAGGGGGTTGAAGCCATCCAGGTGGAGGTCGAGGTCAACACGGGAACCGGAAACCCCGTTGTTATTGTCGTTGGTCTGCCGGACGCTGCCGTGCGTGAAAGCAAGGATCGCGTCACCACCGCCATCTCGAACAGCGGCTTCCGCTGGCCCCGCGAGCGGACGACAATCAACCTCGCCCCGGCGGATATCAAAAAAGAGGGCCCCAGTTTCGATCTGCCCATCGCCGTAGGCATGGTGGCCGCAGCCGAGCGTGCCGAACTGCCCCGGCTCGAACGGTGTTTTGTGATCGGCGAACTCGCGCTCACCGGTGAGATCCGCCCCGTCAAAGGGGCTCTGCCGATCGCTGTGGCTGCGCGCGATGCGGGAATGAAGGCCGTCATCCTCCCAGCCGCCAATGCCGCCGAGGCGGCGATCGTCGAAGGCATCGACGTTTACGGTGTGAAAAATCTCCGCGAGGCCTATGAGTTCCTCGCCCGCAAAAAAGACCTAGTTCCCGTGCAAGGAAATGCCGCCGAGCGCCTCGCCGCTGGCTCCACGGACGATGTCGATTTTTCCGAGGTCAAAGGCCAGCACACGGTCAAGCGCGCCATCGAGGTCGCCATGGCGGGCGGACACAATCTCTTGCTCATCGGACCTCCCGGCTCAGGGAAAAGCATGCTCGCCAAACGCATCCCCACCATCATCCCTCCGATGACCCTTGAGGAGGCGATTGAGACCACGAAAATCCACAGCATTTGCGGACTGCTCGATGAGAACAACGCGTTCGTATCCAGACGTCCCTTCCGCTCGCCGCACCACACCATCAGCGATATCGGCCTGCTCGGGGGTTCCGCAAATCCGACCCCCGGCGAGGTCAGTATCGCCCACAACGGTGTTCTGTTTTTAGACGAACTTCCGGAGTTCAAACGCAGCACGCTGGAGGTCATGCGCCAACCGATCGAGGATGCCAAAGTCGTCATATCGCGTGCCGCCGGCACGATGACATTTCCCTGCGAATTCGTTCTCATTGCCGCGATGAACCCGTGTCCATGCGGGTTCCACGGCGACCCGAAACGGGAGTGCCGTTGCTCGGGTGTTCAGATCGAGCGCTACAGAAACCGTATTTCAGGCCCCTTGCTGGACCGCATCGACATCCATGTCGAGGCCCCCGCGGTTGCCTTCAAGGAACTCTCCGGAACCGCCGATGCGGAACCCTCGTCCGCCATCCGCCAGCGCGTTCTTCAGGCCCGTGATGTCCAAAAAAATCGCTTTGCCGGAGGTCGCAAAACCGCTGCCAACGCCCGCATGACCCATAGCCAGATCAAAAAATTCTGCGCCCTCGACGAGACATCCATTGAGATGCTCCGACACGCGATGGAGGATCTCAACCTCAGCGCACGCGCCTACGACCGCATCCTTAAAGTCTCTCGCACAATCGCCGACCTCGCGCACGAGGACACGATCACCGCAGACCACATCGGCGAGGCCATCCAGTATCGCACGCTGGATCGACGCCTCTGGGTGTAGGTGGCGCTTCCCCCTCGGGTGGCATCGATTTTAACTTGAGTGAACGCGCGTTCGGGAGCGATGGTCGTTGCCTTACACACGGCTCCTGTGGCCTTCGGTAAGAGGCATGCCTCTTGCGTCATGCCGCTCCGGAGTCTCACCCGCCACCTTGTTCTCCACTTCCACATTTTCCATGAAAACTGAAATTCTCGCCGACTCGGACGCTGTTGCCGTGAGGGCCGCAGGTATTGTCGCCTCCGAGGCCCGCTGTGCCTTTGCCGCGCGCGGGCGTTTTGTGATGGCTGTGAGCGGTGGACGCACGCCATGGCAAATGCTTCGCGCACTGGCCCGTGAAGACGTCCCGTGGGCCGGCGTTCACGTGCTTCAAGTGGACGAGCGCGTCGCTCCCGCAGGCGATCCCGACCGCAACCTCACGCACCTCCGCGAAAGCCTGCTCTCCCATGCCCCCATTCCCCCCGACCACATTCATGCGATGCCGGTCGAGGCCGCGGATCTTGACCAGGCCTGTCGCGATTACACCTCCGTGATCAACGCGCTCAGCGGCATTCCCGCCGTGCTCGATCTGGTCCACCTCGGCCTAGGGCCGGATGGCCACACGGCCTCACTCGTTCCCGGCGATCCCGTGTGCGATGTGCGCGATGCGGAGGTCGCCCTCACGGGGCTTTATCAAAATCGCCGCCGCATGACGCTCACCTATCCCGTTCTCAATCGGAGCCGCAACATCCTCTGGGTCGTCACCGGAGCGGAAAAAGCCCCGATGCTCCCGCGCCTGCTTGCCGGTGATCCAACGATCCCCGCCGGGCCGATTGCCCACGGCAACGCGTTCCTCCTCGCCGACGTCCCAGCCGCATCGGTGCTCGTTCTCGGGTCTGCCCCGGCCACCGCCTGAACACGCCGCCGACCTCTTTTTGACAACCTCACACCGCCATCTGAAAAAATCACCCATGTGGAACACCGCTCATCAGCACGTCCTGGATCTCGTCTCCTACGAACCCGGAAAACCCGTCGAGGAACTGGCCCGCGAGATGGGCCTCGAGCCGGCCCAAATCATTAAGCTCGCCTCGAATGAAAATCCGCTCGGGCCATCTCCGGCAGCCCTTCTGGCAATGCGGGACGCCTTGGAGCGGGCCCACTTTTATCCCGACGGTGGCGCGTGGGCGTTGCGCAATGCCATCGCTGAAAAACTCGATCTCAAGCGCGAGAATGTGATTCTCGGCAACGGTTCGAACGAGATCATCGAATTCATCGGCCACGCCTTTCTCAAGCCCGGCGACGAAGTTGTTACAGCCGGCCATGCCTTTGCCGTCTACTCGCTCATGGCGCAACTCTTCGGAGCAACACCAATCGAAGTTCCAGACCCCGGCTTCACGCATGATCTCGAGGCAATGCTCGCGGCCATCACTCCCCGCACGCGTCAGGTTTTTATCGCGAATCCCAACAACCCCACCGGCACTCTCGTCGGCCAGGAGGCGATCGATCGTTTTATGGACCGCGTGCCCGACCATGTGCTCGTGGTTTTCGACGAGGCGTATTTTGAATTCCTCGACACTCCGCCCGATGTGCTCAAATACGTGCGCGCCGGCAGGAATGTGGTCGTGATGCGCACGTTCTCGAAGATCCAGGGGCTTGCGAACCTCCGCATCGGCTACGGGCTCGCGCCCGCAGACATTGCTGCCATCCTGCAGAAAACCCGCCAACCCTTCAACGCGAACGGCATCGCCCAAGCCGGCGCACTCGCTGGTCTGCACGACGAGGCCCACATGCGCTGCACGAGGGAACTCACCCTAGAGGGCCGCAATTATATGCAAGCCGAATTCGTGGCGATGGGACTCACATTCGTCCCGAGCTTCGCCAATTTTATTCTCCTGCATGTCGGCGACGGGGATGCGATTTTTCAGGCCCTCCTTCGCCGCGGCCTCATCGTGCGTGCCATGCGCAGCTACAAGCTCCCCGCATGGATTCGTGTCTCGGTTGGGACGATGGAGCAAAACAGGCGCTTCATCGAGCAGTTGCAGGAACTCGACCATGAGGGCCTTCTCTCCAGGGAGGCATTGGTTCCCGCCTGATGGGTAGCGACTCGGAGACCATTGCCGCCGTGGCCACACCGCCCGGCGAAGGCGCCATTGCGATGGTGCGCATCTCGGGCCCGGATGCCCGCACGATCGTCAACAGGATCTTCCAGCCTGCCGGAAAACTCCCTGTCCCACGCGCCGCCACATTTGGAAAAATCCGGGATGGCTCGGAGGTGCTCGACCAAGTGCTCGTCACCACATTCCGCGGCCCTTCGAGTTTTACCGGCGAGGACATGGCCGAGATCACTTGCCACGGAGGCATCCTCCTCGCCGCCCGCATCCTCGCGCTGGTCCTGCGTTCCGGGGCCCGTGCCGCCGAGGCGGGCGAGTTTTCCCAGCGTGCGTTTTTCAACGGCAAAATCGACCTGACCCGCGCCGAGGCGATCATGGATCTCATTTGCGCCCGCACCCCGCTCGCCCTCCGCTCGGCGGCGCTGCAACTCGAGGGTCGCCTCGGCGATGAGATTCTGCGGCTCCGGGATGAAATTCTCGGGATTGTCGCCCACATCGAGGCTTGGATTGATTTTCCCGATGAGGGTATCGATCCTGCCACCGGCCGCTTGCTTCTGGAAAAGATCACCGCCGCCCTTGGCCGCACCGACGCACTTCTCTCCACCGCCGACGAGGGGCGACTCCTCCGCGAGGGCGTTCGCGTTGCCATCGTGGGACGTCCGAATGCCGGCAAATCCAGTCTCCTCAACCGTCTCCTCGGCATCGAACGCGCGATCGTGAGCGATATTCCCGGCACCACCCGTGACACGATCGAGGAGACCGCCTGCCTTCGCGGAATCCTCTTCCGCCTCACCGATACTGCCGGACTCCGCGACACGATCGACCCCGTGGAGCGCGAGGGCGTGGTCCGCGCCGGTCGGGCCATGGAAAACGCGGACATCGTTCTCCACATTGTGGACGCCACCTCGTGCGAACTCCCCGCACAGCTTCCCGAAAGAGGAATCTCCGTCGCCAACAAGTGCGACCTTCTTCCGCCAGGCTTCGTCCTGCCGCCTGGAACTCTCCCTGTCTCTTCGCTCACCGGCGATGGTTTCGACCAGTTGATCGATGCCATGATCCACACCACCGGCACCGCGCAACTCTCCGCCGGACAATCCCTCGCCGCCATCAACGCGCGCCACAAATCTCTTCTCGAATCCGCCAGCGAGGCCCTCCGGGCCGCCCGGACACTCGTCGGGAACGACGAGCCCCCGGAACTTTCCGCGATGGAACTCCGCTCCGCCCTCGATGCCCTGGGCCGCATTGTTGGCGCCTCCGGCACCGAGGACATTCTCGGAGAAATCTTCAGCCGCTTCTGCATCGGAAAATAAGCGCCCACTCTCCGACCACAGCTCCCTCCGCAGGGCATTATTGCTTTGATCCCGTGACAGTCGCTGCTCTATGAGTCCCCTTTATGGAATCTGAAATTGCAGGTTGGATCAGTGTTCTATTCCGCTTCATCCACGTGCTGGCCGCGATCATGTGGATCGGAAATTCCCTCCTCTTCACCTGGATGGAGTTGAATCTCATCGCGCCCCCGAAGGCCGAACCGGATCCCAACGCCCCCGCGAATCCGCTGCTCGGCCACCTCGACATGCTCCACGGCGGCGGGGTCTTCCATCTCGAAAAACGCATCATCGATCCGAACGCCATCCCCGTGCCGTTGCACTGGTTCATGTGGCAATCCTACACCACATGGCTTACGGGCGCGGTTTTGTTGGTTTCCGTTTTCTACATCCACGGCGGGGCGGCCCTTTTGGACACAACCAAGTCCTCTCTTCCCGGCACAGCAGCCATCGTCTTCAGTCTCGTCGGTATTGTTGGCGGTTGGGTGGTCTACGACTCCCTCTGGCGCTCGAAACTCAAAGAGCGAGTGACCCTTGCCATCCCCCTGTCTCTCCTGCTCCTCATCGCAGCGGCCATCTTCTTCAACCAGTTTTTCAATGGGCGCGCCGTTTACCTCCAGATCGGAGCCATGCTGGGCTCGTTCATGTCGGCCAATGTGTTCTTTCACATCATTCGGAATCAGAAAAAATTCATGGCCTCCCTCAAGGCCGGCCTGCCCCACGATCCGAACTACGGCAAACAGGCGAAGCTCCGCTCCCTCCACAACCATTACATGACCTTTCCGGTGCTCTTCCTTATGCTGAGCGCCCATTTTCCACAGCTCACGAGCGCCGAACGCAGCATCCCCATTCTAGCTGTGATCATCGTTTCTCTTATGGCGGTGAAATATTTCATGAACTCCCGCAACCATCATCGGGAGTGGCTCGTCTCGATGGCGGGGACGTTCTGCCTAGCGGTCATTCTCATCGGCGCCCTGCTCGCCTTCCCCCCCAAGGAACGCGCGTTCACTCCGGTCGCCTCGGCCGGCACCGAGCCATCCGCCCCGGCGGCACCGCCCCCAGGTGTCAAGGCAGGCGCAAAATTATTCGTCAGCCAAGGCTGTGCCGCCTGCCACCAAGTCGGCTCCTCACAGCTCGGTCCCAGCCTGCAAGCCGTTCACGGATCCACGCGCATTCTCTCCGACGGCACACGCGTCGTGGCAACCGATGCATACCTGCGAAATTCCATCCTGCTCTCGCAGTCGCAGGTTGTGAAAGGCTATCCCCCCGCCATGCCTTCGTTCTCCCACCTCGACCCCGCACAGGTCGACGACCTCGTGGCCTACATCAAGTCGATAAAATAACCCGCCCCGCCCGATTGCCCGCGCCATCCCGTGCGGGGGCGATCGGACAAGACCGAAAGTCGCCCTCTATGCCGGACCGCCCCATGGGACTTGTCATTGCCGCCGGATGCTGGTTCAAGAGCGCCGTGTCTCTTCTGAAAAATACGCTGCCCACGTTTTGCGGGGGACAGTCCTGATGTCCACCCTCGCCGAGCGTGCGGCAAAGGGGGGGCGGCTTCTTTTGGCGGGCATTTTCATCAATCTGTTATTGGCCGTCGTCAAGATCAGCGCAGGCTGGATGGGGCACTCCGATGCGCTGGTTGCCGATGGGATCGAGTCCACCTTGGATGTGTTGAGTTCCTTGATGATCTGGTTGGCGTTGATGTATGCCGCGCGTCCGCCGGATTCGATGCACCCCTACGGGCACGGGAAAATGGAATCCCTCGCCGGTGCGGCAGGCGCTCTGGTGCTGCTTCTCGCGGGATCGCTGGTTGCATGGAATAGCCTGCGCGAGATTCTCACAGGGGCGCCGGACAGGCCAGCCCCGGCGGCTTTCACGCTCGGCGTGTTGATTTTGGTTGTGATTGTGAAGGAGGTGCTGTTCCGCACGTTCCGTGATCGGAACCGCGAGGTGGGGAGTCGGGCACTGGAGTCGGATGCGTGGCATCACCGGTCGGATGCGCTCACCTCGCTGGCGGCGGCAATCGGCATTCTCATCGCACTGGTCGCCGGGCCGCGTTTTGTGAGTGCGGACGACTGGGCGGCGCTTTTTTCCTGCGTGATCATTGCCATGAACGGCCTCGCAATGCTGCGAGGATCCCTCGGCGAATTGCTCGACGAACAGGCTCCGGGGGAGGTCATCGCACAGATCATGGACCGTGCGCTCGCGGTTCCCGGCGTTGACAGTGTGGAGAAATGCCGCGTGAGGAAGAGCGGTCTCACCCTGTTGGCGGATCTCCACGTGCGCGTGCGCGGCGATGTGAGTGTTTCCTCCGGACACCGGATCTCCCATCTCGTGAAAGACGCGCTCATGGAGGGCGGGCACCATCTCAGCGATGTGACCGTCCACATCGAGCCGTCCGCAGAGCCTCTCGCATAAAAGAGCAGGAAAAAAAGTCGCCGCTTGCAATGGGGTGAACACCGCGTTTATTCAAGGGCAATATGGTTGGCAACACGGAGGCTTTGGTGAGGTTGTTGAGGGATGACGATCCCGAGACCGTTCGACTGGTGAAACAACAACTCGCCGGCATCGCGGATGAGGACCCGGCCTCCCTCCAGGCGCTTGCCGCGGCGGACGATGCCATGGTTTCCTTCCATGTGCGTGATGTCCTCAACGAGGCGAAATGCCGTTGCGCGTGCGATGACTTTTCCCTCCTCTGCCATCTCGGCGGGGAATCCTTCGACATCGAACAGGCCGCATGGATGCTGGCGCGGGCCACCGAACCCAGTCTTTGCACGCTGGAGTTTGAAGAGAGGATCAACCTCTGGGGAAGTGAGTTTCTCTCGCGCATCCCCAAGGCTGCCAGCAACGAGGATCGTGTGGTGCTGCTTTCCGAATTCCTTTCCGGCGAGTTGGAGTTCCGCGGCAACTCAGGCTGCTACTACTGCGAGGAAAACTCGCTCCTGCCGCGTGTGATCTCATCGCGCATGGGTATTCCGATTTCGCTTTGCCTGCTCTACATGATCGTTGGCTCGCGGGCAGCCATGAAGATCGAGGGGATCAACCTTCCCGGGCATTTTATCGCGCGGCATGGCGAGGTTTTTTTCGACCCCTTCCACGGGGGGAGGATCCTCTGCGAGTGCGATGTGAGACAGATTCTTCGTCGGCAGGACATCGACTTCAAAGATTGCTATTTGCAGCCGTCAACCTCCCGCCAATTCCTCATGCGAATGCTCGCAAACTTGCTCTACGTCTACGATCTTGATGCGGATTGCGGCAAACACGCCAAGGTCAAGTCTTGGATGGGCGCCATCTCCTGCGGGGTTGCCATGCAATGACCGTCGAAGTCCTGAATATCGGCACCGAGTTGCTGTTGGGTGAGGTTGTCAACACCCACGCGGGTTGGATTGCAAAGCAGATCTTTCCCCTCGGCCTGCGTGTCTCGCGCCAGACGACAGTTCCCGACGGACCTTCGATCCGCGACGGCGTCATCGAGGTCTTTAATCGTGCGGATATTGTTTTTATCACAGGAGGGCTGGGACCGACCACAGATGACATGACCCGCGAGGTTGTCGCGGAGCTTCTTGGCATGAGGCTCGTCGCGAGCGCGGAGATCCGCGGGCGCATCGAGGCGCTTCTTGCGGCCCGTGGATACACGATGCTCGAGCGGATGCTGCGCCAGGCGATGGTTCCCGAGGGGGCCACAGTGCTTGCGAACAACAACGGCACGGCTCCGGGACTCCATATCCCCCCCGTCGGTAGCCTCTCGTGCGAGTCGCCGCACTTTTTCCTTTTGCCCGGCCCCCCGCGCGAGCTGAAGGCCATGTTCACGGATTCGGTATTGCCGATCCTGCGCGACATCTGCGGCGGACTGCCTCTGCGGGAATGCCGGACCTACCGCGTGGTTGGGCTCGGCGAGAGTGCGGTGGAAAAAATGATCGGTCTGGAACTCTCGACCAACCCAGAGTTGGAGGTCGGATACTGCGCGCGCCCGAATGAGGTCGATCTGCGCCTCATCGGCCCGCGCGGGATTTTAGACTCCTTGGAACCCCGCCTCCTCAGCCTCCTCGGCAAAAATCTCGTCTCCAGCCAAGGGCAGGGGATCGAGGAATGGATTGTCACCCGACTCACGGAAAGGGGCCAGACAGTGACCACCGCCGAATCGTGCACAGGCGGCTTTCTCGCAAGTCGCCTTACAGATGTCTCCGGCTCCTCGCGGGTCTTCAATCAAGGCTTTGTGACCTACTCGAATGAGGCAAAAGCAGACCTTCTCGGCGTTGATGCCTCTCTGCTGGCGGAGTTCGGAGCAGTCAGCGACCCCGTGGCACGCGCGATGGCACAGGGGGCCCTTCAGCGTGCCGGTTCCCACTTCAGCCTTTCGCTCACTGGCATTGCCGGACCGGAAGGCGGCACAGTCGAAAAACCAGTGGGCCTCGTTTTTATTGGTCTCGCCCGCGCGGGAGGGGAGACGCTCTCTCTCGAGTGCCGGTTTCCCGTCGATCGCGCCACGTTCAAGCAACTCGCCACCCAGGCCGCTCTCGATCTCTTGAGGCGCGAGTTGTTGTAGCGCGGGATAAACGGTCGGGGACCTTTTTGAACTGTTCCACCCAATCGTGTGCCCAGTGCGGAGGACATGGGGCTTGCAACCCATATACGAGTTTCCTAGAACCAGCCAGAGTCTCACGACTTCACACGAAAGCATGACAAGAAAAAAGGATCAAGCCGGGGAATCGCCAACGGTCACAGAACGCGCTGCAAAAGCGGGTTCCAAGACCGTTGCAGCGCCCGCATCAAAAGCAAAAACCTCGCCCGCCAAGGCATCGGCCCCCGCCCAATCCCCCGTTTCGAAATCATCAACAAAAAAGGAGCTTCCCGTGGCCACTTTGGAGCGCAAAGCTCCGGCCAGGCAGTCAACGAGAAAAGTCGCTCCCGCTGCGAGGAGGGCCCCTTCTTCCGCAGACTTGGACGACCTCGGCCCGCTCCCGCGCGGTTACGGGGAGGATACGATTTTTCTTATCGCACAGGATCCTCACTGGCTTTTCACCTACTGGGATATCGAAATTTCCCGCCATCCGGGTGGACCCTGCTACTTGCGCGTGTTGAACGCCGCAGGTGCTGCGGAGCAGGAGATCGAAGTCACTTTTGAAACGCGGAACTGGTATGTCCCCGTCCGATCTGCTGGAGGAACCTATCAGGTCGAGATCGGTTTTTACCGTGGCAAAAAATGGAACTCCCTTGCGAAGTCCTTGACCGTGGCGACTCCTCGCGACCGTCTTTCCGACTCCGCCCAGTTCGATTTTGCGACGCTTCCACTCCACATCAGCTTCCAACGCCTTGTTGAGACGATCGAACACTCGTTCGCGGCCGAGCCGAATCTGGTGCCCGCCCTGGCCCTTCTTCAAAAGTCGCTTTCCAGCAGCCGGTCCTCGGACTTTCCGCTGGCAGAGCGCGAGCATGTGATTCTTACGACGCTACTGGGCAGTGATTTTCTTTCCCTCCTTTCCAGCGGTGGCTGGAGTTCCGAGGAATTGCACTCCGCGATCTACCAGCGACTTCGCGAGAGGCTCAGCTCCGGAGAACTCGGCGAGTTGGTCGGCCGCCTCCAACTCGGCCAAGCGGAGAGTAGTCTTTTCAGCGCCTTCTCTCAACTTGGCGCAGAACTCACCGGAGGCTCATGGAATATCAGTTCGGCGGGATTCGCCGAGCGCTTTGCCGTGACACTTTCCAGTTGGCTCACCGGAGCACTCACAAGCTGGATGTCCGCCGCACAGTCAAGCTGGTCCGGGGGAGTCGAGAGCAGTTGGGGATCCTCCGAAGTCATGGCCTCGGCGGCTACAGGCTCATCGCAAACCCTCGCCGGCTTCGGCTCCCTGGCATCCTGGTCCGGCGCGGAGCTTTCCTCCACAAGCCAAATCACCTCATCCGGATTGTCCACCTCATGGAACAACCTGAGCTTGTGGCTTCGCCAGGTCAACTCGTCCTGGAGCGGTGTGAACATGTCGAGCTTCGCCCAAAGCGCCCTCTCAAGTTGGAGCAATGAAATCCTCTCCAGCTTTGGCTTCGCCGCCAGCAGTTGGGGGGCGGCGGAAAATTCCGCAGGCCTCGCGGCAGCCCGATCCTTCGACTTCGAAGTCAACGCCGAGATCACCCTGCGCGGACAGACCCACCCGCAGAGCAGACTCCTCATTGGCGGCAACCCCGTTGCCCTCGGCACCGACGGATCCTTCAAACACACGTTCGTTTTTAGAGGCGGCCGTGGCGAGATTCCGATTGAGGCCACATCGCCGGATGGCGGACACATCCGTCGCACAGCGATCCTCCTGCAGCCGGCCAGTATTTGAAACGCAAAAATAGAAAGTCCAGCCTCCCGCACAAGTCGCTTGCCGACCGACGGGCAGAGGAATTCCTTCGTTATTTGGAGGGCGAAAAAAACGCCTCGCCCCAAACGATCCTCACGTATCGAGTCTCGCTCGAGGCCTTCCGCCGCTTCCGCCCCAGTGGAGCGTGGGAAGACCTGCGGGCGGACGACTTTCGGGGCTGGATGCTGCACCTCATGAAAGCCGACATGTCCCGGGCCACGGTGCGTCTGCGCTTTGCGGCCATGCGTGCGTTTTATGGGTTTCTCCACATGCGCCGCTTCGTTGCCAAGAATGTCCTCCTTGAGGTTTCCTTGCCAAAAGCGGAAAAGCAACTGCCGCGCTTTCTTACGACCGCCCAGGTCGGCACGCTTGTGGAGGCTCCCGGCAAGCACGACAAAAACAAACAGGCCACAGCTTGGAGCGCCGAGAGAGACACCGCGGTGATCGAACTTTTTTACTCCACCGGCATGCGGCTCGCCGAACTCGTCGGCCTTGATGTCTCGGATGTCGATGCCATCGGAGAGACCGCCCGCGTCACTGGCAAGGGGGCGCGCGAAAGGGTCTGTCCCGTCGGCGGCCCCGCGCTGGAAGCGATCTCCCGCTACCGCCAAGCCGCCCGGGTGCACGACGGTCCGCTCTTTATCAACAAATCCCGCGGACGCCTCTCTGCCCGGGCTGTGAATTCACTCCTCAAGCTTCGCCTCGCCCAAGCCGGGCTCCCGGTCGATCTTTCACCCCACAAATTGCGCCACAGTTTTGCCACCCACCTGCTCGACAATGGAGCCGACCTCCGCAGCGTGCAGACCCTTCTCGGCCATGCCAGCCTCTCAACCACGCAAATCTACACGCACGTAACAATCGAGCGTCTCAAAGCCGCCTATCTCGCCGCCCACCCCAGAGCCGAAGCTTGAATAGCCAAACGGGTCGGCCGCCCCCCCAATCGGGAATCGGGGCCGTTTGAGATTCGCGTCTTGGCGCGATGGCTCATCTCAAAAAATCGGCGCCCCGGTTTTTCGCCCCTTCTGAGAAGGCTGGTTCTCAGGCTTTCAAAATGCCGCGTGCGATGCGGACCATGGTGGCGACGACCTCGCGGGAGTATTGTCTTTCCCCCGTGACGACAAAAAGCTCGTCCTCAATATCGCAATGGATCGGCAGGGGCTCGAGGCCGTAGCGTTTGCACACATCTCGCAGCACGGGTTGGTGCACCGGGGCGGCACCGAGTCCTCGCGCGGCCAGTTCGAACATCGCGGCCGCGTCATCGAATTCAGCGCGAATCTCCGGGGTAACACGCTTTTCGGCCCACCATTGCTCGAGTTCCCGGCGGAGCACGGAGTCGCGTGCGGGAGCCAGCATGGGCACCAAGGCGGCATCATGATGCTTGCGAAAAGCTGCCACGATCCCGGGAGCGCCGGCAAAAGCCACTCGCATGCGCCCGATGCGGATGCCCGGAGGAAAGTGATGCGCTGGCGGCGGGGCCTCGGTCGCCAGCACCAGATCGATCTGGTGGGTCGCGAGAGCGGCCCACAACTCCTGCGGCAGTCCCTCGCGCACGACGATCTTCAGCCCTTCGGATTGTCTGCAAACGCGGTCGAGAAGCCGTGCCGCAAGCAGCTTCGGCACGGCATCCGCCACTCCCAGAAAGATGGTGCCGGGTCCCGGCAAGCCGCCACGTTTCACGGCATCCACCATCTCATCGCCCATCGAAAAAATCCGCTCCGCATAGCGCTGGAGGAGATGCCCGGTCTCCGTCAACCGCAACCGACGACCCTCCCTTCGAAAGAGCGGCTTTTCAAAAAAACTCTCCAGCTCGCGCAATTGCGTGCTCAACGTTGGCGCGGAGACATGCAGCGTCGCGGCTGCCGCCGTGATCCCGCCGTTGGTGGCGACGGCGAGAAAATACCGCAGATGGTGGTAGTTCAGCTGAATATTCATCGTTACGTTTTTCCTAACGATTTGTTCTAAAATTCGTAATTCCCAAAGTCAATCGCGATGCGATGATGTTCCCATGCTGCTACCAATCCTTCTCTTCCTTGGCACCCTTGGCCTCTCCCTGTGGGCTTCGATGCGTGTGAAAAGTGTTTATCGGAAATACTCCGCCGAGCCGTCGCTCACGGGACTCACCGGCGCACAGGCCGCAGCTCGTGTTCTCCAGGATGCGGGAGTGGATGGCGTGACCATCGAATCCTGCGAGGGCGAACTCACAGATCACTACGACCCCTCGCATCGGCGATTGGTCTTGAGTTCCGAGAATTACCACGGTTCTTCGATTGCCGCCTTGGCGGTTTCCGCCCACGAGGCAGGCCATGCCATCCAACACGCTCAGGCCTATGCCCCCCTGCACCTTCGCATGGCGGCCGTCGGGGCCACCCGCATCGCAAGCCAAATCGTGATGTGGTTGCCTCTCATCGGTATGTTTACCGGCTTCGTCAACACCCACGTCGGCATCATGCTCATGGCGGTAGGGTGGGGGGTTATCATGCTTTTCAACCTCGTCACTCTCCCTGTGGAGTTCGATGCCTCCGCCCGCGCCAAGGCGGCCTTGCGCCACTCGGGGATCCTCGCGGCGATGCATGAGGAGACCGGTGTGAACCGTGTCCTGAATGCTGCAGCCTGGACGTATGTGGCCGCGTTCATCACCTCGCTGGCCTACTTCCTCTGGCACTTGCTCCCGCTTCTCATGGGACGCCGGGAGGAGCATTGAAGCCCCTCATGCACAGAGCCACACTCATCATGCCGTATTCCAACCCAGAAAAAGCCGTGTCGATCGATGAGTTCATCGACGGGGAACTTGCAACGTTCGAAGCCGCCGATCTGGCGAGGTTGAAGGGCATGACGGATGCCATCCGGGCCAAGATGGATAGCGAGCAGGCCCGTTGCCACTACGATCTGGTTACGGGAGCCGAGTTGCTCGTCCGCATCCTGGAAAACCTCGACAACGATTCCTTTTCCGATCCCCTTCCGCGGGACTTGGCGGCAGCCGGCGTGGCTGCGGCTTACATCCTCAAGAGTGTGGATTTCATTCCCGATTCCCTGCCGGAAATCGGCCTTACCGATGATGCCCGCATCCTCGCCCGCGTGCTGGAGAGGCATCCGTCCTTGTGGGATTACTCCTCGCAACTTCCCGCATAGCTGGAATGTCGGATTGCCCGGATAGGACGCTCCCCATTGATCTCGCGTTGGATCAGTGTGCCGACCAAGTGGCCGGGGGCGGGATTTTGCTCTCCGAGGCGCTTTCCAAAATTGGGTCCCATGGATTCTGTTTCGCCGCGTTTCTCTTGGCGGTGCCTTTCGTGCAGCCGATCCCGGTGGGCCCCTTGGCAATGGTCGGCGCCTTCGGCTTTATGGCACTTGGCTGGCAAATGGTTCGCGGGCACGAAGTGCCGACTCTGCCGAAGTCGGCCGGCGGCCTAAGAATCCAAGGGCGCCTCTGGCTGGGCGTGATCGCGTTTGCGCGCAAGCTCCTCAAGACCTGTCGAATCTTTACGCGCCAGCGCTTCGAGCCCTTGATCGAGGGCGTGCGCGGGCGGCAACTGGTCGGCGCATTGATATTCACCGGCGGTGCGTTGCTGGCCATTCCCGTGGCCAGCCTGCCTCTCAATAATTTTTTTCCCGCACTGATGATCATCTTCGCCTGCCTGGCTTGGATCGAGCGCGACGGGATGATGCTCTTGGTTTCGCTTGTGTGGGGGGTGGCGACTCTGGTTTATTTCGCCCTCGTCGCTGTGGCTTTGCTTTTTTTTGGCAAGCAAGTCTGGGCCTGGATGACCCCATTCGCCGCCTAGCTCCCTGCTCTCTTCTCCAACTTCCAATCACTATGAAAATCGATGAAAATCTCAGCCAGGAATCCGCTGACTCGCTCCTGGCGGTCTGTCTCTTTGCCGCCTTCTGCGATGGAGTCAAATCCGGGCCTGAACACGCGGAAGTGCGCCGCCTCGCGGAGGAACTTGGTTCTCAGAACCCGGCGGCCTTGTCCCAGCGCATTCTCATGGGGAAAATCGACCTGGATTCCCTGGTCCCATCGCTTGGCGACCCCTCGCTCTGCTTGCTCGCTTACGAGATGGCCCTCGGGGTGTGCGAGGCCGATGGCATGCTCTCGGCGGCGGAGAACGAATTCCTCGAGAAGTTGCGTCTCAAGCTCGGTCTCGGTGCCGAGGAGTCTGCCAAAATCGAACGTGAGGTGGCTTCGCTCGTGCTTGCGCCAGTGAACGGACAGGCTCCCCTGCCGCCCGCTCCCCCGGAGAGTGGTGGGATGATTCTGAACTACGCGATCCTTACCGGCGCTCTCGAGTTGCTTCCGGATACCTTGGCCAGCATGGCCATCATTCCGCTTCAGATGAAAATGGTTTACCGCATCGGCAAAGCCCACGGGTTGGAGCTCGACAGCTCCCGCATCAAAGAGTTCCTAGCCGTCGCCGGAGTCGGTATGGGCTCTCAAATGCTGGAGGGCTTCGCGAGGAAATTCCTGCGTGGCATCGGCAAAAAAGTCGGAGGCAAGCTTGCCGGTCGCGCAGTGGATCAGATCACCGGCTCCGCATTTTCCTTTGCCTCCACCTATGCGCTCGGCCAGTTGGCGGAAAAGTATTATGCTGGCGGTCGGCGCTTGGATGCGGCGTCCGCGCGCTCACTGTTCGACTCCCTGCAAACCCAAGCGCGTGAACTCCACTCCCGTCACCTCCCGGATATTCAGACCAAGGCCCAATCCCTCGACGTGGGCTCGATCTTGAAAATGGTCACCGGTTCAGTTCCCGCTTAAAGAAATCCCGCTATGACAACAAATATCCTCTATATCGCTGTTTCGTTGGTGTTGCTGTTTTTCGGAGCGGAGGCGCTCGTTCGCGGCAGTGCTTCCATCGCCCTTCGAGCAGGGCTGAGTTCCCTCATGGTCGGCCTCACGATCGTTGCGTTCGGAACAAGCTCCCCCGAACTCGTCGTGAGCATCAAGGCCGCCCTGTCCGACCAAGGGGCCATCGCGGTGGGAAATGTCGTGGGCTCAAACTCGTTCAATATCGGCATCATTCTTGGGCTCACCGCACTGATCTGCCCGATCCCGGTTCACCGTCAGATCATCCGGATCGATGCGCCGATTGCCTTGGCTGTCGCGCTGATCCTTCCGCTATTGCTCTTCAATGGCCACCTAGGCCGGTTGTCGGGTGCCTTTTTGTTCACGGGCATCATCTGTTACATCGTGATGAATGTTTTTTTAGCACGCAAGGAGAGCAACACGGCTCAGCCCTCTAGCGACGGAGAGCCCCTCGAAGCGGCCCCAACGCGCCACTGGATCATCGATGTGCTTTTGATCTTGGGCGGGCTCGGCATCCTCGTCCTCGGATCGCGGTTGCTTGTCGACAATGCGGTGGTCCTTGCAAAAGGCCTCGGCGTGAGCGAGGCGCTCATCGGCCTCACAATCGTGGCCGCCGGCACAAGCATGCCGGAACTGGCGACCTCCGTAGTGGCTGCGATTCGCAAGCAACCCGACATCGCCATCGGAAATGTGATCGGCTCGAATGTCTTTAATATTCTCGGAATTCTGGGCATCTCAAGCATGCTGGCTCCGTTAAATGCGACGGGAATCACAATGCTGGATTACGGCTTTATGATCGCTTTCAGTCTCCTGCTTCTGCCCCTCCTCTACACGGGCCGCGTCCTGCACCGCGTCGAGGGTCTCCTCCTCCTCGGGCTCTATGGAGTCTATCTTTTCCTCCTCTGGCCGAAGTAAAGAAACCAACTATCCGGCAACCGGGATGTGGCGGATGTCTTTCACGGACACGGCGTAGATCACGTCCTCGGCGATGTTTTTGGCATGGTCGCCGATGCGCTCCAAGCAACGGGCAATAAAGATCAGCTCGAGAAATCCCCGGATCGAGTCGGGGTTCTGCGGCATGAGTTCCGTGAGGGTCTCAGCAAGCTTGCGGTTGAGTTCGTCGAGTCCCTTGTCGCGCATTTTGAGCGTTTCGGCGAGTGCCAGATCGCTGTCGGCATATGCCTTGATCGCATCGTTGAACATTCCTGAGGCTGTGTTGAAGAGGGGTTCGATGCGGGAGGTCTCCGGCAGGTGGGGGAGGGCAATGAGCTTGCGGGAGCGGCGGGCTATGCCCACCGACTGGTCGGCGGCGCGTTCGATGTTGACGCTGGTCTTCATCGCCGCGATCACGTTGCGCAGGTCGGAGGCGAACGGATGGAAGCGCAGCATCACGTCGATCCCCTCCGTATCGACTTGAATCTCCAGAGCGTCGATCTGCTCGTCATCCGCGATCACGGTGTTGCACCAGTCCTCATCGCGCTCAAACAGTCCCTTCCGGGCTTGATCAAGACTGCGAGTGGCAAGACTGGACATCATCAAGACATCCTTGCGGAGATTTTCCAAGGCATCTTCGAAACTGGTGAGAATGTGACGGGTGGGTTCCATTTTTTAAAATCAACCGAAACGACCGGTAATGTAATCCTCGGTCTTCTTGTGGGTCGGGTTGGAGAATATCTTGGTGGTCTCGTCGTATTCGACAAGTTTCCCCAAGTAGAAAAATGCGGTGCGATCCGAGCAACGCGTGGCCTGCTGCATGTTGTGGGTCACGATGACGATGGTGAACTCCTTTTTGAGTTCCCGGATGAGTTCCTCGACCTTGACGGTGGCAATGGGATCAAGCGCGGAGCAGGGCTCGTCCATGAGCAAAATCTCGGGGCGGTTGGCGATGGCTCGGGCAATGCAGATTCGTTGCATCTGGCCGCCGGAGAGGCTGAGCGCGCTTTCATGCAGGCGGTCTTTCACCTCGTCCCAGAGCGCGGCCCCGCGCAGGCTGCGCTCCACGGTCTCATCGAGCACAGCTTTCTTCTTCTGTCCCGCCACACGCAGGGGGTAAACAACATTCTCGTAGATGGATTTTGGAAACGGGTTGGACTTTTGGAAAACCATGCCCACGCGTTTGCGCAGCGAGATCACTTCAATGTGCGGGTCGTAGATGCTGTGGCCGTTAACTACAATGTCGCCCTCATGGCGGATGCCATCAATAAGGTCGTTCATGCGGTTGAGATTGCGCAGCAGTGTGGATTTGCCGCATCCGGAGGGCCCGATGAAAGCGGTGACTTGGCGCTCGGGGATCGCGAGCGAGATGTCGAAGAGGGCCTGCTTGGAACCGTAGTAAAAGCTGAAATCGCGAATAGCGATGAAGTCGGGGCGTCCGTCGGGTGTTGAGTTCAAAATCTGTGCGAAGGGTTGGCCGGGATCAAAAAGCACCGGTGGCGAATTTTTTTCTGAGTTTCTCACGAATCAGGATGGCTGTAAGGTTGAGTAAAACGACAAGAAGAATCAAAAGAAGCGTTGTGGCAAAGACCATCGGCTTGGCGGCTTCCGAGTCCGGCGATTGAAAGCCGAGGTCGTAGATATGAAATCCCAGATGCATGAACTTGCGCTCGAGATGCACGAAGGGGAACTCGCCGTCGATGGGAAGGCTGGGGGCAAGCTTGACCACGCCGACAAGCATCAGGGGGGCAACCTCTCCAGCTCCACGCGCCATGGCGAGAATGAGGCCGGTAAGAATGCCCGGCAGAGACGCCGGCAGCACGATGTGTTGGATGGTTTGCCACTTCGAGGCGCCGCAGGAAAGCGAACCCTCGCGTGCGCCCCGCGGCACCGCTGCCATCGCCTCTTCGGTGGCCACGATCACGACAGGAACAGTCATGAGAGCGAGTGTGAGCGCGGCCCAGAAAATGCCGCCCGTCCCGAATGTGGGGGTGGGTAGATAATCGCCAAAGAAGGTGCGGTCGAGCGATCCTCCAACAAAATAAACAAAAAACCCGAGCCCGAAAACGCCGAAGACGATGGATGGCACCCCGGCGAGATTGTTTACTGCAATCCGCACGGAGCGGACGAAGAGCCCTTGCTTCGCGTATTCGCGGAGATAAATGGCCGCCACCACCCCGAAGGGAACAACGGCGATACTCATGAGCAGTGTCATCACAAATGTGCCGAAGATGGCGGGGAAGATTCCTCCCTCCGTATTGGCCTCGCGGGGCTCCATGCTAAGGAAGTTCCAGATGTTGTGGGCGAAGAGCCAGGCTTTTTGAAGAGGCTCCAGTCGGTTGGGCTGCGTGTAGGAAAGGAGGTCGCCGGCGGGCAGCGAGCGCTCGACTCCCGATGGGGTGAGGAAGATGAGGATGTTGTCCGATTGCTCCTTGCGGAGTGTGCGGGCCTTTGCGGCGAGGATCTGATATTCGACATCCAACGCGGCGATGCGCGCGAGGCTTTCCGAAGAGCCCCGGCCCTTGGCGCGGAGATTCGTGATTTCGGTGTTGATGTTGCCGATGGCACCTTTTTCGATCTTTTCAATTTCTTGGCGGCGGGCCGCAGCCTCGGAGGTGATGCGTGCCAAGGTGGCGGGGAATGTGGGATCGCCAAATGCGACGAGGGAGCCTCCCGCAAGCTTGACCTCGCGGGGGATGCCGAATGCGATGCCATACTCCATGCGTTCGATACGGTAGATATCAAGCGGGCGGGAGATGGACGCTATGTCGGCCTGGTTGACGAACACAAAATTGATTCCGAGCGCGTCCTTGTTGCCGACATAGATTTGGACCTCGGTTTGGTCATCGATTGTCTCCCCGGTCGCGCTGAGAACGGGGACGCGCTTGGTGCGCTTTTGGACGAGTTCGCCAGTGATCGTATCGCCCCCGTTGGGGATAGGATTCGTCACCCCGGGCTTGAGTTTGAGTTCCAGCACCTCGCTCGGCCAGAAAACCGGGAGGCCGTTGGTAACAATAATACCGAGCAGGCCGGCGACCATGCAGAGCCCAATGGCAAGCCCCATCGCTGTGAGCCACACGAAAGGTTCGCCAGGCGCGGCAAGCGTCCGGGTAAGGTTGTGCTCCTTGGTTTCGGCAGAGGTCATTTTTAGATCGTCTTGTATTTCTCGCGCAGGCGGTGGCGGAGGATTTCGGCGACGGTGTTCACTGCAAAAGTAAGAAGAAAAAGAACCAGGGCACCCAGAAAGAGCGTGCGGTAGAGTGTGCTGTGGTGCGGTGCCTCGGGGAGTTCGACAGCAATGTTTGCCGAGAGAGTGCGCATCCCCGAAAAAATATTCCACTCCATGATCGGTGTGTTGCCGGTCGCCATCACGACAATCATGGTCTCGCCGACAGCACGCCCGAGCCCGATCATAAGGGCCGAAAAGATGCCCGCCGAGGCGGTCGGCAAAACGACCCGCAGGGCCGTCTGCCATCGACTCGCCCCGCACGCCATTGAGGCTGTGATGAGCGGTTTGGGAACGTTCGAGAGGGCATCTTCGGCAATGGTGAAAATGATGGGGATCACCGCGAACCCCATCATGAACCCGACAACGAGGGAGTTCCTCTGGTCATAGCTGGTCCCCGTGACGCTCGGCCACCAGGAGCGGAAGTCGGCGGTCTTTTGTCCGGTGGCTGGATCCGTGACGACAAAGGCGATCCCCTCAAAAGCGGGTCCGAGGGACCACAGAATCGCCGCGCTCAAGAGGAAAAGAGGAAGGAAAACGAGCCACTCCCAACCCGGGGGGATGAAGCTGCGAACTTGTATGGGCAGGCGACTCCATATGAATCCAGCCAGGGCGGCAATGAGAGGCACGCCGGCAACCACTAGGAGCAGTGACGGAATCTGCCGTTCGATGAGCGGGGCAATGTAAATGGCCGCCAGGAATCCCAACACGACCGAAGGCAACGAGGCCATGATCTCCATCGTTGGCTTGATCACGGAGCGGAACCGGGGATCAAGGAACTGTGCGGTGTAGAGGGCCGCAAGCAATGCAATGGGAACGGCAAATACCATTGCGTAGAGAGTGCCTTTGAGCGTTCCGAAAATGAGCGGAATCAGTGAGTATTTGGGCTCGAAGTCGTCACTGCCTCCCGTGCTCTGCCACTCCCACTTCGGCCCCGGCGCGCCTTCATACCAGATTTTTCCAAAAAGGGCCTTCCAACCGGAGTCCGCATGAGGGTCGTCGATGTCGAAGAAGTGAAGTGTGTTGGTCGAGTCGAGGACGGCGAGTCGTTGGTATTTTCCGCTGATCACGGCGTTCTCGACGGAGTAGGGGAGGTGGCTCTGCCAGCGAATGGATTCGGTGGTGGCATAGCGAAGGGAGAGTTCGCGCCCGCCACCGAGAAGGAACGCTTTGTTGCGCAGTGTCGAGATGAGGAAAACTGGGCTCGCACCCAGGTCGGGCAACGTGTGGGTGAGCCCGAAGAGGCGTTGATTGCCGCCCGCAGGGTAGAAAAGACTAAAAATGCGATTGGCTCCGGAGTCGCTGGCGAACACGATCGAGACGTCGCCAAAAATAAATGCTGCGGCGTTGATGTGAGGATCGGCGAGATCCTCGAAGGGGGTGAATGTTTGGCGAAGCTCGAAGCCGCCGGGTCTCAGCTCAAGATAGCAAACCTTGCCGTTCTCGGTAATGACGATCACCGAGGCGCCCGTCCCGGGAACCAAGATTTTTGCCGGTCGGCCTGGGATAAGCGAAGTCAGGTCATGGGTGCCGGCGGCCTCCTCTTTTCCTTTGCCCATGAGGTTGCGCTTGCGCTTGAAAAGTGCGGCGGTTACCCGGTTTGTTTCCCCCTCGGATTGGAGCGCCACGACCAGCTTGCTGGTGCCCGAGTCGCCATAGGCGATATCGATGACTGGCTCTCCGGGGATGCCGATGGAGACTGGCTCTTCGGCTTTCGGGGAGATGCTGACGATTTGTTTCCCTCCGGATTCGCGGGAGGAATAGCCAGGCGAGACGATGAGGAATTGACCGTCCGCTGTGCCGAGGATGATTTTCTGATCCCTCTTGTTGAGGGCGGCAGCGGTGATGGAGGCCGAGGTGCCGAGTGCCAGAGGTTCCTCGCTCAGAGATCCGCTTTCATAATCAACGACGAGCATCTTCCCGTCAGGCTCGACCAGGAAGGGCTTGGCTCCCCACTCATCGATCCCGAGAAGCGCGAATTTGGCATCCGGTAATTGGATGCTTTTGAGCTCCGCCACCTTGGCCGGCGCAAAAAGCGGCCAGATCTGAAGAACGATAAAAAGGAAAATGCCAAGGACCGACGTGATCACCAGAGCACCCCCGAACTTGATGACGACCGTCATGAGACGGTCGACAAACAAGGTCAAACGCGCTGTCTGGAAGCGGCTCTGCCCGGTAGCGTGCTCTGGAAGCGGATTTGGCATTCGGTCTGGGACCAAGGTCTACTCTACAAGCGCGGAGATGGCTTCCTCCTGCGCCTCCTTCGGCATCGGGAAGTAACCGTCCTTGATCACGACCTCTTGGCCTTCTTTGGAAAGAACGAACTTGAGGAATTCGAGGGTCAGCGGATCAAGGGACGTGTCGGGTTTTTTGTTGATGTAAACATACAGAAACCGCGCGAGAGGATATTCGCCGCTGACACAGTTTTCATAGTTGGCGTCAACAAATGCGTCGGCCTCCACGCCAAGTGGGACGGTGCGGACATCGGAGGTTTTATAGCCGATACCCGAGTATCCGATCGCACCGAGGTCCGTGGCGATGCCTTGGACAACGGCCGAGGAGCCTGGCTGTTCCTTGACGGTGGCCTTGAAGTCGCCTTTTTCGAGGGCCGCATCCTTGAAGAAGCCATACGTCCCGGAGGCGCTGTTGCGACCGAAGAGCGAGATGGTTTTGCTGGCCCAGTCGCCGGTGAGGCCGATCTGACCCCATGTGGTGATATCCGCTCCGCCGCTCTTGCGGGAACTCGAGAAGATGCCATCCACCTGCTGCATCGTGAGACCGACGATGGGATTGTCCTTATTCACAAAAACCGCAAGGGCATCGACAGCGACAGGCACCTCGGTCGGCTTGTAGCCAAACTTCTTCTCAAACTCGTCGATCTCCGAACTCTTCATCGGGCGACTCATCGGCCCGAGTTGAGCGGTGGCCTCGATGAGCGCGGGCGGCGCGGTGGACGAGCCTTTGCCCTCGATCTGGATGTTCACATTGGGGTAGGCCTTTTTGAATCCCTCAGCCCACAGAGTCATCAGATTGTTGAGCGTGTCCGAACCAATGGAGTTGAGGTTCCCGCTCACGCCGCTCACCGCCGAGTAGCTGGCAATGCCGGGGTCAACCTCGAGTTTCTCAGCACGGGCGGAAGCAACAAGCAAGCCGAGTGTGGATAGCAGTAGCAACGATTTTTTCATGCCCCTCATCTCTACCAAGAACCTTCCCTCCGGAGCGAGGCACAATCCGAATTGTGACAATTCTGTCACAAAGGCCAATCGGTCGCGTGAAAATGTGTGAGGTGCATTCCCAACGGGGCGGATGTCGGAAATTGCAAAAATCCGTTCCACAGCCTCAGTCGGCCACCCGGCCTTCGCGCGCTTCCCTCCCATCCTCAGAACTCTGGCGGTCATGATGCGATCCCCCAAGTGGGGCGCCCGCCCTCGCTTTCCACGCAACCGGAGTTGGAGATCTGCTTGCTTTGTTACCCCCAGACGCTCCCCCCAGCATCGGGTATGGCTCAAAGATTTTATCAAGCGCTTTGTTGCGAGAGGGTAATAAATGCGCCGGAGGGGTGTATAAAAAAGCCATCCGACGAGAGATTTGCGTTCTGGAAAAGATCAGTCCGCATTTTTGGCAAGCAATGTTCCTGCTTTTCCAATCCTTTCGAGTTCCTGGGACGAGGCTGTAACTCCAAGAACCTGTCCATCAACCAAGTTTATGCATCGTGCTATCCAGCCGACGACTTTCTCCCCGTTTTTTCTTTGGACGCCTGCCAATCGAAGGTTTGTGTCGTTCCTTTCTGTGGCGACGGAAAACTCGACTTGTTTTTTTCCGTCATCTAATAGCTCAGGCTCGCATCGCTGAAAAAGAGTTGCTTTGTTAGATTGAATTTGTATTTTCCAAAAAAACTCGACCGCCGCGTAAGAAACGAGGTTAACTGATCGAATTTCTACCGACATAATCTTCTCGACGGTAGTGTCTTTGTCATATGACCCCCAAGATGTGCGGTAATTATCAGTCGTGGAACTTTTTGTTTTTTTCGTCTTGACATCTACAGCAACATTAGTTTGGCCAAAAGTATTGTAAGGAATCAATTCGAGTGTGTTTTTCAAAAAGTGCTCTGCGTTGAGAACAACAAGATTTTTAGTTTGCTCTTTCAAAGCATCTGCATTTTTTTTCGTTTGCGAGTCTGTCTGCTCTTCGGCGTGTGCAGAAGCAAGACTCAAGGCGAGTAGACATAAAAGCATTCTCATCCGCTCTTTATTTCCTAAGAACTTTCGGGCTGCAATCACAAAAATCACTTCACGCCTCTCTTCTGCCGCTCTCCTGCCCCTCTCAGCGAAACGCTCCGGCTCGAATTCCTCAAAATCCGGCGCAAAGCCACTCCAAAACACACCCGCTCACAGACCTCTAGCCCAAACACCGAGTCGCCCAACCGCGCGGCGGTAGGAAATACTTAATCGAAACACTCCGTGCAGGTTCTGAAATCCTATGGACCCACAAGGCCAGCGAGCCCAAACGCCTCCAGCGTGCGGCGCACTGGAACAGTCCTTGGAAGTCGCGCGAAATGATTTGGAACAGGCAAGAAATCATTTCGAGGAGGCCCCTAATCATTTCGAGGAGGCTCTTAATCATTTCGAGGAGGCCCTTAATCATTTCGAGGAGGCCCTTAATCATTTCGAGAGGGCCCTTAATCATTTCGAGGAGGCCCTTAATCATTTCGAGGAGGCTCTTAATCATTTCGAGGAGGCTCTTAATCATTTCGAGAGGGCCCCTAATCATTTCGAGAGGGCCCCTAATCATTTCGGCTATTGATTTGGTCGACCTAGGCGGAGAGTTCCACGACAACGCGCACGATAGTTTCAAACATCCTGACCTGGCGGGAAAATGGATTGCATGATTGGGCGGTAGACGAGGCGCAGGGTGGTGCCGGGATAGCAGATTTCTGTGGCGTTGAGTTCGGTGCCTACGATCTCAAGGGTGGCGCTGGGGATGGGGTTGGCTTGGCCGTGGATTTCGACGCGTAGTTCGTTGCTGGCGGGGTCGGGGCGCAGTTTGACGCTGGTGGCGAAGAGGGCCTGCACAAAGCTCCGGGCGTCGTCGTGGTTTGGTGGCCGGTTTCGCTCAGGGCTCGGATTTCACGAACCCAGAGGCCGTTGGTCAACCGGGTGCCGCGTTCGGCGAGTTGGAGTGTGCTTTTTTGTCTGTTGGGGCGGGTGATTGTTTGCGTTTTTTTTGAGCCGCCCGGCGCGGATGGCTTCGTGAATCGTGTTGGGCAGCACGCCAAGTTCCGTGCCGATGGCTGGAACTTCCATTCCCACGTCGAGTTGGCTTTGGACTTCCTGAAGGCGTTGCTCCGTGAGCTTGTGACCTTGCCGGGGCACAGGTGGACGAAAAAATCCCGCGGCTTCCCCGTCGCGCAACTTCTTGCAGGCCCGCTTCACGCTGACCAGGGGCACTCCGAAGGCCCGTGAAATCTCGCTCTGCGAGGCGTTGCCATTGGCTATGAGCTGGCTGGTAAAAAAACGGAACGAAGCGATGTCAGCGACCGGATGGCTGAAAACCGGAAGAGGCCCGTTGAAATACCAAACCACGGAGTCCCTTTCCTGAAAGGCAAGTTCGCTGGTGATCGGCGTGCTGCTGGCAGGAAAAATCGGGAGCTGGATTTGCGGCATACCGAACGATCACCACACGAGAGGAAGTCCTTCAATTCGGTTCATTGAGGTTACTCGACTGGGGTCCGCGACTCCCGGAGGTCAGGATGTCTGAAGGTGGAGACGGTCGTCGCCCACCACGAATTCGGCTACGCGGGCACGGTCGATTGGGTTGCGAAACTGCGCTCCACCGGTGACTGGGCGGTCATCGATTTCAAGACCCAGCGGATCAAGCGCGATAACAAGGGAGCGATCAAACCCGGGTTCTATGAAACCTGGCCCTTGCAACTCGAAGCCTACCGCCAAGCGATCCTCTCCTCGGGCGAAGGCATGCAGCCGCGCGACATCGTTTCGCTCGTCATCGGGTCCACCGAAGCCGTGCCCGTGATCCCGAAAATCTGGCCGCGCGAGCAACTGCCCGCCTACTGGAACGCGTTTGTGAATATCCGCAACCTCTGGACATTCATCAAAGGCTACTGCCCGATCGAGGACACGAAGGAGGAGGCGCAATGACACCCGTTTTCCTCATCCCAGAAAACGGCGGTTGGCGCAAAAGCCACCTCGTCCCGACGGGTCCGATCCGCCCGAACCGCCGCCGCCCTCGCTGGAGCTGGTTCTTCGCGGGCCTCGTGATCGGCCTCCTCCTCGGCGCAACCCTCGCGGCCCGGCTCCTGCCATGATCCAAGCGCCCGAGCGCTTCCGCCGCCTCGTCGCCGCCGGTGAGAACATCCTTCTCACCGGCGCTGGCGGCACCGGGAAGACCCACCTCGTCCGGGAAATTATCTCCCGCGACCCAGCGGCCTTCTCGGTGACTGCCTCGACGGGCATTGCCGCCCTCAACCTCGGCGGACTCACGATCCACCGCTGGAGCGGCATGATGCTCGGCCCCGGCGAAAACGAATCCGACGAGCAGCACATGGCCCAACTTGTGCGCGATAGCCGCCGCGGCGTTCGCGCCGGGTTCGATCGCGTCCGTTCCTGCCGCACGCTCATCATCGACGAGGTGAGCATGCTCGCCGGGCGCGCTCTCGATTTCCTTGACCATCTCGCCCGCACGCTCCGCCGCGACGACCGCCCGTTCGGAGGAATCCAGATGATCGTCCTTGGCGATTTCCTCCAACTCCCGCCCGTGTCCCGCGGCTCCCACGGCGACTACGACTGGGCGTTCCAATCACGGGCTTGGCGCGAGGCGGGATTTCAAGTGGTCGAACTCACCAAGATCCACCGGCAAGACGATCCCGCCTTTATCCACGCCCTCGCGGACATGCGCCTTGGCCACATCCGCGGCTCCACCGCTGCGCTCCTCCAACCCCGCGTCGCCCGCTTCCCCGATGCGAACCTGACCCGGCTCCTCACCCACAACGCGATGGTCGATAAATGGAACGCCTACCGGCTCGAATCCATCGACTCCGAGCCCCGCGTCTTCAACGCCGACCTCACCGGCACCGAGGCCCAGCGCCAATTCCTCGTCAACAATCTCCTCACCCCCTCGATCCTCGTCCTAAAGCGCGGCGTGAGCGTCATGTTCACCGTGAACGCGACCGACGGATCGTTCGTCAACGGCCAGACCGGCACCGTGGTCGATCTCTCGGGCGGTTCGGTCCTCGTCGAATCCGAAGGCCAATTGATCCGCGTCGAGTCCTTCAAGTGGCAGTTCGATCCTCGCGATCCACGTTCCGCCACATTCGTCCAGCTTCCCCTTCGCCTCGCCTACGCGATCACGATTCACAAATCCCAGGGCCTTACCCTCGACTCCGCCCTCATCGATGTGCGGGCGGCGCGCGAACCCGGCCAGGCCTATGTCGCCCTCTCGCGCGTCCGCACTCTCGCCGGTCTCCACCTCAAGGACTGGTTCCGCGGCGTCTTCGTCAGCCGCGCCGCCGCCGACTTCCATGCCAACTCAAAATGACCGTCCTCATCGATACCCGCGAACCCAATCCACACCCGTGGCTGCGCTACCTCCCGGACGGCTGGAGCGTGGAGCTCGGCACATTGGAGACCGGCGATATAACACTTTCCTGCCTGCCAGATGGAGTCGTCATCGAACGCAAAACACCATCCGATCTAGCAGGGTGCATCGGAGCCTCTCGGGAACGATTCGAGCGCGAGCTCAAACGCTCCAGGTATTGCGGGCGGTTCCTCGTCGTCTGCGAGGGCAGCCTTTCGGATGTCTGCCGCGCATCCCGCGGACTCACCGAGCAGGCCATCACCGGAACAATCGCCGCCTGGACCACCCGCTACTGCCCATTCGTTTTTGCCGGAACTCTCGCAGCCGCCGCCGATTTCGCGTTCCGCGCTCTCCGCGCCCAGGTCTGCGATATCGAACGCGCCGCCAAGAGCCTTTGCCCCAAGCCCAAAAACTAATCAAAAACCAAATGGACACGCTACTCCACACCCCGCCCGATCCGAAATTCCAGCGCATCCACTACCCGCTGCCCGATTACTTGATGGAGAAATTCCGTAGCGGAATCCTTCGCAAAATCGAATCCGGTCTCGCCTCCGAAGGGTTCGAGTTCCGCCGCCGCAGGCCCGGCCTCCGAATCCAGCACGGCCCGCGGGTCATCCACCTCTGGATCGACTTCTACATGGACGAGCGCTGGTGGAAAATCATGGTCGGCCACGGTTCCGACGAACCCGCCTTCACCTACTCGATGGAGAAGTTCGGCGAGTTCAACCTCGCCGCCGAGGAAATCGACGATTCCACCGGCGTCCACATCGCCCTCGAAAGCCTTTCCATCCACCTCTGGGGGCTTGCCGTAACAGGCTACTTGCCGATCTTCCCCATCCTCCATTCCGCAAGGCGGCGCCAGTCCGGTTTCAGGATTCCGGTTGGCGAGCCGTGGGAGCTAATCAATCGTCATTGACCCAGACGACGATGCAATACAAAACAATTAGATTTTTGTCAGCAGTTCCGCCAAGGCAAGTTCCTCATCGTAAAATGCGATGCTTGCCGATGGTGTGCTTGCCTAAAACTTTTGGAATTGAATGAAAGTTAGCGAAACCTCACTCACAGCAAAAATCACCGGTGCGAAAAGCGCGGCCGAACTGATCTCTACCCTCGGAAAAGCTGCAAACAACCATGCTGGCGAAAGCAATCAAGTAGTTCGCTTTGTCGCCAACAGTCGCTCCAGAAATGACTTTGCCTGCGAACTCGGGATTTTCGAGATGCCACCCGCTGCCGACCTACCTGGACTGTTCGATTTTAGGACCCGGACTGAACGAGACGACCGAGATTTCAACGCGGTTTTCCTTGTTCCAACCGGAATAGGAGCGGAAATCGGCGGCCATAGCGGGGATTCGGGCCCTGTTGGAAAGTTGCTTGCTGCGGCTTGTGACAATCTGATTACCCATCCGAATGTGGGCAACGCTGCGGACATCAATGAACTCCCCGCAAATTCTCTTTATGTCGAGGGCAGCGTGATCGCCGACCTTCTCATGGGAAATGTCGAACTGCGTCCGGTTCGTGCCAACAGACTCGTGCTTCTCATGGAGCAGCACACGGATCCTTGGTTCATGGATGCCACCCTGAATATGGCCTCGGCGGCACGGGCTGCAGCGGGGTTCGATATTCGTGAGGTTGTGGTGCTCTCCAAGAATTTTTCCATGCGCTCTGTTTACGCGCCCTCGGGTCGTGCGGCAGGTGTGGTCGAGGGTTTGGAAAGTGTGTTTGAAGCTTTGGATCGGAGACGCGGGGAATACGATGCCGTGGCAGTCGCTTCGCTGATCAAAGTTCCTTCGCATTACCATGAGGACTACTTCGCCGACAGCGCCGACATCATGGTAAATCCTTGGGGTGGTGTTGAGGCGATGCTCACCCACACGCTTTCCAGAAAATATCGTCTCCCGACCGCCCACGCCCCGATGATGACCTCACGCGAGGTGCAGACGATGGATTTCGGCCCCGTGGATCCCCGTAAGGCAGCGGAACCTGTTTCGTGCACCTATCTTTTCAGTGTGCTCAAAGGATTGCAGCGCAGTCCCGGGATTTGTGCGGCGAGCGGCAATCCTGGGGCATCGGGTCGCATCGGAGCGGAAAACATACACTGCCTCGTGATACCAGATGGGTGTATTGGCCTGCCGACGCTTGCCGCTCTCGCACAAAAAATCCCGATCATCGCGGTTCGTGGAAACAGGAATTGCATGAAAAACGATTTAGAGAATTTGCCGGGCGCGCAGGCAGGGGTTTTCAAAGTTGACAACTACCTCGAAGCGGTTGGTGTAATGACAGCCCTTCGCAGCGGGGTTTCTCTGGAATCGGTCCGGAGACCGATCGGAATGACCAAATTGTCTTACGAAGCCGGTGCCTGATCCGGCACAACCACGATTTATCGCCTTCATCAGTCGGCGGGAGGAAATCGCGGACTACACAAGTCTGCGACCAAAGGTGGATTTCGCCTTCGCCTCCTTCTCCGATCTTGGAGCCGATGCGGTGCGGATCGATCCTCTACGAATGGATGATGCGGTTGCCATTTTTTACCGACTGCACAAGCAGAGAGCTTTTACTGCGGTTCTGAACCGCAAGGAGAAGTGTGTGATTCCCGCTGCCCGACTGGCTTTGGCGCTTGGTCTTCCTCCAATCACCTGCAAGCCGGAGTTGGCACGGGACAAATATGCCATGCGGCAAACCTTGAACTTAGGCGGGGATTTTCCCCGAACAGTGCTTGTTGCAGCCTTGCGCGATTTGGAGGGCGTTGAAGAAAATATGTTCCCGTGTGTTTTGAAGCCTCGCTTTGGTTTCAACAGCCGCTCGGCCGTTCTGGTGCGCGATCGCATGGAACTGGCTGCAGCCTATCGCGAACAATACGAATTCTATTCCGGGCTTCCGAAACAGGACCGCACCAATGGCGATTTCGTGGTCGAGGAATTGATCTCTGGCTCGGAGCACACGGTTGAGACGCTCGTGAAAGATGGTGCCCCGCTTTTTCACCTGATCTCGGACAAGTTGCCGATGTCTCCGCCCTTTTTTGTGGAGGTTGGAGACAATATGCCCAGTCGTCTGCCTGAAGGGAGCAAAGGGGTGTGCCTAGCAGCCACGGAACGGGCGATTCGCTCAATGGGAATTCGGAACGGTTGGACGCACACCGAAATCAAACTCCAAGGAACGGCGGCTGTTGTCGTTGAGTGCGCAGCCAGAATGGGTGGCGGGTATTTCGAGAATCTTTTCTGCGAGGTTTACGGTCTCAACCGGATGGATGCGTTGCTTGCACTTTTTCTAGATGACAAGCCGATGGTGAAACCCATTCCAAGGGTTCACGCCGCCGCTCGCCGAGTTGTTGTTTACGGGCCCTCCCGGAAGAGATCTCTGGAAAATGGCGAGAGCTTGTTTGCCAGTGATCGCGTGAAGCTTGTCTGGCCTACATCGCCAGCAAAAATAGACAGAGAACTTGCGGGGCCTCCGTTCGACTTCAATAACACCCTTTTTGAATTCCTGGCGCTCGGAAAATCTGCCGACGAGGCGCAGTCCCTTGCTGACAATCTTCTCGTGCAGGCCCTCATTCGGACGGGCGGAGAGTAAAATGGAGCGCCAAACCTTCACCTGCCTTCTGATTGGCGAGTCGAGTCTTCTGCCTCGCTGCGCGGAAGCCCTGACTGGCCGGGGACATCGCGTGGTGGCGACCGTTACCCCCGACGCATCAATTGCTGTTGGCGAGAATGTTTATCCCTCCTTGGGTGACGCGAGGTTGAGGTTGGAAGAGCGACCGGATTTTCTTTTCAGCATCGTCAACCGGGTGGTTTTGAAGCCGGAAGAAATCGCATTCCCCAAACTGGCGGCGATCAATTTCCACGACTCCCCGCTTCCCGCTTACGCCGGGGTCAATGCCCCTTCTTGGGCGATTTTTTATGGGGAAACCAGCCACGGTGTCACTTGGCACCTCATGCGCCCCGAGGTGGATGCGGGAAACATCCTTGTCCAACGCCAATTTCCAATGGCGGAGGATGAAACGGCGCTCTCTCTGTCCGCGAAGTGCTTCGAACAAGGCTTGGATGGATTTCTGGAATTGATTGGGAAAATTGAGGCCGGTAATATTTCCGGGGTTCCACAGGACATATCGCGGAGAACGCTTTTCCCGCGAAGCAAGCGCCTGCCCCGGCAGGGAATCATCTGCTGGACCGAGAGTGCGGCACAGATTTGCCGCTTCGTTCGCGCAGGGCAACTCGGTCCGTATGCCAATGATTTCGGCCTTCCGAAAATTCTCCTGCCAAACGGCGGGCTCATGGCGGTCGGCCATGCCGCGGTCGGGGCAGTGCTGGAGGGGGTGGCGGCAGGAACGATCTTTGCCCGTGATGCGGGAGTCCTTTCGATTATCGGGGGCGATGGTCGAGTAGTGCGAATCTCGGAGTTGTCCGAGCTTGATGGTCGCGTATTCGATCCCCCGGAATCACTTCTTGGCTCGAAGTTGCCTTTGTTGTCTCCAGAACAAGAGGAGGAGACTGAAAAAGCAGGCCTTGATGCCGCAAAGCGCGAAGTCGAGCTGCTCGCCTGTTTCAAAAATCTTCCCGCGCCCTTGCGCCCCTGGGGTCTCCGACCATTCAAATTCCATAACCATGGCGAGCATGTTTTTGAAAAAGCATTCGAAAGCCACGCCACGGCTGGTGAAATTTTGGCTCCAGCTCTCGATTTGTTGCTGAGCGAGGAGGAGGGCCGACCTTCCTTAGTCGGTCTTTACAAAAAACCCCTCATTGGATTCATGGCAGTGCAGCCCTTTATTTCCCGCAGCGGAAATTGTAAGGCACTCGCTCATTCCATAGATCGCCAATTCGCGGCGCCAGCAGTGCCAGTGGATCTTCCTGCCCGCTTTCCTGAAGCTCGCGGAGCATGGATGCGAATCGAGTCCATCGCCGTGTGTCTTGCAAACGATTCAGAGCCGGAAGTCGCCAATCCCGGTTTGTTGGTTTGCTCTGCCAAGGGACGGTTGGTGCTGCGTTTTGCTGCTTCGCAAATTGGCAGGAGCGATGCAGCAGAGATGGCAGCCTTTCTTTTTGGTGAAGCCTCCGCTCCGCGTTCACAAAACCCAGACTCCCTCCAGTTGGTTCATCAGCGCATTTCCGAACAGGCAGCGAATGCGCCGGATGCCATCGCGGTCGTCTCCGGCATGGAGGTCATGACCTATGGCACACTCGAAAGACGCTCAAATTTCCTCGCAGCCAAGTTGCGCATCCACGGGGCTGGACGGGAAAGCGCCTTCGCGTTGCTCTTGCCCCAGGGAATCCATTTTCCCGCCGCAGTGGTCGGTGTGCTCAAGTCGGGTTCGGCCTATATTCCGCTGGAAACCTCGATGCCGCTGCACCGCCTCCGCTCGATCGTGAGGGATGCTAGGCCGCTCGGAGTGATCACGGACCAAGCCCATCTCCATATTGCCCGGCAACTCATCGAGGATGTCATAGTCGCGGATTTTGAAGAAGGGACGGTGCCTTTCGATGGCGAGGTTTTGATAGATCCTGAAGACTTGGCCTATTTGATCTACACCTCGGGAAGCACCGGTGAACCCAAGGCCAGCATGATCGAGCATCGGGCCCTTGCGCATTTCATCGATGCCGATATCAAGCGCAACTCGATTGGGCCGGGGGATCGCATTTTGCAGCTCTGTTCCTTGGGCTTTGATGCCTCAGTGGAAGAGATTTTTTCGGCGCTTTGCTCGGGAGCCAACCTCGTTGTCAGGCCCGCGACGCTGCTCGATTCCGCGCAATCGTTTCTGAATTTTTGTGAGGAGTCTCGCCTGACGATCATTGGGATTTATGCCTCCATGTTAGGAGACTTGACTGTTGCCATGGAGCGTAGCGGACGGTTTCCGGAAAGCGTGCGGTTGGCGACGACCGGCGGTGAAATGGTCAACGCTGGTGACGCGCAGAGATGGCGGGATTTTTTCGCGAAGCGATCCTTGCTTCCGCCCCGCCTCCTCAATGTCTATGGCCTGACCGAAACGACGGTCGCGAATTTCACCGCGGACCTATCCCTGCCCGGTGAGTTTGCCGATGATGTGCCGATCGGCACGCCCCTGCCTGGAAACATGGCTAGAATCGTGGACGACAATCTCGCGGATGTTCCTGTGGGCGAGATCGGCGAACTGTTGCTGGCCGGACCTCAACTTGCCCGAGCCTATTGGAACAGGGGTGCCATTACCTCCCAACGCTTCTTCATCGATCCTGCAGATGGAACAAGGTGGTTTCGCACCGGGGATTTCGTGCGGTCTTCACCAGGCGGTAGTTTGTATTTCGCGGGGCGAGTAGATCGACAGGTCAAGGTCAACGGAGTCCGCATTGAACTCGAGGAAATCGAGCGCGCAATGCTCGCTCATCCGGATGTCGCGCACGCCGCCGTGGTTTTGCATCGAACGAAAAACAGCAGAGAAATCTTTGCAGGATTTTTTTCTCCCGCCCGCGAGGGGCTTGGCGAGAGATTAAGACGGCATTTGGAGCAGAGACTTCCGGAAGCCATGAGACCCCGGCGCTTGATTGGCGTTGAGGTTTTCCCTGTGAACGACAGGGGAAAGACCGATTACGCTGCGCTTACAACCCAGCTTGAGAAATCCTCCGGAGCGGAAGGCAAGGGACGAGGTAACGGAGAGGATGCGGTTTCGCATGTTTGGCAGGATTTTTTCCCGTGGTGCGACCCAAGCGACACGCACGAATCTTTTTTCAATCTTGGGGGAGATTCGCTGCTAGCTGTGCGTTTATTGCTGCGAATCGAGCAGGACAGCGGAGCCCATATTCCAGTCTCATCGTTTTTCAGGGAACCAAGCCAGGCGGGTCTCCGGAAGCTGATTGCTTCGGACCAATCGGATTGCGCAAACGAGCCGGTTATCCCGCTTCAACCGGAAGGGAAAAGTCCGCTCATATACATTGTTCACAGTTTCGATGGTGATGTCGGGGGCTATTCAGAGTTGATCAAAAGCCTTGGTTCGCATCAGCCCATTTTTGGAGTCAGGTCTCGCGCAATTCTTGGAACAGAGGGTCTTCCAGCAACCATGGAAAAAGCAGCTGCAGAAGTTTTGGATTCGATCATTGGGCAGGGAGGGAAACCGCCGAAGATTCTTATCGGCTACTCATGGGCAGGCATTCTTGCCTACGAAGTGGCAGTCCGGTGTTGCCGAGAATTCAACGCCAAGCCGCTCGTTATCATGATCGATACGGTTGCTCCGGTGCCACGCTTTCATAGGATCGACTTCCTTCTTCATATCCTGAGAAGCATCCCTCGGTGGGCCATGCGCACGGGACCGCGCGGTTGGATTCGCTCTCTTAAGCGCATCTTGTTTTCAAATTCTAAGCCTGAGCCAAAAGACCACAAAACCATATACCGAACCTCCAAATCGATTTCGGACCATTTCCTCGGATTAACGGATAATTTCCAGGCTACCGAAGAGCCGCATTTGGAAGTCCACCTCATTCGCGCAACCGCAGCTTGGACCCAAACAACTCCACTAGATACAGGGGGTATACAAAATTCCAAGAGAGACTATGGCTGGCAAAGAACTTCGGGAGCCAAAATTCAGATTCACAGCATTGCTAGCAATAACCACTTGGATTTGCTCCGACCGCCTAAAACCCTAGTTCTGGCCGAAACAATCAGGGGAATTATCGGCAAGCACATTGAGGTTTAAATGCAGGAATTTAAGAATGCTTCGCGGGCGGGCTGGAAACGGCCGCCCGTTTTTTTATTGGGGCGGTTGCGCCGCAAAAGTGTGGGCTGACAAATCATCACTCTCCAGTGGTTTTCCCATAGGCGATTCCGCGCCGATTGTTCTCGGGATGCACGGTTCGTGCCTTTTTACGCCTGATAAACGAGCGGGGGAGGATTCGTGCGCGCTTATGGCAAGCGCAATCATTTTCGGTTTCAACATGTTTGCTTTCAGTAAAATGGTGAAAAATATCAATAGAATCAGGGGTCAGGAATTAATTCTTGACTTGAGCTCATTCCCGAACCCTCGGGGGAGATGATAAGTCGAGCTTTCAGCTCCGGTGTTTTGGTTGATGGATGCCCTGGTGTGTTATACCAATGGCTCCAAGAGTGTGGATTCTCGAAGGCCCGCATGGAGGTCAGGCTTCTCGCTTGACAACGAACGACTTCCGCCCCGCTGGCGGTGCCTCCGGCTCGTAGAGCCTACGGATCGGAGAGACGCCAGCGCGACATTCCAGAAGGCCAAAAACGATCGGATTTTGGTGTTACCCCGGGCTGGTGTTTGAGGTTTGAGAAGTCAATAATTAATTCCTGACCCCTTAAGTTTCGGCTATTGATTTGGTCGACCTAGGCGGAGAGTTCCACGACAACGCGCACGATAGTTTCCTCGCCGGCACGGGTAGATGCCTCGGGCTACTTCGCGTGGCATGCCGCGCAGAATTCCTTGCAGAAACGGGGGGGCGGATGCAGCGACACAGCATTGATCGAACTTGATTTCGGCTCTCTCAAGCATTCTATTGCGACCGTCGCTGGGCCTCACGCCCCACTCCGCTTCCTGGCTCAATTTTGCATCCACTTCCCGACCACACATCTCACCTCGTCATCGGAGCCGGCCCCGCAGGACTCACGGCCGCGTTCGAACTCGCCAAGGCCGGCCTCCGTCCGCTCGTCCTCGAAGCCTCGCCCCACATCGGCGGCATCTCGCGCACCCACCGCTGGGGTGACAATCGGATCGATATCGGCGGCCACCGATTTTTCACCAAGAGCGAGGATGTGAACCGCCTCTGGGCCGAGATGATGGACGAGCCGATGCTCAAGGTCCCGCGCCTCTCCCGCATTTTTTACCGCGACAAATTTTACCAATACCCCCTCCAAATTTCGAACACCGTCGGCAACCTCGGCCTCCTCGAGAGCTTCCTCATGTTTGCCAGCTACCTCAAGGCGCGTCTCCAGCCATTTCTGCCCGAAGACTCCTTTGAAAACTGGGTGCGAAACCGTTTCGGCGACCGCCTCTACCGCACCTTTTTCAAAACCTACACCGAAAAAGTCTGGGGCATCCCCTGCACGGAAATCCGCGCCGACTGGGCCGCGCAGCGCATCCACGGCCTCAGCTTCTTCACCGCCGTCCTCAACGCCCTGCGCAATAGCGGCAAGGTGAAATCCCTCATCAAAACCTTCGACTACCCGCGCCTCGGCCCCGGCATGCTTTGGGAAAGCTGCGCGCGCAAGATCGAAGAACTCGGCGGCCGCGTGATCACAAACGCCCGCGCCATCCGCATCCACCACGAAGCCGGCCGCGCCACCGCTGTCGAAGTCGAGCACGAGGGAAACACCCGCACCCTCCGTTGCGGCGAGATCATCTCCTCGATGCCCATTTCCACGCTCGTCAAAAACCTCGCCCCCGCCGCGCCCCCGATAGTCCTCGAAGCCGCCTGTGGCCTGCGTTACCGCGACTTTCTCATCGTCGCACTCACCTGCCGCAAGCCCGACATTTTCCCCGACAACTGGATCTACATCCACTCCCCCGAAGTCCGCGTCGGCCGCATCCAGAATTTCCGCAACTGGTCCCCCGACATGGTCGCCGAAGGCACCGGCACCGTGCTCGGCATGGAATACTTCTGCTCGCGCGGCGACGACCTCTGGACGATGCCCGATGCCGAACTCGTCGCGCTTGCAAAAAAAGAAATCGCCGGCTTGGGCCTCGCCGAAAAATCCGACCTCGGCCTCGAAGGCCATGTGATCCGCGAACTCAACGCTTACCCCGTTTACGACGCCGAATACCGTCCCCATGTGGACACCCTCCGAGCCTACTTCCAAGGCTTCGCCAACCTGCAAACCGTCGGCCGCAACGGCATGCACCGCTACAACAACCAAGACCACTCGATGCTCGCCGGCCACCACGCCGCCCTCCGCCTCCTCGGCCGCCCGGAACTCGATCCCTGGGAAGTCAACACCGAGCGCAGTTACTACGAAGAGCAAGTCCTCTCCCCCGACAAAAAGCACTCCGGCACCGACATCCTCGTCTCCGAAAAAGCACCGCCGCATTAAACGGAGTGAAATCACGCGCACAATGGATTCGAACGATACTTCCCTCGAACGATTGGCCCACTTTGCTGTCGTGATCTGCACCAATCACCGCGCTCCTGGCGTGAAGCAGGCTGTCGATTCGGTGTTGGTAAGTAGACCGACCCCGGGGTTCGTTGTGATTGTCGAACAGGCTGGAGAATTGATGTCAGATTTCCTACGGGAGTCTGAAGGTCGGTCCGAAGCGGTCCTCATCCACGACAATGGAACAGGATTATCGCGCGCCCGCAACATCGGCACGGCAGCGGCCGAGGCCCTCGGCGCGACGGTGGTCGCTTACACAGACGACGATTGCACCGTTGATCCCGGTTGGTTGGCCGGTTTTGCTTCAGCCTTCGCAAAAACCCCCGATGTGGCCTTGGTTTTTGGAAGCACCAAGGCAGCCCCGCATGATGCGGATAAGGGCACGATTCCGGCCTACCTTGTGCCAAAGGTCGCGATCCATCGGGGCGTAGCCTCCAAGCCGCATATTGAAGGCATGGGCGCCTGCATGGCTGTTCGTATTGATGCCTGGAGATCGGTTGGGGGGTTCGATGATCGCCTTGGAGCGGGAACCCCTCTTGCGGCAGCGGAAGAAAATGACCTGTCTTTGCGATTGCTTCTGTCGGGATTTGCGGTCGCAGAGACGCCCGCTGCGGAAGTGATGCATCATGGACTCAGGGGGCGATTGGACGCTTCCACCCTGATGGCTGGTTACATGAGAGGCAGTGGAGCCGCTACAGCCAAGATGGTTCGACTCGGCGGTTTCGCTGCAGTTCGTGCCCTTGCGACTATAGGCAAGCGTTGGTTGTCTGGTCTGGCAGGAGTCGAAATGGGCCACCTGCCGCCGCGGCGAACGCGCCTCATGAATTTCCTGAAAGGTGCGAGGGCCGGATTCCAAATGAAAATCGATTGTGCCACAGGGCGCTTTCTTCCCTTCAACAGCCCCGATGACATGTTGCGAGTTATTCCAAAAACTCCACAGTGATTGGGCGAAGATCATTTTCTAGAGCGAGTTGAAAATCCAAGTGCCAGACAAATCCAAAAAGTTACCAGATTTTCTAATCCTTGGCGCAGCCAAGGCAGGCACGACCGCCTTGTTCAAAGCCATCGGGAGACATCCGCAGGTTTTTTCGCCGGCCTTGAAAGAACCCAGATTCTTTGCCTATGCGGGTAGTCCACCGATGTTTTGCGGCCCCGGGGGCACGGCAAAGGCGCGCGCCGTGTGTCATGAAGAAACGGATTACATTAAACTTTTTACAGATTGTGGGCCATATCAGTTGGCTTTTGAAGCCACCCCGGAATACCTCCCAAATGAAAGTGCTCCTGTCACTGCCGCGAGATATGTTCCGTCTGCCCGGCTCATCGTGGTTCTTCGTCATCCTGTCGAACGGGCTTTTTCGCAATACCTTCATTTGAGGTCTGAAGGATTGGAGACATGCTCTTCGTTTGAAGAAGCATGGGATTTCTGCCACCTCCGACGAGCTGCGGGTTGGCGTCCTGTCTATGATTACAAGTCCCGTGGTTTTTATGGAGCGCAGCTTACTCGATGGACACAGCATTTTTCCCCGGATCAGTTCCTCATTCTTTTTTACGAGGATTGGCAATCCAACCCCAGCGAAGTGCTTTCCCGAATCTGGAAGCATGTCGGGCTCGAGCCAATGGAGAGTCCTATTGTGACCAAGGAAAACATCTCGTCACGACAACCTCGGTGGCAGTGGTTTCATCGGCACATGGTCGACCGGGAAAATCCAGTTCGTCTTTTCGCCCAGCGCACTCTTCCTCTCTGGGTCAGGGATGCAGTCACCGGATCTATGGAGGCCATCAATTTAACTAAGGGTCCAACTCTCGACCCCTCAATCCGTCGCAGCTTTGCGGGGACTTACCATGACGATTTGGAGTTGGTCGAAAAAATGACTGGTCGCAATCTCGATGCGTGGCGCACCTGAAAGAATGAAGGTTTGCCTGACTTGCATCGAGTTCTTCGGCGATTCCATTTATGGGGGGTTTGGAAGATCCACGCGCTTCATCGGAGCCGAGTTGGCAAAGCGAGGAATTGAAGCCAGCGTCGTGGTTCCACGCCGCGCTCCCGATCGTCCCGATTTTTACGAACTGGATGGAATAAAGGTTTACCAGTTTTCGCCTCACCGGCTCGACATAGCCGCGGCCCTCCTCCGGAGAATCAGGGCCGATGTTTACCATTCGCAGGACACCAGCATCCTTACTCCCTTGGCGCGTTTCGCAGTGCCTCGAGCCGCTCATATTCTGACTTTCCGCGATCCCATGGACCGCAATGATTGGAACATCGAAATGGCCTACGCAGGAATGGCTCCCTTCGGTTGGCGGCTCTATCGCTGGTTCATCACCAATCCTTTCAATTCTTGGGGAGTGCGCTCGATGGATGCCAGATACTGCGCCGCAGAATTTCTTGTCCCAAAAACGCGCTTGATTTACGGGCTGACCGATCCGCCGGCTTTTCTTGCTTCGCCGGTCCACATGCCAGCGGAAATTGCCAAATCCGAAAAACCCTCCGTTTGTTTTATAGGCCGCTGGGAGGGGCGCAAACGCGTGCAACTTTTTTTTGATTTGGCACAGCAACATCCAGACATCGATTTTGTGGCTGTCGGCGGCAATCGGGACAAAGCAAGGGACGAGGTTCTTCGGCAGCGATGCTACGCCATTTCCAACCTGAGACTGCCCGGTGTGCTTGATCAATTCACTGATCCAGAGTGGAGCAGAACCCTCGGTAGTTCTTGGGTTCTGGTGAATACATCTGTGCGCGAGGGATTGCCGACCACTTTTGTGGAGGCGGCGGCCCATGGAACCGCGATCCTGAGCCACACGGACCCTGATGGCTTCGCCTCCCGATTCGGACACTGCGCAGTGGAGGGGCGATTGGCTGAAGGGCTTGCATGGTTGCTGGCAGAAGGGCGCTGGAAACAAAGGGGCGACGCCGGTCGTTCTTATGTCAATGCACACTTCGCAACCGACCGGGCCATGGACTCACACCTACAGGCCTACCAGTCAGCCATCAAGATCGCCAACGCTCGCACTCGATGAACCTTGCACCCCCGGATGTCTCCGTGGTGATTCCAACCAGAAATCGCCTTGCCTTGTTGAAAGAGTGCCTGGCCTGCGTTCGCGGGCAGGAGGCTGTGCGAATTCAAATCATCGTGGTCGATGACCACTCTTCGGATGGAACTTGGGAATGGTTGGCGAGTGTGAAGGAATTCTCACTCACCCGGATTCGCCAGAAGTCCAACCGGCGCCAGTCGGCGGCGCGCAACCTGGGCCTTGCCGTCGCTGATGCACGGAACATCATGTTTCTCGACGACGATGATCTTCTCAAACCCGGCGCCCTGCGCATCCTTTGTGCCGCGTTGGATTCCCGGCCACAGTCTGTCGCAGCCGTCGGCAGGAGGGAGGATTGGTTCACCGGGGAGGGCTACCGTAGACGGGATGTCCATCCCCCCATCCCCGCTTGCCGGGGAGTTCTGCGCGATCTGATCGGGGGTTGGTCCGCGGTTCCGAGCCAGACACTTTTTCGAACAGAGGTTGCCAAAAGAGTTGGTGGTTATGACGAATCTGTTCTTCCTTGCGATGATCGGGATTTTCTCCAGAAAGCGGCAATGCTCGGGCCGGTTTGTTTCAGGCCGGAGGTTGTCGTGACTTATCGGATCACCCCGGAGCAATGGCGGCCTGAAAACATCCACGATCTGCGGGAAATTGTCGCGCGGAGAGCCATCAAATCCTTGCCAAAAAATCAAAGGCGCAAGGCACTGGCGACGAGACGGCTTGTCCAACTCCAGGATCAGGCTGACCGCCAATTTGCCGGCGGTTCGATATGGAAAGGCATCCGCTACTGCGGGACGGCGTTGCTGGTTGCGCCACAAGCATACCTCTCCCCCCTGCTTGCCGCAGTGTGTGTTCGCCGCTTGGCGGGTCGATTGGCCCGCCGATTTCTTCGGCCCAACAAAATAAGCGTTCAACCATGAAAATGCCCTGTCACTGCCAAGGTCTGGTTCGATTATTTTTAGACAGCGCAAATTTTTTGTGCACCGCATGACCAAGATTGCACTCAATCGGACGCGACGATGGATTTGGAAATCCAAGTGCTGCGCCTCAAGTTTTCCCGCATGCCAGGCGTCCATGGTTCGGGAAAAATAACGCGATGGGCGTTTGGTTCGTGGAGAAAATCGCCCGCCGCAGCCGCCCACCAGGCAAAAGTCGAGTTCGACATGACCAATGTTCCAGCGGAAGCCATGTTCCAGAAATCGTCGATCATTTTGTGCCCTCCCGATACTGGGGGTGGCTCTACAAGCCAGCCGTCATGTCGAAGCTTCGCGGACATTTCGCGGATATCCCCCTCGATGTCGCCTGTCACCCATAGCGGGGCCGCGCGCATGGGATCCAACTCCTGCAGGACGGACAGGTAGTAGTTTTGCGGAAGGACCCATCCGTTGCCTTTGTAATCTCGGCCGGTTCGGAGGTTGATCGCGATCACCTCCGGACGGACTTGGAGCGCAGTGGGCTTGCGCTCCAGCAACTTAGCGATGAGGCAATCCAAAGCCCCTTCAACCCAATCGAGCGACTGGAAAAATCCGGCAAGCAGGATGCCGTTGCCAAAAAGGGGGGCCTCGATCGACTCCGGGAATCCACCCTCCGTTTTCCAGATTTTCCGGCGAAATCCGACGCGGTTAGCCAAATTGCGCCAGAAGCGCCGCAACTTCGGGAAGCCGTTGAATGGCGGCAACCCGAAGCGCAAAAGGTCGATTTTCCCGGCTCTGGGAAGCGGGCCCAGAAACAACTCCAAACCCGGATCTCTGGACCGCCAAGGAGAGTCCGTCGGAATGTAAAGTGCAACCGATCCCGTTTGCGAAGAAAGCACCTGCGCGGCGGCATGCTGGAAAAGCTGGTTTCCGACACCTCCGCTAGTTTGCACCAGGATCGGATGGGCTTTGATTCCCGGCGGGACAATCGGTGCTCCAGGGATAAAGGCCCATGCCGACGGGGAGCATTTCCATCGGTCCGGACGAACGCCCTCGGACTCCGTCTTTTGAGCGGGAAGATAGAAGCGCAAGCCACGACCCACCAACCAGCGGAACACCCACTCGCCAAGCAGCGGGGAAAAGACCGCCGCAGGACAGAAGCAGAGGCCCCGGCAGGCTTGATGGATACCGCGGACTGTCAAACCATCCATCAAAGATTTCTCGGACTGGTCGAACCACCCCTTGGCCCGCCGGAGCATCAAAGCCCGGCGCCGAAGATTCTTGGGCAAGCCGGCGATTCCCATCCGCGCCACGCGCTCGCGCAAAGCCGCGCGGAGTTTGTCGATCTTTTGCTGGGGATGCTGGCGGTAGGTCAACACCGTCTCTGGAATCAGTGCGAATTTTCCGAGCAAGGAAAGCCTCTGCCAGAGAAACCGGTCCTCGCAGGGAACCAAGGCTCCATGGTATCCACCCACCGACCTCACCGCCTCCGTGCGCAGCAGCACTTGGCCTCCGGTTGGACACCACCCAAAAATCGCCTCCAAGCGCACATCCCTGAGCATCTCGCGGCGCGGGTGCGGTTCGCGCCGCCGGAAGCGCTCTTCAACAAACCAAGCTTGGCGGGCGCCAACGGCGGCAACCGCCGATGGATGCCGATGCAAGGCTGCGGACAAAGCTTGGAGGGCACCGGGCCACAACTGGTCGTCGTCATCCAAAAACATCGCGAGTTGGCCGCGGGCTTTCTCCAGACCGGCATTGCGCGCGGCGGCGCGCTCCCTTGGCACAGGAAAATGAATAGTGCACAGGCGAGGGTCGGCGAAGCCGTCGAGCCACTCCGCCGTCTGGTCGGTTGAAGCATCGTTCACAACAATCACTTCGAATTCCACGCCCTTTTGCGAGAGCACGCTTCCGAGGCACTGTTGCAACCAGGCCATCCGCTGGCGCGTCGCAATGATAATGGAACACAGCATCTGACTCATGGACCGCCGTGAAAGCCTAGGGAAGCCAAATCCAAACCGGCGAGTTTGCGCACGGACTGCACCTCTCGGGCGAAATTAGTCGTGATTTCCTTGGTCAGCTCCCCGGGCAGAGCGAGGGAAGGTGTCGGTTCGGAAAACGGAAGCAGGAGCAAATTCCGAAAATGATAAAATACTTGTGGGCTCATGGCCGACTCCAGGAAACGCAATACACCGGATTGCATGATCGCGCGCCCCTGCTTCGTGGGGAAGGGCTGCCGCCGACCGACATATCGTTTGTGCCGGAACATTATGCTTTCGAAAGAGGCGTCGACGCCGAGGAATTTGAACACGCCCTGCAGAGTGGCCGTGCGTGCGCGGTCCATCTGGCTCGTTTCAACGAAATGAATTTGCGAGCGGTCGAAATACCGCAAAAACTCCTCCAACTGCCGCCCGTAATGTGAAGCGTATCTCGCCAACCCAAACTTCGAATGAGAGAGAAATTCCTCGAAGTTGCCGCTAAAAACACCGCGTCGGCAATCCATCTCAAAGTGTGAAACAAGACGCTCGTAAGGCTGGCGCATGCAGTAGATCAACTTGCACGAGGGCACTACCCGGTGCATCCGTTCCGCCGAGCAAGGGTTGACTTCTTTCCATGCGTAACCGGCCGATGCCTCACCGCAGACGGATTTTTCGCTGCGAAATAGGGAGGAATACCACTCAATCCCCTTGGTCCAGGATGACATGGGATGGGCCGTAAAAAAATTCAGTTCCTTGACTTTTGGCATGAATATCTCGGGGTGCAATGAGAGATAAAAATGCAAACTTGTTGTCCCCGCTTTTGGAGCACCGATGATAATGAAATTCGGCAGACGACCGGTCTGTTTGGTTGTGGGCATTCCTGAAAAAACTCAGCGGTTCGTGACTTTTGTTGTTTTCGACAATACCTCGCAGACCTCACTCGAAAATATTTTTTGCTGAATGGGAAATTCCTTCCCGGACCACCTCAGGTATCATGGACTTTTGAGTCAACACGCCTAATCCTGCCGCCAATACCCTTCGCTTTGCTTGGTTCCACAGTGGCGTGCTGCTAAAAAGACCTCTGCTTTGAATCCGACAAGCGCTTCCCGGTCCCAACTCTCCGCGCGGGCGCGGGTGGCCGTGTTGGGATGCGGGCTGGTTTTGATGGGATATCTCACGCGCCGACTCGGGCTGGCGGATTATGGCCGGTATGCACTGTCGATTTTGCTGATGAACTGGATCGGCGTGTCGATCGGATTGGCGACTGGCGGGGCGCTGGTGCGCTTGGTGGCGGGGCGGGCGGATGGCCATCGCTTCGCGGTGTCGATGTTGCAACTGGTGACGCTGGTCTCGGGCGTGTTGGGAATTTTGCTCTTCGCCGGCGCGGTGTAAATCGCGGCGGCGGTGCGCTCGACGGGAATCGCGGAGCTGTTGAGGATTCTGGCGATCGATCTTCCGCTAGGCGGAATGGCGGGCGTGCATTTGGGGGTTTTGACGGCGCGGGTCAGTGGATTCTTGTCCGGGCCATGAGCGGAGTCGGGATTTTCAGCCGCGAGCGCGTGGCGTTTTCGGAACTCTGGGCCGAGACGCGTCTGCTGGCCGACGCGCGAGCGCTTGCGCGAGTTGGTTGAGCACCTCGCAAACTTTCCAGGCCGAATTTGAATACTTTTGATGCTATTCACGAAAAAGCTACATTTGTGACATGACAAAAACAGCGATCCTGCGAGCGCGAGTCGAATCCGATAAGTTTCAAGCCGCTGAAAAAATCTTCTCAAAGCTGGGGATTTCGGTCGGGGATGCGATCAACCTGTTCCTGAGTCAGGTCTCCATCCACAAAGGCCTCCCGTTCACCCCGACGACCCGTCCCCACCTCCACTTGGGCAATGCATCCCTTGAGGAAATTGAACGGCGGTATGCCGACCGGATTCCGAATTTCGAAACCGCCGCCGCGTTGAGGGAAAAACCAAAAAAACAATTCAAGTCCGCCGCCCGGGTTCTGAAGTTGCTGAAGAGCTAATGCGCTTGAATAGCGAATTGTTCGAATGAATGCGTTTCGCGATGTTTGAACCAAGAACCATTGTCTTGCTCGTTATTGCAATCCTCCTCGGCCTGGGTGGTTGCGCGTATTTGGGCAAGGGGTTGCGCGCGGCCTGGCAGGGCGGTGACAGCGACCTTCGCATCCGCGAGCGGGAGTGGGGGGATTTCAAAAAAGGCGTTTATCCCAACAAGCGGCTCGAGCAACCGGTGAAGGCTAAGGCCCATTCGGTCTATCCGCCATGGGCGCTTCCAATGTTTGCGCCGTTTTTCGGAGCGGGGAATTTTGTAACGGCACGGATCGTTTTGCAGGTGCTGAGTCTGGCGGGTCTCGCCGTCATGATGTGGTTCGGTTGGCGGGAGCTGGCCGCACACGGATGGCAGGCGGGCATGCTTGGTGCGGCCATGGCGATGGCCATCTCGGGGAATTGCAGCGCCATTGCGCTGGGTCAGTTTTCGATCCTGTGCGCAGGACTGCTCGCCGCGCAGGTCCTGGCAATGAAAGCGAACAGCCAGATTCTTGCGGGAGCTTGCTGGGCGTTCGCCATGATCAAGCCGCAGATCGCGCTGCCCTTTGCGCTTCTGTTTTTGCTGGAGCGGCAGTGGCGCGGATTGATGGCGGGCGCTGCACTGCTGTTGGCTCTTTCGGCAGTCGCATTTTGGTGGACCGGGGTTTCGCCCATGGACTTTTTTGTAGCGGGACCCGCCACAGAGAAACTCCACTTCGTGCGCGATTCCGGATATGTGGGGACGCTGTGGATCGACTGGCTCGACCTCCCGCCGCGTGCAGCCACGGGCATCGCCCTCGGCGTGCTGGGACTCTGTGGAATCACGCTGCTACTGCGCGACTGGCGTGGGAGGATTTCGATTATCGATGGCGCGGGCGTCTGCGCGATGCTCGGGTTCGTGTTGTTCTACCACCGGCAATACGACAACCAGATGCTGTTCCCTCTCATGCTGGGGATGGCGGTCGTCGCGCTTCGCGACAAAAGCGCTCTTTCAATCGCCTTGGCAGGCTTGCTGGCGCTCTCCCTGTATCTGCCCGCCGGGATGGTGGCGCGGAGCGAGGCCTTGTCGGTCTTGTCGTCTCTGGCCCCGGTGGTGGCGGCGTTTTTTTTACTTCTGTCACATTCTGGTTTTGGAGGCCAAGGAGCTGGAAGGCCAGCGCGACGAAACAATGTGCAAGGTTTTTGAATTTATCGGCGAACCTCGGCCTCGCCGAAAAATCCGACCTCGCCGCTGAAGGCCTCGTCATCCGCGAACTCAACGCCTACCCCGTCTACGACGCCGAATACCGTCCCCATGTGGACACCCTCCGCGCGTATTTCCAAGGCTTCGCCAACCTGCAAACCGTCGGCCACAACGGCATGCACCGCTACAACAACCAGAACCACTCCATGCTCGCCGGCCACCACGCCGCGCTGCGTCTCCTCGGCCGACCCGAACTCGATCCCTGGGAAGTCAACACCGAGCGCAGCTACTACGAAGAGCAGGTCCTCTCACCCGACAAAAAGCACGAAGGCACCGACATCCTCGTCTCCGAAAAAGCCCCTCCACATGAGAGCGTGTAGCGCGACCCTTCGCTGAACTCGCTATTATGCTTTGCATTTTTAAATACTATTTGCAAAGTATGCTTTAATGATTGACCGCCCCTTCTGGAGCAAAAAAATAGAGTCCGCTTGGCGCGAAGCCCCGATTGTGTGGCTCAGCGGGGTTCGTCGTTCAGGCAAGACAACGATCGCCCAGTCTTTGGGCGGGACAGAACCACATTTCGTGAACTGCGACATCCCCGCAGTTGAGGAGATGGTTCGCGATCCAGTCCTGTTTTTTCAAAACTGCCCCTCGCAAGTCGTGGTCTTCGATGAGATCCACCAACTCCGCGACCCCGCCCGCGTTTTGAAAATCGGAGCGGACATGTTTCCGGAGATCAAAATCCTCGCCACAGGGTCATCCACCCTCGCCGCAGGGAAAAAATTTCGCGACACGCTCACCGGTCGGAAGCGTGCCATTCACCTCGTCCCTGTCCTGCTGGAGGAGTTGACCGCCTTCGGAACCACTCTCGAGCGTCGCATGTTTCATGGCGGTCTGCCGCCAGCACTCTTGGCGGATGAAAAAAAACCGGCCTTCTTCCGCGAGTGGATGGACTCCTTTTTCGCACGCGACATCCAACGGCTTTTCGGGTTCCGTGACATGAACCGTTTCACCGCCTTTCTCGAATATGTTTTTCGGCAAAGTGGCGGGCAGTTTGATGTTTCCAAAGCTGCCTCGGAGCTTGGCATCGCCCGTGCCACAGTCGAAAGCCACCTGTGCGCCTTGGAGACCACCCATGCTGCCACCTGCGTGCGCCCTTTCCACCGGGGTTCTCCCACGGAAATTGTCAAGCAACCCAAAGTCTATGCATTCGACACCGGCTTCGTTTCCTTCGTTCGCGGCTGGAATCCCCTTCGCCAGGACGACTTCGGCCTGCTCTGGGAGCACCTCGTTCTGGAAACCTTTCAAGCCCGCCTGCCCTATTCGCCGCCTCTCTACTGGCGCGACAAAAGCGGTCGCGAAATCGACTTCGTTATCCCGAGGGATCGCGATTCTGTGGATGCCATCGAGTGCAAATGGAACCCCGATGCGTTCGATCCCGCGCCGCTCACCGCATTCCGCAGCATCCACCCGAAAGGACGCAACTTTCTCGTCTGCCCAGGAAGCACCCCCAGTCATATGAGATCGTCAAAAGGCCTGAAAATTCATGTCGTGTCTCCCATGGAAATACCCGCCTGAAATTTCAAAGCCCTGCAGATACGAATCTTAACTCCGGATACCACTGAGCTCAGCTACTGCGAAGAGCAAGTCCTCTCCCCCCAAAAAAAGCCCTCCGCCGCAAAAAAATCTGAAATCTCAAATCTGAAATCTCAAATTCCCGTCCCATGACCTACCAATGATTCGAAGATCTGCCCGTTTGGAACGAGGCCATCCGCCTTGCCGAGGGCTGCGAAGACTTCCTGCTTGAAGCCAAGGACCGCATCTCCTTCTCCAAGCGCGACCAACTCGACCGCTGCTCCCTCTCTGTCTCGAACAACATCGCCGAAGGCTTCGAGCGCGGCAGCACCAACGAACTCCTCGCCTTCCTCTATATCGCCCGCGGCTCCTCCGGAGAGGTCCGCTCCATGCTCGGCTACTTCGAACGCCGCCCCGCGCTTCGCGATTTCAAATCTCAAATTTCAAATTTGAAATCCCTTGCCGAATCCTGCTCCCGCCAGATCCGCGGCTGGGCGGACTCCCTTCAAAACTCGGACATCAAAGGCCAGCGCCACCTCACCGAAAAATCCCGCCGTCAAACCGACGCCCAAAAACGCGCCCTCGAAACCTTGCAACGCATCAACGACAGCCTCCCCGACGGCCACCCCGCCAAGAAGCCAAAAATTTGAAATCTTAAGTCCCAAGCCATGAACCCTCTGGTCGGCTTCCATTGCCAGCGCGGCACACCGTTTTGGCACACACCCAACGCCCTCCGATTCCCGATTGCGATGCGCCGCAAAAATCCCTTTGCCATCTCGGACAAAAACGAGCACTTTTGAGCCATGGCCTCTTCCACCCTCTTCCGCGCCCGTGTGCCTTCCGACCGCCTGCAGCGTGCCGAAAAAATCTTCGCCCGCCTGGGAATCAAAACCAGCGATGCCTTCAACATGTTCCTCGCCCAGGTGGAACTTCGAAAGGATATGCCCTTTTCCATCACCACAAATCCCGATCGGTTGATCCCAACCGCCGAGCAGGGAAAAATCTGGGATAAAGCCCTTGGCGAATATTGAAGCGCATCCCGGCGAGGTCTGGACCGTCGATTTCGGATCTGCTGCAAAACAACGGCCGGTCGTCGTCCTTGCATTTCCCCAACCGCAAGACGCGCGGGCGCTCGTGGTCGTCGCCCCGCTGACATCACAAATCCGCGGATTGCGCGGCGAGGTGGACCTCGGAAAACCCAAGTGGCTGCCAAAGCCTTCCGCAGTGAACATCCAAGGCTTGGCCAGCATTGATCAACACTCGCTTCTCCGAAAACTTGGCAAGTTGACTCCCTCGCAACAGGAAGCCGTGAAAGCTGCCATTCGAGATTTGCTTGGTCTGTAAGCCCGCGCCAGTGTAGCGGAACCCGGAACAGGTTTCGACAGGCGCTGCCGCGCCGAGGGGGAATTTCCATGCCTCAATCCTCGGGCGTGCAGGCTGTGTTTTCGCGCGTCAATCCCCCGGCGAAATACAGCGGGAGAAATTCGCAGGCGTTGTTACGGCAACCGCGCGGGGCGGCGGGTGGAGAGGACCAGACCCGATGGACTCCGGGGATGGGATTTCAAAAACAGATGCAGGCTGCGCAGCGAACCAGCTTCCCCGGCCTTGACCTCCACCGCAGGTCGGCTTCGATCAATCGTTTCATAGGTTCCTGACTTTCATATTGGGTATTTTTAATGCAATATCATTTTAGAAAAAGACGGTTGATTCTAAAATGTCTTGGGATTTCTCATGGCTTTTGGCAGGAGATAAGAGCGGCCGCACTGCGCACGAGAAGAAGGCGGGACGACCGTCACTCGCCTGTGAAATGCGAAGCCTATACCAACAGGCCCAGTCATTTGAGGCGATGGCGTGGAAACCTCATCAACAAGAAACCAAACCTTGCGCCCGCATGGTCGAGCGGCGGGCGCGCTCCCCGCGAGCGCCGCTGCCGCGCCACCGCCTTCACAATTCACCCCGCAAATTCATCCGCTTCTTATCACATTTTTCCACCACACCGCCCTCCGCCTCCTCGGCCGCCCGGAACTCGCCCCATGGGAAGTCAACACCGAGCGCAGCTACTACGAAGAGCAGGTTCTCTCCGCGGACAAAAACCATTCCGGCACAGAAATCCTCATCTCCGAAAAAGCCCCGCCGCGCGAGAGTGTGTGAGCGAGCCAGGAGAATTCTCCTTTCATCAGCGCCTTGATTTTTAAAAACAAAGGCGATCTTGCTGCCGGGTAGCGGATTTCTTCCCAGATAGGCACTCGTGGAAAAATACGGGAAGTCTTAAGGGAACGGCGATTGCGTCTCATTGAAAAACTGATGCGTTTTTCAGCAGCGTTTTCTGCCCGGCGATCCCGATAAACAAAGCCTGAAGGATCGCGGACTACCATGGGATATGATTTTGCAAGCCATCGAATCCGGGGTCTCTTGGATGTTTTTTTCGATACATCGCATCTCGAGCAGGTCGTTCTTGCCGGCGATATTGGCGGGTATGTCCATGCGGTGCCTTGCGAATTCCGGGGATCGGATTTGCGTATGATCACGGCTTTTCCCTCCCGCAAACTTCAAAAAATCGATCACCAATGAAATACAATGTGAAAAAATCCCTGAGCGTGCCTCTCTCTCCAGAAGAGCAGCAATTGGAGGACCGGCTCCCGCTTGTCCGCTCCTCTGCAAAACCCAAAGACATTGAGGCCATCCGCCAAGCTGCAACGCAAACCCTCGAATCGATCCGGGGTGGCTCCCGCCCTGGGGCAGGACGCAAACCCCGCCCCCATATCCGGACCACCCTTCTGCTTGCCCCGGAGGTTCGCAGCAAGCTTGAGCGACTGGCCCGACAGCATGGAAGTTTGAGCCTTGCCGCAGAAGTGGTCATCCGGAAGGCCAGGATGGCATGAGCGCAACTTTGGATAATGCTCGCCGGCCACCACGCCGCCCTGCGCCTCCTCGGCCGCCCGGAACTCGCCCCATGGGAAGTCAACACCGAGCGCAGCTACTACGAAGAGCAAGTCCTCTCGCCCGACAAAAAGCACACCGGCCGGGACATCCTCGTCGCCGAAAAAATCCCACTGAATGAATCGGTGTGAAGCGCCATTCCAACAAGGGGGCACGGCCGTCTCGGCCGTGATAGGCCGTGGCGTGGAATCCTGCCCGAATGAGAACCCCCTGCGGGCTATCCGATTTGCCGTCGTGGTTTGCTCCAATCAGCGAACTCCCGGAGCAAAGCGCGCGATTGAGTCCGTTTTGTCGGCCTGCCCGAAACCAGACCTGATTGTAATCGTCGATCAAGCCGCTGACGCGACGCCTGACCTCCTTCGAGTCTTCGACGGGCTGCCTGGAGTGATCCGCATCCGCGACAAAGGCAAGGGACTGTCGCGCGCCCGCAACATTGGCACAACGGCAGCCGAGGAGGCCGGAGCGTCGGTTGTCGCCTACACCGACGACGACTGCACGGTCGAGGCCGACTGGCTGGCCGGTTTCGCTTCGGCTTTCGGGATGGCCGATGATGTGGCGCTGGTTTTTGGAACAAACAAGGCAGCCCCGCATGATACGGAAGAGGGCACCATTCCCGCCTATGGCGTGCCAAGGGATACGATCCACCGTGGGGTGGTGGCAAAGCCGGACATCGAGGGAATGGGAGCGTGCATGGCCCTGCGGATTGATGCCTGGAGATGGGTCGGGGGATTCGATGAGCGGCTGGGTGCCGGAACGCCACTGGCGTCAGCCGAGGAAAATGATCTCTCCTTGCGTTTGCTGTGCGCGGGATTCGCAGTTGCCGAGACGCCGGCCTCGGAGGTGGTTCACCATGGGTTCAGGGATCGAAGCGCCGCCCCTGTGCTTGTGGCGGGCTACATGCGGGGCAGCGGCGCTGCCACGGCCAAGATGGTTCGTCTTGGCGGGGCCCCAGCCATCCTCGCCTGTGCAGCGATCGGCAAGCGCTGGCTATCCGGCCGCTCCGGAATTAAAATCGGCCACTTGCCGTCCCGATGGATTCGCCTCGCGAGCTTCCTCGAAGGCATGATTGCCGGGTTCAAAATGGAAATCGATCCCGCTACCGGAAGGTTTCTCCCTTTCGACAGTTCCCACTTCATCGCGGGAAAGGCATCCGGGGAGACTTCATGATTCCCCGGCGAATCCACTATTGCTGGTTCGGTGGACAACCATTGAACCCGCTGGCCATACGCTGCCTGGAAAGTTGGCGGACTTTGCTTCCGGGGTATGAAATCAAGGAATGGAACGAGACAAACAGTCCTCTCGAAGCGCCCTACTGCCATGCGGCATTTGCTGCCCGGAAATGGTCGCGGCTTAGCAATTATGTGAGGTTGCATGCCCTGCGCGAGGAGGGTGGCATTTACCTCGACACCGACATGGAGATTGTCCGAAGCCTTGATCCTCTTCTTGGTCACCGCTGTTTCGTCGCCTTCCAGCAAAAGAACAAAAGCGCCGATTGGGTCAACAACGCCGCGCTCGGGGCTGAAGCCGGGCATTCCTTCCTCACTCGATGTCTCGAGGCCACGCTCGAGCCCTTCGACCGCAACGGATCGCTGGTTCGCCAACCCACCGTGACCACCTCAGTCCTCAAGGTGTTGGGACTTCGTTCCTACGGTCCCCAACTTTGCAGCGGCGTCAGCTTGCTGCCATGCGAATCGTTTTACCCATACCCTTGGTATTCCAACTATGTTCCGGCGTGCGTCACGGAACACACCTACGGCATTCATCACTGGGAGGCCTCGTGGCACTCCGATTGGCTGTCCCGACTCGTGCATGCCATCAGGCGCTTTCGCCATTCAATCACCACAAAAATGACGCTTCCGCAGTGAAAAGGTGGGATTCGGAAATCGGGCGCCGGTGCCCGCAATCGATGCAAAAGCCATGATATGTCATCGAACAAGAGTGATTTTCATTCACCAGCGCAAGTGCGCCGGCACATCCATCATTCGGGCTTTCGGAATATCCCCACGTCAAAAAGAGTGGCATCTCTACAACGACGGTGTGCTCGGCCCTGAATTTGATCAACGACCGGCCGACTACAGGGTGGTCGCCGTGATCCGCAACCCATGGGATCGTTTTGTCTCTGGTTGGAAATATTGCAAGTCCACTCGTCGCAAGCCCATCAGGGAAGTGCTGCGAGATTTGCCCAAGGAGGGGCACGATTACCGACACTTGACCAGGCCGCAACATGCAACCTTGTTCCGACCGGATGGCACCCCGGCTTTCGACGAACTGTTTCGCTTCGAGCATCTGGCCGAGGATTTTGGCACGTTCCTGGGGCGGCAGGGAATTCCTCCAATGCGTTTGCCTTGGCTCAACAAGCAACGGCATCAGCATTACCGAAGCTACTTCGATGAGGAGACGCGGCTACTATTCCACGAGCATTTTCGCCAGGACATCGAGTTGTTCGCCTACTCCTTCTGAGGTTTTCCTCCGCGTCCGCACGGGAAAAGTGAGCGCCGACGGAGCATCGCCCTCCAGCAGGTTTCGACAGGCGCTGCCGCGCCGAGGGGGGCTCGGGGGCATGGTCCATGTCGTGTGGGTTTTCCGGCATACGAATCGGAGGCCTCTTTCTCCCGAACCTCCAGCACCTTGGCAAAGGCAAAAATCCGAGACCAAACCCTTGGCGAGTAT
>Ga0247843_1000362_pt1 | contig 108345 bp, 82 predicted proteins | sample LaCruzMarch2017__FD_192420 | JGI IMG/M metagenome (GOLD analysis project Ga0247843, IMG submission 192420) | Freshwater microbial communities from meromictic Lake La Cruz, Castile-La Mancha, Spain - LaCruzMarch2017_8m | ecosystem: Environmental > Aquatic > Freshwater > Lake | place: Spain...
CGTCAACTCGAAGTGCAACAACAACTCCTCCGGGAACACCATCCGAAGAGCCTCAATCGATACCTCCATCGTTTTCCCCCAAACCTAACTCATACTACCCAGTCCCCAGAAATTTCCGCTGTCCCCATCGGGTGGAGCATCCAGACCAAAGCCACCCCGACTGATACCCAACGATCGAGGCCGAATTGGAGGAGGATCAACAGGAGCAAGACGGAGTTGAGCAGGTGCAGACCGAGGCTGACGCGGTGGTGCCCGGCGATGTCGTCCTGGAACACGGCCTTGTCGATGGCCAAACTGAGCAAGGTCAAAGGGTGGTAGTGGCCGTCAAAATAGCCGCTGAACATACCCACCACATGGTCGGCATCGAGGGTGTCGATCAGGGCATTGGAGGCGATGTAGCGCTCGTCGTCGTAGTTGAGTAGTTGCCCCACCACCGCAGAACTGAGCACCAAACGCCCTATGATCCAGAGACCGAGGGCCAACGCGAGCCATTCGTATTTCTTCATGCCGTACTGTGTCGTTACCGGGCGAATTTAAGAGGGCCCGATGCTCTGCAGCTTGCCCATAAAAAAACCCCGCCGAAGCAGGGTTCTATCGTCGATCCGAATCCGGATTTAGAAGTGGTAGTTGAAACCGAGGTTGAAGGTGGAGAAATCGAGGGTGGCGCCGAAACCCGAAGCGGTGATTTCGTCCACATCCCCGTCGACGGGACCGTCCACCGAATTCGATTCATAGCCGAGGAATCCGACGCTGGCGTTCACGGACCAGTTGTCTTGAAACCAGTACTGAAAGCCGGGGCGAATGCCGACTCCAAACGCCGAAGTCTTCGACTCTACCGTGGCCTGATCGGTGACCTCGGTTTTCTGGGTGCCGCTGCTAAAGGCTACATCGAACTGTCCATAAATACCGAAGTTGTCGCCAATCCATTTGTAGTAACGTACAAAAGGGGTCGCGCCAAATGTGTTGTCGCTCACTTTGGTGGTTACGCCGAGCAATTCCGTTTCGGTAGAAGACCCGTTAAGGCCCAACTGCAGTCCGACGGCAAGGTTTTCGTTGAGCATATAACCAACGCCTGGGCTAAATCCGAGATTCAAACCGGTGGTTGCATCGCCCGCCTTGGTCGAAGCAAAGTTCATTCCGCCCTGTACCCACCACTTGTTGTCTTAGGCGTTTGCCACCAGCCCTACCAAGGCCAACGACAGGGTTGCAATTGCGTTTTTCATCGAAAAAGAGATTTGGTTTCAACGAAACTAACCGATCGAATTGTCAGAAGTCCATGACTGAACATGGGGTTATCAACCGATCGCAGTGGAAAAGTACACCGCATCCCCCGCCCTTAAATGACCTATAAAACTTTAACCCACAATCCTTTGAGATACTCCCCTTCGGGATGTTGCACATCAAACGGATGATCGGGCGGTTGGGTGTGGTGTCCGAGAACGACCACACGGCGACGCGCGTCGATGGCGGCGGCCCGCACAATCGATTCAAAAAGCGCGCGGTCAATATGCTGGCTGCAGGAAAAGGTAAACAATTCGCCCCCCGGCTCGATGCCTTCCATCGCCATGCGGTTGATCCGCCGATAGGCCTGAGCCGCGTTGTGGGTGCTGTGGCGGTTTTTGGCAAAGGCCGGTGGATCGAGCACGATGCGGTCAAACCCCTTGGGCAAATTGTTCAAAAAAGCAAAGGCATCTTCGGCCACGCTGCGGTGGCGTTCGGCAAATCCATTCAACGCGGCGTTTTCGTCGGCCAAGACCAAAGCCTTTTTCGAACTGTCGATGCTCCACACTTCGGTGGCTCCCCCCGCCAGCGCATACATCGAAAAACCGCCGGTGTACGAGAAAATGTTCAAAACCCGGGCCCCGGCACACCGCTGCCCGACCAAGGCACGGCTTTCGCGCTGATCGAGAAAGAACCCCGTTTTTTGACCCGTTTCCCAATCGACCTTGAATTGAAGGCCGTTTTCGAGAAACACCTCGGCCCCTCCCTGTCCCGAAGCATACCCTTCCTCCAACTCGGGCTGATGGAGGCTTTCGCGGGTTTTAAAGTAGATATTCGCGATTCCGGTAATCCGCGTCAACTGCTCGACCAGCGCAGTGCGAAGCGCATACCATGCCATGCTGTGCAATTGGACAATCAGATGGTCGCCATAGCGGTCGATCACCAACCCGGGCAGGGCGTCGCCCTCGGCAAAGACAAGTCGATGCATTTGGGTATTCGGATTTTCCCATAACCCCAACCCGCGCCGAAGGCGCAGCGACTCGATCAGAGCGCGCTCGATATGTGCTTCGGGGGCTACCTCATCAAAACAGGCAATTTTAAAGGCAATACTGCCCGTTTCTGCGATACCCAATGCCTGAAATCGACCGTTGTGGTCGAGCAGTCGAGCCCATCCCGATTGGGTGGGTTTGGCGCGCAAAGCACCGCTAAACACCCAAGGATGTCCCCGTTTGACCGAGGCTTCTTTGCCTGGCAACAATTCGAGCGTACTCAATTCCATTTACAATTCTTGAAAGGTGGGAAAGCGATCGGCCCAATGCCAAACGTCGCTTTTGTGGGCTATATGGTGATGGATGCCGTTGGACAGCACCATCCAACGCACGCCCAAACGGCGGTTGTAGACTTCGGCCTGGTCGAGCACCGATTCGTCGAGCGAAATGCCCGGCGCCTTGCACTCGGCGAGCAAGACGGGAACCCCTTGTCGAAAGACCACCACATCGGCGCGTTTGGACAGTCCGTTGATGTTGAGCCCCCATTCCACCGCCATCGATACGGTGGGATAGCCCAAAGCCGCTTCGAAAAATCGAATGAGATGTTGACGCACGCGTTCTTCGGGGGTTAGGGCCACAAATTTTTTTCGAACGGGATCGAACACTTCCACTCGACCCGAGTGTTGACGCCAACGCAGGTCGTACGACGGAAAACCAGGCAAGTCCAATTCCACGACACAAAGATGGACAAAAGCCCGCCCAAGGGCTAATTTAGCCCGAACTGCGCTTTTGGAGCGCACCCACCTCTGCACAGGTCACTATGGATTTCGAAGCTTTGATGCGCTCGATCGACGAGCGCCGGTTTGAGCCGGTCTATTTTTTTGACGGAGAAGAGCCTTTCTTTATCGATGCGGCCATGGATCGGTTGGAGGGCTCCGTGGTCGGCGCGGCCGAACGCGATTTCAACCAGTGCATTCTCTATGGTTCGGAAACCGATATGCCCCGCGTCCTCGAAGAAGCCCGGCGCTTTCCGATGATGTCGGATCGGGTGCTGGTGGTGGTTCGAGAGGCGCAGCACTTGCGCGATTTTAAACTGTTGTCGTCCTATTTGGCGCACCCCCAACCTTCGACCGTTTTGGCTTTTGCACATAAGGGCAAAAAGCTCGATGGACGAACCGAGATTGCCCGTCAACTTAAAAAAGAGGCGGTCTACTTTACCTCAGAACCCCTGCGGGACTATCAGCTCCCCGTCTGGATCAAGAGCCATGCACTCAAACTCGGTCTGAGAATCGACGACGAAAGCGTTCAAAAACTGGCCGATCACCTGGGCACCGATTTGGGCCGGGTCGATGGAGAGCTCCGCAAACTAAGTCTGGTGGTACCGTCCGGTCAGGTGGTCGATGCCGATCTGGTCGAGCGCTACGTGGGCATCAGCAAGGAATTCAACGCCTTCGAATTGACCCGGGCGCTGTCGAATCGCGATGGGGCCAAGGCCGAGCGGATTGTGCGCTACGCCGGTGCCAATCCCAAGGAATTGCCGCTGGCCATGGTGATTCCCCTGCTGTTTTCGTATTTCACCAAAATTCTCTTGCTGCATCAAACGAATCCCTCCAATCCCGCCCAAAGGGCCAAGGCGTTGGGCGTCGCCCCGTTTGCGCTCAAGGAGTACGAGCTGGCTTCAAGACACTTTAACATCGACCGATGCATTCGCGCCATCCGGCATTTGCGCACCTACGACGGCCGGCTCAAAGGGGCCGAAGGAGGGGTCACCGACGAAAGCCAGTTGTTCCGCGAGCTCATTTGGAAACTCCGCCTCGGCGCCTAGCGGCTTTACACTGGGCTAACACCGAGGCCAAAGCGTTGCTTTACCTTGGCCGCATGGCAACAATCGCTTCGAATTCAGCCCTCTGCGTCCGTTTTTTCCTTCTTTTGATCGGGTGTGTCTTTTCTCCGAACTACGGAGGGCCGCTCTGGGCCCAATCCCTGACCCAGCCTTCTTTGGCCTCGTTTGGAGTGGCCACAACGGGCACCCGAGACAGCCTAACCGTGGTTTTGACCAACACCACGGCTCAGACGGCCTATTGGAGCGACTATACCGTAGCCGAGCGCTACGGAAACCGTGTTTTTCACCCAGCTCAAGGGCAGGGATCCATTCCGGCCAATGGCAGCACCTCGCTCAAAATCTACTTTGAACCCGAGCACAACATCACGTACCAACAGGCCTTGGTCTTGCATTTCGATTCGGGTTTTGGGGCCATAAATATTCCGCTTTCGGGTCAAGGGGTGTATCCCCAAACCGAATGGAGCTCCACCCAAAATCTCAGCGAAGAAGCGCTGAAAACCGCGCTCAAAACGGTGCTCAACAACGCGAACAGCCTGAGTTATAACGCAGCCCGAGACGAGATGTACGGCTCTTTAGACCTACAATCGGGGCTCATCGAATGCGTGTATACGGGACGTACCGCGGCCTTCAACGACCGACCGGGTGCCGTGGCGAACAATTTCAACACCGAGCATACGGTTCCCCAAAGCTTGTTTGGCAGTGCCTCGCCCATGCAGAGCGATTTGCACCATCTGTTTCCCACCGACGAAACGGCCAATACCATTCGCAACAACCACCCCTTTGGCCCTGTCGCGTCGCCCACTTGGACCCAAGGGGGATCGGAATACGCCAACTCGGTGTTCGAGCCCCGCGATGTTCACAAAGGCGATGCGGCCCGCGCCGTATTTTACTTTGTGTTGCGCTATGCTGGAAACCCCAATTTGACGGGCTCCTACGGTCCATTTGTGTCGGGGCAAGAATCCATTTTGCGGCAGTGGCATACCCAAGACCCCCCGAGCGCCAAAGAAATGGCCCGCAACAACGGCATCGAGACCTTGCAGGGCAACCGCAGCCCCTTCGTAGATCAACCCGCTTTGATTGAGCGTATTACGAGTATTGCGAATCTGAGCACCGAAGTCGCGCTGCGCGCGTGGCAAACCTGGGAAGACAGCCTGCTTTTGTACCCAGGCCGCGCGGTATTTGTTTCGGTGGTGAATACCGGCAATCGACCCTTGGGGTTGTCTTCGGTGGTATTGAGCGATACAGTCCATTTTGAACTGATAAGCGCCCCCGATTCGATCGATGCTTTTGATGCCGCGGCCCTCTTGGTGCGCGCCAAACCCCAGACCCCCGCGGGAATGGGGGCTCAACTCCTCCTTCAAGCGAATGGTGTTGGGCCGCTAACGGTTCAGCTGACTTCCGGCCCAGGTGGGGGTAGTTCGGGCGGTGCCCCCCCTACCCCGAGCGCCTCGTCCTTCGCGGGGTTGGAGGGGGGCAAGGCCTATTTCCAACAATCCGCTTCGGCGGGGTGGAATGGTCCGGGTCAAGGCCGGCTGATGGTGCTGAGCGAAACCGCGACGGCTCCGCAACCGCCATCGCACTGGGCGCAAGGGGTAGCCGATCTCACTTTCGGAAGCGGCACTTGGGTCGATTGGAATCTGGGGTATGGTTTTGTGATCGCAAATTCATTACCCTCTGAAAATCTGAGCGATACGATCTGCAACCTCCTCCCCGGTGTGCCCTACTTCGCCCATCAGTGGAATTATTCCGTATCGGGGGACAGCGCCGTGTTTGGACCGGTTTTGACCCAATCGTGTACTCCCTTGGCGATCCCCAACCCCGGCGGAGGCGATTGCGACTGTGGGTTGTTTCTTTCGGAATACCTCGAAGGAAGTGGAAACAGCAAGTGTGTTGAGATCTACAACCCGTGCGACAGCACTGTGGCTTTGAGCGGATTTCGGATCTATACCAACTTCAATGGCACCACCAACCAAAGCGTCGCGCTTGCGGGCACCCTGGCACCGGGAGGCACTCATGTGGTCTGCAATGCGGGGTCTGCCGCGGGGTTGCTCTCCAAAGCGCAGCAAACCAATAGTTCCGCGATTGCCTTTAACGGAAACGACTTGGTCAGTCTGGTTCGAATTGCCGGTGGCGATACCCTCGACCGCATCGGCGATCCCAACACCCTCGGAACATTTTGGACGGTCTCGACGGGTTCGGGCAATGTGGATTTGGTCGACGTAACCCTGGTCCGGGCCGACAGCGTGCGCCGGGGCGAAACGTCTTGGACCCTCAACCGATTGCAGTGGCGGGCTTTTGCCTCCAATTTTGCCGATTCGCTCGGCAGCCATGGGGTCCAAGCCTGTTCGAATTCCAATCCCATCGCGCTGGAGTGGACCCGTCCGCAAAACGGCGATCTCCAGGGTGTTTCCGTGGCCCTCGACGCGGAGTGGGCGCTGGTCGGCAGTCCGGGCACAGCGGGTCAATACGCCGAATGGGCCGACACCGTGTCGCAAAACGTTCCCCAGAATCAAATGGGGGCGGCCTTTGTATTTAAGCGCTTGGGAGCGGATTGGGTGCAGTGGATGGAACTCCGATCTCCCGATCGGGCCGAAGGCGATGGCTTTGGGGCCGCAGTAGCCCTCCATGCGGGGTTGTTTGCGTTGGGTGCCCCGGGAGAAGGGCTCGATTCGACGGGAGCGGTCTATGTGTTGAACCGCGACGCCGCCGGAGAAGTCGAATCGGTTCAGAAATGCACGGGAAGTCAGGTCCATTCGGAATTCGGTGCGGCCCTGGACGCCGAGGCGGCGACCTTGGCCGTAGGGGCTCCCGGTGGAAACGGAGCGGTACAGATCTATGAAAAACAAGGGAATACGTGGATCCTGACGCACACTTCGATCGGACCGGGTCCGGGGTCGCGCTTCGGGCATCGCGTATTGTTGAGCGGACCGCGGCTCTTTGTATCGGCGCCCAATTCGGGTGCGGGTACCGTTCGGGTCTACCTGAAATCCGGCTCGGTCTGGACGCTCGAAACCACGTTGGCCCCGTCAGTTTCGGGAACCCAAGCCCACTTTGGCCAAAGCCTTGCCTTTGAGGATCCCGATTTGTACGTAGGGCATCCCGGCACGAACACCATTTTTCCGTACCGCCGCACGGCGGGCACTTGGACCGCGCTCAGCCCGATTCCGGCCCCCGTCCAGACCCCCACGTTGGAGGGCTTCGGGGCTTCGCTCGAAGTGGTCGATTCGCTTTTGTATGTCGGGGCCGATTTGACCCGGGGCGGCGAAGGACGCGTGGTGATTTTGGAGCGATATGCGAGTCCCGTAACCGTCCGAAACCAGATCCGCGCTCGCGATGCGGCGCCTGGCGACCGCATGGGGTATGCCTTTGCCGCCAACGCGGAGAATGGAATTTCGGGAATCCCCCTCAACCGTCGGGCTCGGGAAACCGCCTTCGGGGTCGAAACCGGTGGATTCGAGCTCGGCTTGTTCAACAGCACCGGAGATTGGGTCACCCCATGGGTTCAAAGCGCCGTTGTTTCAACTGCGGCCCTCGATGTCCTGGGTCAAGAGGCCGTATTGTCGAATCCAGAAGGGTCGGCCCCATCCACCCTGCACTATGGGCCCAATCCCTGCACCCATACCCTGTTTTTATATTCGGATCAGCCGGCCAATTGGCAGTTGGTCGATGCTTCGGGAAGAGTCTATGGTGCGGGTTTCCATTCTGCGCTCGAGCCGACGGAGATTTCCGTCGAAGGGTTGTCGGTGGGAATGTATTTCTTGACCTTCCGTCAAGCCGATTCCGTCGAGCACGTGCGGATTCTCAAACGCTGACCGTTTCGATCCCCGATTGGATCGGGAGTAGGGGTATGCGGCCTACCAATTCTGGAACAGCGCCTCCCACTTGGTCTGGCTGGGCGTAATGCTGATCACCGGAACTTCGCTGTGGTAAATGACCTGTTGCACATCGTTGCCCAACAGCATATCGGCCAAATCGGGTTCGGCCCCTTCTTCCATGATCATAATCACATCGCCTTTCTTCTGATAGGTGAAGTCAAGCAGGTGTTTGATGGCCCCAGAGGAACGCGGTTCGAGCAGATCAGAGGTGCATTTGACCCCGTGGTCATTGATAAACTGGGTGACCTGTTTGAGGTGGAGTTGGAGGATTTCGACATCCGAAGGAACCTTGGGGACCGCCACGGCCGTGATTCGCGCGCCGAATTTGCGTCCAAAGTGGAGCGCCATTCCGACCTTCTCTTTGGACTTGCGGTCCATCACAATCGGGAAGATGATGTTTTCAATTTTGCGCGTAGGCTCGATGCCCTTGATGGTTACCACCGGACACGAGGTAATACAAGTGGTTCGATAGGCATTGGAACCAATAAAGCGCTTGCGCAAATTGCTCGGCTTTCCGTTGGTTCCCATTACGACCATAGAAGCCGAGATCATTTCGGCCACCCGGGCAATTTCTTCGTAGACCACCCCAAACGCCACCATGGTTTCGACCTTGAGACCGCTGCTGGCTGCCGTGGCTTTGGCCAGTTCCTCGAGTTTGACGTGTACCTCTTCCCGCAAATTCTGATGGCGGGCCTTGGAGTCCCCAAAGAGTTTTCCAAGACCGGAGTTCTCTTCGATTACCGACAATAGGACCAAATCCGACTGTAGGGTTTTGGCAAACAGCACGGCATCTTCCAACGCCAACATCGATTGCTCGGAGAAGCCCACCGGGACCAAAATCTTGCTTTGTTCGGCCATAACGATCATAATTGGGATGCAAATTAGGGTGAAATAGACGACTTCGATCCCCTCAACGGGCCACGCTCACGGCCCGGGTTTCCCGGATCACGGTGATGCGCACTTGTCCGGGATAGGTCATTTCGTTTTGGATTTTCTGAGAGAGATCCATCGCCAATTGAGCCGCTTGGGCATCGCTCACTTTTTCGCTTTCCACCATGACTCGGAGTTCGCGACCGGCCTGAATCGCAAAGGCCTTGCTCACTCCTTTTTGATTGAGCGCCATATCTTCCAACTCCTTGAGGCGCTGGATATAGCTCTCGACGACCTGACGGCGGGCTCCCGGACGGGCTCCGCTGATGGCGTCGCACACCTGCACTATGGGGGAAATCATCCCCGTCATCTCGATTTCGTCGTGGTGCGCACCAATCGCATTGAGGACCTCGGGTTTTTCACCGAATTTCTCCGCGATTTGCATACCCAAAATGGCGTGTGGAAGCTCGGATTCTTCCTGGGGCACCTTGCCAATGTCGTGGAGCAATCCGGCGCGCTTGGCCATCTTGGCGTTCAATCCCAACTCCGCGGCCATGGTGGCGCACAGATTCGCGACTTCGCGGCTGTGCTGAAGCAAGTTCTGGCCATAAGAAGAGCGGTACTTCATCCGGCCCACCATTTTGACCAACTCGGGATGCAATCCGTGGATGCCCAAATCGATGGTCGTCCGCTTGCCTACTTCGACAATTTCGTCTTCGAGTTGCCGGCTCACCTTGGCCACCACCTCTTCGATGCGCGCGGGGTGAATCCGTCCATCGGTCACGAGGCGGTGGAGCGCCAAACGAGCCACTTCGCGGCGGACGGGGTCGAAGCAACTCAGCAGAATGGCCTCGGGGGTATCGTCAACGACAATTTCAACCCCGGTAATGGCTTCGAGGGCACGGATATTCCGGCCTTCGCGCCCAATGATCCGCCCTTTCACCTCGTCGTTGTCGATGTGGAACACCGATACCGCATTTTCGATGGCCTGTTCGGTGGCTACGCGTTGAATGCTCTGAACCACCACTTTTTTGGCCTCAGAAGTCGCGGTGAGCTTGGCCTCGTCGAGGGTCGTCTGAATGTATTGAGCCGCCTGGGCCTTGGCTTGGTCTTTGAGTGCGTCGACCAGTTTGGCCGAGGCCTCTTCTCGGGTCAAACCGCTGATGACCTCCAATTGCTCGACCTGTTGGCGGTGGAGCCGTTCGAGTTCTTCGCTGCGCTTGTCTGACGCTTCGTTTTGCCGATCGAGTCGCTGTTTGAGACCCTCTACATCTCTTTCTTTCCGCTTGATTTCTTCGAGTTGCTTGTTGAGCTTGCTTTCCTTGTCTCGAATGCGCGACTCGGCTTCGGCCAACTTCTTTTCGCGCTGCCCCACCTGTTGTTCATGCTCGGTTTTCAGCTCGAGAAAACGCTCCTTGGCTTGGAGCATCTTTTCTTTTTTAATCGCCTCGGCCTGCTTTTCGGCTTCTGCTACTATTTCCGCAGCCTTGCCGCTGCCGCGCCGGCTCAACACGGAAAAGGATACGCCATAACCAGCGGCACCCGCCAGTGCAATGGCCAAAATCCACAAAATCGTTCCCATAAGGGGGTTGTTTGGAGTTAAAAAAAAATCCCGCAAAGGCCCCTTAAATTGCGTAAACTCCTGTATATCAGGAATAGGACACACCAAAGTAGCGCAACCTTCCAAGGGGGAGTGTCGAAACACCCCCATCGGCGTCCCAAAAGGGAGTCGAATTGAGGCCTGGTCTTGCCGCTCTGAGCTGCGTCCCGATTTTGGTGACTGTTGAGTTTACCAAAAAGCTGGGGCCAATGCGGGAAATGGGTTGGTAAAGAACGTCACTGCGGCAGCGATGCGCGCACCCGGTCGAAGAGGGCTTCTACCTGGCGCACAGCCTCGGTCTCGTCGATTCGCTCAGGGGCTTGGAGGGTTTCCAGTTCCCCGGCGAGTTGAAGCGCGCACATGGCGAGCAAGTCCTGGTGGTCTTGCACTTCATAGGCGTTTTCCAAACCCTTTAGCATCGCGTCGATGCGTCGGGCTGCCATTCGAAGTCCGGCCTCTTCAGAACGCCGAATGGTGAGGGGATAGACCCGATTGGCTACACCCAACCGAATTTTAAGCCATTCTCCTTCCTCCATTCATTCAGTCGTTCAAAAGCGCCAAACATTGATCAATTTCCCGCAGCATATGGTTGAGTTCCGCCTTGGCTTGGTTTCGACGCGAATCGTCCCCAGACAGGGCAGCGGCCAACTTCATGCTGTCGACCTCCTTTTCGAGGGCTGCGCGCTTTTCGGATTGTCGATCCAAAAGGCGGCTCAGCCGTTGTACTTCTTCAGAAAGCAAGCGGTTTTCCTCCTGCAAGGTTCCGCGTTGCGCCAATACCCTTTCGAAGGCCCGCTCAAGGCGTTCCATCGATGCATTAAAGCGCTCCATTTCTCAATCCGTACCGAGTTAAAGGTCGAACGCAAAAGTAGGAAAGCCGCTGTACTTTGCGCTTCTTCCGATGACGAACTCTTTATTACCGCCTTTTCGCTTCCGCTGCTTCAGGGATTCTCCTCGACCCTACCGCGCTTTTCCATTGGCCCAAGGGCTGATGGTCTGTTGGTTGCCCTTAGCACTCGGCGCTCAAGACTACCGCATGCCGCTCGACTTGCCCCCGGCTCTTTCGGGCACCTTTGCCGAACTCCGAAGCCATCATTTCCATTCCGGACTCGATTTTAAAACCCAAGGTCGGGAAGGCCACCCCGTCTACTCGATTGAAAAAGGCTACATAAGCCGAATTCGCGCAGCGGCCACGGGGTTCGGCAACGCGCTCTACGTCCAACATCCCGATGGAAAGACTTCGGTTTATGCACATATGCAGCGGTTTAACGACACCGTGCACCACTATGTGCGCGCCAAACAATACGCCCTGCGGGAATCGGAAGTCGACCTGTTTCCCGAGGCCGGTGCGCTTCCTGTCGACCGCGGAACCATTTTGGGTCTCAGTGGCAATTCCGGCAGTTCTGGGGGACCCCATCTCCATTTCGAGCTTCGCGATACCCGTAGCGAACATCCCTTGAACCCACAGCGGCACGGCTTTTCTAGCCCGGACCAACGAAAACCCGAATTGCGCGGTTTGGCGGTGGTCGGACTCGACGCGCGCTATCGAGAAACCGCGCGCAGAGAGCACTTTTCCTTCAGCAAACCCGCCGATTCAGTCTGGGTGGTGCGCAATCTCGCCCCAGGGGGATACGGCATCGAAGTAGATGCCATTGACCGCCTCGATTTGAGCGACAATGCCAACGGGGTGTATCGCGCCTGGCTGGAAGTCGAGGGAACCGAACGCTATCGCTTTGAAGCCTCTGATTTTTCGTTTGACGAAACCCGACAAATCGACGCCTTGGTCAACTATGAACGCAAAATCGCCAAGGGCAAGGTGTGGCATCGCCTCTATCGGCTACCGGGCAATTCTTTGAGCGTGTGCCAGTCCGACGAGCGCCGGGGCCGCATTTGGCTACATCCCGGCGACAGTGCTCGGGTACAACTTTGGCTCGAAGATGCTTCGGGGAACACAACCCGGCAATCGTTTCGGTTGTGCGCGGCTCCCACCTCAGTACCCTCTGTCGACACCTTGGGGGTGGTCTTGTGGAATCGAACAGTCGAACAACGCTTTTCTTTTGGCACGCACAGGGCCTTTCTGCCCGCCGAAGCGCTGTATCGCGACGAGGTGGGTTTGGTTGATACAATCGAATCATTTACAGGTATTTATGGAAAATCGATTCGCATTCTGCACCCGGGCATCCCCTTTCGCAATGCGCTTCAACTCGACTTTGATGTGCGGGCCTTGCCCGAATCGGTTCGGTCTCGGGCCGTGGCGGTGCGGATCGCCGAAAACGGGCGGTTCAGCGCTCTGGGCGGATCGGCAGAAGGCGTGCGATGGAAGGCCAGCAGCCGAGAGGGGGGCACTTTTGGACTGGCGGTCGACACCACCGCCCCTCGAGTCGAATGGCTGAAACCCCGGACCAAGGGAGGGGTATCCCACGCTTCTTTGCTCCGCTTTAGCATTGCCGACGGGCTGAGCGGAATTGGTCAATGGGTTCTGACACTCGATGGAGCCTGGGCCGTGCTCGAATTCGATGCCAAGACCGGGTTGCTGTGGCATCGGTTCGAATCCAAACCCGAGGGTCGAGATCGAGCGTATCGTCTCGAAGTGACGGATCGAAGCGGCAATAAGACCGTGCGCGAAGGCGTTGTGCGGTGGTGAGCCGCCAAATCCCCCCGCTGTATTTTTGGTCCATGAAAGCGCAGCGCAGGGGGTGGGTCACCGCAGCGATGGTCCTTATGGGTTTCGGGGTCTGGGCCCAAAAAGACGCGCGTCCGCTGCAGTTGAGTGGGGTGGTCATCACCACCGACAGCGTTCCCCAATCCATACCCTACACCGCCATATTTATTAAAAAACGCCGGCAAGGCACGACTGCCGGACCCGAAGGCTTTTTTTCCATTCCTGCGCTCCCCGGCGACAGCATTCGTTTTTCGAGTATCGGTTTTATACCGGAAACACTGTGGGTTCCGGCCGATCTCAAAGAAGAAAGCTATTTGGTTCGGGTAAAGCTCGAACCCGACACCACCTTGCTCCGAGAGGTGGTTTTGTATCCATGGCCCAGTCCAGATCGGTTGAAAGATTATTTGTTGAGCCTACAAGTGACCACCACCGAGGACGATTTGGCCCGGCGGAATTTGGCCCTCGAAGAACTCAAGAGCCGGGCGGCGGCGATGGGTTATGATGCAGCCGAGATTCAAGACTTCGTGATCCGAAGCCATGAACAAAGTCTCTACAACGCGAGCCGCTATTATGGATCTGACGGAGGTGCCGCCATTTTGGGCGCGCTGAGCAATCCCTTTGCCTGGTCGCAGTTTTTTGATGCGCTCAAAAGCGGAGCGTTTCGATGAAGTTCTTCACTCTGCTCTGCGGGATCGCGCTGTTCACCGCCCCGCTTTGTGCCCAAACCACCAAACCCGGTACCCTGAGCGGTCGCATCAGCGACCGAGAAGGCAAACCCCTGCCCAATGCGGCCGTGGTGGCAGGAAACCGAAACACGCTGGCGAACGAAGACGGTCGGTATTCCTTGGAATTGCCCCCCGGTCCGCACACCGTCGTGGTGCGTTCGGTGGGGTTTTTGAACGATACGCTCAAGGTGGCGATCGCCTCGGGAAAAACCGAGTTTCGCGATGTTCGGATGCGGTTGGACCGGGCCTTGCTTCAAACCGCCGAAGTCGTGGGCGAGCGCAATCCTGTGCAAGGGGGTATCGAACTCAAGACAAAGGCACTCGAATACCAAACGGGTCCTCTCAGCGGGGTCGAAGGGCTGATCCGAACCTTGCCTGGGGTGGCGGCCAGCAGCGAATTGAGCAGCCAATACAATGTGCGCGGCGGGAATTTTGACGAAAACCTCGTGTACATCAATGGGGTCGAGGTATACCGTCCTTTTTTGGCGCGGGCCGGCGAGCAAGAGGGCCAAAGTGTCTTGAACCCCGATATGGTCGAACGCATTTACTTCTCGGCGGGGGGGTTCGAAGCGGCCTATGGAGACCGCATGAGTTCGGTGCTCGACATCGGCTATCGAGTGCCCGATTCGCTCCGCATCAAAACCGAAGTAAGCTTGCTCGGGGGGAGTGTTACGGTCGATGCCGTTAGCCCGAATAAAAAATTCAAGTCGATAACGGGAGCGCGCTATCGCTCCAACCAAATTCTGATTGGCTCGCTCGACACCGACGCCGACTTCCGTCCGCGCTATTTCGATCTGCAGACGGCCCTGACCTATACCCTGAGTTCCCGTTGGAGGCTCGATTTTATCGGTCAATGGGCCGAAAACCGCTACGATGTGGTGCCGAGCACCCGGACGACCGATTTTGGCAACATCCAAGAAGCCCTGCGGCTAACCGTGTTCTTTGACGGAATGGAGTCGTATACCTACTCGACCCTGTTTGGCGCGCTCAACGCGGTCTATCAACCCGATGAACACACCGAACTGAGCTGTGGTGTCAGCGCGTTCCGCACCCTCGAAGAAGAGTATTTCGATGTCATTGGGGCCTATCGACTCGGGGAACTCGAACTCAATTTGGGTTCGGACGATTTTGGCGAAATCAAGGTAGAGCGCGGGGCGGGGGCCTTTCAAAACTATGGTCGCAACCGGCTCGATGCGTTTATCTTGGCCGCAGAGCACAAAGGTCGCAAGAGCTACGAGCGACACACCTTGAGCTGGGGTATCAAGGCCCAAGGCGAAGACATCATTGACCGCTATAAAGAATGGGAGCGCATTGATTCGGCGGGCTATTCGATTCCACACAATCCCAGTCTGACACCGCCCGGAACCCTACCCACGACGCCCGGGCCCGCCCCGGCCTTGTTTGAATCGTTTGCGAGCGGGGCGCGGATCAGCTCGGTGCGTTTGAGTGGCTTTGTACAAGACAGCCGTTCGTGGCGGCTCAAAGCGGGTGGATTGTTCGGACTCAGCGCGGGCATTCGGTTCAACACCTGGTCGCTCAACGGACAGACGGTGGTTTCTCCCCGGGTGGGGGTCAGCTATCGCCCCGATTGGGAACAAGACCACCTGTTTCGGTTTTCGACCGGGCTCTATCAACAGCCGCCCTTTTACCGCGAAATGCGCGATTTGGAGGGCGGCGTCAACGAAGACATCAAGGCGCAGAGCTCACTCCACTTCATTGCGGGCCACGAATACCGGCTGCGGATGTGGGGTCGGCCCTTTAAATGGGTCACCGAGGCCTACTACAAGGCCATGTGGAATTTGATTCCCTACGAAATCGACAATGTCCGGATTCGCTACAGCGCCCAAAACGAAGCCACGGGCTATGCGGCGGGCTTTGATACCCGGCTCAACGGCGAATTTGTTCCGGGCATCGATTCCTGGGCCAGTTTGGGGATTTTGACGGTTCAAGAAGACATCGAAGGCGATGGAGCGGGCTACATTCCGCGTCCGACCGACCGCCGTGTCAATTTTGCGCTTTATTTTCAAGACTATTTGCCCAACGACCCGACGTTCCGGGTCAGCATGACCTTGGTGTTCAATACGGGTCAGCCTTTTGGCCCGCCTCAGAGCGAGCGCAAGGACCAGATCTACCGCATCCCGAACTACCGCCGTTTCGACATCGGTTTTATCAAGGTACTCAAGGAATCGGGCAAAAAAGGGAAAATCGGATTGTTCAAATCGTTCGACTCGGCTTGGATTGGGCTCGAAGTCTTTAACCTCCTCGAGATCCGCAATACGGTCTCGTATCTCTGGATTCGCGACATCAGCACGTCCAACCAATATGCCGTGCCCAATTACCTCACCAATCGGGTGTTGAATTTGAAACTCAGCCTAACGATCTAGCCGTGCGCATTCTCGGACGCATTCCCCATGCCGTGTTTCAAATCGTGGTCTACGAAACCGAACGGCATTATTATGTCGAAATCGAAGCAGGCCCGATGAAGCAGTGCTTTAAGTTCCCCAAAGAGTCGGTGGGGGGCATCCCCGGTGTTCAGGCGCTGCTCGATGCCGATTTTGAACGCGGGCTCGAAGCGCGGTTCGACCAGATGTATTCCGACATGAAACGCGTGCTCGAAAGCGGGAAATAAACCGCGAACAGCAGTTCAGCGAATCAGCATCAACATCCCCGTTTCCTGATAGGTTCCTTGGTTGAGAATGGTGTAGTTGGAGACATAGAAATACGCTCCCGGTGCCATGGGCGTGCCCTCGAGTTCTCCGTTCCAGCCTTTTTCAAGATTGTCGGTTTCGAACACCAATTCGCCCCAGCGATTAAAGACCTGAATGCTGTATTTGGTGATGGTGTTCCCCTGGGGCAACCACACTTCGTTGTTGCCGTCTCCGTCTGGGGTAAAAGCCGAAGGATAAAACATCCGGGGCGGGGCCTCGCCCAAGGCGGGCAAACAGGGATCGTCGATGCGCACAAAGGCCTGATCGCTTCCGCAAGGGCTGCTCCCGGTTACGATGTACAAACCGTCTTGTTCAATCCACAATGTGTCGTTCCGCGACCCTACATTCCATTGGTAGCGAATCGAACCCCGGGCCACCAAGGTGAGGGCCTCGTCGCTGCAGGCATCGCCAATTACTTCGATCCATACCGAATCGGGTAGATTGAGCGCCGTCAGTTGCAAGGTGGACACGCTGTCGCATCCCCAAACGGATTGATCGAACGCCGTGTAGGTGCCCGAAGCCACCCAATTGACCCCTCCAAAAAAATAGCTCTCGCCCGCGCAGATGGTATCGACCAATGCCACGTTGTAATTGTCCCGAACCGTCAAGGTGAGATAGGTGAGCGAGTCAAAACCATACATATTTTGACCCAAAGCCAAATACAGACCCTCTTGGCTTCTCCAAGTGCCGTTAAACCAGACCGAATCGCCCTCGCAGATCGACTCGTTGAGATAGACCGTGTCCGGGCCGTTGGGGGGAGGGACATGAACGCGCTCTGATCGGGCGGCTTGAGGCCATACCACTGCGTTCAACCATAATAAAACCGTAAAGACGCGCAAGAACCAATTCACAAAAAGGGGGCAATTAGAAGTGCAAAGGTCGCGCCCACGATCCGATTCCAAACACGCACTGAGCCTTCGACACCCACGGCACAGCCTGAAAGTTTTTTTCACTCCAATAACGTCGCGCACAGGAATGGATTGGACGCTCACGAACTCGGCACGATCAAAACCGCTACCACACTGCCAGCCCGTTTTCTACGGCAAATTGAATGATATTTGACCCGTGAGCCCTGTCAACGACCCCGAATCCTACCAGAGTTCGAGACCCGATCTCCATTCCTACCTCTTCGGAGCCCAAAAATTGCTCGATTTGGGCTGCAATCGGGGCGAGTTGTGCAAATCGCTGATGGACCGCGATCCGAATCTGGTGTGCCATGGCATCGACTACAACTCCGAAGCCGTCGCAGTGGCGCAACAAAGTCTGGCCCATGCCGAGTGCATCGACTTGATGAAGGAGTTCGACCGTTTTGAGCGATTTCTGTCCGAAAAAGGTCCCTACGACCGCATTGTGGCCGCGGATGTGCTCGAGCATTTGTCGAATCCCGTGGACGTGCACCGAGCGTTGTTCGCCGCGCTGTCCCCAGGGGGCAGAATCCTGATTTCCCTGCCCAATACCGGCCATTGGCAAAGCCTTTGGCACTTGCTAGCCCAGCGTTGGCCTCGGAACAACCGCGGCATTTACGACCGCACCCACCTCACTTTGTTCCTTCGCCGCAACCTCAGCGAGTTCGACCCCGGAAGCGCAGGCGGCATGCGAATCGCAGGGCGCAAACTCAAATTTCTCGACACCAACACCCCATCGGTGTTCGGTAAAATCATGAACCGCTTGGTTTTGCCTCTGGGTCTCATTCCCGGTGTTCGGAACTACTTCACCTTCCAGTTTTACGTCGAGGTGTGGAAGAAGTGATTTCGGTGGTGCTCTGCACCTACAACGGCCGGGCCTTTGTCGAAGAACAACTCGAAAGCATTTTGACCCAGAGCCGGGCTCCCGACGAAGTGCTGGTGTTTGACGATGGCAGCACCGATGGCACGCAGGCCTTGGTTCAAGCGTGGGGCGATCGCCATCTGCAGATCCAGTTCCACCAAAACCCCGTTCGACTGGGCTATGCCCGCAATTTTGAACAGGCTTTGCTCAAGTCTCGGGGTACCTGGGTGTTTTTGTCTGACCAAGACGATCGCTGGTATCCAAAACGGGTGGAAACCTTGCTCCAAAACGCTGGCAACGCCCACTTGGTCTATGGCGATGCGCGCATATGGCACCCGGAACAATCCTCGACCGAAACCCTTTTTACCCAATTCCCGAAACGCCGCAGAACGCCCACCGATTCTGAAGTAGGAGAGGCCTTGCGCAAGCCGGGGGTCAAAGGCTGCCAAATGGCGGTTCGACGCTCCTTGATCGAGGCCTGTTTCCCCGCGCCCGCAGCAGCCCTCGAGCGATGGGGGCACGACCACTGGCTTTGGGTGCATGCCTTGGCACTCGGCTCTATCCGCTCGGTCGATCAGGTCCTGATGGATCACCGCATCCATAGCGCCAATACCAGCGGGAGAATTCGCACCTCCTGGATTCGCCTTGGGCAGCGCAAATGGAAAGACCTGCTCGGACAGGAGCCCGGTTTCTGGCTCCAGCGCTATGCCAGTTTGCGCCCATGGTTAAAGCACCCCGAAGCAAACGCCGCTTGGAAAGGGGCCCTGACTCAGCAACTGGCTTTTGAAGAAGCCCGAGAAAGGGCGGTTGCGCATCGAGACATAAGGGGTTGGTGGCAATTGGTCTCGAAGTCTCAATACGCCCAGTTTTCGTTCGGGTACAGCGCAGCCTTGGGCGATTTATGGCGCATGTTTGGCAACCGCACTTCAAACCCTGTGGCGTGAAACTCGGAAAAGTCGGCAAACAAGGATTGCTCGGGGGCCTCTCGCTCTATGCCGGACAGGTCCTCGGTTTGTTCAACAAACTCGTGCTGTTTCCGCTCGTCTTTCTCGGGACCGAGGCCTATTGGGGGTTGTTTGAGTGGTTTTCGAGCACGGCGGTCTTGGCGGTTGCCCTTGGCAGTCTTGGGGTATCTCGGGCTTGGGTTCGCTTTGCTCCAACGGTGGGGATCGACCGGCGCGCGCTCCTGCGCATCTCCATCGTCCCGGCGGTTTTGGGGTTGATCGGTCTGTTTGTTTCCGCTTGGGTGCTGAGACCCGTCTTTTCGGGTTGGAGCTCCGATCCCGCATTGGCGCTACGCTACTATCCTGTCTTTTTCACCCTGCTCGGGGCCCTATGGCTCTTCGACGCCTCCGGGGGCATTTTGCAAGCCGCGTACAAAGCGCATTGGCCGCTTTTTGCCAACAATGTGAGTCTGCGCTTGCTCAACACGGCAGTTCTGCTGGCTTTCTGGGGATTCTCTTGGCCCATCGAGGCCCTGATTCCCGCCTTGGGCGCAGTCTTGCTCCTCAACCATGGGGTGCTTACCGTGTTGGCCTATCGACAACTGCGGCGCGATCTGAATACTCCACCTGCGGTTTCTGACCCCTCCCCTGACCCGATCGCCGGCTGGAATGGCTTTCGTCGCTATGCTTTGTGGACCAGCTTGAGCGCGCATGCCATGCTGCAAATCGATCTCTTTTTGGTCGGCGGTCTCCTGCCGTTATCGCAGGCCGCCCTATTGGGGCTTTCGAAAAACTTCACCAGCGCCATCGAAACCCCGGCGCGCTCAATCAGCCAAGCTTCGATGGCCGTATTGGCCGAAAAAATGAGTTCGGGCGACCGCCAAGGCGTTCGTTCCATCTATCGGAAAACCTCGCTCATTCAGTTTATGGCCGCGGGTTGGCTCTATTTTGCGATGGTCGTCAACCTTCCGTGGGTCTTGCAACTCTTGCCCGAAAACCGGGGCTACGAAGCCGTATTCGCTTTGGTCGCCATTACCGGATTGGGTCGATTGGTCGATGCGGTTACAGGTTCAAACACGGTGATTTTAAGCAACTCTGACTATTATCGTTTCAATCTGTGGTCGAGTATTGGCAGTTTGGGGCTGATGATCGGTTTCCAACTGTGGACCATCCCCCGTTTTGGATTGGTGGGCGCGGCCTTGGGCTTGGCGCTGGCGCTCAGTCTGGTCAATGTGGCCAAAACCCTCTATCTGTATGTCAAAACCCGGCTCCATCCGTTCGACCCTGTGCACTGGGAGTTGTTGGGATTGTTTGGACTGTTGGGGCTCGCCTATGCCGTGTTTCGACCCGATACCGCCTCGGTGACGGGGGTCGCGGCGGCCAATGGATTCGGTTTGGTCTTGGCACTGGTCTACGGCCGGTGGCGCCTCCGTTTCTGGAAATCGCTGATGGCGGGCTAGCCTTTTACAATCCCCGCTTCGCCCACAGCGCCCAGGGCAAATCGGGGCAGAGCGCCTTGAGTTCGCCCACCGAAGGGGCATAACGGCTTCGAACTTCTTCGAGCACGGCTCGATCGCCTGGGTCCGATTGGGGCATCTCGGTCGCATTCACTCGGCGATACAGCGCAGACAGAGCGGGCTGCAGCGCTTTGGGAATCAAAGGCAAAAAACCCACGGCCTTGCGGTGCAAGGTCGGATTTCGGGTCGCATAGGTCTCGTTGTGCTGCGGGAATCCATAGCTGCGGTAGAATTCGGGGTCGATCTCCAAAAAGCGGGCAAGTCGCTCGAGCGCGGTGCGGGGATCCCCGATCAGTTCTTCAAAGAGCACTACCTGAACCCGTTCCCGGCCCAAGACATCAAACCAAGGTTGGAGATAATCGGCATAACACCCTTCCTGAAAATGCCGCACATCGGACGCGGCACCCAGACCGGCAAAATCACGCCATTCCGCCTGGGTGGTGCGCAGTTTATAGCGGTTAAACTTCCATTTCGAATACAACCTTGCCGCGGGTTCGCGGAGCAAAAAGACCATTTTGGGTGCCCCCCCCGGAAGTTTCGGAATCCATTCGAGCGCCGTTTGGCTATAGAGATACACCGCGCTGGCCTCGAAGACGACCCGGGCATTCGCGCACCGCTCGAAGTGCTTTTGATAGTCTTCGATCGGGTTCTCGTGGATGTTGCAGCCTTGGTTAAAGCGACTTACGGTATCGTCGAAGAAAAAAGGCTCCTTGACCGGACTCCCGCACACCTCGGGGTGGGCGTCGAGCCAGAAGTACAAAGAACTCGTTCCGCTCTTGGGCGCTCCGCCCACAATCAGGTTTGGCCACATGGTCGTCAAAATTAGCCAAAGCGATTCCGTTTATTTTCGCCTTATGGAACGCAGCATCAACCCGCTTCCTCCACCCATGAATACAACGCTCAAGTCGCTCCGCATCTACCTTTTGCCGGTTCTCGCCCTGCTGGCCATCAACTACGTCTACTTCGCCCCAGTGCTCTCGGGCAAGGTGATTCGGCAAGACGACATTCTGCTCGGCACGGCCAAAGGCAAAGAAATTCGGGATTATCGCGAAAAAACAGGCGAGGAACCGCTGTGGACCAATGCCATGTTTTCGGGCATGCCCACGTTTCAAATTTCGACGCTCTATCCGGGCAATGTCCTCCAGCACATTCAAAATGGATTGAGTCTGCTCGGAGGGCGTTCCAGCAGCATCTATCTGATCTTTCTCCTCATGCTCGGGATGTATATGGCCCTGCTCTCGAGGGGGGTCGATCCCTGGTTGGCGGCCCTTGGGGGGCTTGCCTTCGGGTTTTCGGCTTTTTTCATCATCAGTTTTGGAGCGGGACACAATGCCAAGGTGCGCGCTGCGGCCTATATCGCCCCGACTTTGATGGGGGTGTTGCTGACCCTCGACGGCAAGCGTTGGCTGGGCTTTGCGCTGACCGCCTTGTTTGTCGGGCTCTCGATCCAATCGAACCACTTTCAGATTACGTATTACGAAATGCTGCTCATCGTAGCCGTGGTGGTTACCTATGGGGTCTATGCCTTCAGAAACAAACAATTGGGCGATTTTTTCAAGAGTTGCGCCATCTTGGTCGCAGCCGCCCTGCTCGGCATAGGACCAAATTTCGGCAATCTGTGGAGCACCTATTCGTATACCCGCGAAACCCTGAGAGGAGGAAGTTCCGAGCTCGCAGCCAAGGCCGAATCGCAGGGGGGGTTGAGCTACGACTACGCTATGAGTTGGAGCTATAGTTTGGCGGAAACCGCGAATTTGATTATCCCGCAATACACCGGGGGCGGTATGTCCGAAGACTACAGCAAAACGGCGGTCTACGAAAAGTACGTCCCTATGATCCGCAACAGCTATACCCAACAGGGCGTACCCAAGGCGGAAGCCGAAAAGAACGCGGTGCAAACGGTTTCGAGCTTGTTTTACTGGGGCGAAGAGAGCCTCGTCAACGGCGGTTATTACCTCGGGGCCACGGTGTTCTTTTTGCTCATACTCGGATTGATCTTGCTCGAGCCCAAACACCGGGCGTGGATCATTGCAGGCTTGTTGTTGTCGATTTTCCTCGCGCTCGGCCGGCACTTTGGCAGCCTGAACCACTTTTTGTACGATCATTTGCCGATCTACAACAAGTTCCGCGTGCCCTCGATGACGCTGGTGCTGGTCTTTGTCTTGGCGCCTTTTGTCGGGATATGGGGTCTGCACCGCTGGTGGAATGGCGACCTGACCGCGGAGCAAAAGAAGCGCACCTTGATCCGGGCTGGGGCCATTGCCGGGGGATTTGTGGCCTTGCTCACCTTGATTTTCCCGGTCTTTCTTTCGTTTGAAGGCCAGCGCGACGCCCAGCTTTTGCAGCAGGGACTCGACATCGATTTGTTGCAGGCGGATCGGAAAAATATGCTGCGATCGAGTGGCTTAGGCAGTTTGGCTTTTATGGCCGCCGTTTTTGCCGTTTTGTGGTTTTCGCTTCAGGGCAAGCTTTCGAAGCCTTGGGCCATGGGGTTGATGGGGCTTTTGATTGCGTCCGACCTGTGGATGTTTGACCGAGACCATTTGGGGGACGAGGAGTATATGGAGCAACGCGAATTTGAAGCGCTGTATGCGCCCAGTCCCGCCGATCAACAGATTCTGCAAGACACGGATCCCCATTATCGAGTGTTTAACACCACCGCAGGGCTTACGAGCGATTCCTATACCTCGTATCACCATAAGTCGATTGGGGGCTACCACGGAGCCAAGCTGTCGCGCTACCAAGATTTGGTCGAAGGGCAACTGTCGAAAAACAACCCCCGAGCCTTTGATATGCTCAACACCAAATACCTGATTGTGAAGGGAGACAATGGGTTGCAAGCCCAACGAAACCCCGGGGCTTGCGGGAATGCGTGGTTTGTGGGCCAAACCCAATGGGTCGAGAATGCCGATTCCGAAATGGAGGCCCTGGGCACTTTCGATCCCAAAACCCAAGCCGTGGTCGACCGGCGGTTCGAGCCTAGGGTAGGCACTGTACTCCAAACCGATTCTTTGAAGCCCAACAGCCGTATTTCCTTGTCGAATTACGACCCCAAACGCATGGTGTATCAGGCCGAAAACGCCGAGACCCAGCCCTTGCTCGCGGTGTTTTCAGAAATTTACTACGAAGGGTACGACCACGACTGGAAGGCCTCGATCGATGGAAAGCCCGTCGAACACCTACGCGCTGACTATTTGCTCCGGGCCCTTCCGATTCCCCCAGGGGCGCACGAAGTGGTCTTTGAGTTCAAACCCGCACCTTATGCGATTGGCGGCAAGATCGATGCGGCCTTCTCTGCCCTGCTTCTCCTCGCGCTCGGCCTGGGATTTTGGAAGACGCTCCAGCTTCGCGAAAAGCCGGGCAATTAATGAATTAAGTGGCTGATTTCGCCGATGATTGAGTTCTGATTCCCTTCGTTGATCTCGACCCATTGTGTGGATATGGGGACAGCGGAAATTTCTGGGGACTGGAGAAAATAGTGCGCAGTTTACAGATGAACGGTTCAAGCAATGCCGTAAAGTGCATTTCTTGTTAAAGTCAATACATCTTTTAGGAGCCAATGCCGCGCCAGAAGAACTGTGACTGTAATTGCATTTGTCTGATAATTGCGGTGTTAACGACAAAATCAACACATCAGATACCAACGAGGAGACCGACCCCCAGGCGTATAAAACCTCTCGACTCCGGGACCCCGAGTCGCTTCAAGCCGCAACGGCCAGTGAGCCTTGCGGCGCGACCTCGGCCAAAGCTGTAGCGGGTGGACAAGAGAGGTTGCGCCGGTCTAAAGAGCTCCTTTCTTTCCTTCTTTCTTTGGAGCAGCAAAGAAAGAAGGCCCCCGCGGCAGCGGAGTGCACATCAGAGTCGTAGAGAGGGAATGAACAGCGCACGCGAACTTTAAAGCATCATCGGCGTAGCCGGAAGACATCGAGCCGAAGACCCAGATAAACCAAGTAGGCCCGTTGCTGAACCGATTATTCTTAGGTTTTATTCTGCCTAAATCAGAGCCTTGGTTTGCTTGAAAAACATCTCTCCCCAGAAATATTCACTGTCTCTGGATATGCATCGTCCCTATGTAGGCAAAGAAAAACGGAACACCCTCCCTCCGTTTGGGTTTCCTTTCTTCTGTGTATACACCCAATTCGACTTACTCCAACTTCAATCTCAAGGAATAACGGGTACTTCGACCACCACTGAGATGTTTTTGAAGGATATTTTTATCCATTAAATCCTGAATATCGCGCAGAGCCGTGTCTTGGGAACAGTGGTTTATTTTGGCCCATTTCGAACTGGTCAGATTCCCTTCGAATCCGTCCAACAATTTGTTGATCATTTTAAGCTGTCTTTCGTGGAGAAAAGCGCTCGAATGATGACGCCAAAACTCTGCTTTAAATAGGGTCTTTGACAAAATCGCTTCGGTGGCGCTCAACGAATGGCTGAGACATTGTAAAAACCACAGAATCCAATCCGTTACATCCAGATCCCCTTTCTGGGTACCCTCGAGTTGTTCGTAGTACTGCTTTATTTCCAACCGTATCTGTGCAGAAAGACTGTAAAATCGCTTTTCACTTTTGTCCGATCGCGCCAAAGTCATATCAGTAATGGCACGCGCAATTCTGCCGTTCCCATCGTCGAAAGGATGAAGAGTAACAAACCACAAATGGGCTATTCCGGCTTTCAAAACCAAGTCCAATTCATTTTCCTCTTCATACCACTGTAAAAACTGACTCATTTCCCCTTCCAAACGATTCGAATTCGGGGCTTGAAAATGAACTTTCTCCTTTCCCATAGGGCCCGAAACGACCTGCATGGGTCCAGTCGCATCTTTCCTATAATCGCCTACGGTAATTTTCGATAGATGGCTCCGACCTGTGGGGAACAACGCGGCATGCCAAGCACACAATCGGTCTTTGCTCAAGGGTTCAGAAAACTTTTGGGTGGCATCCAACATCATCTCAACAATGCCTTCGACATTGCGGTCGGACGGAACCATCCCTGCCACGTCCAGCCCCAATTTTCGGGCAATCGAGGACCGGACCTGATCCATCGACAATATCTCCCCTTCAATTTCGGACGACTTCAACACATCGAGGGTCAGGGTGCTCAGAACCGCTTCATCTTGCAATTCAAAGCCCAATGACTCCATTTTGCCCAAAATCCGGCCTTGTCGATTCCTCGCTTCCCCCAACGCTTTCATTACGCGCCCTGATTCCCACGTAAACTGGGGCCAATGGGGTTGATGGTAGATATACATGCTTATTCTACGCAATTTTTGCGGTGAATATAGTGTTTAATCGCCGCAAGATTGGCTTCTCTCATTTGTATAGAGGTCTTTAGTATGGCAGTTATGTAAATTATGCTTTTCGATGTCAATTCACTACCCCAATGCATTTCGAGAAGGACACCTTTCCATCGAAACCGGATTGGGCCTTGTGAACCTCGTGACCAAGAGTGAATTGATGGACTACACAGTGAAGATCACCGACCAACTCAACCTCTTTGTTAAAGCGGGATCCCCTATCGACTAATCGACCACCGACCCTTAGCCCTTGTCGGGTTTACCCCGCATTTAGGGAAAAGCACTTTGAGCCTACGGACAGAAAAAGGCCTTTAGCCCTTCCTCAACACCATTCAAATCTGAGGTAGGCAGGTTTGGGTTATCGTTTCTAAGCCGGAAATGACGTGTGAAGGCATTTTTCATTACGCCCTAAAATATCCAAACTACGGCGCTCCAATGCGGCCTAAATCTAAGCGGATTAGCCCATTCCAAAGACCTCGCAATGAAGACCTTGAATTTAGGATTGAACGTCAATTTGACAGAGTCTATGCTTTAATCCCCTACTCCCAGAATATCTTCATTAGCCCGCTTTGCAAGGTGTTTCATCAAATGACTGTCCGTTGACTCATAAAGTGTCGAAAAATGCATCATTTATCCGAAAGTAAACCTATAAAAGGTACAATAAAAAACACCAGAGCACTATTTCAAAATCTCCAGAATTCCCGCCTCCTTCGATTCTAAGAAATTTCGAATACTTGATTCATTCTGAACAAGGATGTCTGCGATAAATCTTGTTGTGAGATTTCCCGTTCTCAACCAAACAATTTTTGGAGGTGTTCCTTTCAATACGGCCAAGTCCACGAAGTCTGAATCGAACGTGACAATGGCGAAAGAATGAGTCTTGGCGAATTCGAAAATAACGGAATCTGAGGCATTCTGAAGATTCACCTGAACGACTTGTCTCGACTCTGCAAATGGCTCACCCAATCGAGCCGTAATCTTTGGCGAGATATTTTGATCAAACAGGAGTTTCACGAAGCGAATCTCATTCTATGCTCTTTGTCAGCAGCAAAAGCCAGACAAGCATTGATCATCTCTTCGGTCAGTTCCGTAAAATCTTCGATAATGTCCTTTTTACTCATTCCATGAGACATCCAATTCAACACATCATAAACCGAAATTCGAGTGCCTTTGATACACGGTCTACCGAAACGTTTGTCCGATTGGATTTCGATAAAATCTAAGTAGTTCATATTCCAAAGATACAAATGGCCTTGGGCTCTATGATGCGTCCTGTAACCCGATACTGAAGCCATTCCCATCTCAACTAGGACTACGGTTCCATCGATTCTATCCTCGTTTGCCATGATCGTAGGCGTATTGATTCTCCAATCGCCCTTTCAACTACCCTAGAAAAAACAAGCGATTGGACCGCAGTCGTTCGTGGAATCTAGATTCTACCCACGCGTATTCCCCTTCCATCGATCTTTCCCCTCGACTCCGCTTCGCTCTTATCGCACCAGATCCTGCAGATCCCGCAAGACTTCTTGTGCTTGGGCATCGCGACCAAAACCCCGGCGCTGCTCGGGCGACGCCCCTTCCGCCTGCAACAGATTCTTTATGGCATTCCCCATCCCGGACGCATCCCGATAATCGCAAAAAATCCCGGCTCCAGCCTGGGCCATCAGGGTTGCCGCATCGCAATGCAGGGGGCCAATGCCCAAAATCGGTCGGCCCGATGCCACGTATTCAAAGAGTTTGCCTGGAACAATACCCTCATTGCCCGCTTGTTCTGGAATAAGCAGCAAGAGCACATCGGCCATCGTCATTCTCCGCACCGCTTCGGCATGGGGAATCGGGTCTTCGAACACCGCTTCAATGCCCGAATCTTCGATTTGCTGCCGGAGCACGGAATCGCAAACCCCGATCAAGCGCAATACCGGGGCTTTGTCAGCCAAACGCTTTAGCGCATCGATGAGACCCTCGAGCGTGTAAATCCGGCTCATTGTGCCCAAATACACCAACTCGGGGCGCTGACCTGTGTGGGCCATGGTTGATCTGATTCCGGGAAAATCTTCCGGATCGTACCCATTGGTCAGCAACACCGCTCGACTTCCCGCCCCCTTCGCTTGTAAACGCCCCAACAGCGAAGGACTCGAAGCGTAGACCCGATCGGCAGAGCGCAACACCTGGGCTTCCATGCGCGTATCAATCCAGCGTGCCAGAGCACTGGGGCGCAATTCGGAAGCGTAGTATATATCGGTCCAAGGGTCGCGAAAATCGGCCACCCACTTGATTTTCAACGCCCGTTGAAGTCGCAATCCCAACAAATGCGTCGAATGGGGGGGACCGGTGGTAATCAGCACATCAAACGGCTCGAGCGCATGTTGTCGCACGGCCTCTTGATAGGCAAATCGGTTCCATCCTTTGCGGGCATCGGGCAAAAACACATTGCCCCGAATCCATTTGGCCAGTTTTTGCCGAAATCCGGGTCGGGCACTCTCGTTCGCAAAACCCGAAAACGGAATCTCTTTGCGCCCGGTCCATTTCAAATAGAGACCAAACGGATCTTGGTTGTCGGTCCGGAACACCGCAATTTCTGGCTCCACCTTGTTTTCAAGCCCCGGATCGCGCAAAGGATAGGCGGCTTGGTTCGGATCGACTGTCAATATCGATACCTCGGCCCCTCCCCTCTGTACAAATCGACTGAGCCCCAGCCAGCGCTGGACACCAGGCCCTCCGGCTGGAGGCCAATAATAGGTGGCTATCAGGATCTTCAAGACGGATCTTCCCGATTGTCGTCAACCTCTTCAAAGGCGACATACTCCCCAACCGGCCGCGTAGACCGGGTTCGATGCGGCTCTGGGGTTGCCGATGGGGAACCCTTCGCGCTGGGCCCTTCAAAACCCGCCGAAAGCCATTTCCAGAGTCGACGTAACACCCATAACCCCAATAAACTCCACAACAATACACGCATCTTCTCAATAAAAAAAGGGTTCCCGCCACGGCGAAAACCCTTGCAAATTAAGACCGGCTCGGCTTTAGCGCAGCACGGTGACTGTACCGGTATGGAATTGCAACTTGGTGTCGTAGTCTTTGAGATAGACTTTGACGGCATAAGTTCCCATGGGACACTCCTCTCCGTTATTGTTCATCTTGCCATTCCACGACGTTCGCGGATCGTTGCTTTCGAACACCTTGAGTCCGATTTTGGAGTACACTTCCAACTTGAATTCCCTCCAGTCCCCGATGGGATGGAATTCGTATTCGTCGTTGACCCCGTCGGCATTCGGACTAAAGGCATTGATCCAACTCAAGGTGAGCGGTTGTTCGCACACGACCCGCTGCACCCGAATGGTATCTCGGTGGACACCGCAGCTATCGGTGAGTTCGACCCAATAGTTTCCCGTCTTGTTGACGATAATGGTGTGCCCCGTTTCTCCCGTGCTCCATTCCACATCGCCCTGTTCTTCCACGCTCAAGATGAGAAATTGCCATGCACACAAGGTGGTATCGTTGCCCAGATCCAATTCGATTCCCTCGTTCTCCCCAATCACAACGGTATCCGAGGCTGGACAGCCACGGCTGTATACCGTAGCAGAATAAATACCCGGTGCCGTTAAGGTGACATCGGTGGTGGTGGCCCCCGTAGACCAAAGCACGGAATCGATGGGCTCGGTCGATTGATACTGCAACAAATAAGTACCTCCTCGGCACATCAATCGGTCATCGCCCAGCGAAACCTGATGGCTGAACTCCGTCATTTCCACCGTATCCGAAGCCGAACAACCGTTGCGAAACACCTCTACCCAATAGGTACCCGAAACCGATGCCACGGTCATGGCCCCCGAAGTTCCATCGGACCAGCGAATCGAATCGGCCATTTCGTTGTATTCGAGCAAAGCGCTATTCGGTGTACAAATCGAACGGTCCAGACCCAAATTGGGCTGAACGGGGGGCACCAACCAACGCACCCAAACGCTGTCGGTCGCAATGCAACCGCCGGTCAAGATGGCTGTAAGGGCAAACCAGCCCGAATCAGGATAGTGCACCACCAGCGAATCGGCGATGGAACCCGTCGACCACAGCGAGCTCTGGGCAGTGGCTGCAGGACGCAACACAATGGGCTCTCCGGGACAGGCCGTCGCTATAGGACCGAGTCCCAGACACTGGCATTCGCTGTACTGGGCCAGTGCTAGCGCATCGGTGGCATCGAGCAGGCGGTCGTAGATGCGAAAATCGTCGAGCGAACCCCGAAACGCATTCCCGCAAAAGGCGCCGCCACTTCCCAAAACCCCGCCCAAAACGATTTGGGCGTTGGAGGAAGCCACATCGGCCAAAACACCTGCCCCACCGAGCAATGCGGTCGACTGCAACAGACCGTTGACGTAAATCTGCACCCGATCGGCCCCGTCGTTGCCGCTTTGGGTACCATCGAAGACCAACAGCACATGCGACCACTGCCCGGCTGGAATAGGGTTAGCCCCCCCAACTGTGCGGTATTGAGTCGCCGCGCCATTCCCCAAATGGGTGGTAAGCGCCGGTGCACCGCTCAGACTCTTGAACTGGAGCGAACGCTGGTTGGAGCCGCAAGGACTCTGCGAAAATTTGCTGAACAAGGCCGCATCCTGATGCACGGAATCGGGGCGCACCCAGAGCCCAATGGAGAATTGAACTCCGGCTCCAGACAATTGCCCACCGAGGATGTTGCCAAATTTGACATGGGCTCCGGTGCCATCGAGATAGAGGGCTCGATCGGGACATCCGAAACGGTCGGACGTGGTTTGTGCCCCGACGAGTGTTCCGTTCGCGCTGCCCACATCGGCCACGGCATTGCCCTGATCGAAGCTCCAATGCCCGGCCAGTTGCTGATTGAGATTGGATTGTGCCGCGGAAGTGAGCCAGCCCATCCCGCACGCGGCCCAAAGCAGACGTGTGAAAATGTTGTGCATCTTTCCTTTCATGTGTTGGTTGTGGAGCAAAGATATATACTTTTTAATATAATACCTTCAAAAAAATAAACATTCACTCAATAAAAAAGGCCGATTGCTCGGCCTTTTAGCACAGTAACTGATAAAAAGCCTATTTACTCAAATACCAGTTTCGCTCAGAATAAAGTTTTTTGAAAACCGGGTCTTTCAAATTCTTGATGAAGTAGATCGCTTCTCCCGTTGATTTCATCTCAGGACCCAGCGATTTGCTGACATCAGGGAACTTATTGAAAGAAAATACCGGACTTTTAATCGCAAAACCCTCGAGCTGGGGATGGAATTGGAAATCGCTGAGTTTGTTGACCCCGAGCATGAGCCGTGTGGCGTAGTTGACATAGGGTTCCCCATAGGCCTTGGCGATAAAGGGAACCGTTCGCGAAGCGCGCGGATTGGCTTCGATGACATAGACCACATCGTCTTTGATCGCGAATTGAATATTGATCAACCCCACCGTCCCCAAAGCCTTGGCGATGGTTTCGGTATGGTCGCGAATCTGTTGGATAATGAGCTCCCCGAGGTTGAACGGTGGCAAGGTGGCATTGGAATCGCCGGAGTGAATGCCACAAGGCTCGATGTGCTCCATAATCCCGATGATATAAACCGATTCCCCATCGGAAATGGCGTCGGCTTCGGCTTCGATGGCCCCGTCGAGGTAATGGTCGAGCAATACTCGGTTTCTGGGAATGTCTTTGAACAGATTGACCACGTGGTGCTCCAGCTCTTCGTGGTTGATGACAATTTTCATTCCCTGGCCCCCCAAGACATAGCTCGGTCGCACCAAAATCGGGAAACCGAGTTCGTGCGCGAGTTCTCGGGCCTCGTCGGCATTGGTAATGACCCCGAATTCGGGATACGGAATGCCATATTCCTTGAGCAGGGTCGAAAAACGCCCCCGGTCTTCGGCCAAATCGAGCGAATGATAGCTGGTACCAATGATCGGAATGCCGTAGCGATCGAGTTTTTCGGCCAACTTGAGCGCGGTTTGCCCCCCCAATTGTACAATGACCCCGATCGGCTTTTCGTGGCGGATGATGTCGTAAATGTGCTCCCAAAACACCGGTTCGAAATAGAGCTTGTCGGCGGTGTCGAAATCGGTTGAGACCGTTTCGGGGTTGCAATTGATCATCAAGGTTTCGAAACCGCATTCGCGGGCGGCCAAAACCCCGTGGACGCAGCAATAATCGAACTCGATGCCCTGCCCAATGCGGTTGGGACCCGAGCCGAGCACCACCACTTTGGGGCGGTCGGTGCGCACGCTCTCATTTTCGGCCTGTTCTTGACCCTCGGGGCCCGACAGACTTTCAAAAGTCGAATAATAATAGGGAGTGGCCGCGGGAAACTCGGCCGCACAGGTGTCGACCAACTTCCAAACCCGTTCGATGCCGGCTTCGGTGCGTTTGTGGTGGACTTCGCTTTCGAGGCAACCGAGCATATAGGCAATCTGCCGGTCGGCAAAGCCCTTTTTCTTGGCATCGCGGAGCAATTCCACGGGCAGGGTGTCGAGCGTAAAGGTCTCGATGCGGGCCTGCACTTCGACAAGTTCTTTGATTTGGCGCAAAAACCAAGCGTCGATGCCCGTCAATTCCGCGATGCGCCGAATCGGGATGCCGAGCTGGAGGGCGTCGTAGATGACAAAGACCCGATCCCAACTCGCATGGGTCAATTTGTGGACCACCTTGTCTTGATCGGTCAACCCCTTTCCATCGGCCCCAAGCCCGTTGCGCTTGACTTCGAGCGACTGAGCGGCTTTGTGCAAAGCCTCTTGGAAGGTGCGCCCAATGCCCATCACCTCGCCTACCGACTTCATTTGCAGTCCCAAACGACGATCGGTCCCTTCGAATTTGTCGAAATTCCAACGCGGAATTTTGACGATGACATAGTCGAGCGTCGGTTCGAAAAAGGCGGAGGTGCTTCCCGTAATCGAATTGCGCAGTTCGTCGAGCCGATAACCGATGGCGAGTTTGGCGGCGATTTTGGCGATGGGATAGCCCGTGGCCTTGCTGGCCAAGGCGGAAGAACGAGACACCCTGGGGTTGATTTCAATCGCAACAATGTCTTCCCGCTCGTCTGGGCTCAGGGCAAACTGCACATTGCATCCGCCCGCAAAATTGCCGATTGAACGCATCATTTTGATCGCCAAATCGCGCATGCGTTGATAGGCTGTGTCGCTCAAGGTCATAGCCGGGGCCACGGTGATCGAATCGCCGGTATGGATCCCCATAGGGTCCATGTTTTCGATCGAGCAAATAATGATGACGTTGTCGGCCGAATCGCGCAGCAATTCGAGTTCAAATTCCTTCCACCCCATCAAAGCCTTGTCGATCAGGACTTCGTGAATCGGCGAAGCCTCGAGCCCTCGCTTGAGGAGGGTATCGAAGTCCTCTTTGTGGTAGACGATCGAAGCCCCCGAGCCTCCCAGGGTAAACGAAGGCCGGATGCAGAGTGGAAACCCGAATTCTTGCGCAATTTCCTTGCCCTTGAGATACGAGGTTGCCGTGCGGCTCGGAGCTACCCCCACCTCGATGCGCTCCATGAGCTGCCGAAACTGCTCTCGGTCTTCGGTGATGTTGATGGCTGCAATGTCGACCCCGATGATGCGGACGCCGTGGGCTTCCCAAATGCCCTGTTTGTCGCATTCGATGCAGAGGTTCAAGGCCGTTTGCCCCCCCATGGTCGGCAAGACGGCATCGATCTGGCGCTCCTCGAGAATCTGCTCGATCGACTCGGGCACCAGCGGGAGCAAATAAACGTGGTCGGCGGTGACCGGATCGGTCATAATCGTCGCCGGATTGCTGTTGATGAGCGAAACCTCGATGCCTTCTTCGCGCAAAGAGCGCGCGGCCTGAGAGCCGCTGTAGTCAAACTCGCAGGCCTGACCAATTACGATGGGGCCGCTGCCAATAATGAGAACGGAGCGAATCGAGCTGTCTTTGGGCATGGGATGTGGAATCAGAGTTCGGTTGGGGCGCGTTCAAATCGGGGCGGTCTGTGCACGTTTCAAGAAGGGGTTCAAGTCCGCACTCCATCTCGTAATAAGGCAAAAAAAAGGTGTCGCCATGGGCAACACCTGTGTCAATTCGTTCGATGGAACAAGGTCCCAATCAGCCCTTGTGGTTGCCCTCGTCGGAAACCGTCAACTTATAGCGACCGCGTGCGCGGCGAGCGGCCAAAACGCGGCGGCCATTGGCGGAAGACATGCGCTCGCGGAAACCGTGTTTGTTGCGGCGCTTGCGGTTCGAGGGTTGGAAAGTCCTTTTCATTTCTGTAAACGGCCTTGGGCGATGGGTAGTAAAGTCTCGAGCGGAGTGCGCAGCACCCCAAATCGGGCTGCAAATATAATCAAAGAATCCTCAACTTCGCCAGTCTAAACCAAGCTCGACTTCTCGAATGAAGGCGTTGTTATACGACCAAAAAATCTGGATCACCGGAGCCTCCTCTGGGATTGGACGCGCCCTGGCCCTTGAAGCCGCGCGGGGCGGAGCCCATTTGTTGTTGAGCGGGCGCCATGCCGGAAACCTCGAAGTTACGCGTCGACAATGCGTTCGGCCGGAGTTCGTGCATTGTTTGCCCTGCGATTTGAGCGACACCGACGCGATTCCCGGGCTGTTCGAACAAGCCCTGACACGCCTCGGGGGGCTTGATAAGCTCATTGCCAATGCGGGAATCGGACAATGGGGAACAGTGATGGACACCGAAGATGCAGTCGAACATCGGTTGTTTCAGGTCAACTTTGAGGCCAACCGACGTTTGTTGAAGCTCTATGCCCATTATTGCCAGGCCAACCGTCGATCAGGTCACTTTGTAGGCGTGGGCAGCATCGCAGCCAAATTCGGTCAACCCCAATTGGCGGCCTATTCGGCTTCCAAAGCGGCCTTTACGCTGTATCTCGAAAGCGCCTGGCGCGAATTTCAAGGGTCTGATTTCACCGTGCAATTGGTCCATCCTGGCATGGTTCAAACCGAAATTATGCGGCACAGTCTGGGACCGGACGGGCGCCCGCACACTCCTCAAAAAACACATCGCGGTATGGATCCCGAACGCTTTGCGAAGCGGTTTTTCAACGCCCTAAACTCCAGGCGCTTTGAGCACCAAATCGGGGGCACCGAACTGCTCGCGGTTCCGCTTCACGCGCTTTTTCCTCGTCTGTTTTATCGGCTGCTGGGGCGATGAACTACCTCGCCCATCTCTATTTAAGCGGAGAAGACGACGCTGTGCGCTTTGGAAACTACCTCGGCGACCACTTGAGGCGATCGCAATGGGCCCAGTATCCCGAAAGGGTGCGCATGGGTTTGGAGTTGCATGCGCTGATTGACGAAACCACCGATCGACATCCGAAAGTGCTGGCCAGTCGTCAGCGGATGCGACCGAGCCAGCACAAGTTTAGCCCGGTGGTGCAGGACTTGCTCTACGACCACTTTCTGGCCGTGCATTGGAACCGATTTCATCCCATGGGATTGGAGGAATATTCGGTCGATGTGTACCGCCGTCTCGAGCGGTATCGGGATGTGATGCCCGCAGGTGTGGTCCGGATGTACGAACACATGAGTCGGCACAATTGGTTGTTGTCGTATGCCGAAACCGATGGGCTCAATCAGGCCTTGGGGGGCATGGCGAGGCGTACGCGATTTGCCTCCGATATGGCCACTGCCGTTCGCGATTTGGAATCGGAATGGGGGGCCTACGAAGATGATTTTTTAGCCTTTTTTCCCGATCTACAAGCCGAGGTGCGTCGCTTTCTCGGCCCGGGGTTCAGCCTGCCGTTTTAAACAAACCCAGCTTGCGCAAATAATAGCGCGGACGATTCCAATGGGTCATATAACTGTCATCGAGGAGCAAACGATAGAGCCAGCGCCGTAGTCGGGGATTCCGCTCGAACAAACCCAGCACAGCATCGATTCGCCGTGCCGAAGCAAACCATTGTTGCACCAGAGCCGAAAGCCGCAATTCGCCCCATAAGACCCCGTATACCCTGCGGTCGTAGTCAGCCAAATCGGAAGCGCTCCATAGACCGGTCTCCAAAGCCCGAACGGCTTGTTCGCCCGCATAAGTTCCACTGCGCAAAGCGTTTCCGATGCCTTCGCCCGTAAGCGGATCGACGAGCGAAGCGGCATCGCCACATAGCAGATAACCCGCACCGCTCAAACGGCGCTTTTTCGAGCCGAGCGGAATGCCCATTCCCTTGATGGACTCGAGCATCGTAGCCTTGGCAAACCGAGGCCCCAAATGCGGGTGGTTGCGCAAAGCTTCTTCGAGCACCTGACGCAAGGGCTTGTTGAGCTGAGGGAGTTGATCGGAGCGCATCCCGATGCCCACATTGGCCCGCCCCCCAGGCAGCGGAAATACCCACAGATAGCCGGGCAACACATCGCGGATAAAGTGCAACTCGATCAATGGATCGGGGCGATCCCATTCGACGCCTTCGCAATAGACCCGCATAGCGGCACAATGGTGACGGCGATCGAGTTCGTATACCCCTAGCTTTTTGGCGACGGTTGAATGCACCCCATCGGCTCCGATCAGCAAGGTAGACCGCAACTCGCAACCCTCTGCTGAGCGCAATACCCAGACATCGCCCTCGCGTTCAATCGTTTCTAAGGACCAATTTTCGACGAGATGGATGTGCTGGGCACCGCGAACCGAATCGACGAGAAGGGTGTCGAAATCGAGGCGGGGCATCACATAGCCTTCGAGTGTGCGCCGGGCGTGTTTGAGCTCCATATCGAAGATCTTGCCTGTGGGCGAAACCACCCGGAGTCCCGGCATTTCGATTTTGGCGGTGGAAGCTCGAAATCGCGCCCCGATACCAGGCGCAATGGACTCCAGATCGTCGATTTGGTGCACCACATCGGGACTGAGCGCGTCCCCGCAGATTTTATCGCGCGGAAACCGGGCTTTGTCGAGGAGCACCGAGGCGATTCCCGCTCGCTCGAGCGCCAAAGCAGCGGCCACTCCAGAAGGGCCCGCGCCCACAATGGCCACCGGATAGTGTGCACTTGGAGCGGGAGTCGTTTTCACAATCGGTGAAACAAGGCTGTGAGCGCAGCCCGGTCGATGCGTTCCTGCCAATCGTGTCCCAGCGCGTGGATCCACATATGCGGCAAATTCCAACTCACTTCTACCATGGCGTCGATTTCCGCATCGCTCCAGCCCTTCGAGAGACCCTGGGGCAAATCGATATGGAAGCGCTCGACCATACGGCGGAATTCTCCGACAGCAGGGCCATAATAGTCCTCCAAATGATTGAATGCAATGCAGTTGGCATATCCATGCCGATATCCCAACACCTTGCTCAATCCATAAGACAAGGCATGGCAGACCCCAACTTCGCTGTAGGTTAGACTCAGCCCCCCAAAGAGCGAAGCCACGACCAATTTATCGTCGTTGTCGAGGCTTTGGCCCGCCCCGGGGCCCAAAAACACTTCCCGACACAATTTGAGACTCTCTTCGCCGTACGCCTTGGAAAAGGCGTTGTTGTGGATACCGGTCTCGCTTTCGATGCAGTGGATGTAGGTGTCCATCCCTGTATAGAACCACTGGTTTTTGGGCACGGTCGCGCAGAGTTCGGGGTCGAGAATGAGCTCGTCAAAAACGGTCCATTCGCATTTGAGCCCGAGCTTCTTGACGGGTCCGGTCAATACGGCTGTGGTGCTGCATTCCGCTCCGGTGCCGGCGATGGTGGGCACGCCCAAGTGAAACACTCCGGGGGTCTGGATCAAATTGAGCCCTTGGTATTGGGTCGAACTTCCGGGGTTGGTGAGCATCAAGCTCAGCGCTTTGGCGGTATCCATGGCGCTGCCTCCCCCTACCCCGACTACGGCGGCGGGCAACCCGCGTTCAGCGAAAACGGCATCGCGAAGTCGATCGACCTGCTCGGTGGTGGGCTCGTGCACATCAAAATCTTCAAAAAACACGAGATCGCGGTCTTCGATCCCGAGCCGTTCAAGGAGCGCATGCCCTTGAAAATAGTGATCGATCACATAGACGGCATAGCCCTCGTTTGTTCCCCGACGCGGACGGAGGCGTTCGGCGGTTTGGTGCACCGAGCCCCGACCGTAGATCAGTTTGCCGACTCCATGCAAGACTTTGTGCTGTACCATGACCTCAACAGTGTTTCCTCAAGACGTCCACCATGGTTGCTCCGAGTTCGTCGATTTGAGTATCGGTCCAGTTGGTGCGGATTCCGAGCGAGATCAACCGACCAATGCTGTGTTGGCTCTGGGGCAATTCGAGGGCGTTGTAGTCCTGAGGAGCTCCGAGGTGGTGAATCGCCATTTTAAAGGGCGAACGCAGGTTCTTGAGATGATCCCACTGGTTGATAAAGTGGTACATATTGGTGTACCAATAGTTGACCCCTGCTCCTCTGCTGCCGAGTTCGGCCGCGGCCCGAGAAGCCGCTGCGGCATCGGGTAGAAACAGATTCAAAAAGGTTCCGCTATCGCCTGCGGCATCGGGCATGGGGCGAAATCCCAAACCAGGGACTTCGGCTTGGAGCCGGTCTTTGAGCGCTTGTTTGGCGGAGCGCTTGCGGTCTCGAACCTGCTCGATGCGGCGCATTTGGACTAATCCCACTGCTGCATGCAACTCACTCAGCCTAAAATTGGTGCCCAAAATGGGGTGCTGCTCCATGCCTCTGTTGTCGCCGATGTGGTCGTGACCGTGGTCCGAAAACTGGTGGAGCAGGTGGTAGACGTCTTCGCGGTTGGTAACACAGACACCGCCTTCTCCGGCAGTGGCGATTTTGAAGAAGTCGAAGGAATAGGCCCCGGCCACGCCGAACAAACCGACCGATTGGCCTTTGTAAAAGGCCCCGAGCGCCTGACCCGCATCTTCGACGAGGACCAGGTTGCGGCGTTCGCATAGCGCGAGAATGGAGTCCATATCGGCGGCGGCCCCGCACATATGCACGAGCATAACGGCTTTAGTGTTGGGCGTCAGAGCCTTTTCGATGCTCTCGGCGGTCAAACAGAGGTTGTCGTCGACCTCGGCAAAAACGGGCAAACCACCCCCGAGCAACACCCCTTCAATCGTGGCGATATAGGTAAAAGGGGGCACGATGACCTCGTCGCCGAATCCAAGTCCCGAAGCGGCCATGGCGGCAGCCACTGCTGTCGAACCACTGCTGACGGCATGGGCAAACGGAGCCCCGGTAAACCGCCGAACTTCGGCTTCAAATTCCCGCGCTTTCCAGCGTCCTTGGCGCAGGGCATCGTGGTTGTAGCGAAACAGGCAACCGGTTTCGAGGACCTCATTTACTTCGCGGCGTTCCTCGTCTCCGAACCAATCCATTCCGGGCATGGGGTGTGGGTTTTTAGTTTGATCCGGGATTCTTGGGTACCCGGGGATAAGGCGCAAAGGTAGAAGCCGCAATCGCTCGCTGAAGACTTGACCAGGTTCGGCTCGGCCCGTTGGCTTGTGTACCTTTACACTATGAATTTGCCCCTCATCCAATCCCAGTATACCAGCGCCGAGGCCCTGAGCCGTTTGCGCATGGATTTCGATTCGGCTCTCCCCTGTCGCTACTTGAATTTGCCGGGGTTTTTGCAGCCCGAGTTGGCCGAAACCCTGCACGCGAATTTCCCTCCGATCGAATCGCTCAACGTCAAGCGCAAAAGCCTGAACGAAAACAAGAGCGAAGACTACCATTTTGAACGCTGGCATCCTGCCTTTGCAGAGCTGCGTTCCCTGATTGCCAGCGACGAATTCGCTTCATGGATCAGTGCCGTGACCGGCATCGAAAACCTGCGCACCACCGACGATTCGCTTGGGAGTGGAGTCCATCAGGGCAAAGACGGGAGCTACGTAGACGTGCACATCGACGTCAATATGAATCCCGAAAAAGGGTTGTGGAGGCGCATCAATTTGTTGATTTACCTCAACCGAAATTGGAAGCCCGAATACGGGGGCGATTTGGAATTGTGGAACAAGGAAATGACCGTTTGCGAAGTCAAGGTGCCCTGCGACTTTAACCGAGCGGTGATTTTCTATACCGACGAGAATTCGCCCCACGGCTATGCCAAGATCAACGTGCCCGAGGGAGAAACGCGCAAGAGTTTCTACAGCTATTTCTACACGCCCATCGGGGAAGGATTTCGCTACAGCGACTCTCGTTTTGTTTCACGTCCCGACGATAGCGCCGCCAAGAAGCTGGTGACCGGGGTCAAGGAATCGATCAAGATCAACGGAAAGCGATTGCTCAAGGCATTGGGGGTTAAGTCGCTCGATTTCCAGGACAAGAACCGCTGATTTTGGCGAAACGTACCGCATCGGATTCGGAGGAGCCCAAACCGAAGCCGAGTCTCAAAAGCCTGAGGCGTTCGCTTCGGCTCTATAAATACATCAAGCCCTATCGAGGGGCATTTGTATTGGGCATGGTTTTTTTGTTCCTCTCGGTAGGGGCTAGTTTGGCCTTTCCGAAATTGATGGGCGAATTGGTGAGTGCGAGTACACAACCCGATTTCTCGAAACAATTGGGGCAGATTGCCCTCGTCTTGGCGGGATTGCTCATAGCCCAAGCGGTCTTCTCGTATTTCCGGGTGTTGTTGTTTGTGCGTGTCGCCGAAAAAGGACTGGCGGCCCTGCGACAGGCCACCTATGCGAAGATGCTCCGCTTGCCGATGGCGTTTTTTGACCAGAAACGGGTCGGTGAACTCACGAGCCGAATTGCGTCCGACATCAATGTGTTGCAGGATGTGTTTACCACGACTTTGGCAGAGTTTATCCGGCAGTTGATCATCATCGTAGGAGGGATCGGATTGTTGCTCTATACCTCGCCCCGGCTCACGTTGATTATGCTGGCATCGCTCCCTCCCGTAGTGTTGCTTTCGGTGGCTTTTGGGCGATTTATACGGCGCTACGCCAAGGACGTGTCCAAAATGATGGCCGAGGCGACCACCGTGGTCGAAGAGACACTTCAGGGCATTGCGAGCGTCAAGAGCTATGCCAACGAGCATTTCGAATTGGGCCGTTATACATTAAAAACCAATGAGGTAGCTAAAACGGCAATCCGAGGAGGGGTATATCGGGCAGGGTTTGCTTCGTTTGTGATCTTAGGGCTGTTTGGGGCAGTGGTGTTGGTGATATGGCAGGGCAGTCTCGACATTGCGCGGGGCGCCATGGATGCCGGTGATTTGTTCAGTTTTGTGCTCTATTCGAGTTTTATCGGCGGTTCGATTGGGGGTATGGCCGATGTGTATGCGCGTTTGCAGCGGGCCTCGGGAGCCACAGAAGAGCTCCTCGATATTTTCGACCAGCCCGAAGAGCCCATTCGTTTGGAGCCTCCCGGTGATCGCGACAAGTCCTTGAAAGGGGCCGTAGTGTTTGAACAAGTTCGTTTTGCCTATCCCTCTCGTCCGGAGTTTGAGGTAATCCAAGGACTGGACGTCACCATAGAGCCGGGAACGCGCGTCGCCTTGGTGGGTTCAAGCGGGGCGGGTAAGACGACGTTGATGGCGCTGTTGCTCCGTTTTTATGCGCCGGTTTCCGGCCGGATTCGCATCGATGGACGCGATTTAAATGACTGGGACCTGAGCGGGTTCCGTTCTCAGGTAGCGCTGGTACCACAAGAGGTATTGTTGTTTGGAGGCAGCATTGAGGAAAACATCCGCTATGGAAAACCGGGAGCTTCTCATGAAGAGGTAGTTGAAGCGGCACGAAGGGCCTATGCCCACGATTTTATCATTTCTTTTCCAGAGGGTTACGAAACAACTGTGGGCGAACGCGGAATCCAATTGAGTGGGGGCCAGCGGCAGCGCATTGCGATTGCACGGGCTTTGTTGAACGACCCGGCGCTCCTCTTACTCGACGAAGCGACCTCGGCATTGGACAGCGAATCGGAGTTTTATGTTCAGAGCGCACTCGAGGCGCTGATGAAGGACCGCACCAGCTTGGTGATCGCCCACCGTCTGAGCACCATCCGCAAAGCCGACCGCATCCTGGTTCTCGACCACGGCCAAATAATCGAGGACGGGGCTCCTGATGTACTCCTTTCCCGCTCCGACAGCCGATTTAAGGCGCTTTGGGAGCGGCAGTTGGCCAACGAGTAAGGCGAACACCCCGTGCAGAAATCGCACGTCTTTGTTGATTTATTGGGATAATCCCCTAAGAATAGAGGGATTATTCTTACAAACTTGGTACTCCACAACACTCGAAACCCCGGTGTTGCCATTCCATTGGGACAGCCTTAGCCGTCACGGAGCCCCAAAGTTTTATGCACCCATTCGTCACTTCGCAGAAAAAAGGGTGCCTTCGAGAGCCTCAGGCACCCAATCGATGAGAGCCTCAGGCACCCAATCGACGAGAGCCTCAGGCATCCCCCACCGTTGCCTGAGGCTCTCGAAGGCAACGGTGGGTAGAAGGCAACGGAGGACGAAGGCAACGTAAGATGAAGCCAACGGAGGATGAAGGCAACGGAGGGTGGATAGAGGCCAAAACACAGGAACAATGAAAGGTTGGATGTACATTTTAATATGCTCGGACGGAAGCTATTATACTGGAAGCACTATTGATCTAGACCGGCGTATCAAACAACATCAGTCTGGACAAGGCGCCAATCACACCAAAAGGAGACTTCCCGTTGAGCTGGTCTATTGCGAGGAGTATTCGCGCATTGCACAAGCGTTTTACCGAGAGAAAGAGGTTCAAGGATGGAGCCGCAAGAAAAAAGAGGCTTTAATCCTCGGCCTAAAGCAATTACTACCGGATTTATCGATAGCGTATCGCGATAAAGACGGTGCCTTCGAGAGCCTCAGGCACCCAATCGACGAGAGACTCAGTCACCCCCCTCCGTTGCCTGAGGCTCTCGAAGGCAACGGAGGATGAAGCCAACGGAGGATGAAGCCAACGTAGGATGAAGGCAACGGAGGGGGTATCCTTACCGAACCTGCCTTCGGTACGCCTTGAAATCCGCCCAAAATTGGGAGGATGGGCGGTGGGGAGCGGGTCCATTTTGGCGGGCGATTCGGGCCATTAGCGACCAATAGCGACCGAGGGTGCGCTGGGCCTCCCAAAAAGAAAACCCCGGGCTGTAAATATGGGTCGGTTCGCTTGCCGCCCCATTGAGTTCGATGATGCAAAAGTCGCGACCCTCGACCAAGGACTCCCACGATGCCGCCCTCAAATCAAACCGCCCAAAATGGAAACCGTCAAAATCTTTGAGCAAGAAATTCATCTGCTCCACCAAGGCCGGTGACATTCGGTCGCGATAGTCCAGAAAGACGGTTCCCCGATTGTGGTTTCCAATCGGCTGGCAGCGATGTCGCGCTCCTGCAGCCGGAACGTACGCCAATTCTGTTGCGTCGAGGCGATCGAGGTAGCGGAAATTCCGTGCATCTGCGGTTAACAAAGCCTCGACCGTGTGCACCCCATCCCCTTCCACCTCCATAAACCGCTTGCCACAAACCGACTCCACCCGAAACCGTTCCTCGCCTGGATGTCGGATTACAAAAATTCCGTATTCTTCCTCGAAGGGGCAGAATCGCTGCACTAAATGCGGTCGCTGGATCCGCTCGAGCACTTCTACCAAGGCATCTAGCGTCCGCACCAACTGCACCCCTATACCGCGCTCGCCCACCTCTGGTTTGACGATCAAGGGAAACGAAAACCCCCTGCGCAACAACAACACCTCTACCTCTGTGCGTGTCTGCGGACCTTCTACGCGTTCGAACTCCGGAACCCAGATCTGAGGCAAACGTTGGAGAATATCGCTTTTGTCGTATCCAAACAAGCCCCCATACACCATTCCCGGATTGACCGAGCTAAACCAATCGAGCCGACCAAACCGAAGAACCCATAGCCAATAGCGCAGGTAAATGATCGGGTATACCCATGTAAAGGGCCAGAACTCCCAAGGTCCCCTCAGCAAACGCCAAAGCGAAACCAGCCTTTTCAAGAACCTCCCCCTTGGATTTCGCGCCCTGAGAGCGTGTCGAGATAACGATGGGACCATCCCCGAGGCCCCACCACAAATTGCGAAAGCGCGACGGTTTTGAGAAATCCACGGTCGACCATCAAATCTTTATCGATTTGATCGGTATGCGAGCTCCGGTGAAAATTCCAAACCGCCTCGGGCGAAGGCTCGGGAACCTCCATCAACCACTCTGAAAACCAACGGCGGCGCTCCAACTGCCAATCTGAATCGTAGAGCGTCCACGAAGCCCGGACCAAAGGCGCCTCTACCTGCCGCATCGTCCAATGCTCTGCATCCCAAACACATTCGATCAATTCTGACCCATCGAGCACCACCAACGTAAACGGCTCTACCCCTTGTGGATTGAACTCTTTGTACCAATCCTCGATCGAAGGCGCAGAAACGACCTCGAGCGGTACCCGCCCTCGACTGATTCGATAAGGCGGTCGGTGGGCATGCTTTCTCCCTCCTCCATTGAGCAGAAAAGCCCACCGATTTTGGGTGGCTCCCATCCAACTACCGCCCCCTTGTGGATCGCGGGCAAAAAAGACTTCGTCTGGTCCCCATGCGTGCCAAGCCGGAACATCGGCGGGACCCCGAGCCAAGGCCTCGTCTCGATTGTGGGTTAAAATCCAAGCAGCACCGCTGCGGATGCAGCTCAACGTACACACCCCGCGATCAGGCGCTGAGGTTGCGGTGTCTGCGGGTGCTGTCTGCCAAACCGAAGTGATTCGAAATCGAAAATCCCGGTTGAAGAGACTTGACCCCAATGCGCATCAACGCCATATGATGAACCAGATGCTCGAGATTGTAGGCCAATTCTCGTTCCAAATTGGTTTCCACCGCCAGAGGAGCCCCTTGATCGGTCTCGATGATGAGTTCCAAACGGGTCTGTGTTATCCCATCGCGCAGCCGATGAACCAAACCTCGGCTCAAGCCCAATGCATAATCGAGATCGCGTTCGATGCGCAAATCGCGCTCTCGGTGGTCGTAGCACACCTTCACTACTCCCTCTTGGGCCACCTCGGTCTTAAACAAACATCCAAAGAACTCGATCACATGTCGGTAGTGCATGCCCAAGGAAGAGCCGTCGAGCACCTCGACCGGCCGGGCGTAATCGTCTACGCCCAAACGCTCTAACACTTCCATACATTCTTCCAACAGGCCCGCGCAGCGACCGGCAATCCAACTCATAATCTGTTTCCGATAATGGGAATAGTTCGGCGGTGAAAGTAAACATTTGCCAGCGATAGAACGAAAATGAGCACCGCCATTCCGAACAATTCTCCTCCGTCGGTCCCTCCTTCGGGAAGCGCAATTGCAATACCCAGAGGGGTAAACAAATGAAATCCAATGGCGCCTGCCATCAGTCCGGCTGCGCCCAAAGCGCCCAAACCCGCATAAGCCGGAATGAGGTATAAAATTCCCACAATGAGCTCTTGCACCCCGATGCCCAAACGTCCCCAAGGTTCCATGCCAATGGTCGTAAACAGTTGCACCGAAACGGGCTGGGCTGTAAACTTAAAATACAGGCTTTGCATGAGCAAAACGGCGGGCAAAATGCGCAAACCCCAGTCGAGCCAAGCGGGAAGTGCGGGATTGCTGCGGAGTTGAAATAAGTTCATCGTTTTTGTGTTTAAAATTGAACTCCGCAAAAGTGGTTGGTTCACTCAAACGAATCTGTCGCACAGCAGACATCAGACCGTTTTTCGTTCAAAGGGTCGAATAATCAATCGGATGCCCTTGTCGTAGCGCACATAGCTCACCATCCAGTTCATCAAAGCCACCATGCGGTTTTTGAAACCCACGAGGGTAACCAAGTGCACGAACATCCATAGATACCAAGCGATGAGACCTTTGGAATGAAATCGTCCGATATCGACCACCGCCTTGTTGCGTCCAATGGTGGCCATACTCCCTTTGTCTTTGTACGTAAAGGGTTTCCATAACTTTTCGTCGATGCCCCGATTGAGATTTTTCGACAAATTCACTGCCTGTTGAATAGCGGCCTGAGCCACTTGGGGATGACCCGGATGATTGACTCCTTCTTGCATAAACGCAATATCTCCCAGCGCAAAAACCCGATGACATCCTTCTATACGATGATAGCGGTCTACAACGTAACGTCCACGGGCATAGGCCTCGTTTGGAAATCCGGGCAGAATGGCGCCTCGAACCCCAGCCGCCCAAATCACTGTACCTGCCTGGATCACGGCTTTGTCGGTTCGTACTGCTTTACCATCGTACCCCAAAACTTGATGATCGATCCAGATTTCCACTTCCATTTTCTTGAGAAAATCGAAAGCCTCGGTGCTCGATTTGACGCTCATTCCGGGCAACAATCGATCGGCGCCTTGCACCAAATGCACGGTCATCCGTCGAATGTCCAAGTCGGGATAGTCGTTGGGTAAAACGTGCTTTTTCAGTTCGCTTAGCGCCCCAGCCAGTTCTACCCCTGTAGGCCCACCCCCGACAATCACATAATTCATCAATCGCTCTCGTTCGGTCAAATCGTCGGTGAGCAAAGACGCCTCAAAATTCTGCAAGATCAAACTCCGAAGGTTGAGGGCTTCCGGAACGCTTTTCATGGGCATGGAAAGCGCCTCGATCTGGGCATTTCCATAATAATTGGTCGAAGAACCCATGGCCAAAATCAGATAATCGTAATCGATCGGGCCAATGGTGGTTTCCAGTACTTTTTCTTCTGGCTTTACTTCGATGGCATTGGCTACCCTGAAATAAAAATTTTCCTTGCCAATAAATGCCTTTCGAATCGGATAGGCAATGGAATCGGGTTCCAGCCCTGCAGTGGCCACTTGGTACAACAAGGGTTGAAACGTATGGTAATTGTTTTTGTCAATCAGGACTATTTGGTAGCGATCCGAACGGAGCGATCGAGCCAATTTGAGTCCGGCAAAGCCGCCACCGACAATCACTACGCGCGGTTGACTCACTTTGGGTACATTCATTGGTTTGGGAAATCGGGGTGATTGAAGTAACGATTTAAGACTATTTCGCGGTGGTGACGGGCATATCCGCATACCATCCACACCAGAGCGCGAACGCTGACTGGATGACCATTGGCCACTAGGGTCCGGGTTTCTTGCTCGGGCCGAACCGTACCGACCAAGGCCCCCCACAATCCCCGTTGTGCTTTCAGGGATTTCATCGCCGAATCAAGGGTATCTCCATCGGCCGAAGCACGTTTCTGATAAGCACTCTCGTCAAAACCGGGCAAACTCTGTGGTTCTCCTCGGAGCGCACACAAAAGTCGATAGGTAAAAACGGTCTCGGTGTCCGCCAGATGACGGGTTAGTTCTGTCAGGGTCCACTTTTCCGGAGCATAAGCGAAGTCAGCCTGATTGGGACGGAGACGACCGATCTGTTATTCCCAAAATCGGGATTCGACGTTCAAGGCAGCAATCGGATCGGTCTCCTCCTTGACCCCAGCTAAATAGCCCCGGTAAAAGGCCGCATGTTCCGTTGCCTTTGGATGCGAAATCAAGGGATTCATGCAGCGATGGGGTGCGTATCTGCTGCGAAGATATTGGGCCTTAGCTGGATTTTTGGGGTGGCCGCCGACTAACTTCGGGGATTTTCAAAAAACCCGTCGAGCACGCGCCAGCCCGAAGGAGTGTTGATCGCCAAATACCCCAGACGCAGGACTTGTCGGTCCTCGGTGTGCACCAACGAAAGCGTACAGACCATGCGGTACACACTCTTGTCTTCGGCGTCGGGTTGACCTGAAGCCGCCAACACTTCGATTTGGTAGCCTTCTTTGAGAAAATCGCCCAAAAAATCGGCCATATCGCGACAGCTTTGCTCGTACTCTCGCCGAAACCGGGTGTAGTCCTTGCCCGCTCTTTGTTTGAGTTCGTCTGCTTTGGCGGCGCGTTTTTCCTCCGACAACCCCGAAAGTCCCGATGCATAGGATCCGTCGACAAAGGCCAGGTACTCTTGCAGGGAAGGATACCACGACTTGAGCTCGAGCGGATCTTCTGCCAATTGTTGTGCGCTGTTGCGCGAAAAGGCGCGAATGCCGGCACTATCGGTCTGGGCAGCGACGCGAGCCCCCGATCCCATCCCGACAACCCCAATCAAAGCCAGAAGTGCGGTAAAGCGCATGCGTTCGAACTTAAACGACGCGCAAAAATAGCCCCCCTTTGGGGCTGCGGTGGTCCAATTCCCAATTCATTTGCTCGAAAAGCCAACGACACTCGCGCTCCATCAGGGTTTTGCCCCGGTAGACGGCGCGATATTTATAGATGAGTCGCTCTTGGTGCAGTTCTTCTCTTACGTAGTCGACGAAATCCTGACGATCGCAGGCATTGGGGAGCAAGCTCAGAAACTGAGTAAGCCACAGATGAAAGTCCCGCAACACTTCGGGGACAGGCGTGCCGAGCGCTACCGCAGAGCACAAACGGGTGCAGAGCTCGTGTACATCGGCCCTGCGGGTCAAAGGATGCATGAGTCTTTCTCGGGTTAAGCAGGACAAGCTAAGAAAAATCCCTCAGTTTAAAGAAGATTGTAAGAGAAATTCGGATGATGTAAAGGGGTACATCTCTGGGTGTCGGCGTTCCGCTGGATTCGTCCGGATCGCCGTAACAATATAACTAATTTATTATGAGTTACTTAATAAAATATTCTCTGCGGGGGATGGGCTGCTAGCCGCTACCCAGACGGGGACACGCTACCGGTGCGCTAGGCGAATTTTGGCAACAGTGCGCAACCCATAACCATCCCTCAACAGCCTCTGAATGAAGCGATTCTTTTGCATTGAGGAAAATCAACGGGTTCGCAGCCCGACGAAATTGAAACTACCCTGGGTCGCCGGAAAGGCCTGTGGAATCCAGCCCTACATTTTCGACGATTTCCAACCCATACCCCTCCAACCCCACCCTTTTCATGGGTCGATTGGTCAAGAGACGGATTTTACGAACGCCCAGATCGCGCAAGATCTGAGCGCCAATGCCAAAATCGCGGGCATCGTGGCCAAAACTGCGCGTCCGGGCCGGAGTGGTCCTGTTGGACAACGCGTCAATCCGCTCCAACAATCGAGCGCGGGCATCGCCCAGATCGGGTTCGGTCAATTGGTTGAGATAGACCACCACCCCTTGTCCATTTTGGGCGATGCGCTCCAGCGCGCGTTCCAATCCGACCGAGGGACGCTGGAGAAGCATCGAGGGCAAATCCATTGAACCACTGGCGCTGACCATGCGGGTCAGAACGGGCTCGGAAGGATCCCACTGCCCCAACGAAAGCGCAATATGCCACTGATTGTTGGTGGTTTGCTCGTACAATCGCAGCGCAAAGCGCTGACCCGCATAATCGAAATGGGTTTCGCGCAATTTGTGAATCAGCGATTCGTGTTGCATCCGATAGGCCACGAGGTCTTCGATCGACACCACTTTGAGTCCATGCACCGCTGCGATTTCGAGCAATTCGGGCAAGCGGGCCATAGTGCCGTCTTCGTTCATGATTTCAACGATGACCCCGGCGGGTTGCAAGCCGGCCAAACGCGCCAAATCGATGGCGGCTTCGGTGTGACCCGTCCGCCTCAACACGCCTCCTTGCCGAGCGCGCAGCGGAAAAATATGGCCCGGACGCGCCAAATCGTCGGCCCGTGTTGCCGGATCGACCAAAGCGCGAATGGTCTTGGCCCGATCGGAAGCGCTGATGCCCGTGGTGACTCCATGCCCCAATAAATCGACCGAAACCGTAAAGGCGGTTTGGTGCAATTCCGTATTGCGCTGCACCATAGGAGGCAAATCCAAGGCGTCGCAGCGGGCGTCGGGCAAGGGAACGCAAATCAACCCACGACCCACGGTGGCCATAAAATTGATCTGCTCGGGGGTGATGAGCTCGGCAGCAGCGATTAAATCGCCTTCGTTTTCGCGGTCTTCGTCGTCGACCACCACGACCATGCGGCCATTGCGGATGTCTTCGATGGCTTCTTCAATGCGGTTGAGTGGGCTCTTCTCTTCGAGTGGGTTCCCAGTGGTGCGGACGACTTCCATAGGACAAAATTAAGCCCTCGGTCAGGGCGAGGTTCATAAGAATAAAGTGGCGGATCGAACGAAAAAAAACGCGCTTCTTCAATGGGCCCATACTGAGCCCCACCAAACACAATCCAAAGACAAACAGGGCCGAAGCCCAATCGCTACCGCTCCAGGCCCATCCCAACAACCCCAGCGCGAGCCAAAACAACCATAATGCCGTGCCCCAACGCAGGAATTTGTGGCTCAACAAAGCATAGCCCACGGGGTAAGGGCGTTTCCACAACAACGAGCCAAAGCGAAGCAAATTTTGGCGATTGCCCAATCCAATGCGCCTCTTGCGTCGATATTCGCCCGATTCGTCGGCGGCGTCGCGTTCCCAGACCCGAGCGCGGGGTTCAAAAAGCACCCTTCCCCCGGCTTCAATCACCTGAAGATTCTGATAAAAGTCGTCGACAGCCGTTCCCGGTGGGATCGGGCGGAAGGCACTACGCTTGAGGAGCAGACACCCGCCTTCTACGCCGATTACCGCACCCCAGTGCCGGCTTTCGGCTTCGCGCAGGCGGTTTTCGAAGGCGAGGTAGCGGGACTCGTCTCGAGCCACTCCCAGTATGGGTTCGTCGAGGGCATCGCAAATGCGCCCGCCCACCGCGGTTGCTTCTCGGTCGAGGGCACAACCCACCATGTACCGAATGCACAAGGCATCGAAGCGAATGTTGGCATCGGTAAACAGGAGCCAATCGGCCTGAGATTCTGTTGCGAGGCGATTGAGCATTTCGGCTTTGCCCAGGCGCTGTTCCGAATCCAGCACTTCGACGCGACCCGTTGTGTTGGCCCATTGTTCGGCCAACGGGACTGTGCCATCTGTGGACGCATCAGACCCCAGCACGATCCAGAGTTTTTCCGCAGGGTAGTCGCTCTCCAACAGCGATTTCAGGGTCTGGTCGAGGACCGCTTCCTCGTTTCGGGCCGAGAGCACCACCGCTACCGATGGCCATTCCGAATCCGACCGCGGTCGAAGGGGTGCCTGTGCTCGAGGACGGCCGAATGCCCCCAGACTCCAAGGGTAGAGCACATAGGGCTGCAGCAAGAGCAATATGGGGAGCAAAACCCCAAAAATCAACCAAAGGCTCACGGATGGAGGAGGTGACGATCCCTTCCGTCCTCAGCCGATAGGTCTCGATAGAAATTGCGGAGTTCGACCCCAAGGCGATCGCGGTCAAAGCGTCTTGAGACAAAAGCTCGGGCCTCGTCTAAAACCGACTCCGAGACCGGTTGCTCGAGCGTGGAACAGAGCTGCTCGATCCAAGCTGCGTCGGTTTCGGCCAACTGCAAAAAGGCCGTGGAATGGTCCAAAATGCCTTCGGCTCCCACCGGGGTGGACAGAACGGGACACCCTTCGGCCAGCGCTTCGATGATTTTGATGCGGATGCCGCTGCCACTGGTAAAAGGGGCCACAAGGACACGGCTTGCCGCAAAAACCCTGCGGGCATCGGCGGGCTCGGGAATCAGTTCAACCCCCGGGACCGATTGGAATCGATCGGGAGCCCCCCGGCCCAAAATCCGAAAGCGGCGCTCGGGAAAACGTCGGTATACTTCGGGCCAGATATGCGCCAAAAAGCGATCGACGGCTTCGAGGTTGGGCAACCAGTCGAAACTGCCGACAAAAACCGGATCCTGGCCTCGGACCTTCGTTGGCTGTGCTATTTCAGGGGCTTCAACCGGTATTCCAAATCCGATGGTTTGGGCCGGGCCCGCATATCCCAAGGCCCGAAAACCCGCCTTATCGGTGTCGCTCATGGGAATCAAAGCGTCGCAGGCTTCGGCTCCTTCGCGTTCCCACCGCCGCAGTTTGCGCGCTTCGCCTTGAAGGTACCATTGTTTTAATCCACGGCTGTTTTGCGCCATGCGTTCCCAAATGCGGTGCTCGATATTGTGGGCCCGGAACGAAATCCAGCCGCGATGCCGGGCGCGAATCAAGGGAATCACTCCCAATAGCGAAGCCCCTTCCAATTGAACCCCGTCGAAGGATTCCGCTCGAAGTAGGGCTTCGACCCGCACCCGATATACCTCGGGGTGAAAACGGCTCGTGAAATACGACTCTCGTTTCCACCATTGGAACGCCGCTCCCAGCGCATTGGGACGCCCATCGATGCAGAGGCATTCCAACCGAGCCCGAGCGCTGAATACGCCCAAGGCCCGGCGAAACTCGGCGTCGGCGCGTTCGGCTTCTACCCGGTGCTTAACTGGGTTCAGCGCCAACCAATGGACTTCGACCCCGGCCCGAACCAGTCCTTCAAACAGAGACGCCATGGCCTTGCTGCTGCCGTCGAGCGCCGGATAAGGCGACTTATTCGAAAGCACCAAAAGCCTCATGCAGTGTGTTTTGATCGAAATCGACCCGCCAGCCAGCGAAAGGGAGCCGTATAGCTGTGCACCGAAAACAGGGCAGAATCGGTCGCCGATTTATACGTCAGAAAAATCCCGATGGGGAGCAAGATCAACCCTGCGGTCCACATGGCGCGGAAGGGGGTCCAAACCAATTCCCGACCCAGTTTTTCCATGCTGTACGACAGGGTATGGTAGACGATAAAAATCAAAACCGAAACCACGACAGGAAGTCCCAAACCGCCTTTTCGGATGATCGCCCCTAAAGGTGCCCCGATGAAAAACAGCACCAAAACAGCAAACGACAGCGAGAACTTTTTGTGCCATTCGAGCCGAAAACGGGCGATTACTTTTTGCCGCCAATCGTATTCTTCAGAGAGTTGAGATACATAGGCTTTTTGAGATCGCGCCAGCCGCAGCGCATTGTCGGCAGCCCTGCGCTGCATGCTTTCGGGCAATCGGCTCAGCAAGGGGACGCCCGGATGGGAAGGTACCAGCCCCGCAGCCGCCATGGTGTCGACCTCCCATCGGTATTTGTTGGCCAGGGTCGACTCCATATGAATTTGCCGGGCTTTGAGACTGTGGCGCATCGAATCGACCGATTCTTCCAACTGACGGATGTTCATCATATTGAAACTCTTCTGGTCGTTCTCGCGCAAATCTCCGCTTTGAAACGAACTCAAATCGAAGCGGATTTCGGCCTCTTCAAATCGCGAGCGGGCAAACGGATGCCGTTGGCGGTCGGTGCGCTTGCTCGGGATCAGATCTTCGTAGGTGGTGCCTCTTTGCAAAAACAAACTCAAATAGCGCTCGTCGGGCGAGAGATCCATGCGGCCTTCTTCGGCCACGATCAGTTTGCCGGAACCGCTGCGCGCGCTGTGGTCGTAGATGTAGATGTTGCGAATCAGTCGGTCGTCGGGACCATACTTCTCGCCAATCTTCATGCTGTACCCTTCGATGCCCCCGTAAAACACCCCCTCTCGAATGTTGAGTGCGGGTTTTTTGGTGGCGATGTTGCGCAAAAGGGTTTCGCCCCGCAAATTGGCCACCGGGAGCACATAATTCGAAAAGAGAAAGGCCAGTACGCACAGAGCCACGACCAAGGCCATCAATGGCCGCATAATGCGAAACAGCGACACCCCGGCGCTCTTCATCGCCGCCAACTCGTTGTATTCTCCCAGATTGCCAAAGGTCATCAGACTCGAAAGCAAGACCGAAATCGGCAAAGCCAAAGGCACCACCCCTGCGGTGGTATAAAACAACAGCTCAGCGATATAATACCACTCTACGCCTTTGCCGACCAAGTCGTCGACATACATCCACAAAAACTGCATCAGCAAAAAGAACACCATCACCACGAAGGTGGCGGTGAACGGCCCGCTGAAGGAGCGGATCATATAGCGGTGAAAGACCTTCAACGAGGGATGTAATAACCCGGAAATTCCTTGGGGCTAAAGACAAAACGAGAGGCGGGCAAGGCTGCGTTGAGTTGGATCGAGTCGACCACAAACCGAGTCACGGTGCCGTTGGTGCCGGTTTGGGTATAGCTGTACACCAGACCCGTTTTGGCATCAATCCCGACCTGAATGCTCTGAATATCTTCGCTAGCATTGGGTTTAAGCACCACATATTCGATGGTCTTCCCATGGACCACTTCGCTTCCTCCGAGCTTGTAGCTAAAGCCCTTGCGGTGGAGTTCGAGCAGCCTGAGCGGGGTCATTGCCTCGTTGCCTTGACCGTCCTTAACGGGTTTTTTTTGGACTTCTTCGTCGGCGTGGAGCACCATCCACACAAATTGGCCATCGCAAATCTGTTCGGTTCCCATCAGTTTGAGGCGGTAGCGATCGCCCATGGTTTCGAGGGTTCCTTTTTCTTGTTGCTGGATGGGCGGCGTGGTCCGCTTGTTTTCCAACGAATAAGTAAACGCAATTTTAACGGTCTTGGCGGCTTTGAGCTGGGCGGAGGCTTTTTCGAGCTTCTGCTTCGCGGCTTCGGTCGATTGAGCGCGAAGAGGGCTGGTGGCCGTTCCTACCCACACCATAAGGGCCAGTACACTAGAGACAAATCGGTTCATCGCAGGCAGATTTAGGCGCGAGAGTTCAAAAGTTGTTCCAAAGAATATTCATCGGGAACGAGCACCTGTCGCGCCTTGCTCCCTTCAAAAGGCCCGATGATGCCCGCGGCTTCCAGTTGATCCATGATGCGACCGGCTCGACCATAGCCGAGTTTGAGTTTGCGCTGGAGCAACGAAGTCGATCCCTGTTGGTGAATGACGACCACCCGAGCGGCTTCTTCGAACATGGCATCGCGTTCGGACCAGTCCAAATTACCCCCGCCCCCACTCTCTTCGCTTTCGAATTCGGGGAGTTGATAGGCCGTTGGATAAGCGCGTTGGCCGCCGATGTACCCCACCAAACGCTCTATTTCGGGGGTATCTACAAAAGCGCATTGGATGCGGACCGGCTCGGAGCCCAAGCTCAAAAGCATATCTCCTTTGCCGATCAGCCGCTCGGCCCCTCCGGCATCCAAAATGGTGCGGGAGTCGATTTTCGAAGTGACTCGAAATGCCAAGCGGGCGGGGAAATTCGCCTTGATGATGCCCGTAATCACGTTGACGGAAGGGCGTTGGGTCGCGATGATCAGGTGGATTCCGATAGCCCGTGCCAACTGGGCCAACCGTGCAATCGGGGTTTCGACTTCCTTGCCCGCGGTCATGATGAGATCGGCAAATTCATCGACCACCAGGACGATATAGGGCAAGAATCGGTGTCCGTCGTTGGGATTGAGCCTGCGCCCTACAAATTTGGCGTTGTATTCGACTAGGTTCCGCGCCTGCGCATTCTTGAGCAATTCGTAGCGGTTGTCCATCTCTACGCAAAGCGAGTTGAGCGTATAGACCACCTTTTTGGTATCGGTAATGATCGCCTCGGCGCTATCGGGCAACGTCGCCAAATAATGGCGTTCGATGGCGTTGAACAAGGTGAGTTCGACCTTTTTGGGATCGACCAAGACAAACTTGACCTGAGCGGGGTGTTTGCGGTAGAGCAACGAGGTCAAAATCACGTTGAGCCCCACCGATTTGCCCTGTCCCGTGGCCCCGGCCATCAACAGGTGGGGCATTTTGGTGAGGTCGGCCACAAACGTTTCGTTCGAAATGGTCTTGCCCAGCACCAAAGGCAATTCAGCTTCGCTGTGCTGGAACTTTTCCGAACTGAGCACCGAGCGCATCGAGACCATGCTCGGTTTGGCGTTGGGCACCTCGATGCCAATGGTGCCTTTGCCCGGGATCGGGGCGATGATGCGGATTCCCTCGGCACTGAGGCTGAGCGCGATGTCGTCCTCGAGATTCTTGATTTTCGAGATGCGCACCCCCGGTGCCGGAACGATTTCGTACAAGGTGACCGTGGGGCCGATGGTGGCTTTGATTTGCGCTATTTCGATGCTGTAGGTGCGCAGCGTATCGACAATGCGATTTTTGTTGAGCTCGAGCTCTTCGGGGTTGATGTGGATGTTCGAACTGCCGTAGTCTTTCATCAACTCGAGACCGGGCATGCGATAGCCCGATAGCTCGAGTTTGGGGTCGAATTCTCCGTGTTCGGCAATGAGTTTTCGGTAGGTCTCTTCGTCGAGCGAGACTTCGTCCGTAGCCGATTCCACCGTCATGGACAAACCGTCGTCTCCGCCAATCACCATGGGCTCGGGCGCCTTGGGTGGTTCGGGAACCAAGGGGGCCACAGGCAGATCCGGAGAAGCCATAGGCGCTTTGGGATCGGGACCCAATGTAAAGACCCGAACTTCTTCGGGTTCCGGTTGCTGGATTTGGATTTCGGGACTTTTGGGAGGCTCAGGAGGTGCTTCGTGGGGAGTGGACGTTTCCGATTCAGAGGGAATCTCGATGGCTGTTTTCGGGTTTTTACGGGGCTTCCATTGGTCCCATAGCGCTTCCATCTGCTCGGGCGACCACCGAAAGTGAAACGCCAAAAATCCGACTCCAAGACCGAGGTGAATCAGTCCAGCGCCCCACACCCCCAGCCAATCGGAAGCTTTGGCCCAGAGCCCGAGTCCCCCGGCGCCCGCCCATTGGGGGTATTCGGATCCGAGCGTCATGGCCATCAGAACCGGAAACCAGCCCATGGCATAGAGCGCGTAGCGCACGTGTTTCAACAAACCGACACGGAAGCGCAATGCGACCGCCAAACCGAACCGGATTAAGAGAAAGACCCAAGCAAACGCTCCGATGCCAAATAGCCCGTAGGCCAAACGGTGCGCAATCGCCGCTCCCAGTTTGCCAAAGACATTGCGCACGCGGAATTCTGGGTTGTTGAGCAGGGTCCACACCCCCCCTTGCACCTCGCTTTGGTCGATTTTCCAATAGGCATAAAACGACACCAGCGCTCCGAACAAGAAGAGTCCGAGCAGCACCAACACCCCGCCCAAGACGAAGTGGACCGTCCGGTCTTTGAGAATTTGAGAAGGAGTGACTCCCTTGCCCGAAGGCTTTGAAGCCGATTTCGATGTGCTTTTCGCCATGCCCGTTTGGAGCCTTCAAAAATAGAGAAAGGGCTGGGCGGAACCGTCTGTCCCGCTCAACCCTTCTGAAAAAAAACCAAAAAACCCGTGCGGGCCTATTTGATCGGATAGTAGACCTCCGTGATGTACTTGGCCGGATCTTTCACCTCTTCGGGATCGTTGACATAAGATTCCCAAGGCGCTCCGTTCGACTCGAGTCCTTGGGCTGCGATATAGGCCGAAGCCGCCTCATGACCCAGAGCAGAGCCTTCGTAGGGACCGGTATAAACCACCTTGACGGCTTTGCCCGCAGCAAGAACCCCTTTTTGAACGGCACTGTTTCCGGGCTTGGCGCTGTTGCAGGGCATAGCGATGAGCAATACGTTGTTGTCGGTCACCTCGTCCCATTGCTCGGCGATGGCAAAGGGGGCTCCGTTGACTTTGGCTGCGTCTTCGGCCAAATAGCCCATGACTTCTCCATAGGCCTGGGCATACAAATCGGCGGTGATCTCGGCCGATTTAACCTCCCGACGGGCGTAAAAATAGGTTTGCTCGCTGACCGAAACCACCTCGGCGGGGGCCGTCGATCCCGTGGGCGCTGAAGACGCTTGGGCTTCGGCCAAGGCCTTCATGGCTTCGAGACCTTTTTCCAAATCGGGCCCCATGGCCTTGTCCATACCCTTGTTCATAAAGCGAAACAAAAAGGGCATTTTGCCTTCGTTGACCCAGCGGACCCGGGTAACCCCATCGGTTTCTTCAAATTCGAACCGGCTGTCCATCAGGGATTCAAAGGGCTTGGTAAACTGGATGGCGGTGGCCACTCTCTTGCCTTCTTCTACATCGACGATTTCGAGTTTGCCTTCGCCCGTTATGTCCCCTTTCCATGAATACCATGCTCCCTTTCCCGAAGAAGGGTCCGAATAGGTGGTTTGGTTGGTCGAATCCATTCGACTCCACGAAGACCATTGTTCCCACTTGGGCAAATCGACGATCCAGGATTGAACCGATTGGACCGGAGCCTTGATCTCGACACTGCGCTCTACCGTATACCCTGAGGGAAGCGTAGAGAGATAAATCAAACCCAATGCGAGGATTCCGACCAAGGCCAAAAGCGCGATACGGAGTGTTTTCATGCTGAGGGGATTAAAGAATTGTATAACGAAATTCGAACAATTCGCCGAATGTTCTATCGAACCCCATTGCACTTATGAACAGTATCTTGGTGGCATTGAATCCTACCCATGAAGACGTCTTCCTTCTCTGTGATCCTGTCTAGCCTGTTGGGAATGGCCCTGTTGTCTTCCTGCGGCCAACCCGAGTCTCAAACCCCGACAAACGAAGTGGAAAAAACGGAATTTCAATGGCAGACGGAGCAGTTTGCCGATTTGCGCATTCTGCGCTACCAAGTTCCCGGATTTGAAAAACTCAGCCCGAAACAACGGGAATTGGTCTATTATTTGTGCCAAGCTGGTTTGAGCGGGCGCGATATTATTTGGGATCAGAACTATCGACACAATCTCGAAATCCGCGATGCGTTAGAGGCGGTATTTGCCAATGGAAATGGGAATACGGGACCCGAACGCGACGCCTTCGAGGTGTACACCAAACGGGTATGGTTTAGCAATGGAATTCACCACCACTATTCGAATCAAAAAATCGAGCCCGGATTTCCCCGTGCTTGGTTTGAAGCAGAACTCGTCAAGGCGGGCGGTTCGCTGTCTGCAGAGGCCCTCGAAGCTCTATTCAATCCGACCTTCGATGCAAAAAAGGTCAACAAAGACCCTGAAAAAGGAGACCTGATCCAAACATCAGCGGTCAATTTCTACGCTCCCGGCCTTTCCAAAACCGAGGTCGATGTGTACTATGCTCAATGGGAGAAAACGGGCGGGGCGGAACCCGTTTCGTTCGGCCTCAACAGCCGGGTTATCAAAAACGCCGATGGCCGTCTGAGCGAAGAAGTGTACCGCGTTGGGGGCAAGTACGGGGCCGCGATTGAACGCATTGTCTATTGGCTCGAAAAGGCTGTGGGCGTCGCAGAAAATCCAGCTCAAGCCAAGGCCCTCGGATTGCTCATCGACTATTACAAAACCGGCGATCTCAAGACCTGGGATGCCTACAACATCGCCTGGGTAGGAGCCACCGAAGGCGACATCGACTACATCAACTCGTTTATCGAAGTCTACAACGACCCCCTCGGTCGCAAAGGGAGCTTTGAAAGCATCGTTCAAATCAAGGATTTTGACGCTTCGGCCCGGATGCAAACCCTGAGCGAAAACATCGCTTGGTTCGAGCAAAATGCCCCGATTCAAGAGGAACACAAAAAACCCGATGTACGCGGGGTCAGCTATGTGGTGGTCAATGTGGCGGGAGAAAGTGGAGATGCTTCTCCTTCGACACCCATCGGGGTCAATTTGCCCAATGCCAACTGGATTCGCTCCAAACACGGAAGTAAATCGGTGAGCCTGGGGAATATCGAACACGCCTACGAAGAAGCCGCGGGCAAGGGGTTGCTCGACGAGTTTGCCTTTAGCCAAGCCGAACGCGAACGGGCCGAGCAATACGGCGCTTTGGGATCGGCCCTGCACACCGCATTGCACGAAGTGGTGGGGCACGCCAGCGGTCGGTTGAACCCCGGAGTGGGAACCCCTGCCCAGACCTTGCAGAACTATGCCAGCACGCTCGAAGAAGCCCGGGCCGATTTGGTGGCGCTCTACTATATCCCAGATGCCAAGGTGCAGGAACTCGGGCTGGTTTCCGGTCCCGAAGTGGCCTTGGCCGAATACGAAAGCTACATCCGCAATGGGATGATGCTTCAACTGCGCCGGCTCAAGCCTGGAGAAGTCCTCGAAGAAGACCATATGCGCAACCGCCAATTGGTGGCCGGCTGGGCGTACGAAAAAGGCAAGGCCGAGAATGTCATCGAACGCAAACAAGTGGACGGAAAAACGTACTTCGTTGTGAACGATCCCGTCAAACTACGCGGGCTGTTCGGGCAGTTGCTCCGCGAAATTCAACGGATCAAGAGCGAAGGCGATTATGCGGCGGGCAAGGCCTTGGTCGAAACCTATGGGGTGCAAGTAGAAGCAGCGCTGCTCAGCGAAGTCCTCGAACGCAGTGCCAAACTCAATCAAGCCCCTTATGCCGGCTTTATCAACCCTCTGCTCAAACCCATCGAAGCCGAGGGGGCGATCCAAGACATCGAAGTCGAATATCCGATGGACTTTGCCACCCAAATGCTCGAATACGGTAAAAGCTACCGTTTCGTTCGATAAAGCACCCGATCAGTAGGCCCGGGCAAACAGCACCCGGCGATTGGAGGGCTTTCCACTGTAGACACAGACCCCGGCTTCTTCTGGGGCATCGAGCGGAATGCAGCGAATCGTCGCCTTGGTGAGTTCCTTGATGCGGGCCTCGGTCTCGGCGGTGCCATCCCAATGGCAATTCAACAAGCCCCCGATTTCGATCTGTTCGAGAAAGGCCTCCCAAGTATCGATCTGATAAGTCTGCTCGCTTAGCCGTTGTTGGGCGCTGTAAAACAGGTTCTCCTGGATTTCTTCCATCAGCGACACCACCCGATCCACGACCTGATCGAAGGGCAATGCCGACTTTTCGAGTGTGTCTCTACGCGCCATCTCGAATTGCCCGGCCGCCAAATCGCGGGGACCGATGGCGAGGCGAACCGGAACCCCTTGCAGCTCGTATTGATTGAATTTCCAACCCGGTTTGTGGGTATCGCGGGCGTCGAATTCGACCCGAATGCCCGCCGCGCGCAGCGCCTGAAGCACGGGCGCTACCGCCTGAGAAATCAACTCCAATTCTTCGACACCCCGATAAATCGGTACGATAACGACCTGGGTCGGCGCCAATCGGGGCGGCAGCACCAGTCCCTGATCGTCGGAATGGCTCATTATCAAAGCGCCCATCAGTCGGGTAGAAACCCCCCAACTCGTGGCCCAGACGAATTCCACCTTTCCGTCTCGGTTTTGAAACTTAACATCGAACGCCTTGGCAAAATTCTGCCCCAAAAAGTGGGAAGTACCCGCCTGTAGCGCCTTCCCGTCTTGCATTAGCGCTTCGATGCAGTAGGTATTCAAGGCTCCGGCAAAGCGCTCGCTTTCCGACTTTACTCCTCGAATCACGGGAATGGCGAGTACGGTTTCGGCAAAGTCGGCGTAGACGTGGAGCATGCGCTCGGCTTCTTCGATGGCCTCGGCCTCGGTGGCATGGGCAGTATGCCCTTCCTGCCACAAAAACTCGGTGGTCCGCAAAAACAGACGGGTGCGCATTTCCCATCGCACCACATTGGCCCATTGGTTGAGCAAAATCGGCAAATCGCGATAGCTCTGCACCCAATCGCGGTAGGTATCCCAAATAATGGTTTCTGAGGTAGGACGCACAATCAGTTCTTCTTCGAGCTTGGCATCGGGATCGACCACCACCCCTTTGCCGTCTTCGGAAGTCTTGAGCCGGTAGTGGGTCACCACGGCGCATTCTTTGGCAAAGCCTTCTACGTGAGCGGCTTCTTTGCTGAAGTACGACTTGGGAATAAAAATGGGGAAGTAGGCATTTTTGTGCCCTGTCTCCTTGAATCGGCGGTCGAGTTCGGCCTGCATGGTTTCCCAAATGGCATACCCGTAAGGCTTGATGACCATACAACCGCGAACCGCAGAATTTTGGGCCAGATCGGCCTTAATCACCAAATCGTTATACCATTGAGCATAATCCTTGCTCTTGGAGGTCAATACATCCGCCATGCGACTTGTTTTGGAATGCTTTTTGTACGATCTTGTCTAGCGCGGCAAAGCTAATCAAAAGCGCCCCCCTCTCATGGCACGCTCGGTCTCTCTTCCACTTCGTTTTCGCCCGTTGGCAATGGGTCTGGCTTGGGTCTTGTTGCCCTCGTGCGGAGGGAGCTACCACGCATACCATGCCGATGGGGTCTACCACCGCCCGGCCCCGAAACCAGAGACAGTGGCCGCGACCGAACGCGCGAAAACGGCAGGCGAAACCACGGAACAAGACTACGATTACTACGATCCCAACGCCCCGATCGACGATTTTCGGCCCTGGGAAGTGCCCAATCGCTTTGATGCGCCCCCGTTTTCGACCCAGTCTGCTTGGAATATCGGCTTCGGAATGGGATCTCCCTATGGTTTTGGATGTCTGGGTCCCTCTTGGAACTGGAACATGGGTATGGGTTATGGGGGGATGTACGACCCCTGGTACAATCCATGGAACGATCCGTTCTACAACCCCTGGAATGGTCCGGGATGGGGCAACAGTTGGGGCTATCCCGGCATGGGCTATCCCAATTGGGGTTATCCCGGTTGGGGTGGAGGATATGGGGGGCCCAGCTACGGTTCGGGCGATGCCTTGCGACCCATTGGCCAACCCGTTGACCTTCCCCGGCCGAATCGCAGCGGCAACCCGCAAACCGGTGGAACCCCGACCAACAATGGACGGATTCAACGAGTACCCACCGAAGCGCCCAACACCGCTCAACCGGAAAAAAGCGGATGGAGGAGAGATCTGGAAGACTTCTTTACGCCGACCGAATCGCCCAGTCGACCTTCGCGGACGTGGGAGCCTTCCGAGGCTCCTCCTGCTCGCACACCCCGGGGAGGGTCTGAGGCACCCTCTCGCCCGGCTCCTTCTGGTGGTGGCGGACGCAGCGGCGGATCGACCTCCTCACCCAGCCCGCGAACGCGGTGATTAGATTCAACGTCAAACCCCTATCGATCTGGCTATTGGGAGGCGGATTCGCCTGTTCCCTTACGGCAGCGCTGGGTCAGAGTTTTGAAGAGAGCCTCTTGTTTGCGGCCCCGGGCATAGAAGGGGGACCGCGCTACGTGGCCATGGGAGGCGCCTTCCACGCTCTAGGGGGCGAAATGAGTTCGATTGCCGACAATCCGGCTGGGGCGGCGGTGTTTCTCCACGGCCGGCTCGATGTAGCCCTCGGTATTACCGGAAGCCAAACCGAGTCGAACTATTGGAATCGGAGTCTCAGCAGTTCAGAAACCGATTTGGCTTTGCCCCTAATCGGGATCAACACTTCGTTCGACTGGGGAAGTGACGCCCAAAAAAAGTGGTTTTTTGGATTTGTACTCAAACGCGAACTCGGATTTGATCAATCGATCGAAATCGAAGGGGTCAATCCGAACAGTTCGATTATCGACGCCTGGATCGATCAATCCAATGGCACTCCCCCAGATTTTTTGCTCAACCAAGGGCTGCTCTACGAACGCATGGGCTGGGAAACCTACTTGACCGACGTGGCCGACAGCGCGAGCTGGGGGTATACTTCTTTTGCCACGGGGCTCGATCTCAACCAGCGTTATTCTGAAACCCGAAGTGGTCAGCGAAGTCTTTTGCAGTTCCACCTCGCGGGCAGCCACGACCACCGCTGGTTCTATGGGGTGGGCATCGGGATCCCCTTGCTCACCTATCGCCAGCAATGGCGCTATGCTGAATCGGGATTCGACGGCAATAGCCTCGTCGATCGCTTTGATTTGACCGAAGAATACCAGCTCGATGCCGTGGGGTTCAATCTCAATGTGGGCGTAATCTACCGACCCGTCGAGGCGTTTCGGGTTTCGGCCAGCTATCGCAGTCCGAGTTGGTATGCCTCCAATGCGGCCTTTGTGACCGATCTCGAAACCGTTTTTCGCGACGGAGGCCCCAACGCGGCTACTTCCTACTTCAATGAACAAATCGAGTATGCCTTGACTTCGCCTCAAAAATTCGGATTGGGGTTGGCCTATGTCTTCAAAGACCGGGGGTTGTTGTCGTTCGGATACGAAGCCACCGATCCTTCCAACCTCAAAGTGCGCGGCAAGGGGTTTTCGCTCGAAGGGCTCGAGCAAAATCTCTCGAATCAATTGCAATGGACCCAGCAATTTCGAATGGGGGGAGAAATCCTCCTTGGGCACTGGTCGCTTCGAGGGGGCTATGCGTATACCCAATCGACCGATCAAATCGTCGATCGAAGCCTTCGCGCGTATTCGATGGGGGTAGGGTACGATTTTGGCGGTAGCTGGATCGACTTCGGTTGGTCGATTCAACGCGGATCGGGCCAACTCGAATTGTACAACCCCACCTATACCCCTCCGGCCGAGCTCGAACAGCAACGTCAGGGGTTTGTCTTAGGGGCAGGGTTGGCATTCTAAGGCGAGAACACCCGGTCTTTGGGCGTTTTTCGCGATTATTGGCCTATGAAACGCATTGCCCCCCCCCTGACCGTTTTCGCCCTGCTGGGTTTCGCTTCGATTTGGGCGCCGGTATGGGCCCAGAAATCGGCCAAAAAAGCCGAGAAACAGGAAGGAAAACAGGAGGCCCCACCCGAATTCAAGGGAATGGAGCTGAGGTCGATTGGACCGGCGCTAACCTCGGGACGGATTTCGGATATCGCCGTTCATCCCAATAATGCGAACTGTTTTTACATAGCCGCCGCTTCGGGTGGGGTGTGGAAAACCGACAACAACGCAGCGACCTGGACCCCCATTTTCGATGGGCAAACCTCGTTCTCGATCGGCTGCGTTGCCCTCGATCCGCACGATCCGCATTCGGTTTGGGTGGGTACCGGAGAAAACAACAACCAGCGCTCGGTGGCCTACGGAGACGGCGTCTACCGCTCCAAAGACGGTGGAAAGAGCTGGAAACGCGTCGGTCTCGATCAAAGCGAGCACATCGGTCAAATCGCCTTTCACCCCCAGCGCGCAGGCGAAGTGTGGGTGGCGGCCTACGGTCCGCTCTGGAAGGCCGGTGGCGAGCGGGGGCTCTTCCGCAGCAGCGACGACGGACAGACTTGGGAACGCAAACACTTTGTCGACGACCATACGGGGTTCAACGAGGTCCACTTTCACCCCGAACGACCGGAGTGGATGTATGCCACGGCCCATCAACGCCGTAGAGCAGTGCACACCTATATGGGCGCCGGGCCGGGTTCGGGGCTGTATCGCTCGAAGGACGGGGGCACCACCTGGGAAAAAGTCGCTGGGGGGCTGCCTTCGGGCGATTTGGGGCGGCTTAGTTTGGCCATCAGCCCAACGCAACCGGACCGGATGTATCTGCTCATCGAAGGCAAGGGCACTTATCGCACCGACAATGCGGGGGCTTCTTGGACCTTGGCGAGCGACCACTACACCGCGGGCAATTACTACGCCGAACTCGTACCCGACCCGGTCGATCCCGAGGGGGTCTATTCGATGGACACCTATGCCCAGGTGAGTCGTGATGGAGGGAAGCACTTTGAAGCTTTGGGCGAGGAAAACAAACACGTCGACAACCACGCGCTTTGGATCGATCCCACCAACACGAACCACCTTCGAATGGGCTGCGACGGGGGGTTGTATACCAGCTACGACGGGGGCAAGAACTGGCACTTTGCCGGGAATCTGCCCATCACCCAGTTCTACCGCATCAGCACCGACAATGCCCTGCCCTTCTACAACGTTTACGGAGGCACCCAAGACAACTTCAGTTTGAAAGGGCCTTCCCAAACGCTTTCCCAACACGGGGCACTGAACTCGGACTGGACGGTGACCAATACGGGCGATGGATTCGAAACCCGGGTCGACCCATTCGACGAACACATTGTCTATGCCCAAAGCCAATACGGCGGCTTGGTGCGCTTCGATGCCCGCAATGGGGAGCAACTCAACATCAAACCGCTGGAAGCCGAGGGAGAGCCCGCGAATCGCTGGAATTGGGACGCTCCGTTGGTGTTGAGCCCGCACAACCCCAAACGGCTCTATTTCGCCGCCCAGCGGGTGTATATGAGCCCCGATCAGGGGCAGTCGTGGAAGGCCCTCGGCGGAGATCTGAGCCGAAACCTCGACCGCAACCAAATCGAGACCATGGGCTTTTGGCCCGCTCGGACAGTCGCGCGGCATCAGAGCACTTCTTTTTACGGGAACATCACGGCCTTAGACGAATCGCCCAAGACGGAAGGGCTGCTGTATGCGGGCACCGACGATGGACGCATCCACCGACTCGATCCGGGAACGACCGATTGGAAAGAACTGTCGCTGCCCTCTGGGTTGCCCGAACGCGCTTATGTGCAAGGGCTGTGGTGTTCCAAAACCGAGGCAGATCGGGTCTATTTGGCCATCAACCTCCATAAATCGGGCGATTTTACGCCGCATTTGTATCGGAGCGACAACCAAGGCGCGCGTTGGCAGCTGATCACCACGGGTTTGCCCCAGAGGGGGTCGGTCTACAGCTTTGCCGAAGACCCTGTCGAAGCGGACCTGTTGTTTTGCGGTACCGAATTCGGGCTGTTTGTTAGTTGGAATGGCGGACAGGCATGGAAAAAACTCGAGGGCGGTTTGCCTCCCATCGCCGTCAAGGACCTCGAAATTCAGGCGCGCGAATCGGATTTGGTCGTGGGCACTTTTGGTCGGGGCATCTACCTTCTCGACGACTATTCCCCGCTCCGCGAAATGCGCGAAGTCGAAGGCAAAGACCACGTCTTTACCATCGCATCGGCACGGGTATACGAACCCACCTTGCCCATGGGCTATCCGGGAGGCGGTTTTCAGGGGGCATCGCTGTATCGATCCGAAAACCCAGAACCCGGTGTGGTGGTCACGGTGCAATTGAAAGAGATTCCCAAAACGCTCAAAGCCCTGCGCGAAGCCCGCGAAGACGAAGACCGCAAAGCGGGCAAACCCCTTCTCGACCCCTCGGCCGAAGATCTTCGCAAAGAGGCCGTTGAATGGGCACCCGATGTATTGTTGGTCTTTGCCGACGAACGGGGCGTCGAAGTAGGGCGCAAAGTCTACAAGGCACAAGAAGGCGTGCAACGCCTGCACTGGGAAGCGCGTTTTCAAAAACCCGGAAGCCTGCAGCGCGAAGAAGGGCTCCCTACCTATCGAGAAGGCGGACTCCTTCCCGAAGGCTCCTATAAGGTTTCCGTTTTTCTCCGCAGCCGCGAGGGCGATCGGCTCATCGGGATTCGGCCTTTCCCGATCAAGCATCTTCCCCAGGGCAGTTTTGCTCCGGAACCCGCCTCGCTTTCGGCCTTTCGGCTCTCGGTCTATGCCCAAGGAAAGGCGCTGCGGCAAGCGCAAAAAAGGCTCAACCTCTGCCAAAGCGAAATCGATCGAATGCGGGTGGCGGTTTCAGTAATTCAGGCGGCCGAACCCGAACTCAAAACCCAACTCGTAGTGCTCCACGAACGACTCGACCGTTTGAACGCACAATGGAACGGCGAAGGTCGGTTGGCGGAATTGCAACAACCCGTGGCCCCGGGGCTAACCGATGTGTACTATGCGGCTGTGGATGGGCTGGATCGGCAATACTCTCCCCCTACGGAGACCCAGGTGCGTTCGCTCGAGCGCTTCGATCGGCAATTGCCCGTTTTTTTAGGCGAATTGGATCGCTGGGAACAGGATCTCAAACCCGTCTATGATCGACTGATCGAGCTGGGGATGGATCCCGCTCCTTCCCTTTTCTCGAACTAGTCCTTGGCCATGCACCCCGGAATAGCGACCTATCACGCCAGATTCGACGGCGACGTACGCCTCAGGCTCAACGAGATACACGAGCGAATCGGGGCATGGTTGCCCGAGTCCGAACAGGATATTCGCTATGCGATGCCGACGTTTCGACTTGGGGGACGGAACCGGGTGCACTATGCCGCCTATGCCCGTCATATCGGTCTGTATCCCGGTCCTGCCGCGCTCCAAGCGCTGGCCCCCCGCTTGTCCGATTGGACGCATTCCAAAGGGGCGATACAGTTTCCCCACGACCGTCCCCTGCCTTGGTCGTTGATCGAGGCCTTGGTGCGGTGGGAAGGGGTTGAATAGGGCGAAACTGAATCAATCCGTCGCAATCGCCTTTACCGATTCACTATTCGAAATCTGGATATGGAATAATGCTGAAGGTCAGTAGGATGAGTGGTTCTTAAACGAAAAGTTGTAATCTCCCTTGCCCCTCCTTCGCCGATTCATTATTCGAAATTCGAATATGGAATAATGTTGAAGGTCAGAAGGATGAGTGGTTCTTAAACGAAAAGTTGTAATCTCCCTTGCCCCTCCTTCGCCGATCCATTATTCGAAATCCGGATATGGAATAATGCTGAAGGTCAGCAGGATGAGTGGTTCTTAAACGAAAAGTTGTAATCTCCCTTGCCCCTCCTTCCCCGATTCATTATTCGAAATTCGAATATGGGATAATGCTGAAGATCAGTAGGATGAGTGATTATAAGACGAAAAGTTGTAGTCCCCCCAGCCACTCCGTCCCCAATCCATTATTCGAAATCCGAATATGGAATAATGCTGAAGGTCAGCAGGATGAGTGGTTCTTAAACGAAAAGTTGTACTCTCCCTTGCCCCTCCTTCCCCGATTCATTATTCGAAATTCGAATATGGAATAATGTTGAAGGTCAGAAGGATGAGTGGTTCTTAAACGAAATGTTGTAATCTCCCTGGCTTTACCATCCCCAATCCATTATTCGAAATCCGGATATGGAATAATGCTGAAGGTCAGAAGGATGAGTGGTTATAAGACGAAAAGTTGTAATCTCCCTTGCTTCCCCATCTCCGATTCATTATTCACAATCCGAATTTGGAATAATATTGAAAATGAACAGGATGAGCTGTTTAGATAGAAAAATTGTATTCCCTTCCGAGGCCCCAATTCCCATTCAATATTCACAATCTGAATATAGAATAATGTTGATAATGAATAAGTTGTATGAGTATAGTAGCACGATTTGGACACTGCGCTTCGACCCAATTATTGATCCCTTGCAGACCCTCCGAACGGGGCAGGTATAACCCGAGAATCGAACATCGGGGGCGGGGCCATCATCCCGTTGAGGGGTTCTCAATCGCAATTGAACGCCCCTTTGAAAGGTCGCAGCAACAGTCTTGAATCGACCGCGACCCCTATCGAACCCACGTCTTTGACGTCGTGACTGGCTGTCGGACCCTCTCGTCGGGGGGGATAGTTCCGCTCAGAGGTCGTCATAACCTATTAAAACGGCTCGAGATTGCGCATGCGTCCTTGCCAGACCGCTTTCGTCCATCGCTTACAACCTCCACCCAAAGCCGTCGAGTCCCATTCCTTCAAGGCTCAACCTCGGGACCAGGGCCCCTCGAAATCGAAGGGAAACTGAATCGATAAAATTTTACTTCACTCACAATCATTTATTTACAATAATTCTAAATACTATGTTTTACAAAGTACCACATACTGCATATATATTTGCATTGTGATGTACCAAACTCTCCATAGTTCCTTAACGATTCAAAACCCGCCCCGTCATGGCGCCTGAAAACAATTCGGCCCAAATGCGGAAAGGGGTACTCGAGCTGTGCATCCTTGCCTCGCTCGACAGAGCCCCTTCCTATGTTCCCGACCTCATTGCGGACTTTCAGCGGTCTGGACTGAGCGTGGTCGAAGGGACCTTGTATCCGCTCCTCACCCGGCTCAAGAACGCGGAACTGCTCACCTATCAATGGGAAGAGTCGCGTTCGGGCCCTCCGCGCAAATACTATCGCTTAACCGACGAAGGCCGCCGCGCCCTCGAAGAGCACCGACAATCTTGGGACGAATTGGTCCAAGCCGTACACCTGATCCTTAACCCACAATCCCGCTCAGCACAATGAAACGGATCGAACACATCAATCTAGCCGGTTTCGCTTTTAAACTCGACGAGGACGCCGCGCTCCGTCTGCAACAGTACCTCGACGGCATCAAACGCGCCGTTACCGACCCCCTCGAGCGTCAGGAAGTATTGAGCGACGTCGAAGCCCGGTTGGTCGAACTCTTGAATGAAGCCCTGGGCGGAAAGCGCGAAGTCGTCGATATCGCAGATGTCGAACGCGCGGTGGGCATTCTCGGATTGCCCGAGGACTTTCAGTTGCAAGACGAAGGCACAGCTCCGGAAAATCCTGTATCCGGAACCGAACCTTGGGAAAAAGGCTGGAAGCGCCTTCACCGCAACCCCGACGACAAGATTATTGGGGGCGTTAGCGGCGGATTGGCGGCGTATTTCGGCATCGATCCTTTGTGGATTCGACTCGCCTTTGCCGCGGGCTTGTTTATCGGATTCGGTCTGCCCTTGTATCTGATTTTGTGGATCGTGATGCCGATGGCGCGCACCACGGCTCAAAAACTCGAAATGAGGGGCTATGCCGCCACAGTGGCCAATATTCGGCGCTACGTGCAGGACGAGGCTTCGGTCCGCGCCCGCCCCGAATCAGGGGCTCCAGCCAGACCGCTCGACCGCCCGAAAAACGTCTTAACCGAAATATTCTCGTTTCTCGGTCAATTGCTGCAAGCCGTCGTAAAAGCCGTGGGACGCATTCTCGGTTGGATGCTCGTCGCGTTCGGGTTGTTTGCCCTCTTACTGCTCTTTGCCTGGATTTCGGGCTCGATGGTTACCGACGGTGGGCGCATTAGCTCCGAACAAGTCCACACCTTTCTCGGAATCATGAGCTCTGACGCGAACCAGCGCTGGGGAGTCTACTTCGGCTTGGGCTTGTTCCTCGGCGTACCTGCGCTGTATGCCTTGGCTGTATTGATTCGCACGGTGCTCAAACTCCCCAAACTCGATCTTCGGGTGCGCACGGTGGTCTTTGTCTGCTTTGTTGCCGGCTTTCTCTTGACCGGTCTGAGCGCTTCGAGTTGGTTCGCATCGCTTCAGGAAGAAGACCGCGTCGTCTCTGTAAAAACCCTGAATCCAGACGTTCGCCGTTGGAACTTGGAATCGAGCTCATTGGGTTCCGATGCTGATGTTCGGGTCGAAATGAACGAGCGCGATTTTTCGGTAGTTATCGAAGGAGACAGCGTACAACTGGGATGGGTAGAACTCAGCATTGCCGCTTCAGAAGACGGGACCGCGACACTGCGTACCACACTTGAGGCCCACGGCTATTCGGAAAAGAATGCGCGAGACAACGCCCGCTCACTACGGTATGCACCCAAAGTGAACGACTCTACGCTGTTCTTGCCCTCGCACTACACCCTCACTCCGGGTCAACCCTTCCGCTTGCAGTATGTCCGTCACCAATTGCTCCTGCCCGCAGGAACCGAGGTGCGCATTGGCACGAGCATGGCCCGAATGCTGGCCCCAATCCCCAACAACAGCTTGTTGCACGAAGAAGAAATGGCGGGTCATCTGTGGAGGGTTAGCGCTCAGGGTCTCGAATGCCTCGATTGTGCTCCTGAAGAACTCGACAGCGACCCGTTTCAAACCCGTGGAGACTCCTCCGACTCGGCCGAAGAACGCGCATGGGAGGAACTCCGTTCAATTCCCGAGCGGGCACCTCAATCGAACCAAAGCGATGAAGAGACTTCGGACCCCAAGCGCAATCTGTTGAGGAACCCCATCACCGGATTGTCGATGTTGAAGGCGATTTGGTAGCCGCTCTGCTCGCGATACAGCGGAACGATCTGACACAAAAAAAAAGCCGGGACAGCCCGGCTTTTTCATGCGGTATACCACAGACTTAGAACAACTTCATAGTATCCAAAACGCCCATCACCTCCTTGACGGCTACCGCAGAGGTGTCGAGCAGTTGTTTCTCTGAAGCGTTCAAATCGAGTTCGATGATGCGCTCAATCCCCTTGCGGCCCAAGACCACAGGAACGCCGAGGTAGATGTCGTTTAGGCCATATTCGCCTTGCAGCCAGGCACACACGGGGAATACCCGCTTTTGATCGCGGACCACGGCCTCGACCATTTGGGCCGCAGCAGCACCCGGAGCGTACCACGCGGACGTGCCGAGCAACTTGACAATTTCTCCTCCACCGCCTTTGGTGCGTTCAATGATCGCTTCGAGTTTGTCGGCTTCGATCAGTTCGGTAACGGGAATTCCCCCCACCGTGGTGTAGCGCGGTAGTGGCACCATGGTGTCGCCGTGACCGCCCATCAGCACCGCTTGGATGTCTTTGGGCGATACGTTGAGTTCGGTAGCCAAAAATGCGCGATAGCGCGCTGTGTCGAGGATACCGGCCATACCAAAGACCTTGGAAGGATCGACCTTGGCCGTCAAATAGGCGCAATAGGTCATGACGTCGAGCGGATTGCTTACGACGATAATGACCGCCTCGGGCGAATGCTCAATGACTTGTTCGGTGACCGATTTCACAATCTTCGCGTTGGTCTCGATCAGGTCGTCTCGGCTCATGCCGGGTTTGCGGGGCAAGCCCGAAGTGATGACCACCACATCGGATCCGGCCGTGGCTTTGTAGTCGTTGGTCGAACCCACGGGACGGGCATCGTAGAGATCAATGGGGGCGGTTTGCCATATGTCGAGCGCCTTGCCTTCGGCAAAATTCTCTTTGATGTCGAGGAGCACCACCTCGTTGGCGAGCTCTTTTCGAGCGCAGACATCTGCACACGTGGCACCTACGTTTCCGGCGCCGATTACAGAAATTTTCATGGGGCAGTTTTTCGGGTGTTCAACAGAATCCAAAAGGAGTTTTCCTTTCTTCGGGGCGAAAATAAGTCAGCCGAAACGCATTAGCGCCCTTGGGCCCGAAGGCGGTCGATGGTGGCGAAATCCAATTCGAGCAAGTAGGCCGGCTCGGAGGTTCCAATGGCATGGATTTGCCGGAACGAGTTCGGATATTTCAACTGGATGTAGTACAGATAGCGCGTAATCGTATTCACCGTTCGGTCTGTTACCCGGTTGGGATCGACGCGGAGCGAGGCCTCGATCAAGTAGCGCACCCGGTCTTTGCGCAGTTCTTCGACCAAGCGATCGGGTTCTACGACAAAGCCTTCCTCCAACATCCCCACAAAATCGGATAGATCGGTCCACACATTCGCCTTGTCGATCAGGCTATCGGGAACGGGTGCCGGCATTCGCAAGACCTCGAAAAACTCGCCTTCGGCCGCCTGAAACGTATTGGGTTTGGGACGTCCAGAGGCCAGCGCTACGCGGTCTTGTTGCGTCAATCCAAAGGTGTTCATCCAACGCCCCACCTCGGGTGTGCGCACCACGACCCAATGCGGGTGTCGGGCTTCAAGGCTATCGGCCACGGAATAAGGGATCCGCGTAATGCCTTTGAATTTGCGCTGACCGTAGATAAAACTGATGCCCGCCTTGCGACAAGCAATCCCGACCGAATCCGGAACGTTGGCGGCCGCATATTCGGTCATGCGCACATAGTTGTACCAATCGGGGGTATAGCCCGCCAACGGGCCTCCTGCTATCCCCGCCCGGAATTCGGGCCCATTGGCTTGGATGCTTTGGTTGAGCGTGCCCGTCACCAACAAAAGCGACAAAGAGGCGATCCCCGTCAAAACCGGAGCGGCCCATTTGACGTTGCTGTGCACCGAAAGCAGCCACCCCCCCGAGAGCACGATCAAGATGACATACGGGAAATAGGGAATGACCAGACGCACCTGGTCCCAATTGGCGTGCACCCCGAGAAAATTCCCTGCCAGCAACGCGGCTGTGTAGAGCGAAAGAAAATAGAGCGATTTGTTTTTCCGGAAGGCATAGAGGCCTACCCCGATCAACAGCAATACGACCAACAGCCCTACCACGACATTTTCGGTCATGTCTTCGGGCTTTTGAAACCCGATAAAATGGAGAAAATGCTTGCTCAAATAGCCTTCCATATTCTCCCAAGCCCGCTGCAGGAGGCCCATAAGATCTTCGTTGCCCTCCGAAGCATCGTAGGCATTCTTTTGCAAGTGGGTCTTGCCCTGACTCGCAAACTGGAGATCGTCGGCGCCCCAAATCAGCCTTTTTAACCCTTCCCAAGCGAACAATACCCCCACAATGGCCGCTGTGGTCTTGCCCAAATCGGCCCAGCGCTTGTGGAGTCCCAAATGCAACCACAAAACAGGCAGGGCGGCATATCCAATGGTTCGGGTATTGGCCAGCAGCCAAAATGCCAGCGCGAGCAACAGCGCTTGGGTCCAAGAAATGCGCTCGGCTTCGACCAAATAGCGTATGGCCAGCGCCAAAAACCCTGCTTGCACAATCATGTAAAAGGCCTCGCTGTAGGTCTGAGAGGCGAAGTAGAGCAAGACCGGACTCAAAGCGCAAAGCCCGAGGGTCAAAAACAAAGGAACCAAGGGCAGGCGATGCCGCAGCGATCGATAGGTGATCCACGAAAAACCGAGAATGCTCAAATAAGAAGTCAATTTGAGCACGGGAACATGGATGCCCATCAGCGCGACCCAAGGGGCGAGAAAAAACGGATAGGCCGGCCCCTGATACGTCGGATAGGTACCCTCGCGGACCAAATCGAAGGCGCGCATAATGTAGGACGAGTCGTCTCCCCCTTCGCTGACCTTAAATTCGAACAGCAACAAGGCGTTGAACGCGGTTAAACCCAGCAAGGCGGGGAAAATCCACCGATGGCGATCAAGCCAACGCCCTAATCCCAATAGGGCTTTGTTTTCCGGAAGCGCATCAAAAGAGTCAGACATCGTTGCGGTACACTTTGTCGTGCAAGATAAGCGGCCTGATTGGGGCGGCGAACAACCCGAGCATACCCGTTCTCAGTCTTACTTTCGCACCCCAATGGTTCCTATGAAACTCAGCGTTGTTATTCCCGCCTACAACGAAGCGGCGACCATCCATTTGATCCTCGACAAAGTCCGTGCGGTGCGGCTCCCCTCCGGAGTAGAGACCGAAGTAATCGTGGTCGACGACTGTAGCAAAGACGGAACCACCGAGGCTTTGGACCGCTATGCCGCTCAACATCCGGAATTGGCACTGATACGCTTTCGGCACGAACGGAATCAGGGTAAAGGGGCTGCGCTACACACCGGAATTTCCAAGGCCACAGGCGACTATCTGATTATTCAGGACGCTGATTTGGAGTACGATCCGAACGAGTACCGCTTGCTGCTCGAACCCGTTTTGGCGGGGCACGCCGACGTGGTGTATGGCTCGCGTTTTATGGGGGGCAACCCGCACCGAATCTTGTTCTTCTGGCATTCGATCGGCAACAAGGTGTTGACCTTTTTGTCGAATGCGTTTTCCAATCTGAATCTCACGGATATGGAAACCTGCTACAAGCTCTTTCGGACCGACGTAATTCAATCCCTGCATTTGCGCGAAAAGCGCTTTGGCTTCGAGCCCGAGGTTACGGCCAAAGTGGCCAAAATCAAAGGAATTCGCATCTACGAAGTCGGCATTAGCTACTACGGACGCACCTTTGAAGAGGGCAAAAAGATCGGCTGGAAAGACGGATTTCGCGCCATTTGGTGCATCCTGAAATACAACCTGGGTCGTTAAATCCGAACGATTCGGTCGGTTTGGGGCTTAGGAAGCCAACAATCGCTCGATGAGCTCGTCGACCCCCAGACCTTCGGCCTCGGCCTGGTAGGTGGGCACAATGCGGTGGCGCAAAATGGGGTGGGCTACCTGACGTACTTCTTCCTGATCGGGGGCGAATTTTCCGTTGAGTACCGCTTTGGCTTTGGCGCCCAAAATCAAAAACTGCGAAGCCCGGGGACCGGCGCCCCAACTCAAATATCGATTGACCCAGTCGAGGCTGTTCTTTTGATGGGGCCGAGAGCGTTCGCTGAGCGAAACCGCATAGCGATACACGGCCTCGGGCACCGGAATATCGCGGATTAGTCGCTGATAGGCCAAGATGTCTTCGGCCCCCATCACGTTGTGTACCGTGGCGCTCAGCCCCGTTGTCGTGGCTTTTACAATAGCGACCTCTTCTTCAAAGCTCGGATAGTTGACCTGGATCAAAAACATAAACCGGTCCAACTGGGCTTCGGGCAGCGGATAGGTCCCTTCTTGTTCGATGGGATTCTGCGTAGCCAAAACAAAGAACGGTTCGGGCATTTTGTGGGTGTGCCCCGCGGCCGTTACCGCCCGTTCCTGCATGGCTTCGAGCAAGGCGCTCTGCGTCTTGGGCGGGGTTCGATTGATCTCGTCCGCGAGCAAAATATTGGCGAAAACCGGACCTGGAATAAACTTAAAATGTCGGTGTTCGTCGAGGATTTCGCTCCCGACAATATCGGAGGGCATCAAATCGGGGGTGAACTGAATCCGGCTGAATTTCAATCCCAACGATTGGGCTACCGTATTAACCAACAAGGTTTTGGCCAATCCTGGCACCCCGACCAACAAGCTGTGGCTCCGGCATAAAATCGAGAGCAACAACTGCTCGACCACTTCATGTTGCCCGACGACCACCTTGCCAATTTCTGCCTTGAGCTCGTCCATATGCTGCTGGAGGCGTCGAACAGAGGCTACCGCATCAGAAGGGGCATTCACACTCATGGTTGGGTGGGGGTTGGGGTATTGGTCCACGAATTCTTGAACCGGCAGGAAACCCAGTCGGATTGAATGCGGACCGAGGTTTCGAGCAATCGCGCTTCGATCCATTCGTCGATGGCTTCTGCGCGCTTTTTGTTTTCGGCTACATTCTGCAAGCGGGCGTAGTCGTCTTTGAGATTGGCCCGGTGGGGTTGGGTTCGGCTGAGCACTTTGATGATGCGAAACCCTTCTTTTCCGTCGGGATTGCGCAGCAGGGAGGCCTTGGAGATTTCGCCCGGTTTGAGTGCCTCTAGCGTATAAAAAACACTGCGGTCGAGCTGATTGAGTTCCCATTTCGAATCGCCGGTTTGGGGATTCATCATCAAACCGTTGTTGTAGCGCGTGTTTTCATCTTCCGAAAACTGGGCCGAGGCTTGTTCAAAACTGAGCGAACCCAGCGCAATCTGTCCTTTGAGGCTATCGAGGGTCGCCCGGGTGCGGTTCAAATCGTCGTCGCTGATTTTGGGTTTGATCAAAATGTGCCGCAGATCGAGTTCTTCTCCCTTTTTTTCGAGCAATTGCACAATGTGGAAACCGAATTCGGTTTCGAAGGGCTCGCTCACTTCGCCTTTGCCCAGGTTGAATGCAACGGCTTCAAACTCCTTGACGAACTGCCCCCGTTTGATGCCCCGATACTCGCCCCCGTTTTTGGCCGAACCGGGATCTTCGGAATACAAAATGGCGAGTGTCGCAAAATTCGAACCTTTGGCGACCCGCTGTCGGAGTTCCTCGAGCCGTTGAATGGCTTCTTGCTTGCTTTCGGCTTTGACTTTTGGGTAGAGCACAATCTGCGCCCATTCTACCTCGCTGTTGATCAGGGGCAAACTGTCCTCTGGAAACGTCTTATACAGTTCGTAGACCTCGGTGGGGGTCACGGCAATATCTCCGGCAATCTTCGACTGCATTTTTTGCGCAATCATCTGGTTCGACACCAGTTCGCGCATTTCCTCCTTGATTTCGACAATACTCTTTTTGTAGTATTCCTCGAGTTTGCGCGCCGACCCAATTTGCTGGATCAGCACATCGATACGCCGATTCATCGTTTCTTCTACTTCGTCTTCGGTCACCGCCACCGAATCGATTTCAGCCTGGTGTACGAGGAGTTTTTCGAAGAGCATTTCTTCCAGTACCCGGCACGGATCGGGCGAAGCCCCTCCGGGCAACTGTCCTTTGAGCGCATCGACCTGCAAATCCCAATCCGACTTGAGAATGATATCGCGGCCGACCACTGCCACAATGCCATCTACCTTGGTCTTTTGTCCCCAAGCCACTGAGGCCATCAACGACAGACCGATGGCCCCAATGCTAGTTCGAACCTTCGGCAAAAATTTCATAATCATTCTCTTTTAACGCTTCTTCGAGCAAATCTTGTTCAATGTGCTGAATTAAAGCCAATTTTCGCTCATTGAGCAAAATGCTCTTGACCGTTTCGCGCACATACGACAAAGGACTTGTGCCGTCCACCACGCGGTAGTCTTTGAGCTTGAGCCAGTACGTTTGGGTGCTGTCCTTCAGTTCTACACGCCGATTCGATTGCAAAAACTGTTGCTGGTTGTAGGTCTGAATCGGGATGATGAGCGCCAAATCCGAAAAACGGGTCCAGTTCGTGTCGTCCAAAGCATAGCGGGCCGTGTATTGAAGCGCATAGTCCCGAATTCGATTGCGATCCGACGCCGCTTCCGAAAAAAACCACTTTTTGGCTTGCTCCAATTTGGGGGTGCGACTTGAGAGTACCATCCAGTCCGCTCGTACGATATTCTCTTTGAGCGCAAAATCATCGCGGTGGGCTTCGTAGAAGGCTTCGATCTGGTCTTCGGTAATCACGGTGTCCAAATACTGGCGCAGCATGGCCTGCTGAAAACTGTATTTGAGCAAATCGTTCCGGTATTCCTGCAACAAGGCCGAAAAATCTTTGTCCTTTTCGCTGAGGTTGTATTCGGCCTTGGCCAACAAAATGCGGTCGCGCGCCCATCGGTCGATATATTGGCGCACCCGATCCGCGCTGTCGGGGGCCGCCGTTCCGGGCTCGATCAAACTGTCGATCTCGTCGAAATACAAGTACTGATGATAAACGCGAGCCACGGGAACCCGCGCCCCTTCGGGCGCTTCAAGGCCGTTCGAACAGGCTACGCCCCCAAAGGCGATCAGCAAAACCAGCCCCGCGAATCGACCCCGCATCAGCGCTGCAATCGGGCGAAGAGCGCGTCCCGAACTTCGGTATCAACCACGACCAAGTATTTCGCTTTCAATTCGTTGATCCACTCTTGTTCGAGTTCCTTTTGGTATTCGGAAGCGGCCAGACCCCGGACCTCGTCCAGCGTTTTGCCCGTGGGCGGTACCACTTCGAGCAACCGAACAAAACTCCACTGACCATTCGAAGCGACGACGGGTCCCAATCCGGGAACACCGTTGAATGAAGCGAGCAAGGGTTCGTTTTTCCCTTCATCCATCATGCTGCTGTACAGCAAGTTGAGCCCACTTTCTTCGTTGAATTTTTCCTGAACCGCTTCGATGCTCTCCCCTTTCGACAGGGCTTTGCGGGCCTTTTTGGCCATTTTCTCGGTCTTGCAATCGATGCGCTCGTAGCGATAGCGCAACGGCCATTGGTATTGGCTTTTGTGGCGATCAAAAAAGGCTTCCAATCCGGCCGTATCCGAAATCGATCGGGTCCAAACCTTTTCGTCGGTCAAATCGAACAGCAAAATGCCCTCGCGGTATTCGTTGACCAACCACCGAAATTCCGGGTGTTTTTGCTCGAGATGGGCATCTTCGTACGCAATGAGTTCGGATTCGACAAAGGACTGAAAATGCGCCTCGAGCTCCGCGGTCGCGGTTCGGCCTTCGGCCAAAGGCTTGAGGTGGGTTTCGAGATAGATCGCGAATTCTGAAGTCTTGAGATTGCGGTCAGCAAACGTGCCGAGCACCTTGGTATTCTTGCGTTGTGCCTCGGTCGGTTTCCAAGTGCCGTCGGCCAATGTCTTGGGACTGATTTGCTTGACAAAAGCTTTGTAATTGGCTTCGTTGCGCTTGTATTTGTACTCCTTCAACAAACGGGCTACAAACTGTTCTTGTCCGGCCAGTGCGCGCTGATCGCGTTGAATCCGCGCTTTGATCTCGTTCTTGCTCTGGTCCAAACTAGGCCGGGACACGCGTTCCACGAGGCGGACAATATGCCATCCATATGCGGTTTGAAAGGGCTCGCTATAATCGCCGGGCTGCTGCAACGCAAAGGCCACTTCCTCGAATTCGGGCGTCATGGCGTTGATGCCGAATTCGGGCAATTCTCCCCCTTTATCCTTGGTGGTTTTGTCCTCGGAATATTGACGACACAAATTCTCCCAACTATCGGTTCCTTGCACCAACGAGGCATAGATTTCGCGGATTTGCCGCTCGGCAGCCGCCGCTTCTTCGGGTTTGGATTCGGCATTCGAGATGCGCATCAAATGCGCTACTTTGATTCGGCCTCGGGCCTCGCGACGGTCATAGACCTTGACCAAGTGATAGCCGAACTGGGTGCGGATGGGTTGCGAAATCGAACCCACAGCCAGTGTATACGCTGCATTTTCAAAGGGATACACCATATTAAAAACGGTAAAGTACCCGAGATCACCCCCGCGCTGGGCGGAATAGGTGTCGTCGCTGGCTTTGGCGGCCTCTTCGAACGTCTTTTCGCCTTTGAGAATGGCGGAGCGCAAACTCTGCATCGCTTTGTAGGCTGTAGCCGTATCGGCAGGCGTGGCATTGGCATCTAAAGCCTTCATAATGTGGCCCGCTCGAACATCGAAACCGCCCCGAGCATAGGCTTCGTCGACCAAGGCCTCTTCAAAACCCCGATCGGTCAAGTAGGGCTTGGCCAATTGCGCCCGATAGCCGTTGAATTCGCGGATAAAACTCTCGCGCTGGTCGAGGCCCAACACTTTGGCCTCGTGGACCTTGAGTTTGAAATTGACGTACAAATCGAGGTACTCGGACGGTGTCTTGGGATCGAGTTGTTCGCCGATTTCCCGGTTCTTATTGAAGACCGCCTCGAATTCTCGATCGGTGACCACATCGGTGGCGTCGACCGTAAAAAGAATCTTTTCAGGGGTTTCTTGGGCGCTCAAACCCAGGTGAATTCCCAAGGCCAAAAGACCCAGAACGGCTCCTTTCATCTTTATTTGCGCAATCATAAGTCAAAAAACCATTAGGGGTTAGGGGCGCCAAAAATAAGGAAATGCCCTGCCGAAATCCGAAAGAATCAGCGACTGTAGTTCGGGGCTTCGCTGGTGATGGTCACATCGTGCGGATGGCTTTCGTGCACGCCCGCCGAAGTGATGCGCACAAACTGCGCTTTGCGCTGAAGCTCGGACACATTGGCCGCTCCGACGTACCCCATGCCCGCTCTTAGCCCGCCCATAAACTGATACATGACCTCCGACACTTCTCCTTTGTAGGGCACTCTGCCGACAATGCCTTCGGGAACGAGTTTTTTAATGTCGTCTTCCACATCCTGAAAATACCGGTCTTTGCTTCCGCTTTGCATGGCCTCGATCGAGCCCATTCCGCGATAGGTTTTGTATTTGCGCCCTTCGTAGATAATCGTATCTCCAGGGGTTTCCTTGGTGCCCGCGAGGAGCGAGCCGAGCATTACGCAGTCGGCCCCGGCCGCAATGGCCTTGACAATATCGCCCGTATAGCGGATGCCGCCGTCGGCAATCAAGGGCACACCCGTGTCTTTCAGCCCTTTGGCCGCCTCCATAATTGCGGTCAATTGGGGAACACCGACCCCGGCTACTACCCGGGTCGTGCATATAGAACCCGGACCAATTCCGACTTTGACCGCGTCGGCACCGGCTTCGGCCAACATACGCGCCGCAGCGGCGGTGGCCACATTTCCAACCACCACCTGTACCTCTGGATGCGCGGCTTTGACTTTGCGCAAGGCCTCGACCACCCCTTTGCTGTGCCCGTGGGCGGTATCGATGATCACTGCATCGACATTGGCTTCGACCAGGGCCGAAACCCGCGCCATGAGATCGTGGGTAACTCCAACCGCGGCGGCGACCCTGAGACGGCCAAAGCGGTCTTTGTTGGCATTGGGCTTGATTTTCAACTTGCTGATATCGCGATACGTGATCAACCCCACGAGTTGGTTGTTTTCGCGCACCACGGGCAGTTTCTCGATTTTGTGTCGCTGCAGTATGACCTCTGCCTCGTCCATGCCCGTGTTTTCGTGGGTGGTGATAAGGCCTTCAGAAGTCATGACCTCTGCAACCGAACGGCTGTTGTCCTTTTCAAACCGCAAATCGCGGTTGGTGACAATGCCGAGCAAAAAACCGCCCTCGTCGACGACGGGAATGCCTCCGATGCGGTATTCGGACATCAGCTTGGAGGCGTCGCCTACAGTGGCATCGGGTCCAAGGGTCACCGGATCGAGAATCATACCGCTTTCGGCCCGCTTCACTTTGCGCACCTCGAGGGCCTGCATTTCGATGGTCATATTCTTGTGCAACACCCCGATACCCCCGTCTTGAGCTACGGCAATGGCCATGGCCGATTCGGTCACGGTGTCCATGGCGGCGCTTACAATGGGGGTTTTGAGTTCGATTCCCCGGCTAAAGCGCGATCGGATGTCGACCTCGCGTGGCAGAATTTCGGAGTAATCGGGGATCAGGAGGACATCGTCGTAGGTTAGACCTTCGCCGATGATTTTGGGGGATTCGAGGGACATGGGCAATCGTGGGATTGCGTGCAAAGATAGCCCGAAAGCAGGCAGTCGGCGCAGCGGTCTCCGACCCTGACCGGCAGGGATTTAGTCCTTTTTTGAAGACCGCTTCTTCGCGCTTTTCGCGGGTTTGGGCTCGGGTTCAGGATGAAGGACCGCTTCCACGCTGTCCAAATTGTTCATTTGTCTTAGAATCCAACGCTGTCTGCGCTGAACATAGGCAGAAGGACGGGCCGCAGAATAGCGTCGGGGCGAAGGCAATACCGCCGCGAGCAAAGCGGCCTCCGATCGACTGAGCTTTTGGGCCGATTTGCCAAAAAATTGCTGGGCTGCGGCCTCGGCCCCATAAATGCCCGGACCGAATTCGGCGATGTTCTGATAGACCTCTAGGATGCGCTCTTTGCCCCAAACCAATTCGATGAGCAGGGTGAACCACACTTCCAGTCCCTTGCGCACCCACGATCGGGCCGGCCACAAAAAGACGTTTTTGGCGGTTTGTTGACTGATGGTGCTCGCCCCCCGCACTTTGCCGCCCTTTTCGTTGTGTTCGATAGCCTTTTCGATGGCCTCGAGATCAAAGCCATGATGCTGACCAAAGCGCTGATCTTCGGCAGCAATGACCGCCAGTCCCAGATTCGATCCCAGCGCTTCCCCCTTGCGAAAGCGGTAATCCCATCGGGGCGATTCGCCCTCGAGCGCAAACCACTGCCCGACCATAAGCCATGTACCCGGGGGCGGAACGAATTTTAAGAGCAGAACCCAGCCCAAACTGAGACCGACAAACCAAAGCGCGAACGACAAAACAAAGCGCCCCAACCGCTGCAGTCCCCGAACGATGCCGGAAGTGCCCGAACGATTTCCCGTTGATTTTTTGGATTTCTTTGCCACCGTTTTAGACCGGGTGAATTCGGCGCGAAAATACAGGGCAATCGAACCAAATCCTTAACACAACCCCCTTCTTTGGTGTCTGATATACACTAACTTTGCCTTATGACTACCCCTGAGCGCACTCATTCTGCAAATCACTTAGAAGGCCGCAAGGTCCTGTTGGCTGAAGACAACGAAGTCGCCCAACAGCAGATTCTCATCATATTGAGGAAGTTGGGGGCCGATGTAGACGTGTCCATCGACGGACACGAAGTCCAGGAGCGACTGCGGAATCAGAACTACGATGTGTTGATTTTAGACATCCAGCTCCCTCCGATCCACGGCATAGAGCTGGTCAAAGAAGTTCGGAAATCGGTTCCGAGTGAACTGAAAATTTTGGGCATCACCACCATGGACTATAAAGGCCGTGCGCTGGGCGCCGGTATGAACGCCGTCTTGTTGCGCCCCGTAGAAACCGTCGATTTGGTCTCGGCCTTACTCGGATTGTTTGAAGAGGATTCCGCTCAGGGCGAACGCGCCAAGGTCGCCGTAAACGGCTGAACCGACAGATCGATCGCCTTGGCGTTGGCGAGTTTCAGACGCGCTGCACCCCTGCCCTCCCATACCAGACAATCCCACTCCAAAACCTGCGCGATTTCTGCGGAAATTCCCGAGGGTGGAAGCGCCCAGCACTGGGTTCCGATCATCAGCAAACCGCGATCGTAGACCCATCCCGATCCACGGTACATCGAATCCAACGGAATCTGAATGACCGACTGCACACGGGCCCGATCCAACCCAGGCTGTACCGTATAACGAAAGGGGTCCCCCTCGAGGGTGCCCCACCAATACGCCCGATCTCGATCGACCAAGGAAACCGCCCAGCCCCATGCATTTTGGTGTGCTGTGCAGCGCACGCTGTGTCGCACAACTCGTTCGTGCTGTACCCAACGGCCCAAGGCCACCAGACTGCACAGGGCTCCGATTTTCCACAGTACCCTTCGGTTGCGGGCTCGGAAGCGCACCACCAGAAGGAGTGCCATCCCCAAAAGCCCGGCGGAATAGGAGTCCAAAAACACCCCTCGGGCTACGGCATAGTCCGGATCTCCGCCCCAGGTCACGACGTGTTCCAAGGCGGTATAGACCTGTTCTACGGGCCACCATACCCAAGTGGGCAAATCGAAAAAAGCGGCACACGCAATGAGTGGCAAAGCCATGTACATCAACCATCCCGAGAGCGGCACTGCCACCAAATTGGAGGGCAAAAACAGGAGCGGAAAACTGCCGAATACGGGCAGCAGCAGCGGAAGACAGGCCATTTGAGCCGAAAGCGAGGTGGCCAAGGCATCGCGCAACCCGCGTAGCCATTTCGGTGGATTCGGCCATAAGCCCATCCAAAGCGGGCGCAGCCAAATGAGACCGGCAACCGCCCCAAAACTGAGCTGAAATCCCAGATCGAAAATCCACAAGGGCTGAAAGAACAAAAGAAGAAAAGCCGAGCCGAGCAGTACTTGTCCTTTTCTGAGCGACCGACCCGAGGCTCCGAGCGCTTCAGCCAACGTCAGCATCGCACCCGCCCGAACCACCGAGGGCGAAAAACCGGTGCACAGCGCATACAACCCAATGATCCCGAGTCGGAGACCCACCCAACGGGGTTTGCCCGATCGAATCACAAAGCGCAGCAAGGCGTAGAGCATGCCAACATGCAGCCCGCTGACCGCCAAAATGTGGATGGTGCCGCTGTTCGAGAATCGATCGAGCAATTCGGGATCAACGCGGTCTTTTCGGGCAAACAGAAAGGCCTCGAGAAAACCAGAAGCGGGTGCGCTCAGCGATTGGGCTCGGATGCGCGCGACAATCCACTCCGAAAAGCGCAAAGGGGCCTGGGCGAGCGCCGGAGTTCCTGCCAACCGGACCGTAGCGGCTCCGTCGATGCGGACGGTCCCTGCAATCCCTTTGCGCTCGAGAAACAAGCCGTAGTTGAAGGCATGCGGATTGTTGTTGAATTCGAGCGGTTTGCACCACGCCAAAACGGTTCTATAGCGCGCTCCGGGGACCCACGGTTCCGGAGCGGGGCCCGTGGCATTCACCCAGACCTCAAAGGACTGCGCTCCCCCGACACCGGCTGTAGTCGATTGCCAAGTGCTTACACGGGCCCGAAACCGGTGCGTCTCCCCTTTTTCCCGCGGGGCATCGAGGATCCGAAATTCGAGCGATACCGAACCCGTGCATCCTTCGGGAAGCCGAGGCTGCTCTGCCGCGGTGCGCCAGGCGGCCCATCCCAATCCCCATAAAAAAAGACCGAACACAAAACTTCCTATCGCCCATCCATGGGCCCGCTTTTGCCCCTTCTTACTTCCCCAAAGCAATAGGATGCTGAGCACGAGGGCGGTCCCTGCCCCCCACTGTCCCCACGACAATCCCCCCAGAGTTGGGCCCAGTGCCAAACCAAGGGTAGGTCCCAACAGCGGAAAATGACGAAATTCTGGCACGGTGTACTAGGGAAGCAGGGCCGTCGGACGCCATGCGTCCAACTCCAGCACTCCGTAGTAAAAATACAAAATAGTTTTGTAATTGTATCCCTTTTCTGACATAATAATCGCCGCATCTTGGGCCAATCCCACCCCATGACCAAATCCCCGCCCGTTCAGCACATAATCGTCTCCGTCGATGCGCACATTGAACCACGTAGAACGCAGCCCAAACGCGTGTCGCAGGGTGGGTAAGGGAATGCTTTTGCCGTTCCACGCAAAGCGCTCTTTGCGCTCGGGTTGTTCAAACCGCGCAAAAGCCTCGATCAAATCCGGATTCGAAGGTTCGGTCTTGAACTGATCGGCCAACCAGCGGTGCATTTTATCTCGAGGCACCCGCTTGACCCAACGGGCCGAAGGTCCTTGCTCGCTAAACGGATCGGGACGGGCCTTCAGGTAGGGGATAGGTCTGCCCCACACCCATTCGGAAGCCACGGTTTGTCCGCCGCTGTTGGCGTGGAACACCACGAGGGCCGGCCTGCATTGCTCGTCGAGCAACACGGTGTCTCGGGTGGCGCGCACCGCGGCCAAAATGCTATCGGCAAACCGGCCGGTAGGGTAGCCCATATAAACTTGGGAGCTGACATCGTCTTTGAGATCGTAGCCCAAATCGCCGTGCTTCCCGAGATTGCGCAAGGCGAAGGTCCGCGCTAGGACGGCCTGGGCCTTGAGAAATTGAGCCGTCCCCACATGTCCGGCCTCGCCTTGCACCACACCCGCCACATAGTCCTCTAGGTCGACTTCGTTGACCACCGTCAAACCCTCTGAACCCTGAGAAAACCGCACCACCCCGGTATGCAGTTTCGGGCTGCCCTTGGTCTGAAGCCGTAAACGAGACCCCGGTTCGAGCGGAACCCAGTGCACGGCTTCAAATCGCCCCAACGACCGGTCCGTGCCGCGGGTGCGCAGTCGAATTTTCTTCGATTCTTTGGATAGAGTCCATCCCGGCTGTCCTGTTGCCATAACGGCTACCGTATCCGGTTTGCGCCGCCCGTGGCGCTGCGACAAGACGGCAAAACGGCCTCGCTCGACATCGATCTGTACTCGCTCGATCGTTTCGGTGCTGAACAAACGGACCCTGAGGGGGGCAATGCCGGGCGAGAATGCGCTAGGGCCGTGCGCCCAAAGCGGAATCCCCCCCATCGCGAGCAGCAGCGCGGCCGTCACCGCTATCGAGGAGATCCACGATGGCCTGAGCCGCCCGGTCCGAGGCTCCCGGGCCGCCGAGTGCTTCGGCCAAAGCGGTATAATCCTGATTAATGTGTTTGCGTTTGGCATCCTCGAACAATCCCTGCAAGTTCTGACGCAAGGCCTTGGGATGGAGATCGGCTTGGATCAATTCTTTCACCGCTTCCCTGTTCAAAACCAAATTGACGAGCGAGATATAGGGCACTTTGATCAGCCATCGGGCAATCCAGACCGAGAACGCATTGGCGCGATAGCAAACGATTTGGGGAACGCGAAACAGCGCCGTCTCCAAGGTGGCGGTACCCGAGGCCACCAAGGCCGCCGAAGCCTTGGACAACAGCGAATACGATCCCTGCTCCCACAATTCCACTGCCGATTGACCGATGATTTCTTCATACACCGATCGTTCGACCGAGGGAGCTGCGGCCACCAAAAACCGATATTGGGGTAAGCTGAGCGCCGTCTCGACAAAAATGGGCAGCATATGCGCAATTTCCTGTTTGCGGCTGCCGGGGAGCAAGGCGACCCAGGGTTTGCCCAAATTGTCGGCGGGCGAAGGGATTTTCCGATGTTGTTCGCCCTCGAGCCCTACGGCATCGAGCAAGGGGTGACCGACGAAGTGCACTTTCATAGCGAAACGGGCGTAGAACTCGGTTTCAAAGGGCAAAACCACGAGCATCAAATCGACGGTTTGTCGAAGCTGCTCTACGCGCCCCTGTTTCCACGCCCAAACCTGAGGCGAGATGTAGTAGATCACGGGAATGCCGAGCGTTTTGGCATAGCGCGCCATCCGCATATTGAATCCGGGGTAGTCGATCAGCACCAGCGCATCGGGCTTCCATGCCGCCACATCGGCCTTGGCGGCATCCAGAAAGCCGAGAATGCGGCGCAGGTTGCGCACCACCTCGACAAACCCCATAAACGCGAGTTCGCGGATGTGCCGAACCGGGGTCCCGCCGATGGCGGCCATGCGGTCGCCCCCCCAAAAGCGGAATTCGACCGAGGGATTGCGCTCCCTCAGTGCTTTCATCAAATTGGAGCCATGCAAGTCGCCCGAGGCTTCGCCCGCAATCAAGTAGAGTTTCATCGGAATCGAAGCCGTCTAAATCTGTGCCGAATCCGAGCGATTGGCCCCGTGTAGGCCATCGCGGAGGTGCAATTCCCAGCGGTTGAGCTCTTGGAGCAGCGAATGCGCGGTGATGTCCGAACTCACGGGCACCAGGCTGATGTAGTTCTGGGACAGCGCCCATTCGTCGGTGTCCTCTCCATGGTCGTAGTTGACAAAAGTGCCCGTAAGCCAATAGTAGTGGCGACCGCGGGGATCGACGCGCGCATCGAATTCTTCCTCCCAGTTGGCGCGGGCCTGTCGGCAAACGCGAATGCCTTGATACGGCGCGTCAGAGACTCTGGGAATGTTGACATTCAAACACATACCCCGAGGCAATTTGTTCTGCAACAGGGATCGGGCAATGTCGAGGATGAACGGTCCACACTGCGAAAAATCGGCTTCCCAACTGTGGTCGAGGAGCGAAAAACCGACAGAGGGGATGTTTTCGAGTGCGCCTTCGACCGCGGCCGACATCGTTCCGCTGTAGATCACGTTGATGGCCGAATTCGAACCGTGGTTGATGCCCGAGACGCACAAATCGGGTTTGCGCGGCAAAATGACGTTGACTGCCAATTTGACGCAATCGACGGGGGTTCCAGAGCAGCTGTATTCTTTTTGGGGACCGTCGTCGATGCGGATGGGATCGCAGCGCAAACTGCTGTTGATGGTGATGGCGTGCCCCATCCCGCTCTGGGGGCTGTCTGGCGCCACCACTACTACTTCGCCGAGTTGATTCATCAACCCAATGAGGTGGCGAAGCCCCGGGGCGGTGACGCCGTCATCGTTGCACACCAAGATCAAAGGGCGGTCGCCGGTAGGGTCCGAAACTTTCATGCGACAAAGCTAATCGGCCATTCTGCCACAGGAACGCTTTTTGATAACTTGCATCCAAACTTTACCCCCTGACATGATCATCATTTTGTTGGCCTTTATGCTCATCGGTTGGTTGGTGCAAATGCGGCTCCGATCGAAGTTCAAAACCTACGGCGCCATTGGGCTCGAAGCCGGACTGAGCGGAGCCGAGATCGCCGATCGCATGTTGCATTCCTACGGCATTCGCGATGTGAAAATTCAAAGTGTTCCCGGCAAGCTGACCGACCACTACAATCCAGTCGATAAAACCGTCAATTTGAGTCCCGAGGTATACGAAGGTCGCTCGATTTCTGCCGCTGCGGTCGCCGCCCACGAATGCGGTCACGCGGTGCAGCACGCCACGGCCTATCGGTGGTTGCAAGTTCGCTCGGCCTTGGTGCCCGCGGTCAGCTTTGCCAACCGCGGTTTGGGCATTCTGTTTATGGTGATGCTCTTTGGCTCGTTTGTCGTCAAGATGTTCCCGATGGAGACCGTTTTGTGGGTTATTATCGCCTTGCAGAGCGCTATTACGCTCTTTACGGTGGTTACGCTCCCTGTCGAATACGACGCCAGCCGCCGGGCCATGGTATGGCTCAAACAGACCCGTACCGCCACGGTAGCCGAACAGGACAAGGCGCAGGACGCGCTCAAGTGGGCTGCCAATACCTATTTGGTCGCCGCTTTGGCTTCGGTGACCCAATTGGCCTACTACGTCATGATGCTCCTCGGCAACCGGGACTAATCCCGTTGCTGTTTTACCCCCCCTACCCGACCATGTCGAACGAAACCCCGAACATCCCGCTCAAGGGCAACTACCGGTTGGAAATGCAAGCGGGCACCTATTTCTGGTGCGCTTGCGGACAAAGTGCGAACCAGCCTTTTTGCGATGGATCGCACAAGGGAACGGCGTTTTCCCCTGTCAAAGTTGAAATCGATACGGATCGGCTGGTGTCCTGGTGTGGCTGTAAGCACAGCGCCAAAGGGGCGTTCTGCGACGGAACGCACAAGACGCTCTAAGCAATACACGCTTGTGGAACGGTGGGCCGAGGGGTCGTCAGAACGACGGCACCTCGGCTTTCGCTTTTATAACAAGGACCGAATCGTACAACCGATGCGCTTACGAGCGCGGACCGGGCTTTTTGCCCTTGGGCGGGAAGCCGCGGTCGGGTCGCCCACCGGCGGGGCCTCCTTCTTTGCGGTAGGGGGGTTTGCCCCCTTGCTGGTAGTCGTTGGAGCGCTGAGGGCGAACGGGTCCGCTGCGGTACCCCCCGGTGTCGGGTTCGATGCGCAAGGTGCGGCCGTCGAGCTCGAGCGATTCCATTTTCTTGAGGAAGCCTTCTAAGCGGTCGCTCTTGAGCATAAAGGTCGAAGAGGTGCCGGACACCTGCACATTGCCGATGTCGTTGCGGTCGAGTTTGGCGGCATCGCGGAGCGCGTCTTTGAGGCTTTGCCAATCGAAGCCTTCTCGGCTGCCGACGTCGATGCGGAGCTTGATTTCTTCAGAACGCCCGCGTTCTCCATCTCCGTAATCGGTGGTTTTGCGGTCCGATTCGCGGGGGTTGAGGTCAGCGCCACTCTGGTTCTGATAGTGGTTGAGCAGGATCTGAAACTCGAGGTGGAGTACGCGGCGCAACAGCTCCGATACTTCCATGCCTTCGAGGCGTTCGAGCGCTTGTTCCATATGTGCATCGACGAGCTCGAAGCGGTCGGAATCGGCGGTGCGCACCCGATCGACAAAGTGGAGCAACTGGCGCTCGCAGACTTCGGCGGCCGTGGGAATGCGTTGTTCGGTCAACTCAACGCGGAGCATTTTCTGGACGCGCTTCATGCGGCCTTCTTCGCTTCGGGCTACGAGGGCAATCGAAATGCCTTCTTTTCCCGCCCGGGCGGTGCGTCCGCTGCGGTGGGTATAGGCTTCGAGGTCGTCGGGGAGCTGATAATGGATGACGTGGGTCAGGTCGTTGACGTCGATGCCGCGGGCGGCTACGTCGGTGGCGACCAATACGCGGGTAATCTTGCTCCGAAAGCCGTTCATGACCTGATCGCGCTGCTGTTGGCTCAAATCGCCGTGCAGGGGTTGGGCGGCATAACCGTCTCGGTTCAGGTGTTCGGCAATTTGCTGGCATTCGACCCGGGTGCGGCAAAACACGATGCCGTAGATCTCGGGATAGAAGTCGAGCAGGCGGCGAAGGGCTTGATAGCGATTGCGTCCGTCGACTTTAACGGCCCGGTGGTCGATCTTGCCGAGGTCTTCGGTCTTTTTGGTGTTGATGCGGATGGGTTCCTTCATCAACTTGCCGGCCATGCGTTCGATTTCGGTGGGCATGGTGGCGGAAAACAGCCAAATGGAGCGTTCTTCGGGGGTGGCCGAAAGGATCTTCTGCACGTCTTCCCAAAAGCCCATATTGAGCATTTCGTCGGCTTCGTCGAGTACGACGGTGCTGAGGGTGCTGAAGTTGAGCGCGCGGCGGTCCATCAGGTCGATGCAGCGCCCGGGGGTGGCTACGATAAGCTGGGCGCCTTGCTCGATTTCGCGGAGTTGTTTGACGACGGGGGCGCCTCCATAGACTTCGACGATTTTGAGTCCTTTGAGGTGGACACCATAGCGGTTGAGATCGCGGCCAATCTGGAGGCAGAGTTCGCGGGTGGGTGCGAGCACAAGGGCTTGGACGCGGCGGTCGTTGAGGTCGAGTTTTTGAAGGAGGGGCAGGCCGAAGGCGGCGGTTTTACCGGTTCCAGTGCGCGCAAGGGCAATGAGGTCGCTGCTTTCTTCGAGCAGTACGGGGATGCACTGGCGTTGTACTTCGGTGGGGGTTTCGAATCCGAGTTCTTGGACGGCTTCGAGGAGTCCGGGCATCAGGCCCAGTTCAGAAAATGTCATGAGGCGGTATTGGGCCGCAAAAGTAGTTGAAAAACAGGCAGGTTTAACGCAGCAATCCCTTGGCGATCAAATAGGGAACGGCCAACCAAGCCAGTCCTTTAACAAGAAAAAACAGGAAAACGAGCACGGCGACTTTCCATCCGGCCTTCTGCACGAGCCCTTTTACGCCTTCTTCTTTGAGGATTTTCCGGTAGGCTTTCCATCCTTTGGGGGCAGAGGTCGTGGGGACATTTTGGGATGAATCCTGCATATGGGCTTGTTCCAATGGGGGGATCAAGGGGGGGTCAGTTGTTTGGAATGATTATAAACAAGCCAAAAGTACAGCACGGTTTGGATTCGGCGTGTTAAAAAAAAAGCAGGCCTATAAGCCGGATTCTGTATTTCGCCGGAGCGAAATCTTCGTCATTGATCTGGGACATCCGTCGCCGGATGCCTCTAGCTGCCAACCCCCCGACGCGGGCGAGCTGCCCTTGGATGTCGGTATACTTGGCATTTCAACCCGTGAGGTTTACCCTGCCACTTTCGTTGCCGAAAGCGCGGTGGGCTCTTACCCCACCATTTCACCCTTACCCCGCAAGCGGGGCGGTATCTTTTCTGTGGCACTGGCTGTACGCCTTTTTCAAGACGCCCTTCCCGTTAGGAAGCACGGTGCTCTTTGTTGTCCGGACTTTCCTCTGCGCCTCTCGACACAGCGACGAAGCGGCCTGCTTGGGGCAAAATTAGGTCTTTTTGGGGTGGCCGCCCGGGATCCGCCTCCCCAACCCAGTCGCTCGCTTTCAGCGAGTGATGAATATTCCGAAGGCTGAAACTTCTACCATACCGCTGAGTTCACGCTGAATGTGGAATGATTTAGCCGTTCGTCCTACGACTCTGCGGTACTGACCCACGCCGTCCCTTCAACATTCCTCTTCTAATAAAAAAGCGGTCTCCGGAACCATCACTCGGCTGGAGCCAAGCGACTGTTTTTTCACCCCCCACTCCGCCCCCCCCCGCCCAGTCGCTCGTTTTCAACGAGTGACGACTATTCCGAAGGCCGAAACTCCGACTGGTCTGCTGAATTCTTTGTTAAGCGCGGCGCGAACGCTCAGATCGTTAGGCAACATGGGAGTCATTTTCGTAATGCCGTTCACCATTCTTGCCCGAAAGAAGACAGCATTGGTTCCAATAACCATCACTCGGCTGGAGCCAAGCGACTGTTTTTTCACCCCCCACTCCGCCCCCCTACCCCAACCTCCTAATCCGCACCTCGGTGGCTCCGCGCCCGTAGAGCGCATAAGAGGCGTCGTAGAATTCGATATCCTCTACCCCTTCCAGCCACTCGGCAATCTTGGCCTTCAGCACCCCCTCCCCCACCCCGTGGATCAAAACCAAGCGCGGAATCCGGGCGCGTCGGCAATCGGACAGCGCCTGTTTGGCCGTCTTCAATTGGAACTCCAGCGCCTCTGAAGCCGACAACCGACCGGGGAAATCGAGCAAAGCCCCCAGGTGCAAATCGACCTCTTTCAACCCCGTTTCGGAGCGCTGTGATCCTGTTTTTGGGGTCGACGAAACTTCCTTCACATAGCCCCCGGAAAGCGCCTCGAGCGGCAACTGCCCTTGGACCAAATCGCGCACCGGCACCCATTCGGCAAAGTCGGGATCGAAGCGCACCAAGGCCTCGTCGCCCTTTAACGCCTCCACCACCCCTTCTCGCGCTTCGTCGAGCAGGCGCACCCGATCGCCTATGGAAAGAGGTCGCTTCATCCTGCAAAGAAAAAGCCCGCCCCCTTACCGGGAACGGGCTTTGAATCCTCTATGGCTTAATCGCCTTAGTTCTTGTGAATCCGGCGCGTAACGCTCGCCTTGCCGTTGTCGATGCGGAGCAGATAGATGCCCTTGGCGACAGCGCTCAGATCGAACTCGACCTCGCTGTTGCCCCCACGGTGTTCCACATCCCGCACCTCGAGCACCTGACCCAAGGCATTGGTCAACGTAAACCGGAAGTCTCCCGCATCGCCCTGATCGATCACCACACTAAACCTGTCGGAAGTGGGGTTGGGGAATACCGCTACAGCGGCCGCTAGTGCATCTTCTTCCAAACCAACAGGAACCATGATCGAAATAGTGGAATCGATGCTCCCACAAGCGTTGGTGATCAACACCGTAACAGAATAAGTTCCGCCTTGCAGATATGTGGCCACCGGATTGGCCGTATTGCCGCTGCTTCCGTTACCAAAATCCCACAAATATGTGACCCCGGTCGGACCTGCATTCGTGTTGAAGGTGACTTCGACCGAATTGAGGGTGACAGCCGTTATCGTCCAGTTGATGCTGTTCAAGAACGGAAGCGGAGCAGTGGCGGTGGTAAAGCTTACCGGGCCGCTGTAGACCGATGTATCGCCGTTCGAAGAACAGATGTCGGCCACCCAGAAATCGTAGGCCGTTCCGGGGTTCAAGCCCGTGAGCACATAGGGACTGATGGTATTGACCACGGTACCCGTGCCCGGGGTAAACCCTGCCGGACCCCACTGGATCAAAGAGTTGCCCGAAAGACTCGCCCAACCCAACGTAGCCTGATTGCACTGCACGTTGGCGGCATTGAGTCCCGAAGGTTGCGGACAGGTCGATACTGACACAATCACCACGGTTTGGGTCACCGAGGCCGTTTGACCGCAGCTGTTGGTCACAGTCAGTGTTACCGTATAAGAACCTGTGGCTGTGTAGGTATGACTCGTCATCATGCCCGTTCCGCTGCTACCGTCTCCAAAGTTCCAGCTATACTGCCCTGCGCCGATCGAAGCCGAAGCATCAAAGTTCACGGTACCTGCATTGACCGTAGTTGTAAACGAAGCGCTCGGACCCGAAGGTTGAACAAAAGTGAAAGGCCCGGTGTACAGCGTCGTATCGCCCGTTCCGGGACAGATATCGGCCACCCAGTAATCATAAGACGTTCCGGAAGTAAGGCCAGTAACGATCGCCGAACCGTTGAGGGCGTTAACCACCGTACCGGTACCTGGAACAAAGCCCGTGGGACCGTATTGGACCAAAGAGGTCGCTTGACCGCTCCAGCTCACAAAGGCCGAGTCGCAGACGCCCGTCACCGAGAGGCCCGTGGGCGGAGCACAAGAAGAGGCCGTAGAATTGCTGACGGCAATGTCGTCCAGCGACATATCGCCCGTGAACGACGTTCCTCGACGACCTGCGAAGCGGATGCGCACGGTGTCTCCATAGGACGCCAAACTCAATGTGGCTTGGTTCCACGCGGCCGTGCCGCTGGTTTGCTGCTGACCAAAAATGGACCATGCGTTGTTGTCCCAAACCCCATTGCTCCACACATCTACCCGCAGCGTGTCCATCGTAGCTCCATACATATGGTAATAGAAGCTCAACTCCGGATTGCTCAGGGGAGTGGTGATGATCTCAGGACTGGTCATAAAGGCCACGTTGCCCGCCGTGCCCGAGGAAGTTTCGAGGAAGACGTACATCCCCCCTGCTACACCCGGGGTCGTATTGTCGAAGAAAGGACCGGTGGCGGTAGAGTTCTCATCCGTACCCGAGGCGTCTTCCGTTTCCCAGCGGAATCCGGTCGAAGACGTTCCTGCACCCAGTTCCCAACAATTGCTCAGGGTAAGGGGAGTAGGTTGGATTCCTATGAGACCAGGAGCCACCCCCGTAAATGTTGCGAGATAAGGCGCCAAAACAGGGCCGCACAGCGTGGCAAAACCAAAGGGGCCCGCCCAGTTGCTCGTATCCAAACCGCCTACGCACACCTCTCGCGCATAGAATTGATAAGCGGTCGAAGCGTTCAAACCTGTCGCATTATAGGTGGCCGCAGAAGTAGACACCAGGGTTCCACTGCCCAGGACAAATCCGGACGGGCCATACTGCACCTGCCACTGGGTGGCGGCTGGGGTACCCGCCGTCCAGGACATAGTGGCTGCATTGGAAGTAATCCCCGTAGCGGTCAAAGCCGTGGGGAACGGACAAGCGGCCGCAGGGTTGACTTTAAAGTCATCGATATAGACATCGGGTCCAAAACCCGAGTTGCCCACAAAGCGAAACTGAACCGTATCTCCCTGGAATTGAGATGGAACAAAAATCACTTCTTGGATGAAGTTCGCACTCGGAGCCGGAGCCGTGTTGGTTGCACCCGGGGTAGTAAAGCTCGGACCAATCAGGTTTTTCAGTGTATCCCAATTGGCCGTGCCCGCTTCGCGTACCATCAAAATCAATTGATCGTTCGGATACGTCGCGCTATACAAGTGCGACCAACGGAATTCCACTTGGCTGGCCGAAGCAGGCAGAGCAATGGGCTCGGTCGTAGCCAGTGCAAAATTGCCCGAAGTCCAACTCCAGAAATTGAATTCCATGTAATCGCTGGCCGCTTGGGCTACGGTTTGCGTACCCCCCGTAAGATCCCAGCACAGAGGAGCCCATGAATCGAAGTCGCGGGTGTAGGGAACCGTTGCGGTGACGCACTGGGTGTTGAAATTGACCGGACCCACGTAGTTCGAGGTATCTACGCCGTTTGGACACAGTTCTCTAATGTAAAACTGGTATGACGAAGAAGAAGTCAATCCCGTTAACGTCGCAGTATCATTGACCGTAACCCCTGAAATCCCGGTTCCCGGTGCAAATCCGACCGGACCGTATTCTACAAACCAAGTGCTGGCACCCATGGCTCCTGGAGTCCAATACACACCGGCCGTATTGGCAGTTGTTCCCAAAACGCCCAACAACTGCGGACTCGGGCAAGCAGGAGGATTGGCTACGCTGATGTCGTCGAGCGAAATATCGCCCGTAAACGAAGTGCCCCGACGACCCGCAAAGCGCACGCGAATGGTATCGCCATAGCTGGCGAGAGAAACCGTTGCCAAACTCCAAGGGGCCCCACCACTGGTTTGTTGCTGACCGAAAATCGACCATGCATTGCGATCCCAAACGCCATTGCTCCACACATCCACCCGGAGCGTGTCCATGGTGGCTCCATACATATGGTAGTAAAAACTCAATTGTGGATTGGTCAAGGACGTGGTGACAATCTCGGGGCTGGTAAAGAAGGCTACGTTGCCTGCCGTACCCGAGGAGGTTTCAAGAAAGACATACATCCCACCCGCCGTGGTCGGAGTGGTGTTGTCGTAGAAGGGACCTGTGGCGGTCGAGTTTTCATCGGTTCCCGAAGCATCTTCGGTTTCCCAACGGAACCCGGTTGAAGAAGTTCCTGCACCCATCTCCCAGCAATTGCTCAAAGTCAGAGGGACGGGCTGGAGACCAATCAAGCCCGGAGCAATACCCGTAAATCCGGTGCTGTAGGGAGCTGTAATCGGAGCGCAGAGTGTCGCAAAGTTAAAGGGACCGGCCCAAGTCGAGACATCGCCCACGCCGCAACTGTCTTGCAGCCAAATGGTGTACACCGTAGCTGCCGAAAGTCCGGTAAGGCTAATTGAGTTCTGGTTGGTGCTTTGCACGGTGCCGGTAGTCGGGGTCGTTCCGGCCAGTCCCCATACGTAGTTGGTATTCGGGGCATTCGAAACGAAGTTGATGGAAGCCGTAAACGCCGTCGGCGTGATGGCCACATTGCTCGGAACCGGACAACTTACGGTGGTACAGAACGTAAAGGGTCCCGACCACGTGCTGGTCGAACCGCCCCCACAATTGTTCTGGACGTAATAGTCGTAGCAGGTAACGGGGGTAAGGCCTGCAATCGATAGAGTGTCGTTGGTGCTCGTGAGTAGCGTACCGAGACCTTGAGCAAAGCCCTGAGGACCATATTCTACATTGAAGGACGTACCTGTCGAAGTCCATGTCAGATTGGCGTTGTAGCCAAAGACCCCCGCCGTGCCCAAGCCCGTAGGATCGCCGCAAGCCGGTGGCACCCGCACTTCAAAATTGTCGACGAAAAAGTCAGAGAAAGGATTGGTGGCCACATTCGATTTGTCGTAAATACCGATCCGCACTACACCGTTGTACCCTGCCAAAGAAGCGGAGTAGGTCGAAGCTTGAGCACCCGGAGCGTTGGCCTGGGTAATCATAGTCAGGATGTTCGAACGGCTCCATGTGGCGCCGTTGTCAGTCGAAATCACCACGATCGTCGAGTCGTCGGCGCCCCAAAGCCCCGCGCCCGTTGCTCCCGATGCCGTAACGGCCGCCTCGAATCGAACTTCGTAGTTGTTGCCCGTTCCGAGATCGATCGGGGGAGAAATAATCCACTCCGTGTACAGCGTAGCCGAGTTGAATCGGGTAATTCGATAGGCTCCTGTGGTCCCGACGTTACCAAACCCATCTTGGGCCCAGTTCGAGGTTGAGGTGCTCGTAAACACTGTGGGGTTCTGCAAATTGCCATCGGCCTCTGACCAGCGGGTTCCCGGGGTGGTGGTGGTTGCCGAACTGAAGTCGTGCAGGTAGTAGGGTACAATGGCCGTGGTAAACGAGAAAGGACCCGCCCAGGGAGACTGCTGTCCACCTCCGCACAGGGTGCGAACGTAGTAATCGTAGGTCGTATTGCCAGTCAAGCCGCTCACCGAAACACTGTTGGTTCCCGAAGTGGTGGTCGTGCCCGTTCCCTGACCAAATCCGGCCGGGCCGTATTCGATAGCAAAACTGCTGCCCGTAGAGAACCAATTGAGGTCGGCCGTGGTACCCGTAATGTTGCTGGCGGTCAGAGAAGTAGGATCGGGACAGGCCGGAGGGGTTCTCACCTCAAAATTGTCGACGAACAAATCGACCGATGGGGTCGTGCTGGCGTTCGATTTGGCATACAAGCCGAGCTTCACAACGCCATTATATCCCGAAAGAGAGAAAACAAAATTGGTTCCCGTGTTGGTAATAGAATTGCCGTTGGTCAAGGTGCCAATGATATTGTTCCTTTCCCAAGTAGCCCCGTTGTCGGTTGAGATGACTAGAGCGAGCGTATCGTCGGCTCCGAGCACCCCAGACCCTGTTCCGCCCGTAGCCGTTACGGCCGCATCAAAGCGCACTTCGTAGTTGTTGCCCGAACCCAAATCAATCGAGGGCGAAATGATCCATTCGGTGTACAGGGTGGTCGAAGAGAATTTTTGGATGCGATACGCCCCTGTGGTTCCGTTGTTGGCAAACCCATCTTGAATCCAAGTTGAAGCCGTGGCACTGGTAAACACAGTGGGGTTCTGCAGATTCCCATCGGCTTCGTTCCATCCCGTTCCGGGTTGGGTCGTGGTGGCCGTTGAGAAGTTGTGGAGGTAGTAGGGAACGATAGCTGTAGTGAACGTGAAAGGCCCAGCCCATGGTGAAAGTACCCCCGAGCCACAGTTGTTCTGCACATAAACGTCGTAAGTGGTATTGCCAGACAGCCCCGTTAAGCCGATGGTATTGGTACCCGATGTGAGGACCGTACCCGTACCCTGCTGAAAACCGGTCGGGCCATATTCGATGTTGAAGTTGTTTCCACCCGAAACCCAGTTGATATCGGCGGTGGTTCCGGTAATGTTGGTTCCCGTCAAGGTGATGGGATCGGGACAAGCCGGGGGTACGCGCACTTCAAAGTTGTCGACGAAGAAATCGACCGTGGGCGAAGTGCTTGCATTCGATTTGGCATACAGACCAAACCGCACCGTGCCGCTGTAGCCCGTCAGAGGAAACACGAACGTTCCTCCTGTATTCGGGATCACATCATTGTTGGTAAGCAGACCGATGATATTGCTCCGCTCCCATGTGGCTCCGTTGTTGGTCGAAATGACCAAGGCAATGGTATCGTCTACCCCCAACAAACCGGGACCGGTTCCTCCTGCGGCCGTGACAGCGGCATCAAAACGAACCTCGAGCGTCTGGCCCGTGCCCAAATCGATCGAAGGCGACAGAATCCACTCCGTGTAGAGGGTCGTGCTCGAAAACTTCGTGATTCTGTAGGCATCGACGAAACCATTGTTGCCAAAGCCATCTTCCGCCCACGAAGAGGCGGTGGTACTGGTGAAAACGGTCGGATTCTGCAAATTGCCATCGGCTTCGTTCCAAACAGCACCGGGTTGGGTACTGGTGGCATCGCTAAAGTCGTGGAGGTAGGGAATGCCATAGGCCGTGCGGAAGGGAAACGGTCCGCTCCAGTTCGATTGGCCCGAAACACTGACGCAGGCTTCGCGCACGTAGAAAGAATATTGAGTCCCGGGCGTCAAGCTAGTGAGCGTGGTTGCCGTCGCTGTGGCAGGAACCAAAGTGCCTGCCCCTTGCACAAATCCGATCGGTCCGTATTCGATTTCCCAAGCCGTAGCCGTAGGGTCGCCTGCGGTCCACTGAATATTGGCCGTGGTGCTGCCCGTCGAGGCAACGCCCAAACCAAACGGCTGGGGACACAAAGGCGCGTTGCCGATGTAGATGTCGTCCAGACCCATATCGCCCGTAAAGGAGGTGCCCCGACGCCCGCGGAAACGGACTTGAATGGTGCCCGTATACGAGGTCAAGGGCACTACCGCAAGGTTCCAAGGGTCGGTACCCAAGGTCTGCTGTTGGCCGAAAATGCCCCATACGTCCGTCCATACCCCACCGCTCAATACCTGCACTTTGAGCGAGTCCGTGGTGGCACCGTACATATGATAGTAAAACTCCAAACGCTGGGTGGTGAGACCCGTCAAATCGATGGGCGGGCTGACAAACAAGGCGGTGTTGCCCGCGGTCCCAGAAGAGGTTTCGAGGAACACGTACATACCCCCGGCAACCCCATACGTGGTGTTGTCATAATGTGGACCAGTGGCCGTCGAATTTTCGTCAGTCCCGCTGGCATCTTCGGTCTCCCATCGGAAACCCGTGCTCGATGAACCCGAAAACATCGTCCAACAGCTGGGCAAATTCACCCCTGCTGCGGTCCCGATCAAACCGGGCGCCGCCGTGCTGAAGTTTTCTGTAATCGGCGCGGGCAGTGGACTCGCCGGTGGGCATTGGGCCCAACTCAGGGCCGGGAGCATCAGAGATGCCAGCAGTAAAGCGTTCTTCATGTCGTTGGTTTCCTCAGATTATTTCGAAAAGAGGGCACAGGGTGCGACCCCTAAAATTACCCCACCCATTTGAGTAGGCAAGACAATTGGTTTGAAATCCTTTTTAAATAGGACTTTGGATGAGTTTGTGAAAAACGGGAGTCCGTGTATTCCTACACCCACCTTTTCCCTTGGGTAAAAGCCATGATCCAAGAGTTAAATCCCTCGATTCGTCCCATAAAAAAAGCCCGCCCCCTGGCGGGAGCGGGCTTTGAAAGCCGAGGATTGTACGGTCCTCAGTTCTTGTGAATCCGGCGGGTTACGCTGGCTTGACCGTTGTCGATGCGGAGCAGATAAATGCCTTTGGCTTTGCCGCTCAAATCGAATTCCAGTTCGCTGGTTCCACCGCGGTGGTTCATATCGCGCTGTTCGATGACTTGACCCAAAGCGTTGGTCAACGTAAAGCGGAAGGCTCCGGCATCGCCTTGCTCGATGCTTACGCTAAAGCGATCGGCGGTCGGGTTCGGGAATACGCTTACTCCGGCACCCAGTGCGGCTTCGGCCAAGCTGATGCCCGTCACGTTCACGGTAACCGTGGTATCGAACGTACCACAGGCATTTGACAACTGGAGCGTAACGCTGTACGAACCATTTTGGGTATAGGTGGCAATCGGGTTGGCGCTGTTCGAGCTCGTTCCGTTGCCAAAATCCCAGAGGTATCCGACTCCAGCAGGGCTGGCGTTGGTGACAAAAGTTACTTCACCCGTGGTCGCCGAGGTAGCCGTTTGTGTCCAGCTGATGCTGTTCAAAACCGGCAGCGGAGCCGTGGCCGTTGTAAAGGTCACCGGACCGGTGTAGAACGAAGTATCGCCCGTCGCCGAGCAGATGTCGGCCACCCAGAAGTCGTAACTGGTGCCTGCGCTCAAGCCCGTCAGCAAATAAGGGCTGATCGTGTTGACGACCGTACCCGTTCCAGGCGTAAACCCAGCAGGACCCCATTGGATCAAGGAGTTGCCCGAGATGCTCGCCCAACCCAAGGTAGCGCGGTCGCACTGCACGTTCACGGCATTGAGCCCCGAAGGCTGAGGACATGTTGCCACGGTGGCAATCACCACCGTTTGGGTTACCGAAGCCGTATTGCCACAGGCATCCGTTACCGTCAAGGTAACAGTATAGCTGCCGCTGGCGGCATAGGTATGGGTAGGCGTTACGCCCGTTCCGCTGTTGCCATCGCCAAAGGTCCAGGCATAGGACACGGCACCGACCGAAGTCGAAGCGTTGAAGTTGACCGTGCTGGCGTTGACGCTCGACGTAAAGGCTGCCGTAGGACCGCTGGGCTGGGTGTAGGCAAACGGACCGGCATAGCCCGAGGTATCGCCTGAGCCTGAGCAGACATTGGCTACCCAATAGTCGTAAGCCGCACCCGTGGCCAAGCCCGTAATGGTCGCGGCTTGGTTATACGCGGTTACTACGGTACCGGTGCCCGGGGTAAAGCCAGCAGGACCGTATTGGACCAAGGCCGTATCCTGACCGGCCCATGTTACAAAGGCCGTATCGCACACGCCGGTTACCGCGAGGTTGGTTGGCAAGGCACACGCCGCAACACCCGCAGCCACCACTTGTACACTGTCGATATACAAATCGGGACCGAAACCGGAATTGCCGCGGAAACGCACTTGAATGGCTTGGCCGGTGTAGGTCGCCGGATCGAGCGCAACGACTTCTGTAATGAAGTTGTTGGCTGGAGCCGGAACCGTGTTGGCCGCACCCGGCGTTGTAAACGTGGCACCGATCAAGTTGCTCACGGTATCCCATACCCCTGAACCCGCGATGGAAACTTCAACGATCAACTGGTCATTGGGATAGAAAGTACTATACAAATGCGACCACTTGTAGCGCAACTCGGCATTCTGGTTCAAGAAAATGGCTTCTGAAGTGGACAAAGCAAAATTGCCCGAAGTCTGACCCCAGAAATCAAATTCCATGTACGACGTCGAATTGTGGTTGGCTTGATAGGTACCGCCCGTCAAATCCCAGCATACAGGAGGCCAGGTGTCCATATCGCGGAGATACGGCATGTTGGCGGTGGTACACAGCGTGGTGAACGCCCGGGGACCGGCCGAGTTGGAGGTGTCAATACCGTTCGCGCACAGTTCGCGTACATAGAACTCGTAGGTGGTCGAGGGCAACAGACCCGAAATGGTCATGGTATCGTTGGTCGATGCCGGAGTGACCGCCGTTCCCGTACCGGGCGTAAAGCCAGGGGCACCGTATTCGACGAACCACGTCGTGGCCGTGGGGGCACCCGCGGTCCAATAAACCGTGGCCGTGTTGGTCGAAGTAGCAATCAAGCCCGGGAGCGTGGGAGAAGGACAGGCCGGCGCTTCGTCGACGCTGATGTCGTCGAGCGAGATGTCTCCCGTAAAGCTGGTTCCTCGGCGTCCCACAAAGCGGATGCGAATGGTATCCGAATAGGCGGCCAATGAAAGACCCGCCGAATTCCAAGGTGCGCTGCCCGCGGTTTGCTGTTGTCCGAAAATGGACCATGCGTTCAGATCCCATACCCCATTGCTCCATACATCGACACGCAGCGAGTCCGTAGTAAGACCGTACATATGGTATGCGAAGGTCAAGTACGGATTCGTGAGGTTGGTGAGCACGAACTCCGGCGATGTAGCCGAAGCGCGATCGCCTGTGGCACCAAAAGAAGTCTCGAGGTACAGGTACATACCCCCAATGGTGCTCGGGGTTGTATTGTCAAAGAAAGGTCCCGTTCCAATGGAGTTTTCATCGGCTCCCGAAGCGTCTTCGGTTTCCCAACGCACCCCTCCCGTACTAGCACCCAATTCCCAACAGTTGCTCAAGGTGAGCGGAATGGGTTGGGTACCCACCAGGCCTGGGGTAATACCCGTAAAGCCCGTGATGTAGGGAGCCGTAACCGGAGCGCAGAGTGTATTGAAGGAGACCGGTCCGGTATAGCTACTGGTGTCCGTACCATTGGCACACAGTTCGCGCACAAAAGCACTATACGGAGTAGCCGCGTTCAAACCAGTCAATGTGGTGGTGTCGTTGGTCGATACCACCGTGGTACCTGTACCAAGCGCAAAACCCGCCGGACCGTATTCGATATACCAAGTCGTGGCAGTGCCTGTAGCCGGAGTCCACGTTAGTGATGTCGAGTAAGCACCCACGTTGAAACTGCTCAAGCCAGAGGGCTGCGGGCAAGCGGGCAATTGTTCTACGATGACATCGTCAACATAGACGTTCGGACCGAAGTCAGAATTGCCGCGGAAACGCACCAAAATGTTCTGGTTGGTGTAGGTGGCGGGATCCAACGGAATGATCTCTTGGATGAAGTTGGCCGTGGGCGCAGGGGCCGTATTGCCGGCACCCGGAGTGGTAAAACTCGGGCCGATCAGGTTGCGCACCGTATCCCAAACCCCCGTACCGGCTACCGAAACCATGACGATCAGTTGGTCGTCGGTATAGAAGGTGCTGTACAAGTGCGACCAACGGAATTTCAGTTGGGCGTTGGTATTGATGGTGATGGGCTCTGTCGTGGTCTGCGCCCAGTTGCCCGAGGTCTGACTCCAGAAGTTGAACAACATCAACGAAGAGTTCGCCTGAGCAGCGCTAAACGTGCCGCCGGTCAAATCCCAGCACGAAGGAGGCCAGGTGTTGAAATCGCGCAGATAAGGCATGGTCGCAGCCACACACAAGGTGTTGAAGCTGATGGGGCCGACCCATACGCTGGCGTCGCCCACACCGCAACTGTCTCTCACCCAAGCCACATAAGGCGTATTCGGGGTTAGACCGGATACCGTGGCGTTGTTGGCCGTGGTGCTTGCGATGGTGCCCGTTGCTGGAGTGGTTCCCGCGGGGCCTACGATATAATCGTGGTTGGCCGCACCGCCCGAAGTCCAAGTCAACAATACCGAGTTCGAAGTTGGGTTGGCAACCACCGCAGTAGGCGCAGGGCAGCTTACCGTCGTGCAGAACGTAAACGGACCCGCCCAAGTGCTTTGGGTACCGCCGCAGTTGTTTTGAACGTAGAAATCGTAGCAGGTTACGGGGGTCAAACCGGTAATGGTAACCGTGTCGTTGGTCGTGGCAATTACGGTACCCGAACCTTGGCCAAAGCCTTGAGGACCCCATTCTACGTTGTAGTTGGTGCCCAAGCCAGACCAAGTTACTGTGGCCTGATAGCCTTCCAAAAGCACGTCGTCCAACTGGGTGGGCGGCGGGCAAGCCGGAACCGGTACCACTTTGAAATCGTTGACGTAGGTGTTAGGACCAAAACCCGAATTGCCGCGGAACCGCACCTGGATGTTTTGGTTGGTGTAGGTCGCCGGATCGAGATAGATCAACTCGGGGATGAAGTTGGCCGAAGGAGCGGGCGCCGTAGCCGTAGCACCCGGGGTGTTGAACGTAGGACCGACGAGGTCTCTAACCGTAACCCAGTTGTTTGAACCCGCAATCGAAACCTGAACCAACAGTTGGTCCAAGGGATAGAAGGTCTGGTACTGGTGCGACCAAGAGAATTCAATCTGGGCATTCTGATTCACGAAAATCGGCTCGGTGGTGGCCAAGGCGAAGTTTCCGCTGGTCCAGTTCCAGAAACTGAATTGCATATAGTCGTTGCTCGATTGAACCGCGGTTTGCGTACCACCGGTCATATCCCAGCACGAAGGGGGCCAGGTATTGAAATCGCGGTTGTAGGGAATGGCGGCCGTGCTACACAGGGTCGTGAACGAAAGCGGTCCCGTCCAAGAGGAAGTACCGGTACCGCAGTTGTTCTGCACGTAGACATGGTAGGTTGTATTGCTCGTCAAACCGGTAAGGTTGACGCTGTCGGCGGTAGAGGTCACCACCGTACCCGTTCCTTGACCAAAGCCTGCAGGGCCGTATTCGATGTTGAAGGCCGTACCCGTTGAACTCCAGTTGATGGTGGCTGAAGAACTCAACACCGCTGTGGCGCTTAAACCGGTGGGCGGAGGACAAGAAGGAATGGCCGTCACTTTGAAGTCGTCTACAAAAACACTCGGACCGAATCCGGAATTGCCGCGGAAGCGGAACTGTACGGTTTGGTTGGTGTAGGTGGCCGGATCGAGATAGATGAGTTCTTGAATGAAGTTGGCATCGGGAGCCGGTCCGGTATTCGTGGCACCTGGCGTAGTGAAGGTTGTACCAATCAAGTCTTTGATGGTAACCCAGTTGCCCGAACCCGCGATCGACACTTGCAACAAAAGTTGGTCGAGCGGATAAGTCGAGCTGTACAAATGCGACCATCGGAACTCGACTTGCGCATCTTGGGAAATCGTGATTGGTTCTGTGGCTGCCAAGGCAAAAATGCCGCTGGTCCAACCCCAGAAATTGAAGTACAGATAGTTGCTCGAATTCTGGGTGGCCGTTTGCGTACCCCCGGTCAGATCCCAGCAAGCGGGTGGCCAGGTGTTGAAATTCCGGTTATACGGCATCGAGGACGTGTTGCAGAGCGTGCTAAACGTGATAGGACCGGCCCAAACGGAAGTGCCATTGGGTCCGCAATCGGACTGTACATAGACATCGTAGGCGGTATTTCCCGTCAAGCCGGTCATGGCATAACTGTTGGTCGCCGAAGTAACCACCGTACCGGTTCCCTGCTGGAATCCAGAAGGACCGTATTCGATGTTGAACGCCGTGTTGGTCGAGGTCCAGTTGATGTTGGCTGAAGAAGAAGTGATGCCCGAAACACCCAATCCAGTAGGATCTGGGCAAGCCGGGGGAACACGCACTTCGAAGTTATCTACAAAGAAGTCGACCGACGGAACGGTGCTCGCGTTCGACTTGGCGTACAAGCCGAACTTGACCAATCCGCTATAGCCCGTTACCGGGAAGGCGAACTTGCTGCCTGTATTGGTGAACGTATTGGCGCTGGTCAGCAAACCAATGATGTTGCTCCGTTCCCACGTGGCCCCATTGTTGGTCGAAATGACCAATACAATCGAATCGTCCACGCCCAAGGCGCCGGCAACCGTTCCTCCGGTGGTCGTTACAGCCGCATCAAAACGGACTTCGAGCGTCTGGCCCGTGCCCAAATCGATCGAGGGGCTGATGATCCACTCCGTGTAGAGGGTCGTGCTCGAAAACTTCGTGATTCTGTAGGCATCGACGAAACCATTGTTGCCAAAGCCATCTTCCGCCCACGAAGAGGCGGTGGTACTGGTGAAAACGGTCGGATTCTGCAAATTGCCATCGGCTTCGTTCCAAACAGCACCGGGTTGGGTACTGGTGGCATCGCTAAAGTCGTGGAGGTAGGGAATGCCATAGGCCGTGCGGAAGGGAAACGGTCCGCTCCAGTTCGATTGGCCCGAAACACTGACGCAGGCTTCGCGCACGTAGAAAGAATATTGAGTCCCGGGCGTCAAGCTAGTGAGCGTGGTTGCCGTCGCTGTGGCAGGAACCAAAGTGCCTGCCCCTTGCACAAATCCGATCGGTCCGTATTCGATTTCCCAAGCCGTAGCCGTAGGGTCGCCTGCGGTCCACTGAATATTGGCCGTGGTGCTGCCCGTCGAGGCAACGCCCAAACCAAACGGCTGGGGACACAAAGGCGCGTTGCCGATGTAGATGTCGTCCAGACCCATATCGCCCGTAAAGGAGGTGCCCCGACGCCCGCGGAAACGGACTTGAATGGTGCCCGTATACGAGGTCAAGGGCACTACCGCAAGGTTCCAAGGGTCGGTACCCAAGGTCTGCTGTTGGCCGAAAATGCCCCATACGTCCGTCCATACCCCACCGCTCAATACCTGCACTTTGAGCGAGTCCGTGGTGGCACCGTACATATGATAGTAAAACTCCAAACGCTGGGTGGTGAGACCCGTCAAATCGATGGGCGGGCTGACAAACAAGGCGGTGTTGCCCGCGGTCCCAGAAGAGGTTTCGAGGAACACGTACATACCCCCGGCAACCCCATACGTGGTGTTGTCATAATGTGGACCAGTGGCCGTCGAATTTTCGTCAGTCCCGCTGGCATCTTCGGTCTCCCATCGGAAACCCGTGCTCGATGAACCCGAAAACATCGTCCAACAGCTGGGCAAATTCACCCCTGCTGCGGTCCCGATCAAACCGGGCGCCGCCGTGCTGAAGTTTTCTGTGATCGGCGCGGGCAGTGGACTCGCCGGAGGGCATTGGGCCCAACTGAGGGCCGGGAGCATCAGAGATGCAAGCAGTAAATGCTTTTTCATCGATTGGGGATTACCGTGACGTAGGTTGTTAAACCCGGGCATAGGACCGGGGCGTTAAAAATACCTAAACAAAACTTCCAAACAAGGGCATGGTCTTCGATTTAGAGCCATGCATCCCTTTCATTGAGCGAACGCTATTCTCCGCTCTTGGAAAGGAGATTGCGGTAGTGGGCCAAAAACGCCAACACCACCCCAAACAGAAAAGCCGTGGCTGTCTTGAACCAAAACTCGACGCAAGCGCACCAGTATTCGTAAAAGAGCAAGGACAAAATCAAGACAAACAACACGGCCGAAATGCGGAAAAGCCAAAGGGCCGTGGTTCGTTGACGCACAATTCTGCGCGCACCCCAGCGATTTCGTTCGGTCTTTTCCATCGTGGCACGAAGTTACTACATCGACCAAGGAGACAGCGTACCCAAGACACTTTCGTCCGCATATCGTCTCCCAACCAAGCCGTATTTTTGCACACCCCCTTACAGGTCGCGTAGCTCAGTTGGATAGAGCATCTGCCTTCTAAGCAGACGGTCGAAGGTTCGAATCCTTCCGCGATCGCAGCCCACAGAAGAGTATCAAAAAAGAAAAGCCCGAGGTCAAGCACCGCTTGACCCGGACTTTGAAGCGCGGGCCGACCCAAGCTCGCTTGAGGGAGGCAAAGCGCGAAAAGTCCGAGAGGACACGCGCGCAGCGCGGGGACTCGGGCTTTTCTTAGGAAGAAACCACTCCAAGGGCTGCGTGGCCCAACCAAAGCCTGCAAAGGATCGGCGAAGCCAATCTTCCGCGATCGCAGCCCACAGAAGAGTATCAAAAAAGAAAAGCCCGAGGTCAAGCACCGCTTGACCCGGACTTTGAAGCGCGGGCCGACCCAAGCTCGCTTGAGGGAGGCAAAGCGCGAAAAGTCCGAGAGGACACGCGCGCAGCGCGGGGACTCGGGCTTTTATTAGGAAGAAACCACGCCAAGGGCTGCGTGGCCTACCCAAAGCACAAAACGGATCGGCGCAGCCAATCTTCCGCGATCGGACACGCGCGCAGC
>Ga0247843_1000363_pt1 | contig 108201 bp, 96 predicted proteins | sample LaCruzMarch2017__FD_192420 | JGI IMG/M metagenome (GOLD analysis project Ga0247843, IMG submission 192420) | Freshwater microbial communities from meromictic Lake La Cruz, Castile-La Mancha, Spain - LaCruzMarch2017_8m | ecosystem: Environmental > Aquatic > Freshwater > Lake | place: Spain...
TCCTCATTGTATCTCACGTGCTTCGGCAGGGGAGTCCCCTTCTTTGCCTTCACTTTCTCGGCCATAAACAGTCTCCTGGTTCCTCTGAACCTATCAGACTGTCCGGGAATGGGCGATCACATCAACTCATGCCAATCAGTTTGACGTAGTGACTCTTTTTTTTGTGTGGTGGTAGGGTTTAATTTTTCTTTAAAAACGATAATTTACAGAGATTCCGGGATTTATTGTTCATTTTTTATTCTCTTTATTCCGATAACCCTGATGTCTCGTATGGCAGAGGGGCGATCACAATGGGGCAGAGAAAGTTAAAGAGTTCAGGTCCCGCAGGAAATGGGTCTTTGAGTCTTAATCTGTCACTTGGGCTCTTTATATGCGCTGGCTTGAATCTTTCCTGCTCAAAGGGAGGGTTCTCCGGTTCGCCGGGTACAGCCCCCACCAAAAAGTCAGCGAATGGAGGAGAAGCGGCTGCCGCGGCTGGAAAAGCTGCTGCCAAGGGCGAGTCAGTGAGCCGCACCGCATCAACCTTTCCAAGCGCCGAGAAGCCAGCAATCAGTTTTCAAGGCGAAACTCCCTTTCAGTCAGTGGCCGCAGATTCTGAAGCATGGGTTGTGACCAACACCACCATCACGCGCATTAAGCTCGATGCAGCGGCGGGATGGCCTAAAACCACATGGAAAATGGTCGACAAAGTAGGAAAAGAGGCAAGCAACGCTGGTAACCGAACGTATGTTTCAGAGTTGGGATTGCTCGTGGGTCGTACAAACCGAGGGTCGGCCAACACGCGGGGAGTTTGGTTGGCAAAGCGCGATCAGCCCGGCGAAGCAAAGCAAATATTTGAGCCAACAGATATGGGCAGTGGAAGTCGCTTGTCGGTCACGTCTTTCAAAATTGGCGCCCAGCCCTATATTGGTTTTGCGTACGGAACCGCGGGTGGAAATAAAAAATTTGTCCGCATTCCTCTCGATAAAAGCAAGCCTGATGGCATCGATTTAGCGCGCAAAGAAGAACGAGAATTATCCGCACTCAGCGCCGGCTCTGGAGGCTTTGCTGCAGTTGGAGACCTTGCAGCGTATGGTTCATTCATGGATCAATCGCGAAAGGCATTTTATTTGGGAGCAACCGGCGGAGGCGGATGGGGAGTCAATGTTGAAACAATGACCGAACTGTTTCTCACGAGCATCCCCAACTGGCGTATTGGCGGTGACCCTTTGAATCCGGCCGCTGCAGCAGCGAGAAAGATTTGTAACTTTACCATGAGCACCGGACGCAGTCTTGGATATGCGCTCGCTGGCGACTTAAAAGGGAACGTGGTTTCCGCGGCGGGTTCGTATACGTTTGCCCACGATCCAGTGAACAATGTGATTTTTGGAAATAGTTATGGCGGCGGTGACCTCACATTGGCCAAGCAGGAGTGCGTTGAAAGCGCTGGAGCCGATTGCACAGTAGCGGCCAAAACTTGCCAACGTCTTACCACTGCACAGGGAGGAGCGATTGGGCCGATGAGTGCTGTGGGCGATGGACGTGTGGTGGGAATTCAACGCGGCTCAACGAGTCAGGTTTTTTTGCTCGCAGTGATTGATAAAAGTGATATTTCAAAAGGAATTTCTATCACAAAAATAGCCGATGTTCCGGGCGATGCCTATATGTATAACGATTTCACCGGCATCACACTTTATTCGCCTGACCAAGTAAAGATTATCGATTTCAAGTCCCTCAAAGGCTTCGATCCGAAGAAGGGAGTGCGCAAAGTGGCGGCAGGCTGGACTGCCCAATCCAAGCAAATTGAAGATTTGCGTGGCTTAAAGCTAGAATTAACATGTTTCAAAACGGGCAAACCGAAGCCGCCATATGTTGATTATAGCGCACAATTGAAATCATCAGTCTCTCTGTTCACAGTTGCAGAAAAAGATTGCTCTGGCGATGTGGACGCTATGGAAGTGAAAATGAGTTCAGATGGCACAACAAATAATTTCACCCGACTTTCCACATTTGAGATTCGAGGTGCGCAATGAAGTCAATGAAGAAAATTAAGGTAACGCTTCTTGGCTTGCTGACACTTTCTGTCTTCGCTGCAAGTGTTGTTGTGCCCGCATCCTGTGGCAGGAGAACTCCCAACACAGTTAAGATGAGAGTGGGAGAAACTATTATTGTTACGCCTATTCCTCTTGAATACTCTCTTTCAGAGATCCCTGCGCAGCCCCCAAAAAAGCTGCTCTTGAGTTTTTCGAGTGGTGGGCAGCAGGTTTATCCGAATTCTGGTGGAGTGATAAAGTTTTATTCGTCTTTTGAAGCTGAAGATCCTTTTTACGAAATTAGAGCTGAGGATTTTCCCCTCCTTCATTTGCGCACCGGATGCTCTTCGAGTGATGTCTCTCTTCTCGACAACGCCATTGAATCAGATGTTCTCATATGCGACGGATCGTTGGATGTTCAACGCATCAGGCGCATGGCGCTTGAGTTTCCGGGGGGAAAGAAAAAGTCGGCAACCAGTTTGTCCCCTGAATCTTTGGAAAGTGATCTTCTCAAAGCCGGAGTCATGTTTCAGTAAAATTGTGATTCATGACAAATCTTTTTGGAGGAAGCAAAGGTTTTTAGCCCAATTTAGAATGTCAGCCGCCATTTCTGCTGCATCGTCTGCATCCTCTCGCGTTGCGGGAGCAGGTCCTTCCTCATAGCGTCGTTGAGCACCATAGATGTTCAATTCTGCGAGTTCATGTGTGTGAGGGCAATCTTTTACATCGGCGGGCATCAAAGCAAGTAAAACACTGAGATCGTGCGTTGATGGAAACGCAACATGCTTGTGAACCAAAACAGACTTCAATGATTTTTCAACAGCCTGTTGATAATGAAAGCAGGCGTTCTCGAGGCGAGCTTTTGCCGCAACAAGGGCATGACCTGAGGCTAAGTCAGCGTCGGCAAGACGAAGAAGTTCAAAAGCATACTCAGGCAGGTATTTTCGAGTTTTGACCAATTTCTCTTCCCTCTTGGTAAATAAATGCGTAAAAATTTCCACCTTGGCGGATTTTTTCTTCCAGAAAATCGGCTGGAATAACGATGATATCCAGAGGCCATCCGTTGCGCGGGATTGACAAAATTTTGCGGCGAACACTTTTGAGTGGTTCGGATGTGGGAATTACGACAAGTAAATCAATATCCCGCGGATTACGCACCTTCTCATCGAGTGAGGATCCAAATACGATCACACGACTTGTAGGAGAGATCTTGTGAATCTCTGCCGCACAACGTTTGACTTCTTTATCGATGTCAGTCTGCATATGTTCCCTTTGACCTGAGCTCCACGAGAAGCTTAAAACAACTGTGAGTTAATGTGTAGAGGCGACTGAACACTTGTCCGGCTTCGTACCAATGTTCTTCGGAGAAATGACTCTGGTTCGCAGATCTCGAAACATCCCCGATGTACCCCAGACAAGAGGGCATTTGTAGATATGCGCAAGATATTTTCTACATTGTTAAATCCTTAGACACTTTTTCCTTTGGCATATGACACGAAATTCTTGCCTTTTTTCTTGGCTCGGAAAATGCTTGTGGGGTGATATAACAAGTCCATTTTTTTGTTGTTCGTCGCATGAGGAGAATCCGTCATGACCGAAGTCAAACGTCTGCTCTCTGAATCGGCTTTACGCTCTGTTTGCTTCGTTTCATTGAGCACATTGGCTTTGGCATGCGGTAAACCTTCAACCCCGTTGTCGGATGTTCAAGATTTTTCCGGGCCGCAATTGTACGGGACCGGAATGGCTGCTGGGACTTTGTCTTTAACCTTTGACGATGGCCCTGGTCCTCGCACTGCAGAGCTCTCTCGGTATTTAAAGGCAGAGGGAATTCAGGGCACTTTCTTTATTCAAGGCAGCGCTGCTGCTGCATATCCAGAGGTTCTCAAGCAACTCCATGCCGATGGCCATCTTTTAGCCAATCACACATATTCACATCCGCGCATGACTGCAGCAACTGATCCTGTGAGTGAAGTGCGGCGCACCGACGAATTGATCAAAAAGTATGTGACCGATGGAGTCTTTCTGTTTCGTGCTCCCTACGGCGACTGGAATGGCAAGGTTGCCACTGTTCTCAACAATGCGGGCTTAACAAAATATGTAGGCTCTGTTTTTTGGGATATCGGCGGAGTGCGCACCGAGCGTCAAGACAAACGCCTCACAACAGCTGCAGATTGGGCCTGCTGGTCCTTCAATGACAGCGTCGAGAAATGCGCAGATGGCTACATGAACGAAACCCGTGACCTCGGCAAGGGTATTGTTCTTATGCATGATGTTCATTCTCGGACAATTGATATGGTTAAAAATATGGTTCCCCGCTTGAAAGATGAGGGCTTCCGATTTGTGCGTCTCGACAAAGCCCCAACCGTCGCAGCAGCCTTAGCTCGGCGCACCAATACCGGCGATTCGCCCGTGCCTGAGTTCTCGTGTCCTGTCGGATTTGCGGCAATAGATGTGGGTCAAAGTGGTGGTAAGCTTTGTGTGTCAGACTCAGAAGCGTCCGGTCCGTTCACACTCGGTATGAAGGATGCCTGCCGTGAAAAGGGTGGGGGTGATGCCTGCGAAAATTCGAGATGGTCGCGCGGTTTGGCTGTGTGGCTGCACGGGCAAGGCCGTTGTCCAGTGGGTGCAACACTCGATGTCACAGTGAATGCCTGTGTCGAAGGTGAAAATGCTTTTGGCCCTTTCAGCAAAGAGTTGGTGAAACGCTGCAGGGCATCGAGCGTGAATCCCGATTCTCCCGTATGTGACAGCAATCGCTGGTCGAAGGGTTTTCTTGCAGGGTTGGCTCGCTGATAAAGTTTTTGATGCAGTTTCATTGGGTGTGATGTCTTCTGGTTTGGGAATGAGTGGAGGTTAATTGTGGGACGTTTTCAGTCAATGCGTAAACTTTCAAAAAGCAGCCCCAATGAGAAATGCCTCTACGTCGGTGCATGCAGCGTTACGTTAATGTTATTGAGTGCAGCATGTAAACCTTTAGGCGAACGTACCGATTCCGGGGCCTTGACTGTCGATTCTGAACAGGATGCAACACTCGAGATACTCACAGCTCAACAGAACACCTCCCTGAAGACACGTCTCATTCAGTCAATTCAATTAGAAGATGGACAACAGTGTCCAATTCCTGAGGGCACACTTCTCACCGTAGATGGCATCAAGCCTGAGGGAGTTGATCATTGGCGAGTTTTTAATTTGAGCGAGCTAAAGCTACCGAGTGGAGAGATCGCACGTCGAGCGCGAACGGCAAATGAAGCTCCTTCAGAGAGTGTCACCGCCGCTGTAAGCACACCACCCTCATCAATTGCTGGAGCCTCAGCAATTGCTCCCGATGAAGCTCCAGCAAGTTCTCCTGCTCAGTCTCAACCGCAGCCCATTCAAAAAACTCCCTCAGAACTTCTCAATTGCTCGCTTGTGGATGGTGAGAGCTTTTTGGTGTTTTCGCCTCATTTCTCAAGAAAGAGTGTTGCTGACGGAAAAGCCACCAAGACATCCTCAAGTGCACAGGCATCTCCCGGGAATACCATGGATGATTTTCAGTGGCAGTGGCCAACGCGTGGGCGCACAATTCGCAATGATTCTGGTGGAAATGGTTCCTTCAATGCTCCCAGGGCATCTGGTCGCGGACACCAGGGAATTGATATTGTTGCCGCTGTTGGAGAACCTGTTCTCGCTGCCCGAGCTGGAACTATTGTAGATCCAGCCTGGGAAGGCTCGTATGGCAAGGTTGTTGATCTTCAGCATGCGGGTGGTTATTTGTCACGCTACGCTCACTTGAGTTCATTTTCTTATAGCCACGGATCTTATGTTGAAAAAGGCGCCCGTATTGCAGCTGCAGGGCGCACAGGAAATGCATCTGGTTATGGAATTACACCGCATTTGCATTTTGAAATTCGACGCGGCGGAAGGCTTCTGAATCCCAAATCAGTTCTTCCCTGAGGCGAAATTTCAACTGGAGTGAAGGTTGATCACCAGCTGCGGACGATTCTGTTCTAAAACCAGCAGCTACACGAGAGAGTGCCAAGATCCGTCGAAAGAGTATTGCAGCTCATTTTGCCTGTTTGTGCGGCCCGAACTCGACTGTTTGTATATTCGGCTCTCTCGATGTCTTGGGGCGAAACTTCTCCCGGATTAAAAACCTTTTCTGCCAACGACATAGTCCGGGTGCCGGCTTTGCCACCGTCGCCGAGAATCTTATTTTCCCAAATTTGGACGTAACTTTTCGCATCGTCCCAAGTGAGTTCCATTTTCTCAGGAAAGGCGGGGGCACCAAATCCGTCTGGTTTGTTCAATGCGAATGAATAACCAACAACACTATAGCGCGGGGGATTTTCAAAGTTCCAGCGTATAGAAACTTGATATCCTGTTTCGTTGAGCTGCCAGAATTGGTTCCAGTCGATGACATGCGAGCTCGCAGAAGGCCAACGTTGAAGAGCATCCGATTGAGAGAAGGTCTCTGCCCAATCTGCAGGAGAGGCTGCTGCCAGGTTGCGTGGATGACCTTTGCACGCGGCACTAAATTTAATGCTCTGCGGCTCTTGGGTGGCGATTGCATTGAGGTTAGCACCCCAATCCACTGTTTTGAAGAACTCTGCTCGAGTGAATTCACCGCTGCCCGGAGCCTCTCCTCGTTCAATGCGTTCTCCCGTTTCAGAGAGGGAAGCTTGCTTCTGAGCGTCCGTCCGAGATGGATTTTCTGCATTGCCAGAAGAGTTTGTGGAAGTTGTTTCGTCGGTGATGGATGACTCGCTGTCTTGTTTGTTTTTTTCAGCGAGCGACTCTGGCGGAGTTTCTTCATTCGGGAATGAGGATTTGGATTGTTGGGCTATCCAAAGGCCCACGCCGGCCGCGGCAGCGACAATTGTTAAAATGGCTGTTGAATTCTTCTTTTTGCTACTATTTTGCATGCAAGTCATCCTAATTCTGAAGGATGTTAAACATCTTCAAAGGATAACGTGGTTTGTCAGGAAATTCGAGGTGTCGTGTTCAAGAATCCCACGGAAGGCCCGGCGCCCATCGCCTCGGGTGCTGCGAACACCTGGCGAAAAATAACTTTGAAATTTGGGCTAAAGACGGGACGACGTTCTTTGTCCTCACTCATGAGTTCAAATCAGAACAAAACGCTTTCCATGCGCAGAGCTCGATTGAGTTCGCTCATATATTCGGAATCAGGAATTTCAATCGCACCCAGGGTTTGCAAATGCGGGGTCATGAACTGACATTCGAGAAGAATGAAGCCTCTCATTTTTAAATGGTCGACCAGAGCCTTTAAAGCAACTTTAGACATATTCGTTTCGCGATGAAACATTGATTCAGCAAAGAATGCTCCGCCTAGGGAAACTCCGTAGACTCCCCCCACAAGTTTATCTTTACGAAAAACTTCTACTGAGTGCGCATGCGAAAATTTATGAAGCTCCACATACGCTCTAATGAAGGCATCGGTAATCCATGTCTCTTCGCGATCGCCGCAAGCAAGCATGACCTCTTTGAAACAAGTGTTGTATCTTACTTCGAAATTCGTTTGTTTTAAAAAACGCTGCAAACTTTGGCTCACATGAAAGCCATCCAGTGGAATAATTGCTCTTGGATCAGGTCGATACCAGTTTATATTACGAAGCTGCTCATCAGGCATAGGAAAGCAGCCTTGTGCATATCCAACGAGAAGAATTTCAGCATTGAGTTTCTCGGGATGCATGCTTGCCGTCTTTCAAACGGAGGTTAAAAGAGCAGGAATGCTACTTTTGACTGCTCGAAATGAAGCGAAAAAAGCTGTTGTGGCAGCGATGCCGCAAAGGATGACTAGCGAGAGAAGGTAAAGATTAGGAACCAGACCGATTACAAATGGAACTGGATCAGAAAGGAAACCTGCGAAATAAATAAATTCTAATTTATTCAATATGATTGATGATATAATGCAAAAAATACTTCCTAAAATTGAACCAATCACTCCAATGACGACACCTTCAGTGGAGAATATTCTCGTGATTCTAGTTTGTTTGAAGCCAAGGCTCCTCAGTGTTCCGATTTCGCGTCGTCTTTCGTTGATACTCTTAACCATGGCGTTGAGAACTGACATTCCAGAGATGGTGAGGATAACGGCCGTCACGAGGTTTCTGAACATCAAGAACAAACCCATGGTTCTTTTGTAAACGCGCGCGATGACATGGTCTCTCCAATCGAAAGCTCTCAATTCGATGTTCTTTTCTCTGGCTTCCTTGTTGAATCGTTTAACGAAGGTATCGAACATTTTTGCGTCTTTCAGGCGAACACGCATGTGCGAAATATCCTGGGTATCAAAAAGTTGTTGCGCGCGATCGAGAGACATCATGAGGTACCATGAATCGATACCACGCAAACCAACTCCCCCAAGAGCGCCCACTTTTACATTCATGGCATTGATTTGCCCCGATTCGGTTGTAACACTCAGTTGCAGTTTATCTCGTTCACACTTGAAAGGGCGATCGAGCGGCTCGTATCCACCAACCTTTGTGAGAAGTCTTTCTTTCTTTTCAATGACACAGCCAAAAGTGTCGCCAATGTCCTGACCAAGCATCACTGAGTCGGAGGTCTGCTGATCAAGCGGCTTTCCGGCTTTGCTATTCCAAACCCATGTTGGCTCGCGTAACTTTCTGCCTTTCTCGAAGTCGTAGCCAAAACCCCAAAAAATTGAACTTGTTTTACCGTTGTTTGCGAGTCCGCTAATGATAAGGAAACGCACGTACTCATCTAAAAGGTCTTTATTTTCGTCTAAGAAGTTGGCAATGAAATTCTGTTCGGCAGGATTGATCCTCGATTCTTCAAAGTCTATCTCTTTACCGTTTTCGCTTTTTTCAATCATCACATCACCGAACATACTTCTTTGGCGGTAGTTGTCTTCATACATATCTTGAACAACGCTTATGTATCCATTGAAGAGCGTGAGAGCTGAAAAGCCTATCGCAACCGACAATATTGATCCTAGAGAGTGTCTCCAGTTGCTGAGTGTATTTCGGATCCCCATTTTTAATGAGCTCATTGCACGACCCTTGATTCAGTTGCCATTGAAAAATCGAAAATCTCAAAGCCCCTATGAAACGTGAGATTGCAGAAGTTTTACGAGCGGCTTCTTTGTCGCACGAACAGAGGTTATCCAGCCCGAGAGCATCGTGACTCCCACTAAAAGAGCTCCTAGGACAACGCCGTGTATAACGTTGATCTCCAGCACGACCTTGATCTGGGTTGAAATGCCAGGAACCTCAAAAAGAATCTCTGCACTGTTCACAATAAGCGAGGTAAGCCAGGCAATAAAAAGACCGAATGGCAAACACAGGAGTCCAAGTAGTGTTCCTTCTTCTGAAAACATACGAATGATTTGTGTTTGCCTAAAGCCAAGTGCGCGCAGTGTTCCAATTTCTCGTGAACGTTCGAGCACGCTCATGGTCATGGTGTCCGAGACTGTGAGTGTTACAACGCAGATCGCAAGGGTAAGGAAAAATGAAGACATAACGTAAATCAGGTTCATAAAACCAGCATAAAAAGGATTCACTGAGAATTCTTTAAAGTGATGCACTTGCAGGTCGAGGTTGGCGTTCTTTAGTGCCTCTGTGAGGCGCTGGGCTGCCGGTTCTGGGGGCGTGTTCCAAGGCAAAAACAGTGAGATTTTGGTGGCACCATCGGTTTCGTAGAGTTTTTGCAATGCATCCAGCGGCACGAGAGCTGCCGATTCTTCGAGAAGTTCAAGCCCACTCGAGTAAAATCCCACAATTTCTGCATCAACAGCAGAAAAATCGTTTTGAAAGGTGCGCGCTGCAAGCTGTACATTGGAATCATCTGAAAGCCTGAGATGAAATCTCTGGTCGCTGCAGTCGTAATTCTCTGATGAGCTCAATTGGGGAATAGAATCTTCCGTAGTTGACCTAATTTTCGACTTACCGAGATTGCGAGCCACTTTGTGAGTGACAAGGATTGGAGTGATAGTCTTGAACTCCCAAATTCCGCTTCCCCGCCGTGCTCCGAGCAATTCTCCGGAAAATTGGCTCACACTCCAGTGATTCACTAAACGCTTCTCTAGCTCTTTTTCTGTTCCCGTAATTCGTACAGGCCAAGTTTTACAGCCATTTCCTATCAGCGAGAAACCCTGCAAACTTGTTCCGATGCCCTCATTTTCCGGAAAAAGATTTTTCATGATTTCGCGCGTCTTAACCTGTTCTTCCGGAGTGAGACTGTATTTTTTAGGTTTGAGCAGATGCTTTTCGACACCGTCGGGCTTGAAAACGGAAAGCGTGCCAACATGGTTTAAATAGATTGATGTAGCGCGGAAAAATTTTTCGATGCGGGTTACAAATCCACTTAAAAGAAGGAGCCCTGCATACCCAAGGACGATGGCGCTTGCTGTTGCCATGTTTCGACGGCTATTTCGCCCGAGATTCTTAAACGCCAATGCTAGGCGTGTCGACATACCGTTTCGCTCCGAGCGTTTATAATGATGTTAGCATGTTAAAGTTACGTGCTAGGGAAAAATTTGCATTAACAAGCACGGGCCTGACGTGCAGACGTTTTAGAGCGACAAAATCGAGAGCCAGTAGAGAAAATCTTTCAGCTGCTCTTGTTCCATCGATTGGCTACGATGCAACACAGGGAGAAGAGGAGGAGGATTGTCCGTTTTTAGGCAGATAAAAACTTTGAAGTCAGGTTGCATGCAAGCGCTCATGTGCGCCGCAGTGAGTTTTTCTGCTTTTGCAAACGATAATCTCGACCCATTTGCAGGCGAGATTCCTCCGGAAAAGATGGGCCCTACAGAGATAAATCCTGAAACTCGCAATTTAGAAAGATTGAATCGGCGCAAGGACAATAAATCTGTTCCAAAGACTCTTCCCCTGACTCAAAAGAATGAGACTCTTAGGAAGCCAGCAGCGGTTCAAAACATATTCAAAAAAAAACAACCCGCTAAAGAGAAACCACCCGAACCTTCGTTTTTTCAGGGACGAAGCGACTTGAAATTTGAAGCAGGCTTAGAACACATTGCAACAGCGTCTTTTTTTCAGCCTGCAATTAATTTCTCTAAATATACCTCAGATGATATTTTGCTGCCTTACGCAGCTGTTTCTGAACAACTCTACCCCAGCATTAAACTCTCAAGTGGAAAGAGTTTTCTGTTGAGTGCTCGTCCTCGAATTACTCTCTTGCATGAACGAGCATCGAAAAGTAACAAAAAAGATCAGGTCGAAACAAATTTTAAGGCCGAGCTATCTGAAATCTTCGCAGTAATTTCAGCATCTTCGAGATTCTCCCTGACGGTTGGTAAACAAAATTTTCAGTGGGGTCTTGCTGAAATGGCGAGCCCTAGTAATTGGCTTTTCAAGGCTAGAACAACGGCAAATTCGCTTGTAAAAAATCCTCAAAGTGAAGTTGAAACTCGCGATATCGTGCGACTCAATCTGAGCGCAGGACAGCGATTTAATTTGGTTACTATGCTTGAATATGAAGCAGAAAAACAAAAATATCCGCGTATCTACAGTGGGCGACGTGGGCTCCTCAAACCAGAGATTTCTTGGAACAGTGGCGCTGATTTTGTCGGTATGATTGTGGGCGGAGCCGAGACACAAAGTTTTCCTTTTTTTGGTGAATACCTGTCTGTGACCGTAAGTGACGCGTTTACCTTTTATGCGGACGCTTCTCACAGTCAGGGAGGGGATGTTATAAAGCCAGTCCGACTTTCCTTGCCCGGAATACCTTCCGAGCAGCCAATTGTTGTTTTTGATCAGCCCTCGTTAGATGAAAAAAAAGTAAATCATGAGGTTGTGGCTGGAGTTCGCTACACCTGTGAGAATGGCACTGAATTGAGGTCCGAGGGTTATTTTAACTCTCTTGGCCTCACTGCGAGAGAGATTGCCGACGCAGCAATGTTGGAAGAAACATCGTCACAGCTTGTGCCATTGTTTTTCGAGCCAGGTGCAGAGTATCGGTCACGGCGTGCCGTGTTGCTTGCAGCTCGTCGGAATGGTTTCGGGTCACGCAGGAAATGGTCGGCTCTTGTTCGTTATCTAAAACCTGTTGCAGATCCTTCAGGTGCCTTTCTTCTTTATGGCGAGTATTCGTTTTCTGACAACGCTATCCTGTTTTTTGCAGGAGGCGGGTATCATGGGAAGGTAATTTCAGAATCGGCCTTTGCGCAACGTTTGGCGTTTTCGGTGGGGCACAAGTATGTTTGGTGAAACTCTCGTTGAACTGAAGTCAGTGCACAAGTCGTACCAGCTTGGTAAAATGCTAACACCTGCGTTGCGCGGTGTGAATTTAAAGCTCCATGCGGGCGATTTTACTGCAGTGGTTGGTTCATCAGGTTCGGGTAAAAGCACTTTACTCAACATGGTGGGATGCATTGACGTTCCCGATTCTGGGGAAGTTCTTTTGCAAGGGCGTTCAATATTAAGCCTGAATGACAATGAGAAAAGTGCACTGCGGAACGAGAAAATTGGCTTCATTTTCCAAACTTTTAATCTGATTCCTGTTTTGAATGTTTACGAAAATGTCGATCTCCCTCTCACCATCCAAGATAATGTCGACAAAAATATGCGCGCGCAGCGAGTCTATGAAGCGCTCGACAGGGTTGGTTTAATGGAATTTCAAAAGCACCTGCCCGATCAACTTTCTGGCGGACAGCGCCAGCGCGTTGCAATTGCTCGTGCGCTTGTAACAAAGCCATCGTTGGTTTTAGCCGATGAGCCTACTGCAAACCTTGATTCAGTTACGGCGCATAAAATCATCGATCTTATGCTTGATATAAATTCTCGCACGGAAGTCACTTTTTTGTTTTCGACTCATGATGAAAAACTGATGGGACGCGTGAAGAACGTCATCCGAATTCAGGATGGATTGATTGTCTGAGTTTGCGGAGCATTTCGAAATAGAAATTCATCTGAAAGGGATTCTCAGCATGGCAGCTTTAGCGTTAATAAGGTGCTTGCGTTTAGGCAGTCCCTTGATAGCCGCAGTCACCTCTTGGTTTTCCCTTTGCGCTTTGGCATCTCCTGCGGTCGACGACCTAATGGAGGCCTCCGATCGATACCGTGGTGGTTTGGCTGTTGGCGTCACGTGGGCCATCACCATCAGTTCGGTTGAGGATGGCGAGACAACTGTTTCCAAGTACGACGTTCGTGCAAAAGGGTTCAATGCCCTGGCAGAGTGTGTGAATCCGCCACGGTGCAAAGGAGAAGTGGTTCTCTTTAACAACAGGAATCTTTGGTTTTTAAAGCCCGGAGTGAAAAAGCCAGTCGCTATTTCAGCACGTCAGCGTCTTTCAGGGCAGGCTGCCAATGGAGATATTGCCTCGACAAATTATGCACGAGACTATGAGGCCTCATTCGACAAAGAAGTGATGTTGGGCAGAGCGGCCGCATATCAATTGAATCTGAAGGCGCGCGACAAAAGCGTTACCTACGACAAAATCCGCTATTGGATTTCGAAAGACAAGAAACTTGCTCTGAAGGCTGAATTTCTCACTCTGAGCGGTGAGCTTTTTAAAAGCGCCATCTTTGAATATGGCAATACCCTTGTGAGCGGTGGAAAAAAAATACCATTTGTGAGTCGGATGGTGATTGTGGATGCTGCATTTCCAGCAAACAAAACCATCATAAAATACGAATCGCCGCGCGAGGAGTCGCACGACGATTCAATTTTCAACATTAACAACGTTGCGAGATAGGCTCAGAGTCCGATGGGGAGTTCAGGAGCCCAGATAAGCGCTTCGTCTTCCGCAGAAATAACGCGCTCGTAAGGTGTTTCGAGATCCTCGATGTCTTTAGCTGCTTGAATAATAGCTTGCGCAACCGTTGTTTTGAGCGCGAGCTCTGCCGCATGGATTGCTCTGTCACGGTTTACAATCCCGGAACTTTTCACCTTATCGGCGAGCCAGTCGCGTTTGTCGACAGTACCCATGATGATCCGCTTAAGATCATAGACGCTAAGATCCGGATTGGCATCCTTGAGAGAAGCTGCAACCTGGGCAACGTAGGGTGTTGCTTGGCTTGTTCCGCTCAAAATAAGCTCGCCACCGCCTGGCATATCAGATGTAATTCCAACGCCGGGTGCCGCCACATCGACCATTTGCCGTCCGTAACTTGAGAATTGGGCTAACTTAACACGGCCGAGCGTTGCTGCCACCGTGATTGTGTTGGGTGCTTTTGCATTGGCAGGCGAGGTAGGAAGGACATCATTGTCCGTGCCATCGTTCCCTGCAGCTATAACAAACAGCGTGTTGGGCGCGAGTGCAACCCACGTCTGCGCATTGTCACTGATACGCGCAACCAGATATGAAGCGTAGCGAGTGGTTTCCTCGTCTTTTGGCTCGCGACCATAAACAGCCTTCAAAATGGGTTTCACGAGGTTAGCTGCCGCGGGGGTGCTGATTCCTAATGAGTAATTTGCAACGTCAGCCTTCTTGTCATTCAGGTACAAAGCAGCTTTTGTGAATTGGGTGCTTTGAACTTCAGCAAGTTTGGAAAGACCAGCCTTCAAACCAGCGTCACGCACAACGGGCCAAATTGTATCCCATACTTTCGAAAGAAACTGCGATGCCGCTCGCGCGTTGTCGCGCAATCCATAGGTGGCGTTGGGTGCAAGTGGATTTTCGGTGGGAATCATTTTGATTCCCAGAATGTCGGCTTCAGGATTTTTTCGGGCTGTGATTCCCGCAACGTGTGTTCCGTGCACGAAATTTCCGAAAATTCCAAGTTTTTTTCTAAACTCAGGTTTCTCAAGATTTTCTTTTAACCAAGTTTTATCTTCGTCGCTTGCCGTGCCTTCAAGAAGTCGTTTCTGAATTTCAAAAAAACGTGGAGTCTCGGGTGGAAAGGTGTTCAAATATTTGGGATCCAAAAGGAGTCCATTATTTTCAACGAAATTCCAGCCGTTAAGGTCATCGACGTATCCATCTTGGTCGTCGTCGAGGCTGTTGTTTGGAATCTCTCCAGGATTGACCCACGCATGCTTGGAGAGATTGGGGTGTTTGAAGTCGACTCCAGAGTCAACAATGCCAATCAGTGATGCCTCAGCAGAAAACTGTAAGGCGCCAAGAACCAGAGCTAGCGCAAACGGCAGAACTCTCATGGGGGTACTCCCTGCGAACAATGTGTGAGGCTTCAAGTGTCACGAACAATATCAAGAAATGTTGTTTTGGCAAGAGCACGTCCTGCGAATATCAAGAGTCTCAAGATACCGGAATACTAATTGAAAATGACAATTGTTTGAGTTCTCTCATTTCTCGCCCGAGTCCTCCAAAGTCATGGGGAGAACGAGAATGAATCAATCAAAAGAACCTAACACGCCTCAATCAATGGGTTATTTTAAACCCAAACGCGAGCCTGGAGGATATCTTCTTGTTCTGCTTTCGGCCTTGAGTTTTATTTTGATCAGTGCGTACCTAATGAACAATTCCGAGGCGACGTCTGAGAGTCTAAAACTTTCCTACATGACAGAGCAGGTCGGTGTTGAGCTGGATGCGCAAAATGCTCTCACTCAACTGCGCGAAAAGAAATTTGTAGAAATTCCCGGGAAGAGCGGTGAGCTGGATCTTGGATATCTACGAGAGGGTGTCTGGGTTCTTATGGAGTTTAACAACCCATCAAATGCGAACAACTCATCTTTCGTTCTGCAATTGCGTCATGCCTATATTAATGGATCAATTACGGAACTTACTGGGAGCGATGCTACGAGCGGATATCAATCGATGCGTCTTGAAGAAACATTCTCTTTCAAAGATAAACTGTTACCTAAATCACAGCAGCTGAACGACATCAGGCACGTTTCTTTTCCAATCAAGGTCGCGCCGGGCGATACATACCGAGCGCTGGTTCGCTTGAAGGCACATGTTATGAACGTGCCCTTTTTGCTACTCGATGAGCGTACGTTTTTAAGCTCTGTGATTCGTGAGTTAGTTCCTATCGCAAGTTTGTTTGGTGGTTTGCTTCTTCTTGCTCTCTATAATGGAATGGTCGGATTGGCTCGCAAGGAGCCGGAGTTTTTGTTTTATGGGATTTACGTTGCGTCCATAGCGTTCATGGCTGCTTCCATCAATGGAACGGGTCATATGTTTCTTTGGCCAGATATACTTTGGCTTCACTACAATTCAGCAAATATTCTTATCAATTTGGTGAGCCTTAGTTACATGGCATTTTCATATACAATCTTTAAAAGAACTCCCCTTGTAGGTTTGGAAAAAGCTCTTTGGATTTTCTTTTCTTCAATCTGTGTCATTGGATTTACTTTGCAGGTATTTGAAGGTGGTTTTTTTGCCTCAATTCAATCAAATATATCAGCTTTAGCAGCTCTTTCACTTGGGATAGTTCGAGCGTGGAGTGCTCGTCGGCAATACGGAAGAATCGCGAATTTGTTCATTCTCTCTGAAAGTATTTTGTTTGCAGGCGGCGTTGTCTATTGTATTAAAATGTTCGGTTGGATCCCATCGACATCATTTACTTTGAACATTGTGCTTGTGAGTGCAACTCTTGAAGCGATACTTCTCTCCTTTGTGTTGTCGGAAAAAATGCGTCGCACCATGGGGGAGAAGGAGGATGCTCTTTTACAGCTCGAAAAGGCACATGCTTATTTGGAAGCAAGTGTGCGCGACCGCACACTTGCACTTGCGGCTCGCTACACCTCACATGAGGTTCTAAATCCTGTCTTTGCAATTCACCTGAAGGCTGAACGCATTCGTGATGAGGTTCTTCGCGAAAATCAGAGCCTGGCACCTTCCTTGCCGAGGCTTTCTGAACAAGTGATTCTTAAGGTAAATGAGATTTTCCAGCTCATCGATTCTATCATTCACACAATACGTGCCATCAAATCGATGTCCACTGATGGTCAGCGTGAGGATGTGGTTGCGGTCGATCTTCGGGCTGCTTTCGATGATTCGCTTAAGATGCTTGAGGTCAAGATGCTGCAGGTAAAATGCACTGTTGAAAGTGATTTTTCGCATGGGTGTTGGGTTTTGGCTCGCAGGAGTGACGTTGTCCAAGTTCTCGTAAACCTGATTTCCAATGCGCTAGATGCTACGGTAGGACAAGAAAAACCTTGGGTTCGTGTTTCGAGTCGCGGAGAATCGCTTGGCATTGAAAAAAGTTCGGTGCAGCGAGTTCATATCAGTGTCTATGACAGTGGAGCGGGACCATCGGAGGAAATTCGTGGTCAACTTTTCGAGTCACCAATAACGACGAAAGATGTTGATGCAGGGATGGGGCTTGGATTGAGCTTTTGTCAAAGGCTCGTCGAGCGCAATGATGGTTCGATAGACTTCGATGAAAACAGCTCGAGCACCCGCTTTTATTTTTCGCTTCCTATGGCTGATGCAGAGGAAGAAAAGAACTATCAAGAATTTCGAAAGGCAGGTTGACTTGTGTATTGTGGAAGGCTCAATTTTTGAGCGCCCTTTGAGAGTTTCATTCCAATGGAGTTTTGGTCTCATGTACCGGTTCAAAATCCAGCTCACACGAGAGGGGGGAAATATTTAGTGATCGTTGATTGATTTGGTGCCGTTGTTAAAGGCGCTCAGCAGAGTGAGGTCGTAAGGTAGCTTGTTCCAGTCGGTGACACTCGCAGAAACTACGCGACTTGCATCAGGCATCGATAAAATCTTTTCAGCTTCAATGACGAGTTGAGCGGCGTTTGTTGAAGGGTGTAGTCTTTCGAAAAATGAAGCTGAAGTGAGGTGAATTTCAGACAGTCGTTTCAAAACTCCTTCAGTAAAGAAAACAAGGCCGGCACTCACCGGGAGTGCAATTGATTGCAGTGATTGCCAATCGTGAGACTCGGCAATCGAGTAAACCTTCATAACAGGAACCGACGGTAGCAAAATCGTTTCCGCAGCTTTGCCGAAAAGAAGAGGAGGAGGGAGACCGGCATTGTGCCACTTCGCGACTCCGGTTTTCTGGGAAAATTCAAACAGAGTAAAATGAACTTCATCCTGCATTGTGAGCAAATGAGAAAGGCTATTTAGCGACTGTGCAAAGTGCTGCGTAAAATCTGAGAAGCTCGCTTGTGGTGCGTTGTTTTCAAAAAGTCTGAGTTGCGCTGCAAGGCTTGAGATAAAAGCAACTGACCGCAGGGATGAACGCTCGTTCTTGCCTCTGCTATTGTGTCGAATGATGGCTGATCGAAAAATGTTTTGTTGAGGAACAGTGCTCAAAAAAACATGTTCTTTTCCGTCGAGCACGCTAGGGAGATGAAATGCGCGCAAACTCTGTGCGTGCAGAATCGGTAAGCCAACTTGGTGAACGGCCTCCGCAAGTCTTGAACCTAATATTTTCTCAACCTGACTTTCCCATTCTTCTTTTTTTATCAGATGATCTTCGCGCAAAGTAAGGGCTTGAGTTATTGCACGCGTGTAGCCTTCAAGTACTGGTGTAATGATACCCTGCTGCAAGCGTGAATCTTCTCGGTGATAAACAACAACCTCGATGGCCTGCTTATGCAATTCATAGGGGATGTAGCAAATTGTTTTGTGAAGCTCCTCTCTCGATGTTTCTGCAGGCCGGGTTTGGCTGCTCATAAGAATGCGATTCTGCATTCTGAAGAATGAGTTGAGTTTGAACGAGGAGTCGGGAAGCCAAAGATGAGACGTGCAGACATCGATGTGAAAGTGAGCCGCAACCGGACTCAAGGGGGCCAGGCCGTGACAAATGGCATCTGTGGCATGACGGCAAAAGGACTCGAAGTTCAACGAGGGAGAAAGATGTGAAATATGATGGAGCACAGAGGCAAGTGCCTTGAACCAAGCATCGAATTGAAAGTTAACTTGTTGTTCACGTTTACGTCCCAATAGTTCGTTCAGCAGTGATTTCATAGTTAACGCTCGCTGCAGTAATTTTTTACGTGGCGCCTCTTGGTTCGGACCAGCACGTTAGCGCTGCGCAGGTGGCGGTTCAACAGGGAGAGCATCTTCTGTTCTGACTTCAGCCCAAACTGTATCGACAGCTTCAATTGCGTTTCCGAGATCTTTAAAGAGTTCGAGGCGTGCTTCGACATCTTTAGAAGGGTAAATTGAGGAGTTGTTTAATTCTGACTCTGGAAGCAATTGTCGTGCTTTCTCGTTTGTTGTTCCATAATGAATTGATAGGGCTATCCTTTGGTTTATCTCTGGGGTCATAATAAAATTAATGAACTCTGCTGCCAATTCGGGTTCTCGCGCACCGTTTGGTATTGCCAAGTTGTCCACCCAAAGCGTGGCCCCATCCTCCGGAATAACGTAACGAAGCTCCGGATTTTGGTCTTGCATTTTTACGATGTCTCCGCTGTAGGCCTGGGCTATCCAAAGATCTCCGGAGGCAAGTAAATCCTTGTAGCTCATCGTATCGAACCGGCTCACCATTGGCTTAAATGCGAGCAGAGTATCTTTAGCTTTTTTAAGTTCATTAGGTTGAATCGAATTGAGCGAAATTCCATGCGCCTTGAGGGCTGCTCCCAAAACTTCACGTGGGTCATCGAGGAGGCTAATACGCTTGTTTGAAGATTGTGCCTTAGTGACGTCAAAGAATTCTTTCCATGTTTTTGGCGGATTCTCAACCTTTTTAGAGTTGTAGGCAAAGCCTGTTGTTCCCCACATATATGGAACAACGTGCTCACCAGTCTCATCATAGTTGACGCTGCGGAACCGTTCGGAGAGGTGCACGAGGTTTGGGATTTTCTCACGAGGAAGTTTCATTAAGAGGTTGTCTTGCTTCATGGAGGCAATGACGTAGTCGGAAGGGACGATGACATCGAAGCCGGCACCACCAGCCTTGATTTTTGAAATCATCACTTCATTTGAGGGAAAGTTCTCTTCCACCACCGTCACGTTAAATTTCTGCTCAAACTCGCGGATGATTTGTTTGTCGATGTAGTCAGTCCATGTGTAAACGTGGAGAGTCTTTTGCGTTGAGGAGGTTTTACCTTTCAGAACAACTAGCGTTGTTGCCAAAACAATTACGACACCAATAAAGACTAAAACGAGTGCTTTTGTTTTCATAAATGGTCCTTTCCTGACTGTTTTTCAGTCGGAACAATGCGGCTAAGCAGCAAACCTGCTGCAAAGAAGAATGCCGCGATGAACAATAGTAGGGATGATACCACGTTGATTTCTGGTGTCATTGCTCGGCGGCCCTGGAGTGACCAAATGTAAATTGGCAGCGTTTGGAGTGAACTTCCCCCGGTTGAGAGAAAGTAGCTGACGTAGAAGTCGTCAAGTGAAACTGCAAACGAGAGGCAACTTGCTGCAGCGAATCCCGGGACAAGTTGAGGAACCATGACCTGAAAGAAAACTTGTCGCCTGGTTGCTCCAAGGTCGATGGCTGCGAGTTCCTGCTGGAGATCATAGCTTTTGAAGCGATTTCGAAGGACGAGAGCTGCGTAGCCAAGGGCGAGGGTGGTATGTCCGAGAATGATTGAGGCCATTGAATCAAGAGGGATTCCGACATTGCTCGCTGCGGGTCGAAAAATTTGCGACACAACAACTAGAAGGCCGATTGCGATGACAATCTCAGGCATGAAGAGTGGGAGACTCATAAGGGAATCGCCCGCGGCCGCGATTTTTTTATTCTGTTGCCGATGCGACCACAATGCGTAAAGAAAACCAATCACAACAGCAAAACAAGTGCTCACCGTGGCAACCATGATACTATTAAATAGGGCTGAAAGCATTTCAGGATTTTCAAGTGTTTTTTCATACCAGCGCAGGGAAAAGCCCTCCCAGCGCAGTGCGAATGAGCTTGCGTTGAATCCAAAGACAACCAGAAAAAGGACAGGACAATACAAGATCAAGAGCAATAAGATGCTCCAAATAGAGACAGCCAATTTTTTCAGTTGAGATGCGCGATTGACCATCTGGCCCTCTGCTCCGATTTTTTGCGAGACAGGAGAAAGAAACTGGAGAAAAGTACAGTGGCAGCAGCGATGAGAAGACAGATGCTCAGGGCAGCCCCAAAAGGCCAATTGGGCCGACCGCTGCCGAGAAACTGCCCCTCTATTTGAGTGCCAAGTGTTGCAACTAGCCCGCCACCAATCATGCGCGGGATGAGATACTCGCCGAGCATTGGCACGAAAACAAACAAGAAACTTGCGAAAAGACCAGAACGGATTTCTGGAAGAATTATATGCCACCAGCGTTGCACTGTGTTTGCGCCCAAATCTTCCGCAGCTTCCAGTTGTGAACGCTCCATTTTTTCGAACACGCTGTACAAAGGGAGAAACATAATTGGCAAATAGCCATAAATAAGGCCTACAAAGACTCCAGGCTGAGAGCTTACAAAAGCAAAGTCGAGCCCAAAACCCCGCAGTGCACGGCTGAAAATTCCCTCGGGGCGAAACAACACAAACCAAGCATAGACTCTAACGACAAAGTTGAGTCCGAGGGGAATGGTAAACAATGCAAGCCAAAGGTGCTTTTTTTTGCTTGGCATTCGCGAAATTGACCAGGTTACGGGCACTGCGATGGCAAGAACCGTAAGGGCTGCGAAGAAGGACATCGCAACGCTGTCGATAATAATGTTGCTGTAGGGAGGAGTGAGTGCTCGGCTGAACTGATGGAGGTTGAAGGTTGTTATTGAGGTTGAAGCGGCCGTTGGTTGAAGGCTCAACAACACAAGCCACAGAAACGGCAATAAAATAAAACAGCTCATCCAAATCTTGGCCGGTAGTCCCCACCACTTCATGTCAAACGCATTTCGGTGAAGAAAGACGAACTCGGATTTTTGATTAACATAGATACATGCTCACCGGCAGCGATGGGTTCGTGTCCTGCTGAAGATTGATCAATGGTTAGAGTTCTCTTTTGATTGCCTTGCAATTCTACGTGATATCTCACTGTAGCTCCGAGAAATTGGCGCATCTGCACAACACCAGACAGCGATTTTAGTTCTTCGGATTGTTTCTTTTTCAAGATAATTTGTTCTGGTCGAACGAGAATATCTCCGTTAATTGGATAATTTTCCGGGAGTTCTTCTGTGTTTGTTTCGTGTAATAAGAAATGATGATTCGAATTGAGACAACGGGCATGGTTGAGGGAGGTTTTTTCAGCAGGAATGAAGTTTGCAGTTCCAATAAATTGGGCAACGAAGCGGCTCGCGGGACGCGAGTAGAGTTCTTCAGGGGATGCAACTTGTTCGAGTCGGCCTGCATTGAGTATGGCGATGCGATCCGACATGGCAAATGCCTCTTCCTGATCGTGCGTGACGTAGAGGAAGGTCATGCCGAGCTGGCGTTGCAGAGTTTTGAGCTCCCATTGCATTTCTTTTCTCAATTGCAGGTCGAGCGCGCCAAGAGGTTCGTCGAGGAGTACGAGTTTCGGCCGAGGGGCAACGGCCCTTGCCAGGGCAACTCGTTGCTGCTGGCCTCCAGAGAGTTCGGTCACGGGGCGCGAGGCGTGTTGGTTCATTCGCACCAAAGACAATGCCTCGGCAACTCTTGACACAACGAGATCTTCTGGAAGTTTCTGCATCCGCAAACCGAAAGCAACGTTTTCGAATACGTTCAGATGGGAAAATAATGCGTAATTCTGAAATACCAGATTGAGGTCTCTGCGCTGGGGAGGAAGGTGTGTTGCATCATTTCCGCACCAAAGAATCTTTCCTTGATTTGCTTGGAGGAAGCCCGCGATAATTCTCAGGAGAGTTGTCTTTCCGCAACCCGATGGACCGAGCAGTGAGAAAAATTCACCTAGTCGGACCTCAATCGAAACACTTTTCAGAATCTCCCGACCTGCCGTCGAGGCTGAAATGGATTGGAGAGAAAGAAGTGTCTCGCTCATGAGTGAATGGGGTCCTCGTGTGCTGTCTCATTTTTTTTAAACAACTCAAAACCTCCAAGCGGCGCTCAAACCCACTTGTGTCGTGGGATGGTTTGAAAGATTTTGCAGATAGGGTTGCAGCGAATCGAGCATGGAGACAAGGTCTGGGTCTGAAAAAGTTTCGACACCCCCGGTTCCCTGACGCACGTAAACAAGGTCTGTCGACCCGTAACTCCACAGTGGCCAAGTCAATCCGCCAAAGAATTCGATTGTAAGGTTATCAGCCATTAATGTGTGTCGATAGCCGGCCTTTGCTGAGCCACCAGCAGCAAGAGCCCAACCACTGAACACAAGAGGCTCACCGGAGATGGTCGTAAAGTTAGAGACGCAGCGGCTGGTGCGCAAGGTCGGTGCAGCAGCAACATATGTATTTAAGGGCAAGCTGATTGAAAGCTCAGGGACAGCCAATTCAACATCCCAAAGATAGGCGTCGGTTTTTTTGATTTTTTTAGAATACTCGCTGTCTTTTACGGCACTTTCAAAACTCGATGAGAGTTGAGTATAGGAACCAGTCGCGCGAATAGAAGTCGCCCATGTTTTTGAGAGAGCAGAAAGTGAAAGCGAAAGGGCCGGTCGCGAAAGTGGAAAAAGGAGGCCTGCGCCAACACCGAGTGCCATTTCCTTGATTTCTTTCTTCGGCGGCGAAACTTTCGCGCGATTCGTTGTATCGCTTGCCCCTGCAGCTGTGGCCGCCCAAGGAAAAACGACAACGACTCCCGAGGAGACCAGGGGAATAAGCCCTGCCCATAAAAGGACTCTGAAAGTTGAGGAATCAAGAGGCAATGCTAACCCTTTCACTCGTATGTGGCGAGAGTATAAACTAGCTGTTTGTCTTGTAAAACAGCATGTTGCTCGGTGTTCCGTGATTGCTTTTTGGCGGCAGTAGTGTTAACCCGACTCCCGAAGGAGATTCCACCCATGACAATGTATGAAACCCGTGATTTCCGCCGTGGCCTGAAAATTGAAATGAGCAATGATCCATGGGTTATTGTCGATTTCCAACATGTGAATCCGGGTAAGGGTGCTGCCTTCACGCGAACCAAAATTAGAAATCTCCGCACCGGTCAGGTTCTGGAACAAAACATTAAAAGCGGAGACAAGGTTGCAAAACCTGATACCGAAGAGCGCAACATGCAGTATCTCTACCGAGACTCTGAAGGCTTCCATTTCATGGATCAAGCCAACTATGAGCAAATCTCGCTGACCGATGACTACGTAGGCGACACTAAATATTACCTGCTTGAGAACTCTGTTTTGAAAGTTCTTTATTACCAGGGAAAGCCAATTGCATGCGAGACGGAGACGTTTTGCGAACTGAAGGTTGTTGAAACCCCTCCGGGCGTTCGTGGTGACACGGCAACCGGTGGTTCAAAACAAGCCACACTGGAAACTGGGCTTGTGGTATCCGTTCCATTCCATATCAACGAAGGCGATGTTTTACGCATCGACACGCGTGATAATTCATATGCTGACCGCGTGAGCGTCAGAGGTAAATAACCAAAGAGAAGGGGCGCGGTGTTAAAGTTAATTCCGCGCTTTTCCAATGTTTCCAGTTGATGTCCTGAGGGAGAGAATTCCGCATGATCGATCTTGGCAAAGTCGAAAAGTTGATGGCACTGATGGCTCAGTACGGTGTTGATGTCGTGCAGGCAGAAACCGGTCCAGAGAAAATCTCTTTAGCCAAAAATGCGAGCGCACTCTCTGCACTTTCAGCATTCTCGAACGCAGGGAATATGGAGGCGCTGGCAGCCTCGCGGACCAATGCGTCCTCGCCTGCGTCAGCGGTTTCGGCTTCCCTTTCTTCAACGCCAGCTGCACCGTCGGTTTCTGTGAACGCAGAGCCCCCAGCAGCAGCTCCTGCACCTGCAAGTAAGCCTGTTCCAGAAGGCGTGACTATAAGTAGCCCATTTGTTGGGACTTTCTACCGTTCGCCATCGCCCGACTCGCCTATGTTTGTGGAGATCGGGACGCGGGTTAAAAAGGGTCAAGCGCTTTGCATCGTAGAAGCCATGAAGCTAATGAATGAAATTGAAAGCGAAGTGGACGGCGAAGTTGTTGGCATACTTGTTGAGAACGCCAAGCCAGTTGAATTCGGGACACCTTTGTTCGTCATCCGCTCCTGACCGTCAAGGATCGATACGGGAGAATCATGAAGAAGATACTTATTGCCAACCGCGGCGAAATTGCGGTTCGTATCATCAGAGCCTGTCGTGAGTTGGGGATGAAGACGGTTTCCGTTTATTCCCAAGCCGATAAACACAGCCTGCATGCGAAACTTGCAGATGAAGCTATTTGTATCGGTCCTGCGGAAAGCAAAAAGAGCTACCTGAACATTCCGGCAATTATGGCTGCTGCCGAGATCAGCGGCGCCGATGCAGTCCATCCAGGTTATGGCTTTTTGTCTGAAAACGCTGCGTTTGCCGATGTTTGTCGAAAATGTGAAATTACGTTCATAGGTCCGACTCCTGAGCAAATGCGGGATCTGGGCGAAAAAGTTGCTGCTCGCGCCGTTGCACGCCGTGCTGGTTTGCCATTTTTGCCCGGCTCGAACGGTGCGTTGCCCGATTCAGAAACTGCACGTCGCACGGCACGCGAAATCGGCTATCCTGTTATTCTGAAAGCCAGTGGCGGTGGTGGCGGTCGAGGAATGAAAATCGTTTACAACGATGCCGAACTCGAAAAAGCATATTTGAATTGTCGTACTGAAGCCGCCGCAGCATTTGGCAACTCTGAAGTCTACCTTGAAAAGTATTTAGAGAACCCGCGTCACGTTGAAATTCAGGTGCTTGCCGACAAACACGGAACAATTCTCCATCTGGGCGAACGTGATTGCAGCGTACAAAGGCGGCATCAGAAAGTGATTGAAGAGGCACCTTGTCCTCATATGACTCCTGAAATGCGGGAAAAAGTTGGTGGTTATGCGCTGGCACTGGCGCGTGAAGTTGGTTATCACGGTGCTGGTACCGTTGAATTTTTGATGGACGACGACAAAAACGTTTATTTCATGGAAATGAACACTCGCATCCAGGTTGAACACCCTGTGACTGAGCAAGTCACAGGAATTGACCTTTTGCAGTGGCAGATTCGTGTCGCATTTGGTGAGAAACTTCCGTTCAGCCAGGACGACATCAAAATCAAAGGTCATTCTATAGAATGTCGTATCAATGCCGAAGATCCCAAAACATTTGCACCATGGCCCGGCCTCATCAACAACTACAGTGTGCCGGGCGGATTTGGAGTTCGGGTTGATGGCTTTGTTTACCATGGCTATACTGTTGTTCCGCATTACGATTCACTTATCGCAAAATTAATTGTTCATGCGGATACGCGTGAGCAAGCTCTTGCAAAAATGGAATCAGCGTTGCGTGAGTATATTATCGATGGCATCCGAACAAATATTCCATTTCATCTCGATGTTCTTGCACACCCTGAGTTTCGCAACAGTCGTCACTCGACACGCTTCCTTGAGCGAGCTGGTTTTGTGAAAACCAAGGGAACGTAAGTTCTGTTGGTTCTGACGGATAAAAAAAAGAGACTCTTGGGTCTTTTTTTTTAAGGGGAAAGTTGAATCACGACCGTTGCAATCGCCATGTGAGCATCATGAGAGAGAGAAACATCCATCCCGGAACACCCCCCGAGGCGTTGCAGCTGGGCTTGCGCTGCCTGTGATAAAATGAGTTTTGGACGGCCATTTTCTGCATTTTCAATCCAGGCATCCAGGGGCCCCATGCCTTCGGTGTAAAGGCCTGTTCCAAGAGCTTTGAAAAATGCTTCCTTGGCAGCAAAACGGGCGGCAAATGAAGAGGCTGGGTGAGTTTTCTTTCTACATTGCTCAATCTCGTTTGGGTGAAAAACTTTTTTGAGGAAACTTTCCCGCTCGATTGATTTTGCGATTCTTTCCACGGAAACCAGATCCGTTCCAATACGTACGGCTGAAGGAACAGGAAAAAGTTCGGACGTATTGTGATTTTCATTCATGGCTTTTGCTGCTGCCCTCTTCAACTGGATCTCGACCGCTTGGTTTTGATTACGGTTTACTGTCGGAGTCAATCCTCACAAAAGATTTTCCGCGCTCCAAACCATTGCGTCCTGATAGATAGTAGTTAGCACACAGGCATCCTCCCGGTTGTGCGCTGCAGAAGGGGCCGGCAGCGCGGATGTTGAAGTCACGTAACAGCGGGGTGTCTGGACACTGGAGGAGGTCGGTTGCTGCGCGGATCACTTGCAAAGCGAGAAAATTGATGAAGTCAGGGTCGGTGTCGAAGTTTTTTACGCGAGAGAATGTTTTGACTCCCTGTTTTTTAGCCATTTCCGCATATTCGTGATCAATTTCTACGAGTGTTTCAATGTGGTCGGAAACAAACGCAACAGGCCAAACTAACATGTGTTCTGTTCCCATAGAGCAGAGTTCTTCAATTGTCTTTTCAGTGGTTGGATCCATCCAGCGCACCGGACCAACAGCACTCTGCCAGCAGAGTGTCCAGTGAATGCCTTCGTGGAGGCCTATTCGCCTCGTAACCTCCTGAGCCGTTCGCCTGATTTGCATCGGGTAGGGATCTCCCTCAGCAACATAATTGAGCGGTAGGTTGTGGGCACTGATAAGAAGGTGTTTTCGTCCCTCAGGAAGGGCTTGCCAGCTTTCTCTCAGACGGGAGGTCCATAATTCTAAAAATTGAGGATCATCACCATAACTTGCGAACGAGCGGATACGAATCGCGGCGAGCGAACTATCTGAATTTTGCTCTAATCCAATCTCACGCAGGCTGGTTCCTGTTGTGGCGCGTGCACAGTGCGGATATTGAGAAAGAAGCCAGAGTTCATCAACCTGGTTGCTTGCGCATTGTTGCAAAACCGTTTTCGCTCGAGGCTCGCTGTAGCGAAACAATGGAATAACACCAGCGAGGCTGAACGGATTCGGGCTTTCATACTGCGATTTAGCACTAAAAAGATTCAACCCCTGGGGATTTGAAAAAATTACAGCTTGGAGCTTTTCCGAAACTCCCCGAGTGATTGGAAGTTGGGGTGAGCCTCCGCCCATGTGCTGGTAGCGAGCTTTAACTTCTTCAAGTCTTTTGTTGATAATTTTGCTCGCAACGAAATTTTGCAGCAGCCCGCCGAGGGGAATATCGAGGAGGTCGGGGTCGTTGAAGAGTGCGCGCAAAAAAGGCTCGACCTCCTCCTGACCAGCGGGGCCACCCATATTGTAAAGAGCAATCATGACGCGTTTTTGAGTATTCATGCTTCCCTGACTTTTCACACTCTCACTCCTGTGATCAACGGTCGTCTCCGGTACAAATGTGCCTATGACATATCCTGACGCAATGACAAGTCTTTGTTGTGTTGAGAGTGCACAAAGGTCGTTGCCGCCCCGAGGTGGGGTGCGTATAGTAAGGTGTGCGGTTTGTTACGTTTGATACTCTCCCCCGCGCATCGGAGATGCACATGTCAAAGATTGAAGAATTGTCTGAGCTGCTTGAAGGCAACACAACCAAGCATCTGTTCCAACAGCGAATTATGGTTCTCAGTGAGTCCATAAATTCGGCTGTTGCCAAGCGCACCATTGAATCCTTGTTGGCTTTGGAGGCCGCTGACCCACAAAAAGACATTTGGATGTTCATCAATAGCCCTGGTGGTGAAGTGAACTCTGGTTTTGCAATTTACGACACAATGCGTTTTATTCGTCCGAATGTGAAATGTGTTGTCTCGGGGCTTTGTGCATCAATAGCAACTGTTATTCTTTTGGGAGCGGACAAAGCTCACCGCTATTCGATGCCTAACAGCCGAATTCTCATTCACCAACCTCTCATTGGTGGAACAGTTCAAGGGCAGGCTACAGATATCGACATTACGGCGCGTGAAATTCTAAAAACTCGTGAGAAACTAGTTGACCTTTACAACAAGGAAACCGGTCAGTCTCTTGAGCGCCTGAGAAAAGACGTTGAGCGTGACTACTGGATGAGCTCCCAAGAAGCCATGGAATATGGTTTGATTTCGAGGGTCATCAACGGTTGGGGCGAGGTACGCTAAGCCAGGCGTCAAAAGCCTCTTTTGCACTGAGTAGGGCGTCGGCAACACCGACGCCCTTTTTGTAAATTCCCGCAAACCATAGTCCCGGAAAATGTGCCTCGAGCCGCCAGAGAGAGTTCATGCGTGCGTCGTGTTCGTGATCAGCAATGCCGATGGCTCTTGGCCAGCGAACGATTTCTATGTCACGAATTGACTCGGTATTCGTGAGTAAGTCGAGTGCTGTAAGTTGTTGCAGGCAATAGGTTTTAAGATTCTCATCACTCCACGAGATCATCTCAGGATTGCGATCGCCTGCGAGCAGAATACGGTATGAAAATGAGCTTGTAGGGACATGTTGCGGATAAATAGAATGTACAAAAAGAACTCCGAGCAACCCGCTCGACTCCCGACGCGCGAGCACACCGAATCCATCACGTGTGGCGGGATCGCGCTGCCCGCTCACGTTCACAACAATGAGGTGATGGGTTGGTGTGTTTTGTAAATTTTCCCATTCGAGTTCAGCGTCTTTGTTGGCGAAAACGAGATGGGGTGTGCTCCAGGGGGAAGTTGTCCAAAAAATGCTATCGAAACTGTCATCTTCTTTTTCATTTATGATCAGCTTTCCCGCAGTGTCGAGCTCAATTTTTTGCACGGGAGAATTGACTCGAATGGTTATCAAGGAGGCTGATTCTTTGAGTTTATCGCTCATTTTTTCGATCAAAGTTTGCATTCCATTGGGAAAACTCAGTAAACCCCTCGGCCACGAATAACGCAAAGAAGTGTCGACGGTCTGTTTTTTAAAGAGTTTGGCAATGAAAGAGGAGAGAGCAAACCGCAGCAAGCTTCCATGAGCTAAATCAATTTGAGAGAGGCTTGGGAAAGCGTGGCGAGCGAGTAGTTTTTGCGCACCGCCGCCCCAAATTCCAGTCGCGAAGGGAAGCAAAAAGTTCTCGGCGCAGGCCCGTCCGAAATGGCGCTTGAAAAAATCATACAGATTTTCATTGGGGTTTGGCGCTGAATTCTTTCGTGAACGAAAAAATTCAGCGATGAATCGTAGAATCTGTGGGGGACTCAGAAGCCCATTTTTCCAAAGGGAAAAGGGGTTTGCAGAGAGGGGAGCAATCCGACCCGAAGGAGCAATCACGTAGCGAGTTGCGTGTTGCTTCTCTGCGCGCGGGGTAATGACATCCTTTGGCTGCAGGCCAATGTCCTCAAGAGCCTTTAAAAAAATGGTTCTACTCGATAAAACACCCTGGGCTCCCGACTCTACAAGAAGCCCGGATGAATTTTTGCGCGTCTGAAGAAATCCCCCGACCTCACTTTTCTTTTCGAAAATCACGACTACAACCGGGCGTTGGAGGATTCTATTTTCGTTTAGCTTCTTGAACAACAAGGCGATCCGCAGGCCTGTGCAGCCAGCCCCGACAACAGCAACCCGAATTGGTTTGTTGCTTTCGAAGTGAGAGTTTTCTGAGGAACAAAAGGACTTTGGTTGTGAGAGCATAAAAGATAGGCGCTCCTGCGCAGGGAGGTGAATTCTTGAGCCCTGCATCTGTTTCTTTCACAAATTCATTGTGTATCATGATTCGCGAACTGTTTTCCATGCAACGAAGGTCAGTCAAATGATGGCACCAGCAAACGACGCTCGCTCGGCTCACGAAGATTTCTTTGAAAAACGCCTGTCCGTGCTCGAGAGAGCTCAACGCCGTGTGATGCAGCGGCTTTCTTTTTGGTCGCGCAGAGAGGAACGCTTCGCTTTGGCGAGGCTTCTGACGGCCGCTCTCTTGGTCATGGTCCTGGCTGGATTTTACCGACGCCTCGATGCATCCGAGGTTTTTTTGGGCTGGTTAGGTTTTTTGATCTTGTTCTTTTTTCTTGGCAGCATTCACGCCAGACTCAAGCGAATTAGAGCTCGTTGTGAAGGTGTTGCCGGTGTTTTTGCCGCAGAAGTTTTGCGTGTGAGCCGCGATTGGGAGAGTTTACGCAATTTGCGTTCACCAGAACGCGGGCAGCTTTGGCAAAACTCGATGCAAACTGAGACCGAGCATCCCTATCGCAGTGACTTGGATCTCACTGGGATTGTCCCGTTGTGGCTTGATACATGCACCCTCGCTGAAGGCTCTGCAACGCTCGCACGAGAGCTACTCACTCGTGGAACGGAGCCTCTCAGTGATCCTGATCTCGTCTCTCGCAGGGAAACGGTAGAAACTCTTGCGGCGCAGAGCAAAGCTTTGCGGCGTTGGGAGTCGTTCAGAATGGGGCCCTGGGCAAAGGAGTTGGATAGGGTCAGTGATAAAGCCGCATCCACCGAGGAATCTCCAGAGGGCGCGGATAGGAGTCCGCAAGAGCGGGAACGGGAGCGTTTTTTTCAGCGCTCGCTGCTTGAAATTTTTCTCTGGGGTTTTGTTTTTGCTCAGCTCACATTTTGGTTTATTTTTGTTCTTCCGGCACTTTTGAAGTTTCTCGAGACCGCCGACGCCACCGTTCTCGCACAACCATCGACCTTGTTTTTTCTACTTCTAGTGTTGGGTGCATTGTTTTGGGAGGCGTGGCGGCGCAAGGTACAAATGTCTACAGGCTCCTTGGGCCTTCGGGAACTTAAGGTACTTGCGGCACTTGAAGACGTTGCGCGATGCCTCCCAGGAGACAAAAGCAGAAGGGCAATTGTGCCTGTTTCCGCGGGTCGACGTTTCCGTTTTTTGCGGACAACATTTGAGCTCGGTGAAGTCAGACGCAATCCAATTGTTTGGCTCATTCTCAACATTCTGCTGCCCTTTGATGCTCTCTCCTTTGCTGTGACATTGTTGGCACACAGGCTCATAGACGGACGATTTGATCAGTGGTGGCGAGATGTCGTGGCATTCGACTTTCACGCAGCGCTCGCTCGAGTGAAGCTCGAGAACCCCGAATTCGTTTGGCCAAAGCCAGCCGAACAGCTTATTTGCGCGGTGCAACTTGCTCATCCATTTTTACGAGTTTCACAGCGCGTAGGGAACGACCTATCCCTGGATGCCTCCGAGCGTTGTTTGCTTCTGACGGGTAGCAACATGGCGGGCAAGAGTACCCTCCTTCGTGCTTTGGGCATGAATTCATTGTTGGCTCAAATTGGAACAGTGGTTTGCGCCGAGGGGTTTTCGATTCCGAGAGTCGAAATTCTTTGCGCCATTCAGGTGTCCGATTCACTCGAGACAGGTGCGAGCTATTTCTATGCTGAAGTCAGACGATTGGTATCGGTGCTCGACCGTTTGAAATTGCCATCAGAGGGCCCGGGGCAGCGACTTTTCCTCATCGATGAAATTTTTAGGGGAACAAACAACAGGGAACGTTTTTTGGGTTCGTGGCAGGTGATTTCAGCTCTGCTTTCCACAGGCGCCTTCGGGCTCTTAACAACTCATGACCTCGCGCTCACTTCTCTTGAACAGCAAGTGAGTGGAGTGCGGAATTATCATCTTCGGGAAACGGTTGGCGAGCATGGAAAGCTGGAATTTGATTATCTTCTCCGCCCCGGGCCCTGTCCGACGACAAATGCTCTGGTTATTATGAAACAAGCTGGGCTACCCGTAGAGCTGAATTTCAATCCTGTGCTTTGAAAGTGAGGTGGAAGATATGATTCAAGCAGTTGTGTTTCTTGCTGGGCCCTCACGCAGTCGAGCAGAAGAGATGGCGCATGATTGGGGTCGTTGGAGTCCCTTAGGTGTAAGCATCGACACTCCCAGGCCCATTAATGTTTATATCGCAGATGCCGGACTCGAATCGTTTCTACCTTGGTACGATTCGTTGGGAAAAGAAAAAAAAGATTCAATCAAAAATATTGTTTGGTGCGGCGATGGCGATTCACTTGGTAAACATGGCAAAGAACTGAGGGCCAGCACAGCCGCTCGTTTTGAAGGGCGATGGCGTGAGCACGAATACAGTGGTGAGAAAGATTTTTCCGACTGCGCAGCGGTGACCTCACTCATTGAATACGACCTTCGCCATGCCGATGATGATTTGAAACATGCGTGGATTCAAGTTCATGGAGCGCTTGGTGGGCGTTTCGATCACGAACTAGTCAATGTTTTCGAGTTTGCTGCGTCACTCACTCGGATGGAAAGAACTGCAGCCTTTCAACTCGGGCCTGATGTTGCTCTTTCGACGATGCCAATTCGTGGCTCGATGAACATGGGCGATTGCTTTTCTATTGCACCTTTGCAAATTACGGGGGCCACGCATGTAAAAATTTCTGGCGCTCGTTATAGCGGTGAAGTTCAGCTACGTCAGCCCTCCCACGGACTCAGCAATAGTGCGACAGATAAGAATGTGGACATTGTTCCTCTCTCTTGCGCATCGCCGATTATTGTAATGCGCGTTTTTTAAATTGGGTTTGACAAAGGAGTGCGCAATGTCAGCGAACGAGTCTCTCAATTTGGCTTCGCAACTGCAGCATGTGGGCGCACAACACCGACTCGGACGAGGGTTGGTTGGTGCTCTGGAGCAATCTGTCACTTTTGCAACTTCGCACGTAGATGATCTTCCCGTTTATGCCAGGCTATCAAATACAAGCAATCATGCCGAGGTTTGTGCTTTGGTTGCAGCTCTGCATCATGCCGAGATAGGTTTGGTTTTTTCCTCAGGCATGGCTGCTATTCATGCTGTTTTATGCTCATTATTGAATCCAGGCGATCATATTTTGGTGCAGGAAAATTGCTATGGCTCGACCCAAGGACTCTGCCAGAAGATCCTCTCTCGCTGGGGCATCGAGTCAAGTTTTGCGCCATTAAATGAATGGGAGAATGCACTTAAGAAAAACACCCGGGTTCTTTTTTTTGAGAGTATATCCAATCCTTATTGTTTGCCGCAAAAATTGTCGCAGGCACTTGCAGCGCGTGAAAAATCGGGAGCTCTCCTCGTGTGTGACAACACCTTTGCAAGCCCGGTCAATTGCACCCCGCTCTTGCATGGTGTCGATGTTGTCATAGAAAGTGCAACCAAATACCTGAACGGCCACTCCGACCTTGTGTGTGGAGCTGTCGCTTGCCGGCAGTCCATTGCGGAAAAAATTGCTGCGGATGCGATGTATATTGGAGGTTTTTTGTCGACTTCCGGATGTATGCAGCTCCTCAAAGGACTTCGCACACTCAAGGTGCGCATGAATGTCCACAACGAAAATGGGCGCCGTTTCGCTGCCGAGGCATCAAATATGCATGGTGTTGCCAAGGTCTATCATGGTTCATTGTTGGGTGAATCTAATTCTTGGATTAAAGATTTTTCCGGAATGATGGCAATCCGTTTCGAAAACAATGTCGATGTCCCCAAGCTTCTTGCAAACCTAAAGTTAGTTTCCGATGTGCCGAGCTTGGGTGGTACTGAAACCACAGCTTGCATGCCCTGGTGGACGACCAACCGTTGGATGACAGAGGCGGAAAAGCGAGCTTTGGGAATCGACGAGCAATTGGTACGGTTCAGTATTGGCCTGGAAGATGTGAACGACCTTCTAGCTGATCTGCGTTGTGCGCTGCAGGTCTATTCACTTTCTTGAAGAAAATCTGATGAGTTTCTTTTAGTTCGGGCGCCTCAGCACCCGCATGGGTGCCTGGCGCAAAATGAGAATTGCAGAAATGGCACCAACGGTCGTCGATAGAATCATAACAACCATTCCCACAGAAAAACTAGGCATGAGCGAAGAATTGAGTTGGTCGTCAACAGTCAAAAGGGAATGCTCTACCACGGCGCTCAATCCCCAGCTTGCACCAAGACCAATAATGCATCCAAATCCCGCAAGAACCAAAAATTCCGTGAGACAAGAGCTCATGACCAATGTGTTATTTGCTCCGAGGCACCGGTACAAAGAAAAATTCTTTGCTCGAGATGTGAATGATGTCCATGCTGCCAGACAAACATTTAAAAGGGCACCTGCAAACAACATAAAACTAAGAGTTCTTACTATCTCAAGTGCCGCGTTGACAAGGCGTGCGGCAAGTTCACTGAACTCATTTGCGTCGATGCTTGTTAGGCCCGGATGTTTTTGAAAAAGCTGCGCCATCGAGACATTGCGAGCTTGCGTGTCCCGGATTGATGCCGCTATGAGGGCGGAGTAGGGTGCTTCGTTTAGGACACTTGGATGAAGCACAAAAAGAAAGTTGGGACGAAAGCTTTGCCAGCGCACATTTCTTAAGTTTGTGATTTTAACCTTCACTAAAACTCCTTGAACATTGAAAGTGATTAAATCACCCAATTGCAGATTCAAGAGGCTTGCGATTCCTGCCTCAACTGAAACTTCGTCCAAGTTTTTCTTTGCAGATTCTTTGCTCCAAAAAGAGCCTTCAACTATCTGTTCATCAGGCCCGGGTTCCAGACGAGTTGTGAGATTTTGTTCCCGATTGATGAGGCGCTGAGCTCTTTTCGATTCTTCAACTTTGGAATTTATTCCTGCAAGCCATTCTTCGGGATTTTTTCCATTGACCTCTTCAATACGCGCGCGAGTGAGCTTCTCACTCCAAAGCCCCTCGGCTTGGCTAGTTGTTAAGATCTCTTTGACACTTTTCACGCTTTCTGGCGGTGAATCCAAAACAAAGATATTGGGTCTTGTTCCGTTTGCAAATCCGCTTGTGAGTTGGTTGATAATATTGCTTCTCAAATCCCAAAGGAAAACAACGAGACACACAGAAAGCGTAAAGAGCATCAAGCTCAGTGCACTTTGTGTCGGACGCGACGCTATTTCGCTTGTTGCAATGCGAATAAAAAGAGGGATTTTGAAACGTGAGCTGAGTCCGAAACGCGCAAGAGATCGCACGGTCAAGCGCACCAAAAGGTAAATAAGAGAGAGAAAAAGAACAAGAAATAAATTTAACAGTGTTTCTTGGGAAATGAGAAAGGAAAGCAGAAAGGCCGCAAAGAGCCAAACGAGATCAGGGAAGTTTTCAAGATTAGCAACGGTCTTCGAAGACAGCGTTTTAATGTTTTTCAGCAAACCAGAGGGTTCATTTTTATTGTTGTTGAGTTCGATATTTTTACGCCTGATAAAAAGCATCGCTCCTGGGAGAACCAAGGCCGCAGTGAGTATGAGCACTCCGACAGCGAACCTCAGGCAGAGCCAAAGGAGTTCTGATTGAGCGAACTCTTGGGAGAGTCCGGGCGTCCAAAGCATGAGCCTCGGCATAAGAAATTTTTCAAATGCGAAATAACCAGCCCATGCACCGAGAGCTAAAGAAACGATCGCCACAACTAGAACATTTCCCACATAAAGGGCGGCTGTTTGTGCTCGGGGCGCTCCTAACATTGTGAAAATTTGAGCGTCGGCATGTTTGCGGCTTAAGTAGGAATGGATGCCTTGAGCGCAGCCGAGTCCAAGCAGGATTAGGAGTGAGAAACCCACCGCATCATAGAAAAGAAACAGACTGCGAGCTGGCTTGAATGCACTGGCTAGCGCATCTTCCTTGCTTCTCAAATTTGGCTTTGAGTTGCCAAGATTTTCAATTTCATTGCTGAGCCACTTCTTGCCTGATTCGGCGCTCACGCCCGATGCAAATTGCACAATAAACTTATCGCGCAGTCGCGATTGCGCAGATACATATCGTTGCTTCACTGCGACGTCACGGGCTATGTAAATGCGAGCACCTAGCGCGAAACTGGCAAAATCTCGCATTTGGTCGTTTTCAACCAATCCAACAACGGGATACGTTTTTTTTCCAATGCGGACAGCTTTTCGCTCGATCCAAAGTTTCTGAAGACTCTTTTCGCCAAGCTCATCGCCCGGGTTCACTTTTTGAACCTGCAAGCCAAGGTTCGCAGCGAGGGTTTTCTCGATCCAGATGCCACCAGTTTTTAATTGTTCATATGAAGAAGGTGGGGTTAGTTTTACGCCGGGAACAAGTGGCCAAGAATCGTCAATAGAGACTGCTTCCACGAGGCGCGGGCGTTGGCCTGGCGTTGGATTCATCATCGTAATGAAATTTGTAATACGCGTTTTTCGTGCAATATATGAAGAACTCTGAAGTTTTTCGGTCAGCGTTTCGGGGATGAGCCGAACGTCGTAGATCTCGGCATCTCCGCCGAGAATGATATCTGCCTGGGTCCTGGTTTGATGCGCGAGCCTTGCATCGGTGAGGATAATCGATGTGAGCGCAGAGGTCGCTAGAAAAAGTGAAATGGCAGAGAGGGAAAGGCGCGTCCATGAGGCACGCAGCTCGCGTTGTAATGATGGCCAGAACCATTGGCTCATGACATATTCCCACTTGAAAGTTGAAGTCGCGAAAGCTGGCCTCGTTCGAGTTCAATGCGCCCACTCAATTGGTGGGCCAATGCATAGTCGTGAGTCACAAAGAAGAGTGTAGCTCCCAGATCAAGTGCCAGGCTGCTGATGAGGCGAAAGACCTGATCGGCACTTTGTGGATCGAGATTGCCGGTTGGCTCGTCGCACAGCAGCAATTTGGGCTTATTGACGATGGCGCGTGCAATCGCCACCCGCTGTTGTTCTCCGCCTGAAAGTTGATCGGGGCGGTGGTTGAGTCGCGTACTCAAGCCAACCCAATCGAGCGCATCTTGCGCAACACTGCGCGCTTTTGGATGTGCTGCAATTTCTGCCGCGACTTGGACATTTTCAAGAGCAGTGAGATGCTTTAAAAGCTGAAAGGTCTGATACACAAAGCCAACCTCTCTGGCTCGATAGCGCGACAACTCGGCTTCTCCGGCGGTTGAAACTGGAAAGCCATTGAAGCGAATGAAGCCTGAGCTTGGTCTCTCTAGGCCTGCGAGCATCGAAAGCAACGTAGTTTTACCGCTGCCAGATCTTCCGACAACACCCAATTGGCTTCCAAGTGGAATGTTGGCATTGATGGAGTCGAGGATCCGCAGTCGCACACCTTCGGGAGAGGGGTACTCTTTTGTTACGTTTTCGATTTCAATCATTTTCAGACACCTTTACGTGCAAAAGACAGGCCTTGTTCACTTTGGCGAGTCTGGGTGGTGTTTCTTGTCTAATTTCGCTCAGTGCTTGCACGAATATGTTGCTCCAACGTGCCATGCAAAAGGCCCCCGGTGCCAAAACCCAAACGTCCACTTCCGTTGAAAATCCTCACGTGGTTGTATTTTTAGGTGACAGCCTCACGGCAGGCCCTGGCCTTAGTATGAAAGAAACGTTCCCTGCGGTCATCCAACAGAAAATTGGCGGACGACAGCTTCCTTGGATTGTACAGAATTCTGGAGTCAGTGGCGATACCACGACACTGGCTTTGTCTAGACTCAACTGGTCACTTAAATCGAAGCCCAAAGTTCTTGTCGTGGCCCTTGGTTCAAATGATGGTTTACGTGGGCTTGCAATTGATGAGATGGAGCGGAATTTGCGATCCATCGTAACACGTGCGCAAGGACAAATGATTAAAGTAGTCCTTGTTGGACAAAAATTGCCATTCAATTTTCCGGACGATTACCGAACTCGCTTTGCTGCAGTATTCCCCCGAGTGGCTCGCGAGCGCCGGATAGCGCTCATTCCTTTCATGCTAGAAGGGGTTGCGCTCGATGAGCGTTTTGTCCTCGAAGACGGAATTCATCCGAACGCCGAAGGTGCACGCAAAATTGCAGAAAACATCTGGCCTGTTCTTTCTACAGTGCTGAAACAGAGTATTAAAAATCCTTCTACGGTGCGGTAAGGAAATATTTATGTCTGCAATATTCTCTGAAGTTAAAAAATTAATATTTATTTGCGTTTGCTTTATGTTCGCAGGATGCCAACCCCAAACAAAGCGAGACCGTGCTGGTGTTGGTCCTGAGGTGGTCGCCACTTCAGGAGATGGCAGCGGAGCAGCCGAGTCAGGCGGCGGCTCAACTCCAAGCGCGACGGGGAGCTTACAGCCCATTGAAGCTGAAAAGTGGGAGAGTTCGCTGAAGTCTCTTTGTGAACAAGGCAAACCCTCGGCGTGCAGTCAACTTGCATATGACGCCGAGCGCGCAAAAAGCAGTGATGAGGCTATTGGTTACTTCACTCGAGCTTGTTTGATGGATGTTGCTTTGTCTGGCTGTGCAGCACCCGCCGCTGTTGCAAAAGGATTGGCTCGCTCGTGCTCGGAGTTGAGCCTTCTTTATGTGCAAAAGGGACGCGCAGAAGATGGTGCTGTTTATAAAAAATGCGCATGCGAGCGTGGCTTTAAGCCTGCTTGCAGCTAAAGGTTAATCTGCCTCCGAAGGTGCCTCGGTTGCTCCGCTTGTGCCTTGGCCGTCGACACCTACCGTTCGAGGTGCAGATGAGTCGAACGATGTGTCGACCGCAGCTGCGAATGCCTCTCCGCGGTGAGTTATCATTGTTCCTTGAAGAAGCTTTTCGATGCGAGTTGAGCGCGCTTCTTCTCCCCCGAGGAGCATAATTTTTGTTTTTTGGCCGTTTTCGCTGCCTACTTTGTTTGCGCGCAGGCCCCCATAAAGTTGCAAGGTAGATCCAAGGATTGCTCCAGGATTAGAGGTGCAAGTCATGTCTCCGCCGATTCTCAGTTCAGAAAGCTGCACTGAATTTTCTACGGTCAACGACCCCAAAACTCCAACCTGACTCACCTGAATGTAAGTTGTTTGGCAATTATGCCAAAAACGCAGAGTTCCAATCATATTTGTTTGGATGCCGCCTTTGGCTACAACGTCCCCAAAAACTTCAATCTCAGAAGCTTGCCAATGTCCTTCAACCTCGAGTTTTCCAAACACTCTCCATTTCATATTACCAATGAGATCACTCAGAACATGCACATCTGATTGGAATTCACACACAGAAAACTCGGGCGCATGCGCCTTCTCAACAACGTAAACAGGCTCGAACTTTGTTGTGTCGCCTTCAACTTTGACTTGACCAGAAATGCGCGCAACAACTGATCCGTCGGGCTGTAACTCAAGTTCGGGTGGAAGATTCATAGTAATAGGCTCTGGAGTTGGTTCCTCTTTGGCAGGAATAGGACCTCCGAGAAGGTTTACACCAGGGCGTGACGGCGAGGGGGCAAGAATACGCATTAAAACCTCGCCCTTAACGGCGTGATCGCTGGGGCGGCGTAATGATTCAACCCATTCCCAACGGCCAGGCTGAGCGCCTGAGGGCGGTTCTCCTTGGCAGATTTCAAAATCTGGGGAATTGTGCACACCAGCGCGAGCTGCTTCGCGTATGATATTAACAGTATTCTTGTGTGGCTGAGCTTTAATTTTAAGTTGAGCAAGAGCTTCGGAGAGTTCGGAATGTTTGACATTCGCAAGTGCCGACGAAAATTTTGTACCCTTGCGAACAACAAGGCTGAGTTTGTCGTCCGTCAATAAAAGTACGCTGAGCAACGCGTTGCTGGCAGCTGACATTGCGTAAAGACCTCTTCAGTTCAGCGGAAGCAATTTCCAAAGGGAGTCTTGATTCATTGTGCACAGTGTAAAGATGCCATGTTTTTTCTCAATTTTCCAACCGGTCGCCTGACAAAGATCCGATACATGTGAGGGAAGAAGAAGCGCCACAGATGCTCCATAGGGAGACAGGTGTGTTACCGAACGTTCAACCGTCACCATGTTATTTTTATGTTCGGGAGCTGCAATAGTGATGAATGATTCGAGAGGTGGAAGGTATACCAGGGTTTGTGTTCTTGAGGTTGAGGAAAGCACTTTATGGAGTTGATCCCACAAACACGATGAGCGGATTTCGCATCCTGTTGAGAGAACAAGCAAAGCACTCACCGTAAGAATTCTTCTCTTTCGCTCTGATGCCGGTTCACATGTTCTCATGACCACAGCTGCAATTAAAACCCAAAGAATTGCTGAAAATAGGATGAAATTTCTCTGATCAGGGATGGCCTCCGCGACAGCAAAAAGCCATGCTTGCAACTCGGGCAACATCGATGTGTTGGAAGATACAAAAAGAACGATTCCAAACAGCGCGAAACAGCATAAGGCTAAAATGAAAAAAAAGAATAAATAGGGAGAAGCTTTCTTCAGTGCTGTTGAGTTGAGCCAGCCAGGAATTTGCAGATCAAGCGGTTTCAGTTTTGAAAAGTATGGAGAACAGAAAAAATACAGACATACTTGCAAATATATATCTTCGAAAAGCGGGTTTCTCTGCTTCAATGCAAGGATGATTCCTGAACTGAAAACGCAACTCAAAAGCATTGCTTCTGCTGCGCTGGTGGTTCTTTGGCCTCTGCAAAACATCAGTAATCGCCGCGCCGAAAAAAGCGAGAGTGTGAGCGCTATCGCTTTCCAGAGGTACGAACTTCCCGACCAGCCCCAATCACTGTGACGCACATCTATTTCGGAAAGCCAACGGAGTGTTAAGTTATGCATCAAAGACTGATAGGAGCTAGAAAATAGGTAAAGGCCAGAGAAAGTCAGAAGTGCACAGATGCTTGGCCAAATGAGTCGGGGTTGAATCCAATTCTTGCGCCTGCAAAAAAGCATAAAATAAACTAAAGCCCCAATACCAATAGCCCAGGTCCATGTTCCTGAGCCGGAGAGGGCGAGTGTAAATCCGAAAGTCGCGAGCAAGAGTCTTCGGGAAAGGATGTCTTTGCTTAACTTAGAATAAGCTGGCGGGAGAGAGCGTAGAAGAAGAAGTGCTGTCAGAATGAGCAATTGCTCCAGTGCACCGATGCGAACAAAAAAAAGCAGTGCAATTATGGCGAGATTTGCTTTTGTGATTGATGTGTTTTTAAACTTTCGCTGCGTCTTATCCTGTTGTTCGTCTCTTTCAGAGACAAACTCGTACACAGGCCGCATCATCGGTATAGCTATGAAAAGCGTAGCAAGGCGTATGCTCAACAGCTCTATATCAAGGCTGGGGAACAGAGAATTCAAACCTGAGTGCTGCAGTTGCTTGCTTAAAGCAGCCAGGGTCATCAAGAGCCATGGGGTATAAAACTGTGGCATCGAGAGTTCTATGTTTTCCGCGCCAATCCATTTGGTTGTGAGTGCTAGCGACATTGACGTCTCGCCTACAATCCTTTTCAATGTTCCAAGAAGAAATATTTCGTTCCAAGTGACAGGAGCGCGACTGAGAATGAACAAAATAAGCGATGAAATAAAAGCAACCAAGATCGGCCGAGCACAACGGTTTTGTTTCTCTGTGAAGTGCTTTTCTGTTTTTAGCATTGTTTACCGCTCACCGTTCAAAGAGCTCCTGATCGGGATCTTTACTCTACTCAATGTCACCGAGCTTACAGCAAGCAGAGCGGCAATTGCGAGCCAATCGGGTGGAAAAAACGATTCGCAGACACTGAATCGAGGCGTGACCCTTGGTGAGCCACAACTGCGTTTGCTCAATTGGACAGAAGTTGCGCTTGGCTCGCGCGGACCAGTGCTCGAATCAATGTTTGATGTGAAACACTTGTCTAAGTTTGCAAGGCCAGCGCACATGAGTGCACAAAATGCTGCATACGATCTTGGAGGGTATCTTTATAATCCTGAGTCGAGCATTGGCATCGATCCAACTTTTGTGCGCTTAAAGAATCGTTCAGATCTTCAACTTCTTTCAGAAATGCCGATGCGAGCATATTTTGGATTATTGCATGCGCACACATTCGCCTCTGATGGACTGGGGACAGCGCGCTCTGCTTTTCGAACGGCGCGGGATGTTGCCAAACTCGATTTTTTTGCCGTCACCGATCATGCGGAATATTGGCCAAACGGTAAAGACCCGGTTTGGCGAGAGCAAGGACAAACAGCTTTTGAAGAGTCGCGGCCTGAATTTATTGGCTTAACTGGTTTTGAGTACAGTAACACTCTGCAAGGCCATGTTGTGGTTTTGAACTCATCAAATTGGATTAATGCGATCCAGGCGCCCACTTGGGCTGGTTTCCTCAATTGGCTCGCCTTGCCAGAGCAGCGTGAGACGTTGGCGATTTTTGCGCACCCCGGATTCCATCGCTACCGTAATTGGTTTGATCTGAATCATTTTGCTTTCGATAAGCGTCTCAAAGAACAATTCGTTGGTGTTGAATTCATTCACAAGAACGTTTGGCGGCGTTCGATGAATGGTTATTCAGGAAATAAATCATTTCTCGACGAGGCGCTTTTGCAAGGTTGGCATCTTGGTCCTGTGGCTTCACAAGACAACCACAACGAGTTTTGGGGGATTGCAGACAGCAATCGGATTGCACTATTAATGGAGAATCTTTCGCGGGATAATATCCTCGATGCTCTTAAAAAAAGACGATATTATTCAACCCAAAGTCCGCAGCTTCAACTCGCAGTCGGACTCTATTCTAGCAAAAGTGTTTTTTTGGGAACACTCGGGCAAACAATACCTGCAGAGCAGCTTCAAGACGGAGGAGGTATCCTGCGGGTTCGTATCCTAGAACCGAATCCGCAATTTCAGATATGCCGATTCGATGTTCTTCTTGATGGCAAAAGAGCACGGCACCTCACTTTTCTGAATGCTGCATCGCGGAGTTATTTTTTGGATAACAACAAAGATCACTCGCAGGGGGACGCAAATTGTTCACCCGAGAAAAAGTCGAACCCTTGGTGGGAGCGATTGTTGAACAACGGGATCGTCACCGGACGTGCTTTTGAATGGGTCTTTGATTCACATCCCGTGAGTTCACCTGAAGTTTTGGAAATTTCGGTCCCTGTAGAAGCTGTTTCTTGCGGTGAAACACAACCGAGCCAAAAACGCAGTTGGAATTTGGTTGTTCGTATTTTGCAAGGATTCGGCGGTGAAAAGCTAACCCTGACTTCACCTATGACCGTCCGCTGTTCCGGGTCATCGGACGAGACATGAAAAGATGAACTGCAAACGCGATAAGGCCAAGAAGAACAAGAGGCTTTTCTCCCCATTCGGCAAAGAGGGTTTTATTTTCAAATACGGGCAGTTTGGCGCTTGAAAAGCCTCTGCTCATAAGGTTCAGCGGTTTTGCAGCCAGCTCTCCACTCGGAGTAAATGCTACACTTGGTCCCGTGTTGGCGGAAAGAATGAAGCTTCGGCCGTTTTCCACGGCACGAAACCTGCCGAGCTGAACGAATTGAAATGCTGCTGTGCTTTTCCACATCCACAAGAAATTTGCCTGGTTGATGTAGATTGTTGCATTTCCTCGTGTTGATTGAGCGCGGGTGAGCTCCGATGAAATGGCATCGAAACATATGAGCGGAGCAACAGCATCTAATGGGCTGTAAGCAAGAGCATCAACGGCTGTTCCACGACCTAGCTTGGAAACATTGTTGACGTTGTCGCGAACGAGATCGCCAAGCCAAGGAAAAGAGTCTTCCAAGGGGACAGCCTCGCCAAAAGGCATAGGGACCCACTTTTTGAAACTCTGGCTCCGTGAGCCGTCAGGCCTGAGTAAAAATGAAATGGAGTAAAGCGTCGCTTTGCGTGGGCCCATGGATTCGAGTTCTGCTTTATCAAACTCGGAGGCTTGGACAAGCAGTGGTGTGTTCCATTCTTTGATTTTTTTAAGCACTCGCTCCTGCTCTGTTTCAGACCAAGCAAAATCGTACGGGGCCGTGCTTTCAGGCCAAACAATTAGGTCGAGCTTACCATTGTCTTTTTGGCTTGCCACGAGATCTTCGGTGATGGACATCAGTGAAGGAACCGATTGCATCACGGCTTCTTTTGCATACTCCGGGTTGCGGGGAAGGCCTGGAAAACGAAAATTAGGCTGCACGAATCCGACGTGAGTCGTGCGAGAAGTCTTCTCGAGCGTGCGAATTTGACCGAGGCGCCGATGTCCAAGAGCAAATACAACCAGCCAGGATGTGAATGTTGAAATCACTACGATACCCAGTCTGCCAGGGTTGCGGCTTGGGTCAGAGAGCGCTTTGGCGAGAGTGAAGTTGCTCGCAAAAACCAGAGCCGACAAACCAGATGAGCCTATCCATGCGGACCATTGCACAACGGGAAGTGAGCCGTGCATGAGATTGCCATACGTCCAATGAAAAAAACGCGGGAGCATTATCTCCATTAGGGTTGTAGAAAAAACCAACGCCCAAATAGGGAAGGGGTCTGTGTTGCGTTTCGAGCAGCGCGAAGCATTCCAGATGACAGGCAAGAAAAGGATTGGGAAATAGAGACCAGCGAGCAAACAATAAACACAAAAAAGCAAATTTGTGACAGCGGGCGGAAGCTCTCCGAACAAAACGGCAGGGACTGTCACCCAATGGAAGGCGACAGCTATGAGAACGGCGCCGTAGATCCAAAACAGTAAAAAGGCCTCGAGACCGCGTGTAAATGGGGTCACCTGACGAAGAGTGGTTGAGTGCGCGCGGGCGGGTGACTGATAAGTTATTGGGAGTCTTTCAATGACAAGCAGGAGAGGAATGAGAGCAAAAGGAATAACCCAAGCAAGCGGATTGTGAACAGTCAAGCCTCGAGGGAAGCCAACTGACGTCAAAAGTCCGCTCAGTACTGCTGCGAAAATAGGCCATAAGATTCGAGAACGAAACATGGAATCCCTTCACACTGAAGGTTTGAGAAAATTTACTCTATATGTAACATGGTGTCATCGGAGGTCACAACATGGAACGGTGCAGTTCAGGACGTTTGTCATTGGTGGCAGCATGCGCGCTCTTTGGAGCATTCAGTTTTTTTCTTTCGGTAGAGGCACAAGCCCAATCCAAGGCAAGTTCTGAGTCTTCAACTGTACAAATGTCTCAAGGCGAGGATAAGGCGCAGGCAGCCGACAACTTGCAGGGACAAAAGCCGTTGGCTGATTTCTCGCAGCTGCGCCACGATTTTGGTGAAATCGTCCGCGGTCAAAAAGTATCGTTCGCATTTGAGTTTAAAAATGCGGGAACGGGCGTTTTGCAGATTCGCTCCATCCATTCTTCATGTGGTTGTCTCAACACGAAAGTTGAACCCAAAGATTTTTTTGCACCGGGTGAAAAGGGCAAACTTTCTTTCGAATTCGATTCATCCCACTTTTCGGGTTCGGTGCTTCGCACTGTGACTGTTGATACCAACCAGGTTCGTAATTCGGCAGTCACCCTCACTTTTTCAGCCCAGGTTCGAGAAGAGATTCGTTCAACTCCCTCTTTGCTTGGGGTGGGGGAGGTGCTTCCTGAATACAATAAATCTTGGCTTATCAATCTGCCCACGGCATTGCGCGCAACAGGCTCTGAAAAAGAGGTTCTTCCTGATTCCGCGGTCAAGGCGGGGGTCCCGAACTCCGCTCTAAAACAAATGGTCGAGAGCGTTGATGTAAAACCTATTCACGTGACTAGCAGTCACGCATCTATCCTGGCTGAAATCCTTGCTCCGCAGAGCAGAGGTAAAGACTATCAGCTCAAGGTTTCTTTCCAAGGCGCTTTGCCTATTGGTCCCTTGCGAGAAAAAGTGACAGTTTGGAACACGTCGCGCCACCTCAAGGAATTAATAGTTCCAATTGTTGGCGAGGTTGTTGGACATGTTAAACAGAGCGCAAAGTACATTGAGTTTGGTGTTGTCACTCGGAGCGAAGACGTCAAACGGACAATCACTTTCACGTCTGATCGCAAAGATTTTAAAGTTGAATCTGTGACAGCTGAACTCCGTCGCACCGATGCTCTCGAAGGAGTGGCTATCGCCGATCTCTTAAAGTATTCGACAATTCGAGGAGAGAATGCCACGCAAGTGAACTTTGAATTGCGCTTTCCAGCGGCGCTTGCCGCTGCTAACCAACCCATCAATGCTTCGGGTCTATTTTTAGTGCGGACAAATGATCCAGACTATAAGGAAGTCCGCGTGCCGTTTTTCGGGGTATTGCGTCAGGGAGAAAAGCGATGAGTGAAGATGGTGCATCAACTGCTTTTGTTCCCTATTTGCCACCGAGCAGCGCTCTTGTTCGTGTGCACAACACTACGGCTTTTGGTGATAAAGCTTTATGGTCTGGGCATATTGTGTTTGTGGCTCTTGCCATCGTTGCAGTGGCGTTTATCTTAATTGCCCGGGGCCCGAGGCGCAAAGAGGCAAATCTCAGTGTTCAATTCGAGGACGGAGAATCTGCCAAGGCAACAGCCCCATCTTCGATATCCGAAGGCAGACCATCGTGAAAATGCTCCGCGCGAGAGCCTGATTGCTTCGATGTGAAAGAAAGGAATATTTTGTGGGACTGTTGGATACATGGCGTGACTTTCGAGCGAATCAAAGAAGTCGATCTTTTGAGAAAATGGGCGACCTTTTAAAAACCCAGATCACCACGAAGGAACAACGCTCGGAAGCGATCGAAGGATTGGGTTCTGGGGGTGATTTTTCTTTGGCTGCTCCTCAACTCATGAAGCGTTTCGAATTGGTTGTTGACCATGGAATTGTCGACAAACGAGAAAAAGATAGGGTCGTTGAAATTCTTATCGAGAATGCTGAAGTCTCGCGTCCGCTCGTCTGCGATGCTGTTCGTAAACAGAAGCGTATTTCCTGGCCCATCAAGCTCGCTGAAAAACTTCTCACGCATGATCAATATCTCGACCTTCTCCTCGAGAGCCTGAACACAGAAAACGTTTTATTCGATGAAGTTCTTCATGAGCGCAATATCGAGCTTCTGCTGGCATTGAAGGAAATTTCGAGTTCAAGAATTGTTGAAAAGACGCGGGTGCTTGTTCGGAGCCGCGATGAGCAAGTGCGCATGGCTGCCCTCGAATGCCTCGAAGCGCAGGCTCGTGAAAACGAACAAGCTCGTCTATGTTTCATCGAACTCTTGGCAGAGCCGTTGAGCGATGATAACTCCCGCTTCATCGGTTTGGTTAAAGCAATTGTGGCTCGTCACAATTGGGAGTCTGCCAGTCCGAAATAAGGACCTTTGGCATGCAGCGCGCTCATAAAAGTTCATTTTTGCGTGGTTTGGGGCATTTAGCCCTTGTGGTAGACGATCTTTCCAAGGCTCGCTGGTTTTTTGGTGAGCTTTTGGGTGCCGATGTTGAGACCTGGAGAGAGAGCCAGCTTTTGATTCATGTTGGCCCTGATCTGCTGGTTGCTAAACTTTCCAGCGATGCAGTTGACTCTCTGAGACAGCAAGGTCCATTGGGACGTCAGGTTCTCGATCACTACGGGTTTATGGCCGATTCTCCTTCACAAGTTGATGTCCTCGCTGCGCGGTTGATAGATGCCGGCATAGAAATCGTGAAAGGGCCTTACGATCGGTCCGATGGGCGCAGTGTTTATTTTCGAGACCCTTTTGGAAACCTGGTTGAGTATCTCTACTACAAACCTCGTTGAGCTTGATGTCTCGCCGCAAATGCAGAGGGGTTCATGCCTGAAGGAATGCACATAATGAATCAGGAACTGGTTGTCTTATCCTTGGTGATTCTGCTTGCCGCGATTGTGGCTGCCTTTTTTGTAGGCAGGGCTGCAGGCAAACGGCGTCAGGAAACTCTTCTCGAAAAAACAAAAAGCCATCCAACGACACAAGCTCAAAAGTCTCGTTCGCCCGAAACCGTCCCGGAAGCTGTTGACTTGCATGCGCAGCCTGAAGTTAGAATTGTCGTTCCCGAAATTAAAAAAGTAGATGCTGATCTCAGTTGGTTTGCTCGCCTCTCGAAAGGTCTCAGCAAAACCCAAACTCAACTCGTGCGACAACTCGAATCATTATTCGTCAGTGGTGACAAGCAGGCCACCCGCGAAGCGGTCCTCGATGGCATGCTCGAAATTTTGGTACGTGCAGATGTGGGGATCAGAACTTCTGAGATGCTGATTGAGAAAGTGCGCACTGCTTTGCCCTCGGGTGAGCTTGCAAATTCTCAGGTCGTTCTCTCCGTTCTTCGCAAAGAAATTCTGCAAATTCTTCAGGCTCCCAGCCGAACGAACGGCACAGATCTAGCTACCTGGACTCTTGTAAGGGATCCTTCTTCAGGCACTCAAGTCGTTCTTATGGTTGGAGTCAACGGTGTCGGTAAAACCACAACAACCGGAAAATTGGCTTTCAAGGAACGCCAAGCGGGTCGGAGTGTTATTGTGGGTGCGGCCGATACGTTCCGAGCGGCAGCTGTTGATCAATTGGAGGAGTGGGCGCGGCGTGCCGGTGCGCAGTGTGTTCGCCTTGCAGAGGGGGCCGATCCAGCATCGGTTGCTTTTGAATGCGTGAAAAAGGCCATCTCTCAACAAGTGGATCTGTGCTTGGTGGATACCGCTGGTCGTTTGCACAATCGCAATGATCTGATGCAGGAGCTCAGTAAAATAAAGCGAGTGACGAGCAAGGACCTGCCAGGTGCTCCGCATGAGGTGCTGCTTGTCCTTGATGCTACAACGGGACAGAATGCTCTGGCGCAGGCGCGCGCTTTCAAGGAAATGGCAGGTGTGACCGGACTTATTCTTACCAAACTCGATGGCACTGCAAAGGGCGGAGTTGCTATTGCGTTAGCCTCTGAAATGAATCTACCGATTCGGTACATTGGTGTTGGGGAAGCTGTTGAAGATCTGCAGCTCTTTAGTCCCGAAGAGTTTGTTGAGGCTTTGTTCATGCCGAGCGAGACCAAGAAGAAGAAGCCAGTTGCGGAAGCAATTCTCCAGTCCGCGATTTCTTGAATCTTGAATTTATTTTCCAATTAATTTTAGCTTGTTAAAGCTGTCTTTAGGGTTTTACTCAGAATTGTAGCTCAAAAGTCCGATCCACTTTACGTGGGGTAGGAATTTGAAAAATTTTAAAAAGTCTCCAATATGTGGCGTTCATGGAAAAGCTGTACAATCCGTCAGCTTTGGATTGATTGCAACTTCGCTGCTGGCCTGTTCAAAGTCGTCAGATTCGCTGGTGCAGTGCTCGGGGACAAAGTCGCTGCTGCGCTGGGATCATCCCTCAATACCTCTAGTGACAAATTCACCACAGTTCTTCAGCAACGGCGGATTTATTGAGGTATTTACGCGCAAAGAGGTGATGGGTCGTATTGACAGCCGTCGTCTGTGCACTGCGTATGTTGAGTTTTCAAATAATCCCTCGCAAATTTCAGAGAATGTTGATGGCGAGCCGCTGACGATGAATATTTTTACTGCGTCACATTGCCTCGATATGTCAAAAGATCATTCAATTAAAATACATCTTTTTGATGGTTCAATTTACCGTGATTTCTGGGTGGACTATAAGCCTCTCGAGAAAATTAATGAGTTGCGTGTCTCTGCTAAATCGAAAGGTGTCTCTGCTGAAATTCAGAGGAAAGTACTCCAATCGGTGCGCACAAGTGCTCCTTCTCTGGAAGGGATTTTTAACGCCCCCACAATCTCAAGCAACACCGCCGGAACAGGCGCATCCACAATGGCTGGTACGATCTGTTTACAAAAAGACAATCCTGAGGTTCAGCATGTGTGTGCAACTTATCACGATCTCACTGCACTCACCGTTCTGCCCTCTGCGAATTCGCCAGCAGTTGTTATTAACGAATTGAAAGTGTTGAGGAAGAATGCAAACACGCGCGCGCTGAATTGGATTACTAGTTCAAAATTAGCTGCAAATCAGAACTCTGCGACGCCTCGAAAGCTCATTTTTCAAGACGATCCCCCTGGAATCGAACATACACTCACCTCCGTTCATAAAGAAATGCGCGAAAGAGTGCATCTGTATGCAAAATTTAAAAATGTTCAATTCATGCAAGACGAACTTTTACCTGATCTCAACACCTGTTCAACGGGCTCTCCAGCAGCTCTCTGCCGCTTGTCAAATGAAATTTCAACCTTCTTAAAAGCCCAGCTTTTAGGCACTGGGTATGAGGTTTTTGAAGACAGCAAGCTCTCTTTCACGGTTGATGCGCTTAAGTCTGGTTTCAGCAAATCAGTGAACAAAATGGACAAGGCCTTCACTGTCTTTGAACCGTTTCTAGTAGATTCCGGCACAAGTACTAACAAGGCTCTTCAATTGGACACTCGAGTTCACTCGAACTTCAGATTTGTCACAGGCAGTGAGCCAAACCTCGATATTCCAGACCCAAAAGATTCGGTTTCGTCTGGCAGAGGATTTATGCACTTTAATGTTAATAACTTAACTGGCGACAAAAGCGGCGCATCAACCTCTTTTGTCAAATGGGCTCCTGCGTCCTCAACCCCGCTGCTTGGCAGGTTCGCTTATTTCTCGTTTCCCAAAATTTTCACTGATGCAGTGCGTTCGAACTATAGCAACCAACCAATCCCCCAAGCCCCACATGTTGGGTTCATGCAGGCGGGCGACAGTGGCTCGATTGTTGTGATTGAACAGATGCCGTTTTTCACAATTACAAGTGTGGATGGTGTTGCGAGTTCAGGCGGTGCAGGCATACGCCCTCTGCCTGAGTCACTGGATGAAAGTGAATTGGATGAGGTGAAAAGGGGTGCGCAAGCGAGTGGTTCGGCAACAGCTCAGAAAAAAAACTCGGCGGTTTCTTGTCGATGAATTCCATTCAAAGGTAAGCTGCACTGCCCCAAGCTTATCTTAGGCTCTCGCGCTTGCATGGCCAAAACGATAGCTGTGGATCAGAGTTCTCTGGCAGCCATCAAGAGGTCGCGGTCGCTTTCGAATGGTAATTGCAACTGGGCGTTCCATTCTGATTGGCTACCTTCCCATTCAGTTTCTTTGGCTAAGAAATCGAAAGCACGCAGCTGCGAGAGAACGCGGCGCACGCCTTGGTGTGTTCCTCTCAAACCTTCTTTTGCGCTCAAATCGCAAAAGTCGGATAAATGCGAGGGGTTTGGAGTGGTGCACTCACTCTGAACAAATAAACACACTTCGGCTTGCGCGTTTTCAAGGGTCACTCCGTTCGTCCATTCGCGGAACCCGTTGGTAATTCTTATCCGTGTATGCTCTGGTTGGATGGCTTTCGAATAGGTGGCAATACTGCAAGGCAAAAGAACATCTGCTTCCAAATGGGGAGCCAAGCGCCAAGCCTTGAGGGGCACGCGCGATACTTCCATGGAATCAACGGTCATCTCTTTCCATTTACTGGAGCACCGAGGTGTGCAGAGTAATCTGTACCAGAGGAGATCTACGGTAGAAACGTAGGCTAATGAGCGCCACCAATGGAGATCTGGGTCCTCGGACTGTGCAGGCTCTCCCGAAAGGGACGAAGGGCGCAGAGCTTCACCGTTGCTATCTAATATTTCACACATAACAGCAGCGCCTGGAAGAGCTGCAAGCGTGCAGAGCTCCATAACCGCCTCTGTGTGTCCCGTTCGAGCCAAAAGTCCACCATCTTGAGCTCGCACAGGGAAAACATGGCCGGGGCTCAGGAAATCGTGATGGGTTGCATGTCCATCGGCCAGGAGAGCTATCGTGTGCGCTCGGTCGCTTGCAGAAATTCCACTCGTTATGTTGTTTCTGGCATCAATTGAGAGCGTGAAACCAGTGTGTGACATGCCGCCTGGCCATTTTGGCGCAGTTGGAATTCCAAGTCTGTCGGCAAGTTCATTAGACACCGAAACACACAAGAGACCACAGGCTTTTCGAATTGCGACATTCACCAATTGAGCTGTTGCATGCGATGCATGAAACACCAGATCGGCCTCATTTTCTCTGCGTCCGTCGTCACCGACAAGAATAGCCTCGCCGCGCGCAAAGGCTTCAACCGCTCGCATTACTCGATTTCTCATGGCTCCCAGCTCTCGGGAGTGTGTGTTGGCCGATGGTCGCATCCTAGTCTCCTGCTCTCAGCCCCTGAAATGACACGGTGTTTTAAAGAGGTCAATGCAAAAGGGTAAAGCCTCGGGGCTGAACCTCCGAAGCACATGTGCGTGGTCGTAGAACGGTCCGAAATTAATCAACCTCTTAAGGAATATTATGAAGCGTCCAAAAACGAAATGGCGTTTTCAAAATATTGTGGTCTTCAGCTTTGTCTGCGTCGCTGTTTTTGAGCAGGCGTCAGCCGAAGATACAACAAAAATAGAGGATATCACTCTGTCTGCTCGGTCTCTTCCAAAGACACCCAGCAATCCCCCAGCTCCACCCGGGATCAAGGGGAGCCTGAAGGATTTCAGGATGCCTGAAGCCGAGCGATTTTGGGAAGTGCATGGTGTGGAACGCTCAGCAGCCCACAAAAAAGCGATCGATAGGCTCAGCGCACACCTCGTGGGCACCTCTCGTGAGAAAACTGCTGCTTTCAAGTATTGTGACGCACGAAAAAAGGATGCGGCAAGTGATCCGCGTTTTGTACTTACTCCCGATGGCATCGGTTGCCTCTATTACCGTTGGCAAAATTTGCTCCGCGAGCGAAAAGAAGCGGAGAGAAAGGCCATTGCCGCATCAGGCATTGTTCAGCATAAGAAGAAGAAAAGTGTCTCTGGAAAGAAGAAGTCTACTCCTGCAACCGTCGGTATTGCCTCTGCCCGAGATTTTAAAGCGTACGCCGATGTGCCGTATGATGTTGTCCTAAAGCGAGTAGAATTCAAAACGGAGAGTGCTGCTCTGCGAGCAGCCAATTTTGCTCTCGACGATGGCAAAGATTGTTCTTTAACCGCTGCGCGCGCCGCAATTTTGCGCGACTTGGAAAATTATCTGCCTGCACAGGCTGTTTGGCAGACGATGAATCAACTTTACACGGTGACCGCCCCGTGTTTGCACCCTCAGCACGAGGCATTTGAAGTCGTCAATTTGCGCATGGCTTTGATGCATCTCGACAGAAAAGAGCTCAACAGGGCAGCCTCACTTTTGGAGGTCGTTCTGCAAGGTAAAGATTTGAAGGAAGAACATTCAGCTTTGTTTTGGAGAGGCTATCTCGATCACCTCCAAACACCAACATCAACGCTGGTCGGGCCCTTTGGCATTTCAAGCGATGCTGAAAAAAATCGTCCGCGCAATACTTATTGGGATCGATTGGTTGAGAGGTACCCACTCACGCTGCATTCACTTGTCGTCGACCATATAAATGGTGTCGATACCTATGAGAGGTATGCATCGCGCGCGGCTCCCATGGTATCTATGTATCAAGGTCAGGAATGGAATCTTGAAAACGTAGCGCATCTGATGGCCGGAATTTTTATGGTCAATAAATCTTATCCGCAGCTTGAGAGATTGGCCCGTTTATTAGATGAATCAGGGGATTCGATACCATCATTCGAAATGGCAATGTTTCGTCTGAAGCTTTTTGAAGCCGCTGGTAATCAACGTGCAATAATTAAAATTATTTGGGCATCTTTGAAAAAACATGGTTCGAATTATTTGTGCGAAGATCTCCTCGTGCTTCTCTATCCAGTGAAGTTTCGAAATGAGATTGCCGAGCAAGCCGCGTTCATCGATCCGGCCCTGATTTTTTCACTCATTCGTCAGGAAAGTAGCTTTAATCCGCGTGCAACGAGTCCGGTGGGAGCGCGCGGCCTGATGCAGGTGATGCCTGGCACGGCCCGTAAAATTGAACGACGGCGCGGTCTTGATTTATATGATCCGAGCAGTAATATTCGGGTTGGTTCGAAGTATCTTTCTATTTTGCGCAAGCAACACAATGGTGATTATTCTCGTCTCATCGCCTCTTATAACGCAGGTCCGAACAGTACCAAAAAGTGGGATGCACGCTACAATGGCAACGTTCATCTTCTGTTTGCGGACATCATTCCGTTTCCAGAAACTCGCCATTATGTGAGTGGTCTTATGCGACATATGTATTGGTATAGGGCTCTTGTGTCGCATCTCAAGGAGGCGCCTGGAGCGGTCAAAATTCAATGGTCATGGTCTCTCCAAGATGTGATTCCAAAACCAGAGCAGTTTGGTTTGAAGAAGGGAGAGATTCTTCAGGTCAAGCTAGAACAACTACCCTGGTTGAACGCTGGCGCTGTGGCCGGCGAGAAAGCTTCCGCTGAAAACAAATAACATTGCATCTGAAAATAAATTAATAAATCATCATAAAAGCCCGATTTTATGAATTTTTATTCTAAAAAAAATCAGTTCTCTTGAGGGAAAAACGAAGAAGATTGAGCTGAAAGTGTTTGGGTCGGTAGAATAAAAACCCAATCATTGCTGGCCTTGCGGTTGTCATCGAGAAGTCGCGCCATACAGACGCGCGGAGCGAGCTCAACTGGAACGGCTTCATTCATCACATAACTAATGTGACTTTTTCCAAGATGAAATCCTTCGAAAGAAACGTCCAGGGAACCTTCGCGTTCGTTGCAACGGACGATTCCTTGGTTCTCTGGCGGAATAAGTGCATCTCCGTTCGGTGTAGCTAAAATCACCCGAATTTGACTGCCTCTGACAAAAGCGTCTTTTCCACCAGGATTGAGAGTGATCTGACCTACCGGACGTATCTCGAGCTTGCAGAGGCCGCTTTGAGCACTTCCTTTGACAATAAATGCGCGAGCATAGTTCGACCAATTGCCATCGACCCAGGCCGATTCACCGCTATTTTGAGCTAACTTTCGTGGTGGCAGAGACTCACATGGGAGCAAATCTTCCCTTGAGAGTAGCAAAGAAGCCGCAGACAGCTTTGCATTCCTTGATATTGTTGCGGCCTGAGTTTGGCTCGGTGCTGAAAATTTATCGTTTGTTTGCCTCGCAGCTAAGGCTCGATACGATTCAAGCCTTCCGCGTTGGGTTCCTCCCTGACAGGCGTTGAGAAGCACAGCACCCAAGAGAATGCTTGCGTCACGTGTCCATCGAGTTTTTCCAACAAGATTTACCAATGCGTCCTCCACCTTCTCGAAGGTATCGGCGCAAAAAGACGCGACTCAAGTGCCTGTCAAAGGCCAGTGCGTGTTTTCCAAGAAGCGAAAAGCTCCTCAGCACGAATTGCAAGCATCGAGCGTTTTAGGCTTTTGTCGAGTTTTTTACGATTGCGCGCAAGCGCGAGCTCAGGAGATAATTTTTCTTGAGCATCCAAAAATTCTGAACTCATTTCGCTGAATAAACCCCAATGTATATTCATGGGCGAAAAATGTTTTGCTTCAGAATCTCGGAGGTGTGCGACGAGGCAGCCAAGCGACGTGTCGAGGGGAGGGAGTTCGAGCACGCTGTCGCTAGTCAGCTTTTTCCCAATCACATGAGCAATGAGTAGTCCCATAGCAGCACTTTCTACATAACCTTCGACTCCAGAAATTTGCCCCGCAAGCCAGACCCCGGGGATGGATTGAAGAGATAAATCGATTTTGTTGATGAGTTTAGGTGAAATTAAATAGGTATTTCGATGCATGCTGCCCATGCGATGGAATTCAACATTGGCCATTCCCGGCAATAAACGAAAAATGCGTTTTTGTTCTGGCCATTTGAGGCGAGTTTGGAAGCCCACCATATTGTAGGCACCATCTCCGACTTTTTCGCGACGCAATTGCACGGCTGCATAGGGGCGCCGACCTGTGCGGGGATCATCAAGCCCCATAGGTTTCATGGGCCCAAATGACAGCGTCTTTGGGCCGCTTTCGGCAAGTACCTCGATAGGCTGGCAACCATTGAAAAAACGCGGTTCTTCAAAGTTGTGGTAAGGCACCTTTTCGCCTGCCTTAAGCTCTTCGACAAAGGCGAAATATTCATCTTTGTTGAGTGGAAGATTGAGATAATGTCCAGCCTCTTGGCTGTTTTCATCAATATTCGCTTCGCTGCTTTGTAAGGAAACATCGTTTTGTGTTGTGCGTGTTTTGCGATTTGCGAAAAACGCCACGTCATAATCAATAGTCTCGCCATCGACAATCGGGGCAATGGCATCGTAGAAATAAAGAGCATCAGAGCCAGTTACAGTGCGTAAATTCTCAGCTAAACCACTTGCTGTAAGAGGGCCTGTGGCAATCACTGTGGCCGCAACTCCGAATTCAGACAGCTCGCCGAGAGACTGAATTTGTTTCTCGATCACAGTGATCTTTGGATGAGCGCGTAGAGTTGCCGTGATGAAGCCTGAAAAGAGTTCACGATCAACAGCCAATGCCTCTCCCGCGGGAACTTCACTTTGCCTTGAAGCTTTCATAGTAATGCTGCCGAGAGCGTCCATTTCTGTTTTCAACAAACCTGCTGGATTCAGACGACTCTTACTCTTGAGACTATTTGAGCAAACGAGTTCTGCAAAATGATGAGGCTCCGATTGAGCGGGTGTGGGTGTCGATGATTTCATCTCAAAAAGAAGAACATCAAGTTGATAGGTATTAGCAAGTGTCCAGGCCGCTTCCGAACCAGCCAAACCAGCGCCGATAACAGCAACTTTCATGGAAACCCCCTCAAAAATCAGCAGATCCTGGATTTGTTGCACAGCAAATTCGTTTTGTCATGCAAAAGAAAAAACCACGCGAGCGTCGTGGTTTTTAACTGATCGAGGCACTTAATTCTTGCGTCAGTTGAACTGCTTTAAGGGCACTCGATGTTTGATGTTTCCACGTAGCAGTTGAGCTCAGGCGACCAGCGCATCAGAGCCGGGCGATGCATAAAGAAGGGCCCCCAGCCAAGTCGAATGGTTTCCGGCTTTGAGTAGCAGGCGACCTGGTCGGTTGTCACAAGAGTTAGGTCGTCATCAACCACAGGCATCCCGTTATACACACGATCTGGAACCTTCAGCCAACAGTTCTGATTGCTCTTATTCACCCTGCAGGCAACAGAGTCCTTGAATTTACTGCAATCGCGAGACACTCCTGGAATGCGTGAACCAGGCGCAGCACTTACAGGAGGAGTGCTGTTGCCCCGGGTTGTGAGGAACTGACGTCCCATGTAGCCCACTTTTCCTTTGTAACGAACTTTTGCCCAGTCGGGACCTGCGTTGCCCAAATTGCAAACTTCTTCGCCTTCGTTTGCACCATCGAGAACAGCCGCAGTTGTGTTAGGTTGATCGCGCAACTTCAAACCAGTTGTCGTACCCGAAACAAACATTGAAATGCATTCACCACCTGCAGATGCAGCAGCGTTGTTTAATTCATTATAGAGTTCCATGGGCCACGAGGGCTGCAAACACAAAGACGGATCAGCGCTTGCGTATTTGGCTTTGCAAGCATCAACAAGGCTCTGCGGGAAGCCTCCTTGCGGTGCGCATTTGGTTTTCACCTCATCGCACGCAACAGCTGGTTGAGCCGCCGCGGGGTTTTGCAGCGGAGCTGGTGCAGCTGGAGCCGGCTCATCGGGTTGCTCAATCGGTTGGCAACCTAGAAGCGGCGTCATGACTGCAAGGGCGACAAGTCCTGAAACAAAAAAAGATGAGCGAACTGAGCGTGAATACATGACGATGTCCTCCCTGGACGTACGTATACGAACGGGTTATCGGCAGGTGTGTGCGACACTTGAGATAAGTGTATGTGATTGACGAAAGTTTGACTGAAAAAAAAAGTACCACCTCGTTGCGAGATGGTACACAAGGAAGAACAGACCATGTCCGACAACGTAATCTTTTTCGCTGGGCGAATCCGACCACCTTGCCCTTTGGGAACCGCGAAGTTCATTTCGTTGCGCCATGGGGTCAAGCTGCAGAGGTGTTGTGAATAGTAAATTCACAACTGGATGTATTAATGCAATTGTTTATGGAGTGTGGGAAGATTCCCGTGCCCGAAAAAGGAGATAGAGGTGGACAAGCGTCCTTACGTTGTTGTCACTGGTGCGCACGGTTTTGTTGGTAATCACATCCTCGAAAAGATGCTGATGAGCGACCTTGAAACGCTGAAGGGAAACGACTCCTCGGAATCGCCAGAGGCCAGCCGGCCACGCGCGGCACAAGTGAGGTTTTCACAGCAAACGCGCCTCCCTGCGACCGTGTTTGACGTTTGGGCGGTTGATCTTCCAGAAAGTTCCACGCGCACCGCGGCCCACCGTTTCGCCCAATCGAGCCGAGTGAAAATTATTTTCCAGCGCGACATTTTGCCAGCCCTGAAGAACACTTCACATCCGCCCTTGGCTATTATTCACAATGGTGCTTGCTCATCGACGGTTGAACGTGATCCATCGGTTTTCGCCGAACTCAATGTGGGTTCCTCACAAGGCCTTTGGACCTATTGTGCCGAAAATAATGTCCCGTTCATCTACGCTTCGAGTGCAGCGGTTTACGGAGATGGAAGCAAGGGATTTTCGGATGCGCCAAATGACTGTGGTTTGTTTAGCCCATTGAATCTTTACGGTAAATCTAAGCTCGATTTTGATCTCTGGGCTTTGGAACAAAAAAGCACTCCACCTTCGTGGTTTGGTCTGCGTTACTTTAATGTTTATGGTCCGTTCGAAAACCACAAAGGTGGACAGGCGAGTATGGCGTTTCATGGCTATCAACAAGCCACTCGCACTGGTTGCATTCGCCTTTTTAAAAGCAACACATCGGAATACTCAGATGGCAATCAGGTGAGAGATTTCGTTTATGTGAAAGATATCGTCAAAGTTACGATGCATCTATTGGGTCTTGCCTTGCGAGGCGAAGCCCCCGCATTTCAGGCAGGGACGCAAAACGGCTGCTTTGTGAATTTAGGCACTGGAGAAACGCGCAGCTGGAATGATCTTGCCGTCGCGATTTTTGATGCACTTTCTCTGCCGCGCCGAATTGAGTATATCTCAATTCCAGAGAATATTTCGGGTCAATATCAGAACTACACATGCGCCGATCTCTCAACTCTGAGAGGCTTGGGCTACCGGGAGCCACTCACACCTTTGAATCAAGGTGTGAGAGAGTATGTGCAACGATATCTGATGCGTGGCCTTTGAGGAGCAAACTGGAATGAGCGATGTTTCAGCATTAACCCGCACAGTGCACTGGTCTCCTTCTGGTGAACTTGCGGCAGCCTTGCACCAAACAACATATCTTTGGTTGGCTGTTGCACTGGGCGTCATGGGTTGGGGAATCTGGCGTCGCATAAAAATTTGGAAAATGGGAAAGCCAGAGGCTGTGTTTGATCGTCCTTTGGAACGAATTGTTCGTTTGCTGAAGGGAACCGCAGGACAAGCGAAGGTTTTACGAGCGCGCCGCATGCGCGACCCAAAACCTCGATCGTACTTTGCCGCTTGGATGCATGGGCTTATCTTCTATGGATTCATGGCGCTGGTCTTTGCAACAACCATCGTTGCGCTCAAAGAATACGGCATCATCGATCTCTACAGCGGCACATTCTACGGTTTCGTGGTCATTGTCTCTGAAGTTGGCGGCCTGGCGCTGACTGTTGGATTAGCAATGGGTGTGTCACGGCGCACAACTCGCAAAGATGAGTTCAAGCACGCGCTCGATTATTCTGTTTTGTATGCGTTGCTCTTTTTGCTTTGCGTGCAAGGGTTTGTGATTGAAGGTTTCCGATTGGCAGTTGATACCAATGCTGTCGATGCTCAGTTGAGTTTTGTTGGGCGGTTCTTTGCACAGTTTTTTCCGGCAGAGATGAGCCGAGAGGCCACAAACAACACCTATGCAGGCTTGTGGTACTTCCACATGCTCACCACAATGGCTTTCATTGCAACTATTCCCTACACTCGCGCAATGCACATTGTGACTGCATCGCTGAATCTCTACACGCAGCGTCTCGAACCAAACGTCGTTCTCCCGAAAATCGATTTCGAAAACCCAGAATCTGAATTTTTTGGTCCACGCTCAATCACTGATTTCACCTGGAAAGATATGCTGAGCTTCGATAGCTGCACCGAATGCCGCCGTTGCACTGATATCTGTCCGGCAAACGCCGTAGGCAAAGCACTCGATCCGCGGCAGGTGATGCTCAAATTGCGCGATAGTATGTTGGTTGAAGCACAGCTTCCCGCCGACAAACGCAATTCAGAAGAGAACTATCTCTACGAATCGGGTCAGATCACCAACGAAGAAATATGGGCCTGCACAAACTGCGGTGGTTGCGTGAACGAATGTCCTGTTGGCATCGATCAACTGCGCAGCATCATGCAACTGCGTCGTTATCAAACACTCACTCTTGGTGAAGTGCCACCCACTGCGGGCAAGGCCATAGAGAACATAAAACAGCACAAAAACCCTTGGGGCGTTTCTCACGCAGATCGTTTCAAGTGGGCAGAGGGCTTGGATGTCCCGGTGATAAGCGGAGATACACCCGAGGTCGAATACCTGTACTACGTTGGATGCGCTGGCTCATACGATTCCGGAAACCAAAAAGTTGCGCGTAGTGTGGTGAAAATTCTGAAGTCCTGTGGAGTTAATTTCGCTGTTTTAGGTAAGGCGGAGCAATGCAACGGCGAGCCCGTCAAACGGCTTGGCGACGAATATAGCTTTTCGGAAATTGCCCGCAGCAATGTAGAGCAACTCAATGCTCTCAAGTTCAAAAAAATTGTGACTCACTGTCCGCACTGCTTCAACACCATCAAGAACGATTTCAAGGAATATGGTGGCCATTACGAAGTGATGCATCACAGCCAGCTTCTTGCAGCGCTCCATCGCGATGGTCGCTTGAAAATGCCGGGTGAAGTGCGCAAGGACGTTACTTTTCATGATCCGTGTTTCCTTGGCCGACATAATGGGGAGTATGAAGCTCCGCGGCAATTGCTTGAGGGTATTGCTGGGCTGCGCCTCCACGAAATGGAATATTCCAAGCAGCAATCGAGCTGCTGCGGGATGGGTGGCGGAAATATGTGGTACGAATCAAAGGGTGGCGATAAACCTGTGGTTATGCAGAGGCTTGAGCATATAGCTGCAACGGGAGCCAAAACTCTCGTAACAGGCTGTTCGTTCTGCATGATTAACTTCAAAGGAGCTTTCAAGAATCTTGAAGCCACGCAAGATCTCGAGGTCATGGATCTGGCTGAGGCTGTTGCACTTACACTCCCTGCAGAACCAAGTTCACAGGGGCAAATCAGCGGTTGAGGTGTGAGAGGTTTTGAGAAACTCAATCACCATAAGAATAATTTTGCTTGCGACACTTTTTTGGTGTTCCGCATCTCGGTATGCGTCTGCTACACCCCGTAAACAAAAGCTGATTTTTGGAGCCGCACGTGGGCTCACATTTTATACATCACCTGATTTGGCTGTAATAAACTCGCGACTTGGAAACAGTCCGAGGCTGAACGTAGAGCATGAATTTGGGCGAGCCTTCACCAATCAAGCGACCTTTGAATACACTGCTTTAAAAGATATCTGGACCTGGGGTGCCGAGGCTCAACAGTGGGCAGAAACCCACCGCGGAAGTGCGACTTCAGGAGAGGGAACTCCAAGAAGTGAGGCGACTCTGGCATTTGTTCGTCTCTGGGTGACGGGTGGGGTGCGACTGTGGCCTTGGGTTGGGCCAATTGTCGTTAAGCAAAACACAAATATTCTCGGACGCGCAGTTCGGATGGCAAGAACGAGAGCTCTCGAGTCTGGGCTCTTTTCTTGGTTGCGTTTGGGCACCGGGCCGCTTTTGTGGAGACACGATTACCTTCTCTCGGATGAACCTAATCAGACACAGATTAACTACGAGTCAAGAACCCTCTCTTGGGAGGGAGGCCTGCGTTGGACATTAGGCTGGCGACTCGGTTCGTTCTGTGATGTGGGGCTGGATGTTTCTGCGAGCCGTTCTCTCGCCCTAAAAAGTGAGAGCATCGTAGGGCAGTATTATCTGAGCGGGCGCGAATCCCTCGACACAGCTTCAGAACTGAAAGTAAATTCTCTTTCCAAGAGCCCTTGGCAGGCAACCCAAACTCTCGTGTTCGTTCGATTTTTCTACCCATAACCGAAAAAGAAAATCTGACACTGCAATTTTTCTTAAGAAGTCCACTGCTTCACCGAATCAACTTATGGGCAAGGAAGCTCAGAGGTGAGGTAGTGTCATGCATAAACACCGACGTTCCAATGGTCCCGGTACAGGCGCTCTCTTTGTGGGCCTAACCATTGCAGCAGTTGTTGCTATGGCGGCTTGCGGCACCCTGGAGGCGCGCGATCTTACAGATACCTTTGGCAGCAAAAAGAAAGGATCGAGCAGTTCTGATCAAGATTGGGCGAATATTCAGGTGGGCTTGACACCCTCACAGCTTCTTGTCACTCGCTTAACCGACGATGGTTTTACGCCGGAAAATTTCTCTCTTTTTGCATTCGACCTGGTGAACTCTACAAATTTTAAATTCAAAGTTACTGGTTGTGCATCCGGATATTCGGTGGCGACAACGAGCATCGCTTCGCACTCAACCACGATGAAACTCTACAAAACCGACAAAAATTGTGAAGTGGGTTTGGTTGAGTTCAGCTATGATAGTAAGACATATTCGCCTCAATCTGTAGCGGAGCTGAAGGGTGTCGCAGGAACATCAGCAATTTTTTCTGCAGGTTCGGGTGATGATCTGAAGGTCAAGGTTTACAAGCAGCTTTTGGCAGGCGGTATCGTAGACGGCCAGGAAGCGGCGTTCACTTTTCTCAAAAGCACAAAGGGCACAGATGCCAATGTTGTCGATTACACTGCAGGTTCACCACTTTCGGTGAATGGTATTGAAGCTCCTGCGTTTTCTATTTTGAGCCCAAATGGGGTTGAGCTCACCGATATCGCGTCGAGCGATGGCAAAGCCACATATAAGTTTACATTGCAGTGTGCACAGGCTCTGACTACCCCGGGAGGTGGAAACGATCATGCATGCCCGCGGGTGAACGGTGAAACTGATCCGCAGCTTATCAACAGAATGGCTGTTAAATTGATTCACGATGTCGCTGATAAAAGTACATATACGTTCGATGAAATTGAAACGATCATGGCCTCAGGAACAACCCCAGTCACCAACAGCATGAAGGTTGGGGCAAGTACAACGAATATTCAGGTTCCCAATATGCTAGGGCCAGGCAAGCTTGTTGATTACAAACAAATGGTTTTAATTATCTCGTATTCTGACCCCTCCAATCCGACGCACGGTACAAGTTACAAATATTTCAACGTGGACATTGGTGCACCTGTCCCGTAATCTGAGACACTGGTAAAGTTGAATTACCAGCCACGCTTTGGGCGGAAAGCTCATGAGTTTTTCTTTTAAGAATTACGGAACTAGACGAGCCTCGGAGAGAGGCTCGTCTGAGTTTATTTTGCCTTTTACAATCTCTTGTCTTTTTCTCATCGTTTCTTGTGGCCCTCGAACTTCGAGCCGAACGTCCCTCACACCTGACGAGGCATTTGCGCGTTTAAAGCCTTCCTTTGGGCAACCACTGTTGTGCAATCAGTTGAATGGCTTTGGTTGCGGGCGTCTGAGTTTGTCGACGTCCTCTGGTGAGCAATCCATAACCCATGAAGATTTTCTGGTGAGTTGCTCTGCAAACTCCTTGGGCATCTCTGTGGTCGCGCGTGATCAAGTTGGAATTGGTGCTGGATTGTCTTTTGGTTTCAATGTTGCAAACGTAACTTCCTTCTCCTCTGAAAAATACGTTTGTACCGGCCTAGAGCTGACAAACGATCCGGTGATCGCGAAGTGGAAAGATAAAAGCTGCGGGGTTTTTGTTCGGTTCGGGGAAACTGAAAGTTGGACCCTTGCTGATGAACCTTGCACGGTTGCGGTGGAATCGGCTGATGGGCAGTGGCGTGGAGTTGTGGATTGCCCGCGCCTTACCAATGGCACACAAACCTGGAACTTCAATGACCCAGCGGTGTTCACATGTCCAAAATGACGTTTAAAACTCTTTTCATTCTTTTTGCAGCCTGCGTCTCTTTATTTGCAATCTCTTGCGGAAAACAGGCCGTTTCGGAATCGTCAGACCCAAGCGAAACTCTGCATGTGCATTTTTCCATTCATGCTTCAACCATGCTGCTCGGCGTGACTGATGCGCAAGTTTCCGAACTCACCATCCAACGTTTCAATTGTCCCGATGCCTCTGAAGCAACCGACTATGTTCTTAGCCTTGTCCAGGCTGAAAAATCTTTCGTTCTTAATGAAGCACGCGACGTGCTGGAGGGGTGTTCTCTAAAAGTAATGAACATCAAACTCAAGTGGAAGGAACTGACTGCGAGCTTTGACTCCCTGAAGGAAAACGCCACTGGCTCCGGGACATCCGAAACAGTTTTGGCCAATTCATCAAAAAGTGCTTTTCTAAATGTCATAACACCAGCAAAGGTGGGAACAGCTGTCGCGAAAAACATCTTCTGGCCAATGAATATTTCCTATATCGACAGCAAAATAAGATTGTTTCCCGCTGTTGCCGAGGCTCGTGAGCCGAGTGTTGCTTCGCTCGGATTGTCTGTTTCATCTTTGGAAGATCGCGGCGTTGTGAACTCGATTTGGAGAGAATTTGGAATTTCAATATCCTGCGGTGGAGCGCAAACTTTTGGGACCTGCAATGGTTCCAATCTCATGGGGCTCACTGCACGGTTAGTGCTTAAAAGCGATGTTGATTTAGGCGTTGCTTCCCAGATTCGCTACCAGGGAGGATTAAATAACTTGTTGTTCACTTCGGGGCTGACACATCTCGTTGGTTCTGGACTGCGTTATACTCTCAACATGCCAACTGCTTATTTTGGCCAGCATCTCTATCTCATCCTGATGAAGGGCCAGAGTTATACAGTTTTTGAAGTTCTGCCGGAGTTAGTCCCGACGGCCAATCAATGACATAAATTCTGCGCGGGTCGCGGCGTTGTCGCGAAAAACTCCATGAAGTGAACTTGTCACCATCGTTGCGCCTTGTTTTTTGATTCCACGCACACACATGCAGCTGTGCTGTCCTTCAATGACAACAGCCACGCCATGCGGTTGGAGGTGTGTTTTCACTGCATCTGCAATTTGTTGAGTCATGCGCTCTTGTACCTGGAGGCGTTGCGCGAAAGCATCGACGATCCGTGCTAATTTTGAAAGGCCCACAATGCGGCCCTGCGAGGGAAGATAGGCCACATGCGCCTTGCCACCAAAAGTCAGCAAGTGATGTTCGCAGCAGGACGTAAATTCAATATCTTTGAGCACAACCATTTCATCGGAGCTGCCCTCAAAGGTTGTTGATAATATCTTTTCCGTGTCAACCCGATATCCCTCGGTCATTTCAATCCAGGCTCGGCAAACTCTATCAGGAGTTTCCGCAAGGCCATCGCGATCAGGATTTTCACCCATATAACGAAGAAGCGTGCGCACTGCTTCGCGTGCTTGTTCGGCGTCAATGCCGTTGTTGTCAGTGGCTTTCAATAAAAACGGACTCATTTACCGCCCTCCCTCATTCACCTCACGTAGGTTGTAGCGCGACCAGTTCAACTGCGGAACTCAACGCAGGCCTTTGAGCGGAATTTGTGCTTCATCGGGAGATTTTTCAAGATACAAAATCACCGTTCTTCCAATTCTACCAACAACAAAAGAGTGTTCAGGGAGGGCTTCCTCGAGTTCTTCGAGCGACTCCTTTTTCTCGGATGCTTCTGTTTGGCCTGGGAGCTGGAGCTTGATGAGTTCGTGTGTGCTTAACGCTCTGACCATTTCAGTCAGAACCGTTTCACTCAGTCCTTGACCACCGACCTGAATAACAGGCTTAAGGTGATGAGCTTTGGCTTTGAGGGCCGCTCGTTGTTGGCTTGTGAGTTGTTCCGCAAAGCGGTGAGCCTTCGATGGACGCGGAGCTTCTTTCATTCTAATCCTCGGTCAGTCTGCATGATCTGGCTAAAGAAGAGCTCATGGGAGCTTCCTTCTCCGGCTATGGCCTTAGCTGCTTTTGTAAATTATGCAAACATAAAAATTGGAATTTAACCCCCATGAATCAGGACCTTTCAGATCCTTCAAATACAATTCCAGCCTGCCAGGCGGAGTGTGTTGTGGAGTTCACCGACCCCGGCCTTCGGCTTTTGATTCACGGAGGCGCTTGGGACATCCCGCCATCCCTTCACCAAGCTCATGTTCGTGGCGTGAAAGCTGCCTTCAACGAGGCTGTGTCCTGCTTTCGCGCAGGCGGAAATGGAATGGAAGTCGTACTCGAAGCATTGCGAGTTCTTGAGGAGGATCCCACATTCGACGCAGGCCGTGGGAGCTTTCTCAATGAGCATGGCGAGGTTGAGTTGGATGCCGGGGTCATGGAAGGAGCATCGCTGCGTGCAGGTGCTGTTGCTGGTCTTCGAAATTTTCTTCATCCCTCTCGTATCGCTAGAGACGTGATGGAAAAAACCAATCATGCATTTTTGGTCGGTGAAGGGGCTGAAGAGTTCGCGAAAAAATGTGGTTATTTAGCTTTGCTTCCTGAACAACTAGTTGATCCGCGTGAGCGTGAAGTGTTTGCTCGCTGGCTGGCTGCAGGAAAGCCCGATGCCAAAGTTTTCTTTTCGAGTTCTGCTGCCAATTCGGTTCGTTCTGGAGCGCACCCAGACAAACGCGGCACAGTGGGTGTGGTGGTGGCTGTGCGTAACTCCAATTCTCGCCCTGGTTGGACACTTTTTGCTGGAACGAGCACTGGCGGGACTCCCGGAAAAATGAAGGGGCGAGTTGGCGATGTGCCGGTGATTGGAGCCGGGGTGTACGCTGACGACGAAGGGGCTGCTGTGAGCTGCACAGGTTGGGGTGAAGGTTTGCTTAGAATTTCAGCAGGACAGCGTATCTCTGCGGCAGTACGCGCCGGAGTCCCAATTCAAAAAGCTGTCGAGGAAACACTCTCCGATTTGCACCGTCGACTCGACGGACATGCTGGAATCATTGCAATAGATGCCTTCGGAAATCTGGCTGCGAGCTATTCGACACCCTTCATGGCCTTTGCAGGACCACGCGGAGCGCTCTCTCACTTGCGACTGCCAGACGCCTGTGCCACAGTGCGCGGCCAAGACCTCTGATTTACTGGAGAGATAAGCCATGTCACTGGGTGCGGGTGCTCTTGCGTTGCGGCGCGTGCAAATTCTTGTTTCTCCTAAAGATGTTCAATTTGCGGACATCGTTAAAAAGCTCAGGAGCCGAAGTATCAACCCTTTGGGGGTGGACGAAGAGCGCGAGCAAAGTATGGGCTGGTGTCATCCCTACTCAGGAGAGTCTGATTTCGACCAAGCTCATGACCTCGTTTATGGCCAAGCTTTTGTTTTTGGGCTGCGAGCCGACGTGAAGCGCATTCCTGGAACTTACTTCCGTTTGCAAATGAAAAATGCGCTTGAATCTTTGCAGAAAAATGAAAAGGGCAAGGGGCGTTTGCAGGGAAAGAAGTTGCGTGATGCAACTCGCGATAGGCTCAAACTAGAGCTACTGCGCGGAACTCTGCCCTCGGTCCGACTCACAGAGATCGTATGGCATCTCGACAACAATGAACTTTGGATTTTAAGTTCTTCGCAGGCTGTCTACGACGATGTTGAAAAGATGTTCATCGAGACTTTTGGTTGGCCTTTGGCATTGTATAACCCAGGAACATTGGGTGTTGATTTCAACCGGATGCTTCATGGTTTATCAGTTCCGCTCGATGACAACTTGAACATTATTCCCGCAGATTTTCGCGGAGATGTTGCCGGCAAGGCTGCTTTGTTAAAGTCACCTACCTCAGCACTTGCGGAAACAGACTTGTTTTGATTCAACCGGGTTTCTGAATTGAGGACTTTTGCATGCAAACAATGCCAGAATTGAGTCGAATTGAAAAAGCAGGGGAAATCCTTTTCCGTTTGCGTGACTACACCCCAATTCCAATCATTCTGCTTGCGATACTCTTTGCCCGACCTACGATTGGCACGCTTGTGTTTGGTGGATGTGTCGCATTGTTAGGTGAATTCTTGCGCACCTATGGCGTTGCCTATATCGGGACAATCTCTAGAACCCGCAGCTACTCAAATGGTCAGTTGGTTCAAGAGGGGCCTTTTGCACTCCTTCGTAATCCGCTCTATTTCGGAAACTTGGTGCTCAGTGTTGGGTTAGCCTTCATGTGTAACGTGTCGTGGTTACCTGCTGTGGTTGTGGTGGTGTTTTACGCTCAATATATTCCAGTAGTCGCGTGGGAAGAACGTAAACTCAATCACATCTTCGGAGAAGCGTATGCGCATTACTGTGCGACGGTTCCGAATCGATGGTTCCCAAGTCTTGGAAGAATTCGCGCAACAAACCTCTATGCAGCTCCACAATCCTGGAAACCAGCTCTCAAGAGTGAAAAACGGACTCTCACATCGGTTGTTGCCTACTTCATCATCATGACAGCTCTGTTTTGGTTCGCATACCAAGGCAGTATGGAACTTCCATTGATTTCACGACTCTCGAACCTTTGAGTTTCGCCCTCGTTCTGTTTCTCCCGACAACTTCCCCCCGGGATGCAAAAACGTCTCATTTAGGCCTCCGAGTCTGCTCCGAAACAAACTTCAGCGGGCTCTGTGGGTGGTTTTGCAACGCTCCAGGGACGGAGAAAAACAGCCTCTATGCGCAGGATGCGCTCTTGTGCCTTTGAGAAAGGTTCAGGACTGCCAGGATGGTCGATTCTCAGGAAGAGAATCTGCTTTGGGGAGGCGAGTTGATCGGCTGCTTTGTGCGGAGCCCGCTTTGTTCTCTCGTTTGAACGAGTGAACTTTCTAAAACGCCAAGTCACGTTGTGGCTTGGCGCTTTTTTACAACGTGAGGAGTGAGTATACGCCTGCTTGAGGTGACAGCTCCTGCAATGATTTTCGTCCGGGCAAAAAGCTCAATTCTATCACAAACGAGAAACCAGCCACTGTTCCACCATTGGCTTGGATGAGCCTGGCAACAGCTCCGGCCGTTCCACCTGTGGCAACCACGTCATCAACAACGAGATACCGAGCACCAGGAACAATCGAGGCTTTTTGAATTTCAACATGGTCAATACCATATTCGAGGGTGTAGCTCTGTTTCAGAACTTCGCCTGGAAGCTTTCCAGACTTGCGCGCTGGAATAAAGGGAACTCCCAATTCTGCTGCCAATGGCATTGCGAAAAGAAAACCACGACTTTCCATTCCCACAATATGGGTTGCAGAGCAGTCGCCCGCATGTTCTGCCAAGTGCCTCATCACCCGTTTAAAAACTGCAGGATTAGCCAGCAGTGGGCAGATGTCCTTGAAGACAATCCCTGGTTTTGGGAAATCGGGGTAGTCTTTTAAAACAGAGAGAAGCTCTTGTTGAATATTCATCGTAAGAAGTCCTTCAGAGAGATATCGGCGTTCCATGCTCTATGGCAAAAGCCCGCAGTTAAACCTAAAATCGCTCAAATTTTTAACCCGTTCATTCATCATCGTCGACGTTGCCACCTTTTCCTCTAAAGCTTCCGGCAGCCGACTGCCTCAAAAACTCAAGCGAAAATTCAGCGATTTCGCCATCGAGTACCTTTTGAGGGTCCGAAGATTGGCAAAGTGTACGGGTGTCTTTCACGAGTTTATAGGGGTGCAGAACATACGAACGAATCTGTGAACCAAACGCATTGTCCATTTTTGTATCTTCAATGGCACGACTCTCAGCCGTCCGTTTGTTGATTTCAGCGTCGTAGAGTTTGGCTTTGAGGAGCTTCATACAGGTTTCACGGTTCTGGATCTGGCTGCGCTGGCTTTGCGACTGAACAACTATGCCCGACGGCATGTGAGTGATACGCACTGCGGAGTCAGTTCGGTTCACGTGCTGACCACCAGCACCACCTGCGCGATAGGTGTCTACACGAAGATCACTGTCTTTCACTTCAATATTAATATCATCATCGACAACAGGGCTCACGAAGACTGAGCAAAACGAAGTATGGCGGCGCGCATTCGAATCGTAGGGTGAGATTCGAACAAGGCGGTGAACACCAATTTCTGATTTCAGCAGACCATACGCAAAGTCGCCGTCGACAGTGATGGTTGCGTTGCGGATGCCAGCGCCTTCACCTTCGAGTTCGTCTACGACTTGTGTTCTCCATTTACGGATATCGCAATGACGAAGGATCATACGCATAACCATCATTGCCCAATCGCAGGCTTCAGTTCCTCCTGCACCAGCATTGATTTGCACAATGGCGGAGTTCTTATCAGTTTCGCCCGAAAGAAGGCGTTGTGTTTCGAGATCTGTTACCTTGGCATCAAGCTCCGAGAGTGCGAGCTCTGCCTCTTTGTCAGAGGCCTCATCGCCCGATTCAGAAAATTCAATGAGAACCAGAACATCGTCAGCCATGCGTTGTATGAGAGCCACGTTATCGAATCCGTCTTCGAGCGCTTTTTTCTCTTTTAACATTTTTGAAGATTTGCGCCGATCGTTCCAGAAATTAGGATCGCTCAGGCTTTCTGCATCAATTTCCAACATCCGTTTACGCCTTAAAGGCGTGTCAAAGCGACCTCCGGATCGGCTCGTATTTTCCAACAATCTCTTGAACTCTATTTCTTTGTAACTCGCTCATTTTGCACCTCTGTCCACAAACGGAATCTAAGTAATGTTTTTATAAATTCAAGATAAAGTATTCAGAACCATAACCGAAAGCATTTGTTTAATCTCGGCAGGCGGCATCCCGAGCCCTAAGCGAAAACCAGCGGTAAATCGCGAAGAAAAAATACACGAGTCACTAATGGAAGATAATGGAAGTAGAAATATATTGTTTTTTCGAAGCGCCAAGAAGATCTCCCGTTCTGAGCCTGGATGCTTCGAAAAAATGCAAGAAACAAGCCCGCCGCTCGGAGAAACACCGAACCAGCTCTCCTGACTCTTAACCCAATTTTCAAAGATCTCTTTATTCAGAAGCCACTCGCGATGAAGGGGGGCGAAAAACGAATTGTTGCGCTCGAGACTTTGCAAAAACCAAAGAGCTAATATCTGAGACAATGGATTCACGGTGTGTGTCAGGTAATTTTTTTCACTCTGCATGGCGCGCAATGTTTCAGAATCCCCAACGCACCAACCAATACGCAGACCCGGCGTTCCCGCACATTTAATGAAACTGCCTGTGACAAAGCGACCAGGTCCATAAATGGTTTTACCGACAGTAGGCTGCAGGCCACTCAGAAATCGATAGTGTTCATCGCCGACAACAACACATCCCACTGATTCAGCAGCCTCAAGCAGGCAACCCATTTCAAAATCACCAAAAACCAAACCCGAGGGGTTATGCGGATGATTTAGAATAAAGACATCGGGCTTCTCCGAACTGAGGAGTTCACACCAATGAGTTAAATCGGCATTCGGAATTCCGTGTTCATCCCAAGAGACCGGAAGGGGAAGAATTTTCGCTCCCAGTGATTTAGGAATTTCCGTTAGAAGCTGAAAAGCGGGCGCTATTACCGCAACCTTCTTTGGTTTCAATTGCCTCAGAAGCAGTAAAATAGCCTCGCTTGTGCCTGTGGTAATAAGCACATTCTCAGGCGATGAGCCTGGGTGCTGGGATGCAACGGCAACACGAAGTTCATCCATACCCATGTTCGGCGCATCACAGAGCATCACCTCAGCCAGCGCTTCAAGCAAGCTGAAAGAAAAATCTGGCTGCAAACCAGCGAGAAACGATGCGAGGCTATGCGAGCGATGCCCAGACTCTCCTGCGTTAAAGCGGGCTGAGAAGCGGTGCTTTTCGAGCCAATCTTCCATGAGAAATTCTGAGAGGGGTGCTTTCACTGGACCTTGGTCTCTGGGTACTCGGCAAGAATGTTGTAGTAAGTGTCGCGTTGCACAGGAACAAATCCGGAACGGCGGATGAGTTCAACCATGTTGTTGCCGTCGAGGGTGTAGGACGTGCCAGCCGCGCTCACTACGTTCTCTTCGATCATAATCGAGCCCATATCGTTGGCACCATAATGCAGAGAAATTTGGCCTATTTTTGGTCCCATCGTGACCCAACTTCCCTGAATGTTAGGAATGTTGTCCATCATAAGACGACTGACTGCCAACACACGTAAATACTCAGCTCCTGTTGTGGGATGCATGTCAGGGTTCTTCTTGGCAAGCTCCGTATTCTCGCCCTGAAAAGTCCAGAGAATAAAGGCGTAAAAACCATTGGTCTCATCTTGGGCTTCACGAATTCTCAAAATGTGCTCAATGATGTGTTTGCGCTCTTCGAGTGCTCCGAACATCATCGTTGCTGTTGTGGGCAAATTAGCTTTGTGGGCGGTTTGCATCACCTTAATCCAGCGATGGCTGTGACGCTTCACCGGGCTCTGCTCCAAACGAATTTCATCGGAAAGGATTTCAGCTCCAGCCCCGGGAATGGAATCGAGACCAGCGCTCTTCAATCGCTCGAGAGTTTCCTCGAGAGTCAATCGCGACACTTGAGCAATACCTTCAATCTCAATCACCGAAAGTGCGTGAAGATGAATTTTGTAGCGCTCTTTTATGCTGCGAAAAAGATCTTCATAATATTCGATTTTGAGGTGTGGATTCACGCCCCCCTGCATCAGGGTACCAGTTCCACCAACTTCAACCGTTTCCTCAATCTTCGCAAAAATTTCTTCTTTTGGGAGAACGTAGGAATCGTTTTCGTGTCCTCGTCGATAGAAAGCACAAAAATCACATCCAATTCTGCAAATATTTGTGTAGTTTATGTTGCGATCGAGAAGGAACGATACCTTTCCAGTGGGATGAAAACGCTCCTTGGCCCGAGTTGCCAACCAACCTAGTAAATTTAAATCCCCAAAATCGAGCAGCTTTTGGCCTTGTTCAGCACTCAGGCGAGCGCCGTTAAATGCAGTCAAATATGCTGACTTCAAATCACGATCTGTGGTTTTTTCAATTGCATCGAGCATCAACGCGTCATGAACTTTAGGAGGGCGTTCAGTTTCAGCAACTATTCTCTGGCGGAGAGCATCGCGAGCGTTGATTTCGCTGAGAGAGGGCGCTTCCTGAAAGCCAGGTGCCATCGGCAGAGCGCTTTGGTTTATTGTCTTCTCAAAATCACGTTGGGGCGTTTTTTTTTCGCAATTGAGCGCATAAGGATTTTTCTGAGTGGTTATGGAAGCGTCGATCATTGAATGATGTCCTCCGCTGGATTTTCATAACGACGAATGGGTTCGTACACGGTCGAGCGCTCAACAGGAATGCGATCCGCGTCGCGAATTACTCGGAGGATTTTGGTTTTAGCCATCGCCATTCCTCCACGACTTCCGGCCATGTTGGCGATCTTTTCCTCGACAACCGTGCCATCCAAATCATTGGCACCGAAGTGAAGCGCTGTTTGAGCAACACGGTCACCAGTCATAACCCAATAACTCTTAATATGACGGAAGTTGTCGAGCATCAGGCGACCAATTGCGATCGTTTTTAAATCATCAACTCCATAAGTGTGTCGAGTGATTCCCAGCTCGTTGTTTTCAGGCTGAAAAGCCAGTGGAATAAAAACATTGAACCCAGCGGTCTCATCTTGAAGCGCTCGCAAACGCATCATGTGGTCGATACGCGCCTCAACATCTTCAATGTGACCGTAAAGCATTGTGCAATTAGAACGCAGCCCCATGCTGTGCGCAGTGCGATGAATATCCAGCCAGCCATCGCCAGTCAGCTTTGTGTCGCAGATTTTTTCTCGAACATATGGGGTGAAAATTTCTGCTCCACCCCCTGGCAAACTGCCAAGACCAGCTTCACGCAGTTCTGTCAAAACCTCTGCAACTGTTTTGCGTTCTTTGCGAGCAAGCCAATCAAGTTCTACGGCTGTGAACGCCTTCACATGAAGCTGCGGCGCGGTTTCTTTTACGGTGCGAATTATGCTTGTGTAGTTAGAAAGTTTCCAGCGAGGATGTAATCCACCAACCATATGCACTTCGGTTGCTCCAGATTCAGCTGCAACTCGCGCTTTATGAGCGATTTCGTCGTCAGAGTATGCGTATGCTCCCTCTTCGCCGGGCTTTCGTGAAAAAGCGCAGAACTTGCATGAGAGTGCGCAAATATTTGTTGGGTTAATGTGCCGGTTCACGTTAAAAAAAACGTCCCGCCCGTTCTTGCGGCTATTCATTTCATTGGCCACTGCACCAAGCTCAACGAGATCAGGTGAGTGATACAAATTCACACCATCTTCGAAACTCAATCGTTCACCGCGGAGTGCTTTACTCAATGCGGTTTGAACTGCACCGTAGCTCACTTGAACCTTCGGATGCGTTCGATCGCCTACGGGTGAGGTGGTGGGTAGATGCGATGAGTTGCAAGTCACCGATTCCATGGGAACCCTTTCCTATGAATTTGCCAACATGACTGATAGCATCCTTTTTCGAGCCCTCAAATGGGATTGACCACCGTCAATAATTTCGTGGGATTGACCTCAGAGTTCGGCCCTAGTAAGCCGATATGCGCTCAACGGTACTGAAATGCGTCCTAGTTTAGGAGTGCGGGCATGGCAAATATTGGATTTACTGAGCTTTTAGTTGTTCTAGCGATCGCTTTGTTGCTGTTTGGCAATCGTCTTCCGAATGTTGGCAAGGCACTCGGCGAAGGTATTCGAAACTTCAAAAAAGGTCTCGATGGCAGCGAAGACGAGAGCAAAAACGCTCAACAGCCTTCGTCGCAGCAGCCGGTGTCTCAGCCACAAGTTGTCAACGCACAGGTCATGCAACCCAACTCCCTGCAAAGCGCTCAAAGCCAACAGCAGGTAAAGGTTGACTACGTCGATGTTGAACATCGCGACCCTAACAAATGACATCGCCGGCCAATCTCGCTGAACAGATACCGCAGCGATTGGTTTTTTTTCTGGGCAAGGGCGGGGTGGGAAGAACCACTCTGGCAACCTCCTTCGCCCAGTCGTGCGCTTTGCGTGGTGAAAAAACACTCATAGTTCAATGGGCTCTCCAGGACTCAGTGTCCCTTTTGTTTTCTCGCCCAACCGCAGGCCATGATTCCGAACCGATTGCCAACAACCTTTGGACTATGAATTTCTCCCCCGATGAAGCGATCCGCGAGTATTTCATCGACCACCTAAAACTCAAGCTCATTTACAATCTAGTTATCGAAAACAAACACGTCCAAAGGCTCGTTCATGCTGCACCTGGTGTCCAAGAATTGTTTTTTCTTGGACGACTCTTTTGGTTGGTTTGTCTTTCCGAAGAAATTCGCGGTACCCGCTTCGATCGCGTGGTTGTCGATGCTCAAGCAACCGGCCACGGTGTCTCGTTATTCACAATTGCACCCACCATTGCTCAATTTGGCATGACAGGACCGTTGGCGAGCGAATGCGATCGGGTTGCTAAAATGATTGCCGATCCACAACTTGTTGGGGTTGCTCTGGTGACACTCCCAGAAGAATTGCCAGTCGAAGAGACGTTGGAATTCTTGCCTCGTTTGACTCGTGATCTCGGGCGCGAACCCAATGCAATGTTCATCAACCGCTCTATTGCTCCATTCATTGAAAAAAATCCTCTTTCCATGGATCAAAGGCATGTCATGGTTATCTGGCAAAGCCTTCTAAAATCGCCAGAGGCAATGCGCGCGCTTTCGGTTCTCCACAGAGATCTTTGCAAGCGCCAGCACTTCGAAGAGTTCTTGCGCAAAGAACTGAGCAACCGCCGGCACAACATCCCAATCACGTCGGTTCCGGACATCGGTTTGTCGGACCCAGAAGCGGGTGCTCCCGCCGTATTGCGTGGTGTGACCGATTGGCTCGTCGATGGAAACGACTCAGTTCTGGAACTGCCTCAACAACCTGTCTCGGCAAAATGGCATTCAAACGACTCTGAAATCAGCGAGGATCAGCGTTGATGAAGAAACAATCGGCTGAACCACTCAAGGGTAGAAAAATTCCTCGCCTTCATCTTTTTCTCGGTGCTGGTGGGGTCGGTAAAACCACTCTGTCCGCTGGCTTTGCAATCGCACTCGCGCAACAAGGGCGACACGTCGGGCTTATGTCCATCGATCCGGCCAAACGACTCCAGGGGGCACTTGGTTTAGACGAGCTCCCCGAATCAGGTGCACAAATCGAACTTCCAAATTGTACGGGAAGCGTTCGCGCAAGTGTTCTGCATATTGGTGAAAGCTTAAAACGCTGGGTCAATGAAGCTGGCCTTTCAAAGGCTGCTCAGGAACGTCTTTATGAAAATCAATTATTTCGGGCTCTAGCAGAACGCCTTGCGACGGCAACCGATACATTCGCTGCAGTCCGGATGGCAGAGTGGCCGGAACGCGAAGAGGGGCTTACGGATCTGGTTGTTGACACAGCGCCTGGTATTCACGCAATCGACTTCTTGTCGAAACCAGAAAAACTATCAGCATTTTTGGATGGCAAACTGATCGAGTGGCTGAAATGGTTCGCACAGGAGAACAACACTCAAACAAGTTTCATCCAACGGGTTGTCAAAGGGGGTGCTCGCCGCGTTCTTGATGGATTATCGGAACTTGGTGGTCAGCGATTTATGCTCCATTTCGCTGAATTCTTGATCCTCCTCGATGAAGTGTTCGCACGCATGATGACGCGTCTTAACTTTGCAGGCCACTGGCTGCGTTCCTCTGAAACACACTGTTACGTTGTTACGTCGGTGCGTTATGATGCAGTTCAGGTAGCTTGGGAGCTCGGCCGCACTCTGAAAACACTGAAAATGAGCCCCGGACAAGTTATTATTAACCGAGCCTTTCCAGAAGCTCTTCGCAATGATCCAGCCTTTGCAGATGCATTGGAAAAGATGCGTCAACAAGAAGATGATTCATTCTTTGCAAACTATCTCGATAATTTTATAGTCGTCCAAAGACGGGTACAGGAACAGTTGCTTCGGGGCGCTCAATCGGTGATCACTCTTCCGGTTGCCGAGCATCTCGACGCACACTCAGCCTTGCGTCTCGACGACCTAGCCTCGCTAGGCCAGCGCATTTTGGAGCATTCTGGAGACCACTGACCATGATGGAAGTTGCCCTCAGTGGACTCGAGTCGCTTGGCGGATTGGTACGCAGACAAATTATTGGGTTAGGTCGCTTCACTTTGCTGCTCCGCGAGCTGTTCTTTTGGATGGTACGTCGGCCGTTTCGTATCCAGCTCATCTTTAAACAATTTGAATTTGTCGGAAACAAATCTCTTTCAATTGTGACACTCTCCTCGCTCTTCACTGGAGCAGTTCTCGGTCTGCAAATTGGCAAAATTTTCGGAATTTTCAAAGCCGAAGGTCTTATGGGCGCAGCCACCGGGAAGGCTTTGGCATTGGAACTCGCTCCAGTGATGTGCGGTTTCATCGTGACCGGGCGTGCCGGCGCCGCGATGGCTGCAGAAATTGCCACAATGCGCGTGAACGAACAACTTGATGCCATGGAGGCCATGGGTGTCTCACCCGTGAGTTACCTTATCGTCCCGCGCGTTATTGCAAGCACCCTAATGATGCCTTTGCTTTCAGCTATTTTTCTCACCCTTGGACTCGTGGGCTGTTACATTATCGGACTTGTCATGTTTGGAGTAGACACTTCTGTTTTCGTTGCCCAATTGCAATGGTTGGTCTGGGTCTCGGATATTCAGAAGGGGATGACGAAAGCACTTGTTTTTGGCTTTATACTCTCGACTATTGCTTGTTATAAAGGCTTTCATGCGCGAGGTGGAGCAAAAGGTGTTGGAGAGGCAACAACTCAAGCAGTGGTGGCAAGTCTCTTGACCATTCTCGTAGTCGACTTTTTCATCTCCCTCGTTCAAATGAAGGGTTGAGGCATGGCCATCCTTCCAGGACAAAGCCAACCTACATCCAATACCACCCCTGTTGTCTGTTTCAACGATGTTCGAAAAACGTTTGGTAACCAACAGGTTCTGCGCGGGTTAACCTTCGAACTTCAACCAGGTGAAATTAGCTTTATCATCGGACGCTCCGGTGAAGGAAAATCAGTCACCATAAAACACATCATTGGAGTTCTTCACCCAGACGCTGGTGAGATCTTCATCAATGGTGAATTACTGACCAGGGCGCCTGAAACGAGTTGGATTCGGGCGCGTAAGAACATGGGCCTGCTTTTTCAAGATGGAGCCTTGTTCGATAGTATGACTGTTGGTGAAAACGTAGCGTTTCCAATTCGCGAGTTCGAACAGCTGACATCAAAAGAACTGTCTTTGCGTGTCGAGAAATTGCTGGAATTGGTAGGGCTCCCTGGTTATGGAAAAGCACGAGTGCCCGACCTGTCGATTGGCGAACGCAAACGAGTTGGACTGGCGCGCGCATTATCTCTCAATCCCTCGTTGCTTTTGTATGATGAGCCAACAACTGGAATGGATCCGCTCATTTCTGAATTGATCGACTCTCTCATTTTGGAAATGCAGAAAAAAATCTCTGGTCTTTCAAGCGTCGTCATAAGCCACGACATTCAATCGGTCTTGCGCTTAGCAGATCGTATTTTTTTCCTCCACGAAGGAAAAATGTACGCAACAGGAACTCCCACCGAATTTAGAGAAAGCACAGACCCAATCATTCAGCAGTTCATTACTGGTTCGCTGAAAGGCCCCTTGGGACAGCCCATTGCCTAAGAAGGTGGCAGCTCTGTCGATAGAGTGAAATTGTTACCTAGTAATATTCAAGCGCAAGAAAATCATTCCGATGCTACACTCGGTTAAACCTTGTGTCTTTGCTCGGTAGCATTGAAAGAGGGAACGTGTTCGAACGCACCATTACGACAGAATTGAAGGTGGGTATTTTCACAGTTGCAGCATTGGCTGCCGTGGGAACACTCGTGCTCACTCTGGAAGGAAATCCCTTCACATCACGCGCACAGAAATTCAACACGGTTCTGCAAAACGTGGGCGGCGTCGGACCTCGCACACAAGTGCGAACCAGTGGTGTTCAAGTGGGAGAAGTTGAGTCAATTGATATTCTACCCAAAGGCGCAAAGGTTAACTTCCGCGTTAATGGAACCATCAAGATTCCCAAGGGTTCATATATCGAGCTTCGCTCTCGCGGAATTCTTGGTGATGTGTACTTGGAAATCGTGCGCAATGAGGAAAGCAAAGAAGAGCTAGAGTCTGGTGCTCAGATTCCACAGATGAAAGAATTCAACGACATGGGAACTCTCATGAGTTCTCTTGGAAGTATTGCTCAGGATCTCCAAACAGTGAGCAGAACGCTTGCAAAAGTCTTCGGAACTGGGGACGGTCAATCGACACTCCAGAGCATCGTCTCAAATGTAGAGAGTATCACTGCCGAGGCTCGTGACATCGTTGCGGGCCAGAAAGAAAATATCTCACTGACACTCGAAGCTTTGCGTGAATCCGTGACCCGGGTGAATACAATGCTCGGCAGACATGATGGTCGAATAGACGAGATCATGTTGGCAGTTGCTGATGCCAGCAAAGATATGAAAATATTCAGCGGCGAACTGAGAAAAATAATGTCCGGTGAAAATAAACACCGCGTTGAAAACATCATTGCTGCGCTCGATGACTCCATGCAAAGTGTGCGCCAGGCGACAAGTAAAGTTCAATTGATTGTCGACAAAGTAGAAAAAGGCGAAGGTACAATTGGCCAACTTATTGCCAAAGATGACACTGCCAACGAACTAAAAATGACTCTAAAAAGCGTCCAAGATTTACTTAAACCTGCAGCAAAACTTCGTGTTGAAGTCGATTACAAAGGCGAACTCAGAAGTTCGGAAACTCAATACGTGGGCGACGCCGGAAACCACTTCAACCTCCGTTTGGCCACGCGACCCGATCGGTATTATCTGCTGGGTGTTTCCGACTCACCTCAAAGTCGAAGAATTAGCGAAGTGCGCAAAACTACTACGAAAGATTCAGCTGGCGCCGAAGTCACGCGCGAGGAAACCACCTCATCGGAAGATCGCACCCGCATCAAATACAACGTTCAGTTCGCGAAACGGTTTGACAATCTTGGCGTCCGATTCGGATTGTTCGAAAGTTACGCGGGCGTTGCCGGAGATCTTTATTTATTCTCAGATAAGTTGAGCACTTCTATCGAAGTTTTCCAATTTGGCGACGACCCATCGGAAGCAGAAAATCGCTCGAAGGGTAAAGCTCGGGTCAAGGGTTACGCTAATCTATTCGTGACTCCGAATATCTATCTCACAGGCGGAGCCGACAACATCGGTCGTTCCCCCAAGCCCATCCAGTTTTTCGGTGCTGGCCTTCGCTTTTCTGACGATGATCTCAAAGCGGTCATCGGTGCGGCAGCATTGGTAAAATAATTTCCCCGAGAATTCAGTCTGAAAAAACTTATAAAGTTTTTGACGTATCGTTCGATAACTTTTGCAGGTCTACTTAGAGGTAACGACCATGTGGAAGATATCATTGTTGCTCGCTTTGGCGGGCTTGAGTTCTGTTTGCCAAGCGGCCGACAAGCGAGACGGCAGGTTGGTCGCGCTCAGTCGGACAGAAATATCCGATACGACTCCAACAGTCATTCAAAATCGCTTTTTCACAAAAAAGCTGCGCGCAGAGACAGGTGCTAGCTTTGGAACAGTTCTAAACGAAAGCTACAGCCAAACAAAAGCAGTTGGGGGGCGCTTTGGGCTCTTCCTCACTGAGAAGGTTGGAATTGAATACAACTTTTCACAATTTCGTTCCGATGACTCATCCGATTTAATTTCTCTTCGCTCGCGGGAAGTTTGTATCGAAAGAGAATGTCGGTCGATTGAACCGAGCTTCATTCGATTGAATCGAATGCACCAAGCACAGGTCGTGACGGCACCCATTTATGGCAAAATAAATCTGCTCGACACCCTGATTCTCTATTCAGATCTCACCTTGAGTGCCGGCGTGGCAAGGGTCAGCACCACCCAAGGCGAAAAATGGGCTTTCACACCGGGAATTGGACAAAGATTTTATTTCTCCAAGTCATTCAGTCTGAGAGTCGACGTCACAGACATTTATTTGAAAGAAAAGTTGGTGAGCGGAAGCAAATCTAAAGAAAACTGGCGACACAATTGGATTGCGCTGGCTGGACTCAGTGTTTTTCTGAACTCATGGGAGCCCTGAACCATGAAAAATAAACTTCTTTTATCAATCATGATGCTCGTTGCAACACCCTGCACAGGTTTAGCTTCAAAAGCGGCCCAGCCTAAGCAGTCCACGCAAATTAAAAAAAGCCCAAAAGAGTTACAATTACTCGATAAAGCTTGGGCGTTGCGCAAGGAAAAATTTTCCAAAAAACTCGCCTTCACGGAGAAACTGCTCAAAGATTTTGAAAATCAGAATCATACCGCAGAAAACAGATCGCGGCTCTTGTTGGCCACAGCACTTGTTGTACTCAGCGAAGAAAACACTCAAATGGCCTCTGCTGAGCTGATTTCTGAAGCAGCAAAAATTGCACCACTGAAACTCAACCGAACTGCCGCTCAATTCATTTGGAATGACATCTTGAAGCGAATTCCGAGTGAGACGAGTTCAGGATTAAGCGCTTTAACCGATGTTGCAGCCGCAATTGCGTCTGACAACCAAAGCGAAATCAATGAGTCGCATACGTATTTTCTAGCTCTATCAAAGAATCAACAGGGAATTGCAAAAGACGCGCTCAGTTTATTTGCCAAAATAGAGACTTCCTCGAAATTTTATCGCCAGGCTAAATTGCAGGAAGGTCTCATTCACGCACGCGACGGAAACACGGCTCGCGCCAAAGTGGCTCTGGAAACTGTTCTTTCTTTGGAGAAAACCGATGTTGAAAAAAAAGCTGGCCTCAGCGATCAATTCCTCATTGATGTAAAGGAAAGAGCAGTTCTGAACCTGGCACGCCTGCACTTTGAGAGCAAAGAATTCAAAGAATCAATTTCTCTCTATCGCAGCATCGACTCTCAAAGCCCGCTCTTTTACGAAAGCCTGAGTGAGCAAGGGTGGGCCTTCTTTATGGCCGGACATCCCAACCGTGCACTTGGCGTGGGATATGGTGCAACTAGTCCCCATTACAACCAACAATTTCAGCCAGATCAATATTTTCTCAACGCATCGGTAAACTACTGGCTCTGCGATTTCCCAGCCGCTCGGAAAAGCATTCAATCTTTTGTGATGCACACTCGCGATGATGCTCAATTGCTCCGCCACTGGGGCAACTCTGTCTCTCTAACTGCTCGTGAAGATGATACAAAAAGACTACAAAAAGCTTTTAAAATTGTGGAAGGGTTGGCTCAAGGAGTGACGCACTCCAACAACCTTCTTGGCCCTCGCAGTCTGCAAACTCTGGGCCGGAAACGTTCCCTCATTAATGGCATCGATGAACTAGCCACATTGCGAGCCAACCGCATGAAGCTTCTTGGAAGCAGCTGGCCGCTGCAGAGTAAAAAGACTTTGATTGGTGCCCTGCTTAAACTTGAGGAAAAAGAACAAAAAAGAATAGGCAAGTTGGCTTTGTCTATCATTGATGCAATGCGAAGCGACTATGAGCGCTCACTTACGCAAATTCGTCTTATCCATCTCGAAATCATGACTGCCGAAAAAGACAAGTTGATGAACTCGGGAAGAAGTGCAGAGGGTCAACAATTTACAGGCAGTGAGCAAGAATTTCTTGAGGGTGCCGAGGGCTCGGCGCGCATCTGGGAAGACAACAAACGCGAGTTTTGGAAAGACGAACTCGACAGCTTCGTGTTTAACAAGACATCAGAATGCAACACTGATGAGGAGGAGAGAAAACATGCAGTCAAATAGACGATTTTTATGGTCCGCAGGGGTTCTAGCTCTGCTTGGCACGACACTAGAGGAAGCTCATGCCAAGCAAGCAGCAAATAGAATCCAGGCAGCTCTTGAGAGCCAAGCCACACTCAGCTCAGCCCGTGATCCGCGTGCCGAACTGAACAACTGGCAGGGAGTCAATGGAGAACGCAACAAGCAATCAAAGACTCTGGCCATTCAAAGCTCTGGACTCTCGTCGCTTGAATCATTGAATCAGCAAACCAAGCAATTCTCCACTTCACTTCGCATGAAGGAAGGCGTAGGCGAGGGCCGCTTCGAGGCTCCTGGTCTTTTCGAATTCTCAACCTTCGTTGATCAAACAAAGAGTGGCGCTTCTGCGGCTGGAAACAAAGACGAGGATATTGAGAAACTTCGAATAACCACTATTGCGAGTATTGAAAAAATCATCCGACAACCTGGGTCTGCTTCGCAGCGGGTTGAACTTTTGTTACGTTTGGCTGAACTACATGCCGAACGGCACATCTACTTTCTACAACGCGAGATGACTACATACGAAACTGCTTACGAAAAGTGGCAAAAGAATCACCGAAGTGGCGTTGAACCTAAGTTCGTACAAAATCAATCTTTGCAATCGATCAACACCGCAACACAAATTCTTCGAAACCTTGTCAGTCAGTATCCAAACCATGCAAAGACGCCGGATGCTCTCTACCAGCTTGGTTTTTTGCTCACAGAAATGAAGAGTGACAGCGCTACTCTCTATTTTCAGCGTCTCATTGAACGCTTTCCAAAATCCAAATTCATTCCCGATGCCCATCTGGCATTAGGTGAATTTCATTTCAGCCGAAACAAATTCAATGACGCCGTAGTCCATTATCAAAAGGTTCTTCAGGACCGGCAAAGCAGAAGCTACCCTTACGCCGTCTACAAGCTCGGCTGGACCTTCTATAACATGCGAGGCAGCGAAGAGGAGACAGTCAAGAACCTGCAAAAGTCTCTGGTCGCTTTCAAGTTGCTTGTTAAATTCGCCCAAGAAGCCCCCAAGGAGAAAAAGCTTGGCCTTTTGAGCAAAGATGCCCTGCGCGACATGGTTCTTGTCTATGCTGACCTTGGTGACATCACCGAGGCACAAAACTATTTCAAATCAATGAATGAGCCCGCACTCTACGCGACACTTCTCGAGCGACTCGCTTGGCTGCACGCAGAGGCTGGGAGGAATCGTGAATCTGCAGAAATCTATTCACGGCTTGTAGAAGAATTTCCACTCAGTCCAAAGAACCCCCAGTTCATGGCGCGCCTTGCAGCACTCCATGAAAAAGACCAACGACGAGAAATGCTTATAAGTGCCCTTCAGCGCGCGTCAGAGATGATTCAGCGCGATTCGAAATGGTCGGTGGCACAAAAAAAGGAGCAAGACCGAGACACTGCAAGCCATGTCCTGCTGAAGGAAACTGGCCTTTGGAGTCTGCGATTTCATGCCGAATTCCAAAAAACGAAAAACAAAAAAACGGCACAAGAGAGCCTTCAGCTCTATGATCTTGCCCTCAAACATCATGCTGAATCAGTTGAATCCTACACAACACTTTTCAACCGATCTCAGCTGCTCACTACCCTCGGTGAACACGACAAAGCAATTGATGGCTATTTGAAAGCTGCACAACTCGACAAAAAACTATCGCTCAAACGAAATGAAAGCAAAGTAGGACTCGAAAATGCGATGGCCGAAAGCGAAATCCTTCTGCAAGAGCGTGGCGTAACAACTCAAAAAAATTCTGTTCTTCAGCCTATTGAAGCACGCCTTATCAGAATCATCGACCTTCACTCTGTCATGTTTCCCAAAGACCCAGACCGACTCGCGCATCTGCACCGGTCTGCTGTTTTGCTATTTCAAGCAAACCAAATTCCACAAGCAAACCAGCGTTGGATGGGCATGGCCAAAGAAAATCCAAGCAGTGTTCATGTGAGCGAAGGGCTCAGGCTGGTCGTTAAACGCTCATTTGACGCATCCGACTGGATTCGTGCGGGACAAGAAACGAAACAGTTTCTTGCTATTCCGGGAATTGCCGCTGCTCCAGTTGGTACGCAACTTTCAAAGCTGCAGCGAGTGGCTCATTTCCAACAAGGGCTCTTGCTCGAAAAATCGGGCCGATATTCGGAAGCTGCACAGGTCTTTCTCGATTTTCAAAAGCAATTTGCATCCGATCCTGATGCTTCTAAGGCGCTCATAAATGCCGCAAACAATCAATTCAAAAACAATCGACCAGATAACGCTCTTGCCACTCTGGAACGCTTTGTCATTCAATATCCCCAGTCGGAACACAAATCCAAAGCACTCGAACTTATGTCTGCAACAGCAGAAGGAATGGGCCGCTACAGTGACGCTGCAAAAGCTCTCGAACAGCTTGCAGTTAAGAACAGTAATCCTGAAATTTCTGCTCAAGATCTCCACCGTGCAGCAAAGTTTCGTTTGGCTGACGGCAACCCGACACAGGCGATCGCAAATCTACAATCAGCATTACCAAACCTCAAACGCAGCAACGACATCTGCGAAGCCTATAAAACTGTCTTTGATGCACAAAACCAAATCCGCTCCACACAGGTGCTAGAAACCGCAAAAGTTGCAACACAGCGCTGCCAAACAGCGTCTCCCGAATGGGGCATTTACTTTGCAGGCATGGCAGCCCGGATAAGTATGAACAGTAATCAGGCAAGCGAAGCTTCAAGACTATCAATGCTGGCTCTTTCACGTGGCCGTATCCTGAAGGGCAAACTGCAAAGTCCGTTTGCGTATGAAGGTTTACGTCTTGCTGGAGTTGTCCAACTTGAAATACTCGAAACTCAAAGCCGCACACTGATTGGAAAGAAAATCACAAATTCAAACGCAATTCAGGTTGAATTTGGTCGAATCAAAAATGAAGCTCATTCTCTGGCCCAACAGTACGCACAACTCGCACAGTTTGCACAAGCAGAAACTTCTGTGGGGGCTTTGTATAGGGTTGCTGAAATCCAGGAATCGCTTGCAAATATGCTCGTACGATCACCCAATCCAAGTGGCGTTTCAGCAACGGAAATTGAAACATTCCGCACTCGCATAGAAAAAATTGCTTTACCTCTGCAAGAAGAAGCTACCCAACTGTATACCCAGGCACTTGAAAAGGCCAATGAGGCCGAGATCATCTCGCCGTATACAGTTCTTTTGCAAGAGAAATTATCATCTGCGCGTCCTGGTGAATTTAGAAAATTAATTGAAGTGATGCCAAAGCCCTCATATATGGCGCACGAACTTCCGATAAATAAAGATACGAAAGGAATTGTTCAAGAGGAATAAATATTTTCTTGTTCTAGTTTTTTGAAAAAATACTCAGGCTTTCATTAGAGGAAAAATGCCATGAGACCAGAAAAAAAAGTATCGAATTGGAAACGTATTGCTTTCATAAGCGGATGTTTTGGCATCGTTGCCTGCCAAACTACCCGACTGCCGACAGCCACAAAGAGCGCAGACAACTCAGCAATGATTGTTCAAGTTTCTGATGACCAACGAAGTTTAATGTGGAGTGATGCAAACTCTAATAAATTGAAAAACACAAACGCTGCTTCAATTTCTCATCGTGCTTCAACCGATACTGCGCTTCTTCAGATGCATGCCGAGCTGGCGCTGCTTGGTCACTTAACCCGGGCAGCAAGCGAAAATGCTAAGTCGATATTGCGCACGGATATCAGAAATATTCGCGCAATGAAGACACTCATCAAGGCTGCACTGATGGAAAGAAAAGCCCACGAAGCTTTGACAATGAGTGAAACGGCTCTCTCGCTTGCCCCACAAGATGCTGAGCTTTTTTCATTGCAGGGTCTCGCTCAAAGCCAACTCGACCATCCTTTGTACGCGAAGGCTTTATGGAGCAAAGCGCTTTCGCTTGATCCACTGCATATTCCAACTCTGATGAACATGGGAGTCATGCTTTTCCAGAATGGGCATTCTGGAAAAGCGGGTGCACATTTCGACAAAGTTCTGGCTATCGTTCCTCAACATCTCGACGCGCAGGTTGGCCGAGCCCTTGTCATGAGCGCACAAGGCCAAGCCGAGTCGGCCGTTGAAGCCTTAGAGGTGGTCCTCAAAAAAACTGGCGATAATGCACTCATTTTAGAGAATCTTGCCGTCATTTCTCGTGATCGTTTGAAGGATTACAAGAAGGCTTCCGCGTTCGTCGAACGCTCGCTCGCTCTGAGTAAATCGGACCGTCGGTCGCTCGAAACTGCTGTTGGAATGAAACAGGAATTACGAAAATTGATGGCTGGACAAGACAAACAATTATCCGATGAATCACTCAGAGAAATGGCCGCAACTGGTTCGGGTCAGGGTAGCCAAGCGACTGAACAGAGTTCGATTGACTCAAATTCGAATTCGACTTCGGAAATATTCAAAATGGAGGAGAGCCTCAAATGAAGAACAAATACCGGGTCGCTCCGCATCTTAGTTTCTTTGACAAAGTTGCAGTTCTTATAAAAATCATTCTTTCAGGAGTAGTTGCTCTCGCGCTTATTCGTTCAGCCTGGGCAGGAGCCGACGCAACTCCCGCAGCCGGGAAAGTTTCTGGGCAAGAGGGTGCCGTCCTCAAAGTCAGCCGAGATGCACGCGGGAGAAAGGTTCAATACGTTGACTTTAGCGATGCTCTTATAGAGGGAAAAGCACGCACACCGGACGGTTTCGTTCTCCAAAGCAGAAAGGCTGGAAAATTCAATTCCCTGATTGAGCTGCGAAGTCACTTCAGGGAGAACATTCGAATCCATGCCCTTGAAGGCAATGCATCCCCGGGAGATTCCGACTAGCCTTCGCTGTGAGAGTCGCTGCCACAGGGACAAGCAGAATTTGCGGCCAATGCGCTTCCAGCCAGAACCTAACCGCCCGAAGGCTCCTAATTCTTGAAGAACAGGATGGGCGGTTTACAAAATCTTCAACCTAGTGCATACATACGACCCAAAGTGTCGAAATTCATGAATGAATGAATTAACCCTGGCTATGCGTGCAGCAGGAGGTTGCTGAAATGGCATCAAAGATCTCGAAAGAGCTTCAGGAATTGACTTCGGACGAAGTTCTGAAGCTGAAGGATGTACTAATCAAAACTCGCGAAACACTCCACGAGAAATCACGTGAGCGGAAAGCAGAGGGAATGTACGAAATTAGCCGCGATGACTTGGCTGACGAGGCCGACCTCGCGTCCGTAGAAACCGCTCAAGACGTAGGTATGAAACTCGCGGAACACGACCGCCACAAGTTGAACCTTGTCGAAAAGGCACTCAAAAAGATTGATGCCAACGACGGTTCATACGGATTGTGCGAAGGGACGGGTGAACCCATTGGATTCCGCCGTTTGGAAGTTCAACCTTGGGTGCTGTATTCATTGCGGTACCAAGAAGAGCTTGAAAGAGGGCGTAGAGCCTAATTTTAGCTTCGTCTTAATTGACGCAGCATAGTTAATGGGAGCTGGTTCTGAGCTGCGCTACTAATTGGGCGGGGCCGGTTAGAAGCAGCTCGTTTGCTTTTTCACCAATTTGAATAACCCCTCCAGGCATCTTCAGATCCAAATTGCCCTTCAGTTCGGTTTTTCTTGTATCATTGAGAGCAACTCTCATTGCGCAACCACCCGAGCCACAACAATGGGTTAATCCAGCCCCGCGCTCATAAACAACTGCATTCAAGGGCTGCGAAGAAGGACTTTCACTCACTTCAACAAACCCAATATTCGAAAGCGGAATTTTTAATTGTGCGCATGTCTCTTGCAGCTGCAAAAAGCGGCCCATCTCTGAAATTTCATTCGGAGTCAGGTGCTCAAAACAACCATGTGCAATCTGCAGTACCAGATGAGGATTAGCCAACTGCACGAAAGAAACGGCTACCACCCTCGATAACCATTCCTGATTCTCAATGCCGCTGCTGCATCTCAGAAATGCTTCAAGCATTCCTCCACGATGTTCAACAACACGTCCCATTCCCACAGCAGCTTTATATTCACCAAATGAATTGATCTGCTTTGCTTCTAAAAGTGTAGCAAAACTTCGTTCCCCGGGAACAAACACATTGTCCGACCACATAATTTCTTTGATCTGAAGAGGCTCAAAACCGGCCCAGATATTCTTCGAAAACAGCAGACTAGCGAGGCAGCGAAGCGCATTGCCGCAGGTGTGCGCGCGCGAACCGTCGCTGTTCCAAATTCCAGCAAAGGTGGCTCCATGACTCGTGGCGAAATCCCAGACAACGAACCCGTCAGCGCCAATACCAATATTGCGGTGGCAAAGCTCAACCGCAATTTCAAACAGGGTTTCCGGATTTGCTGGGCCGGAAATGGATGAAATTAAATCTGTGAGACGAACAAATAAGAAATCGTTGCGGGCCCCATGCCACTTTTCAAAAGAGAGCTCTGTTTTGAAAAAACGGTCGAGCGAGTTCATCACTCGGAGACTTCGACAACAACATCACCAAGAACCCGACATTGACATGCCAGCCGTTCATCTTCACGAGCCGCCATAGTTTCAAGGAAATCGCGTTCGTGTTCTTCCATTTTACTCAAGTGTTCTGGGTGCTCGACAACACGAATCATACAAGCTCCACATGCACCATCACGGCAGCCGAAGAGAATGCTGGTGTCGTGGTGTTCGCATACGTCAATGATCGATGCGTTTTTCTCGACTTCAATGGTTTTTTTATCTGTCTTTATAGTGAGTACCGGCATGAGCGAGCCCCCTGACTTTACGTTCGAGAGTCTTAAATTAGTTGAGCGACTCCGGATAGATGGATTATTTGGCATAAACCCGGACTTGATTCAACCGATATACGACAATGTTGCAGTGGTTCGGGGAGAAAAGTGCATGGCCAAGGATTTAAGAGGATTACTTGAACCCGCGACCGCTTCAAGCAGCGGCAACAGCGCTCAAACATCAACTCCGTTAGCCCAACGAAGAAGCTTGTCAAGTCCCGGAGAGCCTCGGGTTTTTCGCGTTCGAAGCGGATTCGTTTGTGGACTTTGTGGTCGGCTCCACGTCGGCCTTGAAAAGGCATTCGATTGCCTCGGACGCTGCACGATCGAATTGCGATTGCGAGCTCCTGCGGGTCCTACCCACCTCGGGGGCCAAGCCCATTTTGCATGCACCGCATGTGGTCGTGGTTTTGTGAACAGCGATGATGCCGAGCAGTGTTTCGAACGTTGCCTCGGCCGTATGAAGCCCAACCCGCAATTTGAGAAGGCGCTGCGCAGAGTTCAAGTGCGATATGCACAAAGGCTCGCTTCACATGGAGTCAGGGCACTCGAACGCATCGACCCGCTCACCGAACATACAAAAATGCTAACAACTCTCACGAAAGAACGGGCTGCGCTCGGACGTGACAGCACCATATCCCCGCCTCGCCAACAAACCTCGCCTTCAAAGCATCACACGCAACAGGAGCCTCACACGGCAGTCGAGCAAGTGTTGAGAACTGATCTTCATGCGGAACAGGAACTGTCCCAACTCTCAGAAGAAACGCTCATCGCCCCAATCTATGAAAATGAAGGGGCCGAGTTTGAAAACCATGCAATTGAAGCCCGCGAAAAAACAGAACCTGCCGCTATTGATGAAAATGCTTCTACAGCTGCAGCAGAGGCGATGAGCGGAGAACAAGCCCATCATGAGGCTGCGATGGCACCAAAAGTCAGTTCGAGCGCGTCAGTGTCAACTCAATTTGAGGAGGATATGCCTTCACTCGAGGAATTTGACTCCAACTCGAACCCCGAGAGCTCCAACCATGATTCCGCTCTCCAAGCTGATTCAACTGAAGCAGCACACATGAATGAGTCGAGTGTCAACGAACTTGTAAACGCAGATGAACTCGATGCTGTTGCGCAAATTGACCTAGAGTCGATCGACCCTCCAAAAGCAGAGTTCGACACTTTATCGGCGCTTTCAGCATTGGCTTCCGTAACCCAAGAATCTCACAACACTTTACCACAACGTGACACAGCCAAAGTTTCGAACACGAGCCAACTGATCCCTAACATCGCAGACACATTGAGTGCTCTAGGTTCTGACGATCTCGGAAGCGCATTTTCAGAAGCATCAGAATTTGCATCTATTGCAACACAACCAGAGGAGGAAGGCTCAGGGTTTGCCTCAATGGAAGTGCAAACTTCAGACGTCGCTTCAATGGGGGCAGATGTCTTGGCTCTTCTTCAAGCTCCTCCAGAGGGAGAGAACCACAAATTAACTGCCAATCAAGAAACAATTCTCAAAGACAAACGAATCCAGATTGACGAAGCACTTATGGATGCGGTCACTTCCAGCAACGAAATTCCAATCGAAGTCGCAGAGGTCTTTGTCAGAAACGCGGAAATGAAGCCCTACAGGAGAAACCACGCAAAATACGTTTGCAGCGCCTGTACCCGAGAGTTTTTTACAAACGAACAGGTTGAAGCGTGTTTTTACTCGCACCCTGAAGAGGGTTCAATGGAAGAAAGAGTTTTGCGCGAAAATATTGCAAAAAGAAAAGCGAATTCAGCAGCCTAAGACGAATTACACTTTTCTGTATTGAAATCGCTAAGTCTCTCCGGTAAACCGCTTTTCCGGGCATCTCTGCCCAATCTTCGGAGGGATTTTCGCATGTTTTATGGAAAAACGGCAGTTCTTGTCATGGCGTTATCCTCAACCATCGCGCACGCAGACGATTCGAAGCTTGGAACTCGCAAAAACCCTCTCAAACTTGTGATGGTACCATCGACCGATTCCACCAAAATCCTTTCGAGCATGAAGCCGGTCGCTCAATGTCTCGAAAAAGAAACCGGACTTAATTTCGATATCTCTGTTCCCAACAGCTACATCGTTGCCATTGAAGGAATGGGTTCAAAAAAGGTCGACATCGCATTTCTGCCGACCTTCGGTTACTTGCTTGCCCATGAAAAATTTGGTGCAGAAGCTCTCCTGAAGGCTTCTAGAAATGGCGAAACAACTTATCGCGCGGCAATCATTGCTCGCACCGATCGCAACATCAAAACTGTGAGTGACCTCAACGGCAAAAAGATTGCCTACGTCGATCCAGCTTCGACTTCCGGATACATTCTTCCGAAAAAACTTTTTCTCGATTCGAAGGTAAAACCAGCTCAAGAAGTTTTCCAAGGAAAGCATGATGCCGTTGTAACTGCTGTTTATCAGGGCCAAGTCGATGCAGGCGCAGTGTTCTACAACAAGCCCGTGGATGGGAAAATCAAAGACGCGCGCGAGAAGGTGAAAACCCAATTCCCAGACATTGAAGAGAAAGTGAAAATTTTGGCCCTCACAGAGGATATTCCAAACGATCCAATCGTGATTCGCAAAGAGGTGTCTGCAGAATCAAAAACAAAAATTGCAAAGGCCTTCCAAAGCTGCGTTTCAAAACTTCCCGATGCCTTCCGAGGAATCAACAACTCAGACGCTTTTGCAGCGGTCAAAGACTCCGACTACGACGGAATTCGTAAAACCATCAAACTGCTCGGCATCAATATTGGTGGCGAGCTTGAAAAGAAAAAGTAATTTTAAATCAGCGCAAAAAGTGCAGCTACCGCGACCATTGCAAGACACCCTGGAGCAGAGAATCATCTCCTGCACAGGGTGTCCTCGTTTATTAGCCCACTGTAAAAAAATCGCCCTTGAGAAAAAAAAAATGTTCTCACAATGGGATTATTGGGCTCAACCGGTGCCAAACTTTGGCGAAATAAATGCCCGTCTTGTTATTGTCGGACTCGCACCCGCTGCACACGGAGCCAACCGCACAGGTCGTATGTTCACAGGTGATCAAAGCGGGGTTTGGCTTTACAGAGCATTGCATCGTGCAGGTTTTGCCAATCAAGCAAACTCAGAGAGTAGGGCAGACGGACTTGAGCTTTTCAATGCTCTCATCACAGCAGTTTGCCATTGTGCACCTCCCGACAATAAACCTACCCTCGAAGAAATTGCTCAATGCAGACCTTTTCTTAAGGAAATAATCGAACAAGCACAAAATAGAAAAGTCATTCTCGCCCTTGGTTTAATTGCTTGGAATGCACTTTGGCGCGAGCTCAATGCACTTGGTGAACTCGAGGCACCTCGTGTAAAATTCTCACATGGGCAAGTGGTAAAGCTCAAATCACGCGGTTGGCTGATCGGCAGTTATCATCCAAGTCAACAAAACACATTCACTGGCCGCCTCACGGAACAAGCCTTCGACGAGATCTTCAAGATTTCGAGAAATCTCATCGATGAAGATAGCTAAATTCAGTTAGGGCTGCATCCAATATCGGGAAAACCTTCAACGGTGAATTGCACCTGTCCGCTTTCAACGGTGAACTCAAAGTCATCCCAATCAACTGCAGCCGGTTCACCGGCAACTTTACCAAGAATGCGCGCACAAGTCTTCTGATTGCCTTCAATGACATCAAGAACGGTATCACTTTCAGCCTTGCTGCCATCGAGGCAAGGTTTGTAGGTTTTGTTCCAGTAATTATCATTGGTGTCTTCAAAATGAACGTTGATACCTTTTCCGCCTGCGTTTGACGACGCGTTCTGATCAATTATATAATAATGCTTATCAATTGCTTTTGCTGTTTCGCGAAAATAATCTTCAGTCAAACCTGCTTTAGTCATGTTTACGTGCGCGCGCAATTGCAGTACATTGCAGTACCCAGATTTGGTGTCGATTGTTATCTCTTTGGATTTGTCGCTGCAGGTAAATTTTATCCACGATGAATTTTTCAAGCCAGCAACTTTCACCTCGAATTCAGTAATTCTCTCGGCTGAACATCTCGTGCCAGTCAGCTTAATCAAAGCTTGTGTGTCTGGGATACCATCGCCGATACCTTTGCGCGGAGGCTCGATCGTCGGGCTTGGGCTCGCAATAGGTGCGACCTTGTCGGCAACAACCGTCTTCTTGCATCCAAAGAACAGAATTGAAGCAGGAAGAACAAGCGAAGCGATAGCCAATCGTTCCGTAAACCAAGAGTTATGCTGGCGAATCATCTTCTTCCTCCCAATAAACCATTCTGTTTTCGGAATCATGAAGAGAAAACTTTAGTTTTTGAAAATTCATATCGTTAGAGTGTCTTGTTCAACAGAAATGCTCAAACAGGGGACTCTCCATGAACGTCCAACAACTCATTAAAATCATTCTTAGTAAGAATAAAAAATCTATCTTTACCTACACTTGCATGTTCCTGACTCTGCAAACCAACGTAAAGGCAGCAACAATTCCTATGAAAACAAATGAGAACAAGAGCTCTAAAGAAACAACGAGAACAGCTCGCATTAGCGAATGGCTTGCCTTTGGATCGGGTTGTCGTGGCTCATCCAAACAAGAATCTCAGGAAGTGCAATTCAAAAGTATTTATGGCCAAACGATTCTGGCACAATTTTTTCCAAATTCTTTTTTACTTCAACTTCCCGATGGAGCCAAAGGGGTCAGAGAATGTGCTTTACGCGTGAGCGTGGAACCGCCCCCAGATGTCCGAATCAAACACTTGCAGGCACGTGCACGTCTGCAGGCAAGTAAAACAGATGCCGTTCATCTGCGCTCAAGAATTGTGCTTTTAATAGGAGATCACCTTATTGCAAGCAAATCCTGGGACCTACAAAAAACTGATTTTGCAAAAATGCGCGATGAAATGATCACATTGGTCCCAGGCACTCGTTCTGATTTAACCATGCCTAAAATTGAATGCGGAAAACAGCAAATTGTCGGAATCGACTTTACTTTTGAGGGAATTGCGGGAGATATGCCGAAAGAAATTCAGGGAAAAGAGGACTCTTTCTTAAAAATATATCCTAAGACACCTGTTGAACTCGAAATCTTTTTTGAGCAATGCAAAAGCTCTTAGTTTGCCCTTGTTATTTAAAAACAAGGGAAGGGTGATGGAATTTAAAAATCAACTTCACCTCCGCCTGCAGAGCCATCGGCATCGTCTTCAGCTCTGGTCATCTTATTTTGCTGAGCATACATCTTTATCTTCTCTGCGGATTCCGCATCAGGAATCCCAGACGAAGTTAAAGCATCCTCTGCCTGCAGTGCGAAGCTCCGAGCTTCTGATTTAAGTTTATCTTTATTCCAAGCCACCAGAGATTTAATTTCAGCAACGAGAGCCTCATCGAGATAGTTTGAGGGCTCAACCACAGCTAACATTTTACTCAAATCAGCCGCAAGCTTGGAAACTTCAAAATATCCTAATGCACACCAATCAACTCCTGGGATTTCACAGGGAGCAAGAAGTTCTGTTTTGACCTTTTCGTATTCTTTAAAAAGTGCTTGCAGCGCATCTTTAAGATCTTTTTGGTTCATAACCTGACGAGTTCTCAGAGCATTCACGTCGAAACGGCCAATTATAAATTTAGCCTTCGACTGCATTTTAAAACCTTCCGCAGTGGTCGGTTTCAGTGACAAAATCAGCGCAGCTGATTTCTTACTCGCGTCGTCGCGGCTCATCTTTTGATAAACCTTCATAAGGTTAAATTGAACCCCAATAACGTCATCTGTTTGCTTTACGATTTTCGACAGCCGTTCTAATGTGCTTAATGCGATCATTGAGTTGTTATTTTTAAGCGCAACATCAGACATGAGTCGCAGTATCCTGATCTGTTCCGCTGGCGCTTTTATACCTTTGAGATACCTTTCATACTCAGAAAGAGATTCAGGTATCCGATTGGCAAGGCGAAAATTCTCAGCCGCTTTAAACGCGGCAAACTTTTGCACACCTTCTGCTGGATATAAGAGACCATACGCTTGAAAATGTTCAGCGGCCTTTAAGTGTTGTTTCCTTGACGAAGACATTTCGGCAGCTGTCCAGCGAATTTCTTTGGCTGAAGATAATTTTGGATACAACTTCAAAAACAGATCATATGCAACCAAAGAAAGTTCTGGCTTGTTCGCTTGCGAATAACCGAGTCCCGCTCTTTCGAGCGCAGCGGGTGCTTGTGGTGAAGCCGGAAATTCCTTTTGGAAGTCAATAAAACGAGTTGCCGCTACTTCGTACTGTTTTGCATTAAACTGCTGCTTAGCAATGTCAAATGCAGTTCTCTCTATCAATCGTGGTAGATCTTTATAGGGATCGCGAGAGGGAATGATTGCAATCTTTATGAAGAGCCGTGCAAATTTTTCAACTTCAACAAGTTCTTTGCGTTGCGTCAGTATTTCGAGCAATGCGGAGGCTGAATCTGACGAGTTTGGATTTCGTGGAAATTTACTAAATGCGTGTTCGTATCGAGCTAACGCCACTTTCAGGGGGCCTGCCAGCAGCTGCACAAAAGCCGTCATGTAATGAAATTGTTCGCCTTCATGTGGAGGGAGCATGGCTCTCAGTTTGTCGGCATTACTTACATAACCCGTGGCGAGTGATTGATCACCTGTCAGCTTAATACTGCTCGCAATCTTCAACTCACTTCCCAAACCCATGAGTTGCGCTCTTGATTTCAAGTTAAAGTTATATGCACTGACCCTATTCATTTTATCTTTGAATCGAACAATTGCGCTTTCGCTGCGCTTGATCACTTCTGGAAATTGTTTTGTTTGAAAGAGCGCATCGAGCACACGCAGAGAATAATCTTCCCTAGCAGCATAGAACAGAAAGCCTCTCGCAAACGAATCATGAAGCGCAACCATTTGCGTTGCAGATTCCTTGTCTGGTCGCATTTTAAATTTTGTGGCGATAATGTTCATTGAGTAAAGAAGTTGCGATTCTAAAGGCAATTGCTTCTGAATCCCTCGCGAAATAACCCTTTCCCAAGCTAACTGAAGCATTCTTGGGTCGTTCGATGCAATATTGAGATCAAGCATTCGAGCTTCGGCTTTGCTTTTTAGTTCATCGGCAACAGTTCCAATCGCAAGGGCATCACCATAAGCTTTGAGCGCAGCAGACAAATTTTTGCTGTAACTTGCGAGGGCGTACTGTTCAAGATAACTGCGAGCATACTCCATAAGATCATTGTTCGTGAGAGTTTGGATGATTTCCTGATTCACAGTCGCAGAACTCTTGAGACCGGCGTTGATAAGCATATAGGCAGCAGCCTGGAGAATGGTTCCAGGAGTCTGCTCCTTATCGCCACGCCGAATGCCTTTACACGTTGCAATGACATCTTGAAGAGTCGCTATTGCCAATTGAGTTTTATTTGTAATGATATTCTGTTCCGCAATCATAATTTTAAACGCGGCTGATTCATACTGATCCGTAGAATTTTGTGCGATGCTCTCGAGAGTTCCAAATGGGCTCGGAAGCCGTCCAGTCGAAGCGTCAATCGCGACGCCTAGAGCAGCAAGCTCGCGTGCTTCTGTACCAGTAGCGGTCTTGAGCAATCCGAGCGCTTCATCGTGCACACTCGGATCACCCAAACGCAGACGCGCAATCACCTGATTGAATTTCCATTGCTTTAAGTTGGGGTGCTTTGGATGGTTGAGAATCAAATCATAGTATCGCTGCGCTTGCTGTCTACGAATGTTTTTCAGAGTTTGGGCAATATCCGGATATTTTGGATCAGCCACGCCTACAACTCGCATCCATTCAAAAACAAGTGCCTGCTCTTCGTACAAGCGCAACATCGAGAGGCTCGCTGTCACTGAAGCGTCCGACTTTGGGGCCGATTTTTTCAATTCAGCAATCAGTTTCTTAATTTGCTCAAGTCTAAGCTTCGTTCCAGATGGCTTGTAATCGAGATTTTCTAAAAGTTGTCTGTCGCGGGCTGTGAGGTCGGAGGGAAACTGAAAACGCTTGACTGTAGGTCCCTTGAAAAGAGGCTCGGTGCTAAGTTGCCAAGGCTTGGTCGGCATGGCTGGTTTAGCGGGTTCAGCTGTCTCCTTCGCTGGTGCTCCGTCAGCGGAGTCTTCATCACTTCGAGGGGCGTTGGATTTATCCTGAACAGATTTCGGCGCCTTGTCGGGATTTGGTTTCTCAGCTTGCTGTGCTTCTTCTTCAGCTGGCTGTTCCGGAGGTGTTTCTGGGGTTGCTTCTGTTGACGCTTCAACTGAGGCCTCAGGAGGATCCTCATCATCTTGAGCGAAACCGACAGAAGCAGACAAGGGACTGAGTACAATCGCCGCTGATAAAACAAATGTTCGCAAGACCTCTGAAGCCTGGCGTTTATGCGAATTCACTTTCACTCTCCACCTCACAGAAACAAACCCTGAAACTTGCACGAAAATGCAACTTTCAGGGTATCGGCCAGTGAGTCCGAGAGTTTAGTCAAACTCTCAACTTGCCGGACAAGTGATCCAACCCATAGTGGCGTAAAACTTGATGTCATATTGGTCAGCGCTCAAGAGGAGGGTCTGGCGGTCGCTATTTTTGCTGCCCTGAACCACCAAACGAGATGTGAACAGACCAACCGGATTAAAGGAAGGAAGGCACCACAGAGCGGGGCCAGGTGCCGAAACTAAGAAACTGTTGGTGGTTTGCCGGAAAGCGGCCGGCTGATTGAATGTGGTGCCATAGGGCAAATTTACAACAAGTGGATTAACCGGAATTCCAAAGAAGGTTCCTTGGGTTGCTATGCTTGCAGACGCACCTGGGCTTTTAATCCCGCCGTAATAGATGCTTTGCTGCAAATTAGCCGCGTAGTATCCGCGTGCAATTTGCGCAGGGACCGCAACTGTACACGCTTTCCGGGCTGCGTATGGCAATCCCGAATTGGCAGGGAGATCGACCCCCAAGTTAGAGAAGATGAACTGAATTTGGTCACCTGCGGCAATCGCAAGTGTATCGGCCCCCATGACGCAACCCGTGCCATTGGCTACCGCCTGTTCCACTCTCCAATTGGCCGTTTGCGCCCAACCAGTTGCAGATATGCACAACAAACTCATCGCCGATATGAATTCAAGAGTTTTAAATAACATTGTGTCCTCCTTAATTTAGACCTTCTGAGCTGCGTTTGGAGCAGCAGCTAAGAAGGTATTGAGGCGCGCAAAAAAAGGCTCAATGGGAACCTTGCATTCTGAAAAGATACAAAAATGGGCGTTTGCTGGGCTGAATTGGTCTTAGACGTTTCTTTGAACGGTTTTTTTTCTCAATAAATTCGGTGACTCGGATTTATTGGAAGTTTTCAATCGTTGATTAAAAAGCTAACTTAATTCGACTTATTTCAGTGTTACGTTACTTTATTCAACAGACCAAACATGACTATTATTACTCATTCTTGATTAATATTTATTCAGTTTTGATAACTTACATTATGTTGCGAAACCAAACCGACAACCAACCGAAAGAAACAACAGCAAAAAAAATAGCTTAAGAAAAACATAGGAAGTGCATTTTGAAATTCGGCAGGTCAAGAAAATCGACCAGCGACTGCTCAACTTTAGAGCTAAAAATTCTTGCTATGAAAGCTCCATCAAAGCGAAGCCAGGTAAATTGGAAAACCTCACGCAAGTTAATGGGAACAACGACGACCGCTCCCAAACAGGTCATCCGGGAAATGGCCAAAAATGGCTATATCAGCGACATTCAGAAGTGGTTTGATGCTCTTGAGAAGCGTAACCTTTCTTCACATACCTACGATGAGGTTCTGGCTCGGGACGTCTACCAATTTATAAAGCTGTTCGCTCCTGAATTTCGTCGGCTCCTCGATGAACTCAGGAAGAAATGACTAAAGAACATGAAATTTGGACTCACCCAAGAAGAGTACGCATTCGTTGCAGCTCAAGTTATTGAGCCACTCCGCGCACGCGGCGCAACAGTGTGGTGCTTTGGTTCACGTGCGCGTGGTGATTATCAAAAATTTCAGACCTCGACTTGATGGTGGAATCGGATGAAGATCTCAGTGGCACACTGAGCATACTGAGAGAGTTGGTCGAGGAAAGTAATTTTCCATTCAAAATCGACCTTGCTCAGAAAAGGTTTTTTGCGTCATCCTACCTTGCTGGCTTTGAACGTGACAAACTTCTTTATTAGGTCCCCTATTCAATCTCCGACCCTAAATTTATTCATCTGAGGGCTGTTTCCTTTTTACCCTCAACTGAACGTTCAAGAGAAACTCGTTTCAAAGTTCATGAGAAATCCTTGTGCAAATTGTAATTTAAAGAGATATACTTCAAAATAAAAGATTTTCTTTACCCAATCCGAGGTATTCCATGGTTTCCAAACGCCTTGAAGTTGTGAGAAACGTGGATCCCGAGTCAAAAATAACCCTGCGTGCCATAGATGAAATGTTCGGGGCCGATGGCGCTCCGCTCACTATTATTTTTCTGTGCCTGCCATTTCTTTTTCCTATGCCTATTCCAGGAATCTCAACAGCCTTCGGATTCGCTATCATTCTGCTAACAATTCGCATTATTTCGCCATGGCCAATGCCCTTACCCCGCCTAGCCGATCGCATTACTCTCGGTGGTAAAACAGTTTCAGCTCTTGCTGAAAAAAGCCACGGCTATGCCTTGCGCATTGAAAAGCACCTAAAGCCCAGAGCAAGCTTCATGACCCTCGGGATAGCAAAATGGTTGTCGGGCGTTGGCATGATCCTTTCCGCAATCGCGCTTGCATTACCTATTCCACCCATCATTCCCTTCACGAACACCCTGCCCGCGCTCGCTATCACACTTTTCTCACTCGGCTTTCTCATGCGCGATGGCTTCATGATTATCCTTGGGCACGTTTTTCACGTCGCGAGCTGGGGGTATTTTATTTCAGTGGCGGGAGTTGCATTTTCATTCGCAACAAAGATTTTTGAATACTTCAAATCTTAAGAAATAAATGAGCAAAGAGGGCCCAACTCTGTTTCATCTACTCTTAAACGCAAATAGAATTGTCGTCGGGCTTTAAAAAAGACAGGTAAATCATCAATTCTTATCTAGTTGAATACGACTCAAAAAAACAAGCCCTCCGTTTTCAATGTCGTATTGGCTAACACCCCCAACGCCCGTTGTAATTAGAGTTTTTTCAAGTGGAATCAGATCGCTACAATTCTCTTGTTGAACTCGTCGCACCGGTATTGGCATGCGCGGATCATTGAGGTCGAATTCGGCCATTCCCATTTGGGCATCGCAAACAAAAAGACGCTTATCTGCAATGCCAAGTCCAGCGGGGCGAAACATCGGCAACATTTGAATCTCGACCGGTCTCTTTGGATCGCTGACATCGATCACCTTTAAAACATTAGTGGTGCCATTACAGCGAACACGGTCGCTTTTGAGAGTCACATAGGCGATATTTCCCGACGTTACTACGGGATCACAGGAACGAACGTGATAATGAACGCCGAGTCTCGAGGGATAGTTAGGGTTATCGACTGAATAAATGTGAAGCGCTGTCTCAGCTCCGATAAAGAGATGTTTGCCATCGTTAAAGACAGTTTCAATATCGCCCGCAATCGAGGTAAATCCAGAGCGAACGGGATTTTCCGGTAATGAAACATCAAACACCGCCAATCCACCGCCTGAAATCGTATAGAGCTTATCGTTCATGACGTTAAAGCGAGCTGTAGAACCGGTTTTGCCGTCTGATGCGCTGAGATTCACTTCCCTACTTGCACCATTCATCGCATGCTGCATACCACAACTTACACTCAGGACAGCTAAGCAAATGACTGCAATTTTTTCAAGATATCCACAGTTTTTGAATTCTTTTCTCATGTTCACTTCCTCAATGAAACGCTATTTGGGTGAGTGCCCGTCCATGTGAATCGCGTCACCAGCACGTTTGCCGTGAAGGACTCATTCGTTCCCTCGCTGTACTTGTGGCTTCAATCTCAACAGCACCAACGATCACTCCGCGAATTCGATCAATATCTTCTCCTTTGAATCGGATACTGTGGTCAGTGATTGCTTGGTATGGACTCCATGGAAATGTCTCTGTAATTCTTTTGATGAGCTCTGGTTTTTCTCCATCGATGCGAAGAGCGAGCAAATCAACATAGCTGTCTGCATAAACAACTCCTTTTTTTGCAGCGAGATCGACATTTCCAGGAATGTTGAGAAAATGTGTGGGCAGTGGATTTGAGGGATCGCTGTTATCAAAGATATGAACACCCACGTTAGGCTCACTAATAAGTAAATGAGTTCCAAGTGTTAAAATTTTCCCAGCGGACTTGAGAGGCCGAGCCTCCTCAACTGCAAACGCGAGTCGAAGATCCTGGTAGGTCATATAAACTGGCTTGCGATAATTCGAGAAACGCAGAGAACTTGCCATTCCTCTTTCTGAATAACACTTTGGAGGAGGTTCTGGAGTTTCGGGCGGGATGATTGGGAAGGATGCCATACCAGTGAACAGACCGGTGCAAAGGAGTGGCATCATCGTCAGACTTGAATTTATTCTTTGTTTCAAAGTCGATGATACCATATCACCAAGACAAACACCCACCATCACTGCGAGCAAATCAATAATGTCGAATGTGCCCAGTGAAAAAATCGGCTGCAATATTTCAAGAAAAATGCCTAATAAAAAAACCATCCGTGACGTAGAACTTCTTCCGAATCCGAATCCACGAGCAGCAAGAACGAAAGCGAAGGAGTGAATAAAAGAAGGGAATGAACCAGCGAGGATGCCTGCTGTGTAGGTCTTATTGACTGAAAAAATAATTGCTGGTGAAACGAGATAGCCTCGAACAAACACATAAAAGAGAACACCCACGGCCAGGGACACACTTCCCCAGAAAACGTACGAAAACCTCTGTGTCATTTAGCCCTCTCTAACATGAGCCAACCCCTTGAACATCGGTGAACCCCGGTGCTTGGTTTGGCGTGACTGACAGAGAGTAAACGAGTGAAACAGAGCATTACTGCACGAAAATGCTATTTTATTATAAACAACAGCAATAACGGATCTTTATAACCTATTGAGAATAGATTTTAGAATAAAATTCGATTTGACGTCTGTTCTAACTGTAGAGTCTGTGAATTCATAACTGGCAAGTCGACCCACACTGGTATCGGATAAAACGTATACCTTAGGGGTGTTGTTGTCGAAACTCAAACCAGCAAGGGGAGCGGTATCGACAGGTTCAAACGATGAAATGATCTTGCGTTCAGCTAAATCTACAAGCGCGTATTTGGTTATGGATCGACTCGCTGAATTCGCAACCAATTTTCCACAAATGATCAATAACCGATTTTGATAAAGGCGGTGGTGGAAAATAGTCTCACTGCACACGTTAGAAATTAATTCTAAAGGCTTCACAGGATCTTGCGAAGCATCGACAATCTCGAGGTCTCCATTCTTTTGATGAATTGCGAATTTGCCATTTCCTAAGGCTAACGGAGCTGTATCGCTGTTTACTTGTCGTGTGCCAGTGTCACTCGGCTGGTAGATTCGCAGCGCTGCGCCGCCGCTACATGCGGTTTCGAAATGCAAATATATCAATCGTCCGTCTTTGGTTTGGACAAGCGCACCTTCATTCGAAGTGTCGAGTGCATATCCGACTGGAAGTCTTGAATTGTTGATTTCCCCTATCCGTTCAAGGTCTCCAGCTGTGCAAAGTTGAAATTGTGACCCCGCGAATTGCGGGGCGCCAGTAGAGTCTGTGCCAGTTGATCTGTATCGAGCAAATTTGAGTTTTAAGAGTTCAAGACTGATGATAGTTTCATTAGCTGAAGAGACGAAAAAAGAATAAATACTTTTCGTATAGGAGAGACGCTCTCCTGAGCTTGATGATGGAAACAACGCTTTGTCGTAATCGAGCTTGATGCTTCGGGTGATTGGGTTGATGTCGAGAAGATTAATGACCAGTGCATTTTCTTGATGCGAAGAAACGAATTGTGTTTCGATTGATGAGCGCTGCAACAAATGCGAGCCCTCTAACGATGCAAGAGAACTTGCTCCGTTGAAAAGAAAAAGCCCCAATTGTCTTTCATCGCGGAGCACCACTCCGTCCCGCACAGCATAAGGCGTTCTGCTCTGCACATCCGCTTGAAAATATCTCCACCAAATTTCTTCTCCCGTCTTCGAATTGAGAGCAACCAACCGACGCTCTTTCGAAATGTAACCCACCATGCGAGAATCGATGAGGGACAATGGAAAATCAGTGACATTAATAGGAAGATCTTTAGTTACCACGACAACGGGCCGAGTGCTCGCAGACATTTGCGCAGAATTACTGCAGCCAATTAGGAACATGCAGCCAAGAAAAGAAGGTAGAAACCGATTTATATATTGCAACGATTCTTTTCTATTTTTATGCATGATTGACATATTAAAGCTCCCTTGCACTCCCGCCAAATTCCCACAAGAGTCCAGTGCGGAAAAATCTCGATTTCATAGAAAGATCTCCGAACGGATCGAATGAATTTTCTTCAAAAAACTCGCCGAATCCGAGGAGAAAACGAAAAGGCACCTCATGAAAGAACTTAAAGGTTGAATCGACAGACCAACCCCACGACCAAACATTTGAGCGACTCGTCTGGCCTTCAGATGACACAGTCTCCTGAATTGTGAGTGTGTTATTGACTCGATTTCCAAGCAATCCGAACCGTAGTGCACTCCAGTCGCTTACGTGCCAAATTTTGGCAACGCCCGCTCCCCACTTCAGCGAGGTCAGAATGGCAGTCAAATTGGGCCTGAACTCATGAATCAATCTTCTTTTGGGAACGAAAGACACATGAGCGTCCAATCCACTGAAAAGTACTCCGAGGGAGAATTTGGGCTCCACCAGCAATCCAAAGCCAGTCAGTTTCTTAAAGCGTGAGTTGTCCATCTGAATGAATTCCGGTGAAATTGCAGCGTAGTAAGGAGGAGGCTCAAAAAGCTTATCAATTGAAACTTTTTCGCCCAATTGAGCGCTCAGAACAAATCTACGAGTGCGGCCATCATCCGGAGGATAGACCACAATTTCGTTTATGCCTTCGTCCAATAAAATTGCTCGTGGCAGTTCGATAGGTGAACCCTTAGATAAACCGATGGAGTAACCCTCGTATTTTTCTGAATAAGCCTCAAGAACTGGTTTGCCATCACGCTTGCGCTGCCCCTTGAGCGGAATATCACTGTCACCGATCATCTCTATCTCGAGCGTGGGCCTCTGCCGTCCCTTGGTGAAGTTATAGGTCCTTGTTTTGGCGTAATCGTGGGCTTCTAAGAGTGAGACTGTGCCATCACCATTGCGGTCGCCGACACTCAGAGATTCTATGAAAAAATGGGTATAGACATCGGATTTGAGCTCATCTGACTCAATTGCTGTCTCATTTCGTGAAGATGCTGCGAGAATGATTGATCCTTCGGATACCCTCTCCAAAGGCCTCAGCGAATTTCCCTTTTCACCGCGTCTGAATTCAGACACTTCGGTCGTATAGCGCGACTTACCAACACCCGAATGACAGGTCGCAAGAATAACAGCTCTGCGACTTGCTTTTACACCGGAGAGCCATCTGCGAATTTCTGTGTGCGAGAACGAGGTCCGAGCCAAATTCCCATTGAGCGTGTCGTGCAAAACGATAACAGGTTCGAGAACATTGTCCTTCCCCATTTTAAGTGTCCCATGTGAGGAGATATAAACGAGAATCAAGTCGTCGGTTGTCGCTTTCTTTTCGACCTCAGCCAAATTTTTTCGAAATTCAGCAATTGTAGCCTTTTCATTGAGAAGTACGTATCGAACCGTCTCAAACGCAGTTTCAGTGCCAACATTTTGAGTTATATTTTTTGCATCTGACTCTGCCCACTTGAGTTCTGGCCAAAAAGCATCGGCAAACTTGGAAACTCCAATGACAAGAACATATAGCTTGGCTGACTTTTTCTTTTGGACTGTCTCTCCAGCCAGAGCAATGTCTGATTTACTAAGGCACGAAAACACTGCGATAAAAAAAAGTGTGAACAATTTAAACGCAATGCTTCTAAACTCCTTATTCATTATTGTTCTCGCCCCAATAGAAACACTGTTTGGGAAATTTTTCTGCGCGCATTTGCATTTCTATTATATTTAGTCTTTCTGGTGGAAAGGCAGAGTTGCTGGGTTTGATACAAAGGAGTGTCCGGATTTTCTCGGTAAAAGTAAAACCCCACACTTGGCCATTCACTGCGACTTGCTGAAATTGTTCAATAGGAAGAGTGAGCTTATCAAGCTTACGAATAATGCGCAGACTTTTGTTTTCATAGATATCGATACGCAGATTAGAAATTGTTTCAGACCGAATTCGGAGCGATAAAACTTTCTGTTTCACTCCTAGATTATCGATCTCATCACTGAGATCGAAGTCGGCCTCAATTTTTGGCAAAGCCAAGACGCTTGCGCCGCCGCCTTTAGCTCTCGCTCCCTCAATTGCAAACGCTTCAAAATCAGACGGCGACAGAGATGCAAATTCATCTTCTAAAGTTGGTACATGTATGACTGGCATGGAGATGAAAAAAACGAGAGCCGAAGCCCAGAGTGCAACATTCCACCTTACTTTTGTCCTGCGAAGTATGAAAAAGCCTTTCTGCTGCCGTATTTCTTCATATTCAGCAATCATCAAGCGGGCGAATTCCTCGTCGCTCAGTAAACCAGCAAAATTTGCTGATTTTTTGGGTCTTTCAATCATTAGACTTCTTCCCACTGAGAGATTTTTTTCAGTAAAATATCGCGCAACTTTTTGCGCATGCGCGACAATCTAGCGGTCACAGTACCAATGGCCTCTTGGTTTTTTTGCGCAATTTCCTCGACACTGTGACCTTCGAGGTAAAACGCTTTCAGCGTTTCTCCGCCGGGAATATTATTGAGTGTTCGAATTGTCTCTGCGTAAATTCGTCCATCGAATTTATCATCCACAGATGGCTCGGTTGATTCTGATTGAAAGGTCTCCTGATGCCTGACAAAATTTTGCAGGGTTCTACTCGAACGGATACTTTTCCGAAATTCATCGAGACAGAGATTTCGAATTGTTACAGCCAGCCACTGCGCAATGGTGTTTGGCTTTTCTAGTCCCGGAGCATGGCGACTCAACCTCAAAAACGCGACCTGGACAATGTCTTCAGCAATTTGTTCATCCATTCCGCACCGCCTCGCAACATGGAGCGCAAATCCACGGTAATGGCGAAAGGTTCTGTTGCAAGCCTGCTCGTCGCCCCGCTGGAGAGCTTCGAAGCAGTCCTGACTGATGTGCTCCATGAAAGGACCCTACATCTTCAATAAAACAGATTATGTTTCCAGATGATAAGTCTAACATTGATTGCAAGTTACTCCAAAAACACAACCTTCCAGCGGCACGTTTTCTGACGTGCCGCTAGCTAGAAAACGCCCCTAGTTCCAATTTGCTGCAAAAACTTCACTTGGATTTAATTAAATTGATTGAAGCAGATATTTTAACGCCCTTCGAGCAATTCAATGGAATATCCGTCGGGGTCTTTCATAAAAGCCATTCCACCTTTTCCACCCGGCGTTGTTGACGGCCCCCAAGAGAAATCACAGCCCTCTGCTTTTATTTTTTCACCAAATTCTTTGAGAGAAGGAACAGCAAGCGCAATGTGTCCATAGCCTTTACCAAGATCATAGGCATCAACGCCCCAATTGTAGGTGAGCTCCAACTCAGGTTCGTCGGCTGTGCCGGCCTTCACCCGCAAAAAAGCGAGGGTAAATTGACCTTCAGGATAATCATTCTTTCGCACGAATTCGAAGCCTAAAACACGCGTGTAGAAGTCAACGCTTTTGTTGAGATCTCCCACACGAAGCATCGTGTGCAGAAACTTACAACGTTCCTGGGTGAGCAGTTTTTCGGTGAGGGTGGAGACTAGTTTTTCCAGTCCATGTCGATCGTCTTCATCGAAGCGGCTCGCACTTGGGCTATCAACGTCGAGCACCCCAATGAGCTTTCCGCTGACGCAGATGGGCACAACGATCTCGGAACGAGTCGCACTGTCACAAGCGATATGTCCAGGAAAGGCTTCAACTTCAGGCACAAGTATAGTTTTATTTTGCGCAGCTGCAGCGCCGCAAACTCCGCGGCCGAGTTTGATCCGGGTGCAGGCTAACTTTCCCTGAAACGGGCCAAGCACCAGCTCATCGGATTTGAGCAGATAAAAACCCACCCAGTTGATGTCTGGCAGATTCGAATAAAGAAGTGCCGAGGCATTCGCCAAATTGGCATGAAAGTCAGTTTCGGCGCCAAGGAGTGAACGCAACGCTGAGTTCAGCGATTCATACAGATCAGATTTATTGGATGAACTTATTTCAAATTGCATCGACATAGTGTCCTCCTTTGGGATTGATCCATTGCAGTTCTTTTCTGTACACCTATTTTTTATTCTTGAGAATTGCACTCTAAAACGAGCGCCCTGTCATGAACGGAGCCTTCGCAATCCCCAAAAGCCCTAAAACAGTGGGTGCAATATCATCGGCTCTGGCCATCTCCGTGACCTCTGATGAGTGCCTTCAATGTGCGGTCAATTGCGACCCCAGGAAGTTGATGTGATCGCCCATTCCCGGACAGTCTGATAGGTTCAGAGGAACCAGGAGACTGTTTATGGCCGAGAAAGTGAAGGCAAAGAAGGGGACTCCCCTGCCGAAGCACGTGAGATACAATGAGGA